>Ga0070727_10002774_pt1 | contig 16464 bp, 14 predicted proteins | sample tdAd472_FD_66722 | JGI IMG/M metagenome (GOLD analysis project Ga0070727, IMG submission 66722) | Marine sediment microbial communities from the Atlantic coast under amendment with organic carbon and nitrate - tdAd47.2 | ecosystem: Environmental > Aquatic > Marine > Coastal > Sediment | place...
CTCTGCCTCTGCCTCTGCCTCTCTCTGCCTCTGCCTCTGCCTCTGCCTCTGCCTCTGCCTCTTCCTGCTCTAACTGCACCCACCACCCAATCGCCCGCGCGGAGCGAGCGTGCGCCCGTCACCCACCCAAGTGGACGGTCTCGACCGCAGAACCCGTAAGACGGGCGGTTCGTCGTTCGCGAGCAACCGTTCGACGACCCCACCCGGTCCCGTTGTTCGCGAGCGAACGCCGGGAGCGAGCGGGGCGCCGTGAGCGCCGCGTCAGCGGCGCGAACAAACAAACACGCTACCCTCTACCCATGAGCTGGACGCTGACGCCCGTGGACGACGTGGAGAGCGCGAACGCGTGGTTCGCGCTGCCGGGCGCGCTCTACCGCGACGACCCCGACTGGCGGTCGCGGGAGGCCGAGGAGCGGGCGGTGTTCGACCCCGGGCGCAACCCCTGCTACGCCGACGGGGTCGTCTACCGCTGGCTGCTCCACGGCGCGGGCGGGGAGCCGGCCGGGCGGGTGGCCGCCTTCGGCCGCAACCCGGGGCCCGAGGTCGTGGGCGGGATCGGGTTCTTCGAGTGCGTGGACGACGCCGCGGCAGCGGCGACCCTCCTCGACGCGGCGGAGGCCTTCCTCGGCGAGCGCGGCTTCGCCGGGGCGGACGCGCCGATCAACTTCGGCGAGCGCGATCGGTTCTGGGGGCTGCGGGTGCATGGCCAGGGCCCGGCGCTCTACCTCGAGCCCTACGCCGCGCCGCACCAGCGCGCCCAGCTCGAGGCCAGCGGCTACGCCCCGCGCATGGAGTCGCACACCTACCGCGCGCCGCTGGCGCCGGTGCCCTTCGCCTGGCTCGAGTCGTGGGCGCAGAAGGTCGAGGCGCGCGGGATCCGCTTCGAGCTGATCGCCGACGACGTGCCGCGGCTGGCCGCGACCTTCTGCGCGCTCTACAGCTCGGCGTTCCCGGCCAGCGGCCGGGTCAAGACCCTCGCCCAGAGCGACGTGGAGGCCATGCTCCGCGCCGCGCCCGACGCGCTGCGCCCGCGGATCTGGGCAGCCCTCGACGGCGAGGCCCCGGTCGGCGTGCTGGTCCACGCCCCCGATCCGCTGACCCCCAGCGTGAGCGTCTCCAACGTGCTCGCCGTCGCCGAGGGCTACCGCCGCCAGGGCCTGGGCGCGGGCATGAGCCACCGCTGGCTGCACGGCGCCTACGAAGCGGGCTTCGAGGAGTTCGCCCTCGCCGGGATCGGGCGGCACACCGAGAACATGGTCGCCTTCGCCGTCGCCGGCGTCGGCATGGGCCCCGCCTACGTGCACTGGACCTTCCGCCGCTGGTTCGACGGCCGCCCCGTCGAACCCCTGGCCCTGGGCGAGTGGTGAGCCTTCAGCCCGTTGGGGGTGAGCCCGAGCGGCTCTGCCGCGAGAGCCTTCAGCCCGTTGGGGCCTCGGAGGGGCCCCCGGAAAGCACGAGCGCGACCCTCGCCCGCGAGCGCTACCCGCTGTGGCTGCGGGCCCTGGACCGGGTCGCGCGGCTGGGGCGGCCGACCCTCAGCGAAGGCGCGCTGCTGCGGGTCGCCCGCCGACGCAGCGGGCTGGAGGACGCCGACCTCGAGCCGGTGCGCGCGCCGCTGGAGGCGCTGCTCGCCGACTTCGCCGAGCACCCGCTCAGCGAGCTGGGCCGGGTGGCCGTGTTCGAGGCGCTGGCCCTCGCCCTCGAGAATCGCCTGCGCACGACCGCCCAGCTCGCGGCCCACCCGGAGCTGCGCGCGCGCCCGCTGCCCCGCCCGCTGGTGATCGTCGGCCTGCACCGCAGCGGGACGACCCTCCTGCAGAACCTGCTCGCCCTCGGTCCGGGTCGGCGGGCCCCCGCGTTCTGGGAGCTGCTGCGCCCGGCCCCCGCCCCCGGCCGCCGCACCGCCGCCCGGCGCGCGCTCTGGCTCTCGCGGCTGCTGGCGCCGGAGATGCGCGCGATCCACCCGGTGACCCTCGACGGACCCGAGGAGTGCTGGACGCTGCTGGGCAACTCGCTGCACGTGGTCAGCTACGCCCTGCACTTCGCGCTCCCGCGCTACGCCGCTTGGCTCGCCGCCGACGACGGGCGGCAGGCCTACCGCGAGCTCGCGCTGCAGCTGCGCCTGGTCGAGCAGGCGCAGCCGCCCCAGCCCCTCGTGCTCAAGTGCCCCGAGCACCTCTGGCGGCTGGACGCCCTGCTGGCGGCGTTCCCCGACGCGGGGGTCGTGTGGACCCACCGCGACCCCCAGCGCTGCGTGCCCTCCTACGCCAGCCTCTCGGCGACGAACCTCCGCACCCTCAGCGGCCGCGTCCGCCGCGCCGACGTCGGCCCGCGGATCACCCGGGGGTTGGCCGAGGGGGTCGACCGCGCCCTCGCCGCTCGCGCGCGCCTCGACCCGGCGCGCTTCGTCGACGTGTCCTACGCCGAGCTGGTCCGCGATCCCCAGGGGGCGGTCGCCCGGATCTGCGCGGCCTTCGAGCACCCGTTCGGCGACGCGCACCGCGAGGGGATCGCCCGCTGGCTCGAGCGCCACCCGGCCCCGCGCCACCGCTGTCCGCCGGCCACCTTCGGCGTCGACCCCGAGGCGGTCGACGCCGCGTTCGCCGGCTACCGCACCTGGTTGGCCGAGCGAGGTCTGTAAAGCCCAACCGCTCCGCCTCTACGCTGCGCGTTGCCTGCCGCGACCCAGGCGCTAGGCTGCTGTGCATGACCCGAGTTCCCAGCGCGCTGGCGTTTGCGCTGATCCTGAGCATCGGCTGCACCGGCAGCGCCCCCACCGACCCTCAGCCCCTCCCCGCCTCCACCGCGCCCGAGGTCGCGATCCGCGAGCTGAAGCTCCCGGCGCCCCTCGACGACCGCGACGTCGAATTCAGCGGCATGGCCTGGCACGGGGACGCGCTGGTCTTGCTCCCCCAGTACCCGGCGCGCTGGCACGACGGACCGCCCTGCCTCTACTGGATCGGCAAGCAAGCGCTGCTCGCGCACATCGACGGCGAAGGCGAGGCGCCGCTGGACTTCACGGCGCTGCCCGTCGACCTCGGCGGCGTCCCCGATCGGGTCGCCGACTACCAGGGCTTCGAAGGGATCGCCTTCCGCGGCGACGCGGTGTGGCTGACCGTCGAGTGCGAAGACCTCGGCTACGTGGTCCGCGGCTGGATCGAGCCCGATCGCTCGCGCCTCGTGCTCGACGCCGAGACCCTGACCCCCGTGCCCTACCCGCGGGCGATGAAGAACATGGGCTTCGAGACCGTGGTCGCCGCCGGCGACGGCGCGCTGACCCTCTTCGAGGCCAACGGCGCCGGCCTCGGTCGCTTCGGCGAGCGCGAGGGCACCTGGCTCGCCGACACCGGCGAGCTGAGCCCGGTCGGCGTCGAAGCGATCGAGTTCCGCATCACCGACGCCACCGCCCTCGACGCCGAGCGCCGCTTCTGGGTCTCGAACTACTTCTACGCGAGCAACACCGACCTCGAGTGCCCCAAGGACCCGCTGCGCACGGGCCCCCTCGAGACCCACGACCGCTACCCCTGGGTCGAGCGCCTGGTCGAGCTCGAGCTCGTGCAGAAGGGGAAGCAGCAGCACGTGCAGCGCTCCGGCCGCCCGCCGCTCTGGCTCCAGCTCGCCGACGACAAGGGCCGCAACTGGGAGGGGATCGTGCGCCTCGACGACCGCGGCTTCCTGCTCGTCACCGACAAGTACCCGCGCACGATCTTCGCCTTCGTCGAGCTGCCCGGGGAGTAGCCGCCGCCGCCCCAGCGTTCCACCAGCTGGACTTAGGTCGCTCGGCGTCGAACCCGGACTCGTAACTCCTTCACCGAACGTTCCCGAGGGGGTCGAACCCCCTCCGACACGTTCACCGAACGACCCCCGAGGGGGTCGAACCCCCTCCCGACACGTTCACCGAACGTCCGCCGAGGGGGTCGAACCCCCTCCCGACACGTTCACCGAACGTCCCCCCAGGGGGTCGAACCCCCTCCCGACACGTTCACCGAACGTCCCCCGAGGGGGTCGAACCCCCTCCCGACACGTTCACCGAACGACCCCCGAGGGGGTCGAACCCCCTCCCGACACGTTCACCGAACGTCCTTGGGGTGGGTAGAACCCACTCCGACACGTTCAACGAAGGACTTACGCCCCGGTTCGGAGCGCGATCCGCGTTCGGCGAACCTGCGGGCGGGGATAAACCCCGCCCCTACAGGGTTTTGCTCTAGGAGCCCTCAGCCCGTTGGGGGTGAGCCCTCGCAGCTTTGCTGCCTGAGCCCTCAGCCCGTTGGGGGTGAGCCCTCGCAGCTTCGCTGCCTCAGCCCGTTGGGGGTGACCTAGCGCGCGATCTCGAGGATCAGGTCGTGCTTGGTAATGATCCCCAGGCCGCCGTGGGAGCGGACGAGGACCGCCGGGGACTTGCCGTCCTTGGTCAGGTGCTTGGCCACGTCCTCGAGGCTGGCGTCGGCGTCGACCATGGGGAACGGGTCCTTCATGACCTCGGACACGGGGACGGTCTTGGGGTCGCGCTTGTCGAGGAGCAGGGTCACGAGGTCGCTCTCCTCCACCGAGCCCTTGGCGTCGCGGCCGTCGAGCACCGGGATCTGCGACACGCCGTGCTGCTTCATCAGGCGCAGGGCCTCGTCGCAGTTGGCGCTCGAGCTGACCCCGACCACGTCCTTCAGACCCTGCTTGTGGTTGAGCACGTCCCAGGCGCTGAGGGGGAACTCGCTCTCGAGCATGCCGTTCTCGCGCAGCCAGGTCTCGTTGTAGACCTTGGAGAGGTAGCGCAGCCCGTGGTCGCAGATCATGGTGACCACGATCGCGTCGGGGCCGAGGTCGTTGCGCTTGGCGTACTCCAGCGCGCCCCACACCGAGGCCCCGCTCGAGGCGCCGGAGAAGATCCCCTCCAGGCGCGCGAGCTTGCGGGTCATGACGTGGGCGGTCTTGTCGTCGATCCGGTAGCAGTCGTCGAGGATCCCCAGGTTCATGGTCGAGGGGTAGAAGTCCTCGCCGATCCCCTCGGTGAGGTAGGTGTGCGGTGTGACGTCGATCCCGTTGTGGAACTTGTCGTAGTACATCGAGCCCACGGGGTCGATCCCGACGAGCTGGACGTCGGGGTTCTGCTCCTTGAGGAACTTGCCCGTGCCGCTGAGGGTCCCCCCGGTGCCCATGCCGGCGACGAAGGCCGTGATCTTGCCGTCGGTGTCGCGCCAGATCTCGGGGCCGGTGGTCCGGTAGTGGGCCTTGGGGTTCGACGGGTTCTCGTACTGGTTCGAGTGCCAGGAGTTGGGGATCTCCTTGTTCAGCCGCGCGGCGACCGAGTAGTAGGAGCGGGGGTCGTCCTTCTCGACCGCGGTCGGGGTCACGATCACCTCGGCGCCGAGGGCGCGGAGCACGTCGATCTTCTCGCGGGACATCTTGTCGGGCATGACGAAGATACAGCGGTAGCCGCGGGTGATCGCGGCCAGGGCGAGGCCCACGCCGGTGTTGCCGCTGGTGCACTCGATGATCGTCCCCCCGGGCTTGAGCGCGCCGCTCTCCTCGGCGTCGAGCACGAGCTGCATGCCGATCCGGTCCTTGAAGGACCCGCCCGGGTTCATGTAGCCCATCTTGCAGTAGATCTGGGCCTTGACCCCCCACTGCTCGGCCAGGCGGTTCAGCTTGACCAGCGGGGTGTTGCCGATCGCTTCGCAAACGTTGTCGAAGACTTTCATGGGGGTCCGTTCCTTCACTCGCTCTTCGCGCGCAGTATCCGAGCCGCGCTCGGCCCCGTCTACCCCCGATCTGGCTTTCTCCTGCGACTTGGTCTCAGCCCGGTCGTCCGCTGACCCCCGCCAGGCCTGGGTTCGCGGCTGGTCTGCGGGTCTGCGGTGTGGAACAATCCTCGGGCTATGCCCGTCACCCCCGAGAGCACCGCCGACGAGCTGTGGGCCGAGGTCGCCCGCCTGCGCTCGGCCCGCGACCACGCGCGGACCCAGCGCGCCGTGCTCGAGAGCGAGGCCGAGCGGCTGCGCGCGGAGAACGCGCGCCTGGCGGAGAAGGCGAGCTTCGTCGAGGCGCTCTCGCGCCGCGCCCGCGAGACCAACGAAAAGCTCGAGATCCTCACCTCGCTCACCAAGGAGCTCGCGTCCTTCGACCTCGACGGCGTGCTCGAGGTGTGCGTGCAGCGGATCCCGTTCCTCGTCGGGGCGCGCTTCGCCTCGGTCTACCTCTACGACCGGGCCCAGGAGCGGCTGGTGCTGCGGCACCACACCCACGGGCGCGAGATCGACGGCGAGGTCGACCTCGAGGCCAACCCCGGCTCGCTGATGGCCCGCGCGGTGCGCAGCCGGCAGACGCTGTGCATCAGCGACCTCGAGGCCGAGGCCGACGTCAGCCGCCCCCACCGCGCGCGCTACGCGACCAGCTCCTGCCTCGTGACCCCCCTCGTCGCCGGGGACCAGGTCCAGGGGGTGCTGAACCTCACCGACCGCTTCGACAAGCGCCCCTTCGACGCCGGCGCCCCGCTGGACGTGATCCACCAGGCCTGCGAGCTGCTCGCGGTCTCGCTGCGCAACGCGCGCCTGTTCGACGAGATCCAGGCCGCCGCCCGCACCGACCGGGTGACCGGGGTGATCAACCGCTACGGCTTCCTCGAGACCCTCGGGGTCGAGGTCAAGCGCGCCCAGCGCTACGGGCACCCGCTGGGCATGCTCGCCGTGCACCTCGGCGGGCTGCGCCTGGTCAACGCCAACCACGGGCACCTGCTCGGCGACCAGCTCCTGCGACTGGGCGCGCAGGCGCTGCGCAGAAGCGTGCGCGACGTCGATGTCGTCGGACGCACCGGCGGCGCGACCTTCGGGGTCCTGCTCCCGGAGCAAGAGCTGCCGGGCGCGCGGACCGTGGCCCAGCGCCTGGCCGCGAGCCTCGGCGGGGCGAGCTACCGCGTGGGCGAGGTCGACCTCGAGCTGCCCGCGACCCTCGGGCTGGCGGTGCTCGGCCCAGAGGAGACCGCCGAGGCGTTCCACCAGCGGGCGCTGGAGGCCCTCGAGGACGCCCGCGCCCAGGGCGAACGCGTCGGCGAGGCCTGAACCAACGCACACGGGCGGGGTGAACCCCGCCCGGATCGTCGCGTCTAGCGTTGGCTAATAATCGTCGCCGTATTCGTCGCCGTACTCGTCGCCGCCCTCGTCGTCGCCGCCGTCGTCGTCGTAGTCGTCGAGGTCTTCGTCGACGTCGTCCGGGTCGATCGGCGCAGCCTCCTGGCTAGCCTTGCGGCCGCCCAGGTAACGCGCGGCCTCCTCGGGGCCGAGGACCTCGAGCATGTCGGTCTCGTAGGCGAACCAGGCGTTGCGCTGGGTCGAGCGGTGGTAGAGCCCGGCGATCTCGCGCTCCTCCAGCACCCGCCGCCAGTCTGCGCGCTGCAGGTCGGCCGGGATCGAGCGCCGGATCGTGCGGTCGATCTGGGTCTCGACGGTCACCTCGGGCGGACGAGGCTCGTAGCCCGGGCGATAGGGGTTCGGCGAGCCCATGCAGCCCACAAGCGCTGGGGTCAGGGCAACCAGACAGAGAGTGAAGAAGCGGGGCATGTCCCCTCCGTATTCGCGCACCCGATCGTAACAGGTTTCCTCGCCGCTCACCCGCTACCCGCCGCGGGTGTGCATTTCCAAGCGGGGGTCGGCCCGCAGCTGCTCGACCACGGCCAGCGGACGGCGACGCCTGAGGCGCACCCGCTCCTCGGCCCCGCGGTCGGACCGCTGGGCCCAGCCGGCCCCGATCAGCGCCCGCAGCTCGTCGGAGCCGATCCCAGCGCGGAGCGGACCGAGCAGGTCGACCCCGGCGCGCGCGTAGAGGCAGTGGAACCAGTGCCCGTCGGCGGTCAGGCGGCTGCGGTCGCAGCGGCCGCAGAACGGCTGGGTGGTCGAGGCGATCACGCCGAACACCTGCCCGCAGGGGAGGCGGAAGCGCTCCGCCGGCGCGGCGTCGCGGGGCTCGAAGCGCTCGGCCGGCCCGTGCACGGCGGCGACCCGCTCGAGGATCTCGGCCTGGCTGACGACGGCCTCCGGGCTCCAGTGGGTCGCGCCGCCGACGTCCATGTACTCGATGAACCGCAGCTCGGCGTCGACCTCCCGCGCGAAGTCGAGCAGCGCGAGCAGCTCGTCGTCGTTGCGCCCGCGGACGACGACGCAGTCGAGCTTGAGCCCGCCGAACACCCGCCGCGCGGCCTCGATCCCCTCCAGCACCTGGGGCAGGGCCGGGCGGCGGGTCAGCGCCTGGAAGCGCTCGGGGTCGAGGGTGTCGAGGCTGACCGTGATCCGCTGCAGCCCGGCGGCCTTCAGCTCGTCCGCCGCCGGGGCCAGGCGCACCCCGTTTGTGGTCAGCGCCAGGTCGCGCAGCGGGCGCTGCGCGAGCAGGCGGATCAGCACCGGGAGGTCCTTGCGCAGCAGGGGCTCGCCGCCCGTGATCCGCACCCGCTCGACCCCCTGGGCGACGAAGGCGTCGGTGACCCGGGCCAGCTCCTCGAAGCTGAGCAGGTCCGCCCGCGGGAGCCAGGTGTAGGTCTCCTCGGGCATGCAGTAGGCGCAGCGCAGGTTGCAGCGGTCGGTGACCGAGATTCGCAGCGAGCGCAGCGGGCGTGCGTGAACGTCGCGGGCGGGCTTCACAGCCGAACTATACCGCGGGGCCGCGCCGGGCCTGCGGGAAATGACCCGGCTACTCCAGCGCCTGGGGCATGCGCCCGGCAGCCTGACAGCGGATCAGCTCGCGCAGCCAGCCAAGGGCCGGCGCGTCCAGCCCCCGGCCGAGATCGAGCCGGGTCTCGTCGGAGGAGAGCCGCACGACCCCCTGGCGGCCAACGCGGATCCCCTGCCCCCCGCGTCGAGGGCCAGCCGCGGCGTGCACCTCGACCTCCTCGGCCTCGTCGAGGGAGAGCTGGGTCTCGCGGATCCGGAAGCGCCCGGTGCGCACCAGCGTCACCCCCTCGGGCGTGACGCGGATCGTCTGGAACTCCATGGCCGAGAGCACGACGCCGGCCGCCAACGAGATCGGCCCCAACACGAAGGCCACGAAGAACAGCCCCACCGCGACGTGGGCGTAGGGATAGGCCGCCTCGGGCAGGCCGCCCACGAAGCCGAAGCCCACGGCGGCGGGGATCACGGAGAAACCGACGCACATCACGGCCAGCACCGCGTGCGGGGGCCCGACCCCCGGCGCGGGCACCTCCACGATCGCGGCGCTCCCTTCCCGGCGGACGTCGAGGCCAGGAGGAGGCGGACCCGGGTCGTCCGGCGGGTCGTCGCGCCCCGCGTCGCACAGGGAGCGGTCGAGGGTCCCCGCCTCGCGCACGACGGGGGTCGCCCCGGTCTCGTCGCGCAGGCCGAGGCCCAGGCACTTGGCGACCCGCTCGGCCTGGCGCCGGCCCTCGGCGTGGTCGCTGCGGACCTCGGTCACGTCCACGGCCTCGTCCCCCTCCTTGGGCACGAGGCGCACGGGGTAGACCGAGTAGCTCGAGTTCTTGCTCCGCCGCACCTCGTGGGAGAGCGAGACGAGCTCGAAGTCGTCGGTGGAGTGGCGCCGGCTGCTGAAGGGCACGAGCAGCCCCCACCAGGAGACGACCTCCCGCAGGTCCCGGTCGACGGAGACCCCGGTGCGACCGAACATGAACAGCGCCCCGATGGAGGCGAAGAGCGTGCCCATGGCGGCCAGGGTTGCGTAGTTGGCGGGGTTGCCGTTGCCGTCGCCCCACTCGGCGCCCATCCAGGGCGAGATCACGGCGAACGACCCGAAGGCGAAGAACGGCAAGCCGAAGAGGATCAGGCAGCCGCCCCCGCTGCGGTAGTCGACCCTGCCCTCGCTCACGAGACCCTCCTCTCCGCGATCCTAACGCGAGCCGCAGGGGTCAGCGGGCCGCGCCCCCTACTCGGCGAAGGCCCGACGCTGGTAGGCGCGGAAGGCCTGCAGCCGCTGCACCACCCGCTCCCGCTCGGCCTCGCCGACCTCCTGCGGTCGCTGCTCTCCGGGGTCGGCGAGGAGGTCGAACTTCACCAGCCGCCCCCCGTCGGGCTCGTAGAGCCACTTGGTCCCGTCTTCGATCAGGGCCTGGCCGACCCCCTCGAAGAAGGTCGTGAGGTAGATCGGCGCGGGGCCCTCGGCGCGCAGCAGGCTCCGCCCTTGCACCGGGAGCTCCCCGTCCTGGAGCCCGAGCAGGTCGGCTACGGTCGGCGCCACGTCGATCTGCTGCGCGACGAGGACCTGGTCGTGGCGCAAGCGCCCGTCCGCCGACCAGAACACGAGGGGCACGGTGACCTCCTCCTCGTAGAGCGAGTTGTTGTGCACCTCGTGGCCGTGCTCGCCGAAGGACTCCCCGTGGTCGCCGACGAGCACCAGGAGGGTGTCGTCGAGGACCCCCTGCTCGCGCAGACCCGTGAGCAGCTCCTCGAGCTGAGCGTCGGCGCGAACCAGCGAGCGCTCGTAGGACTCGAGGCCGTCGCCGTCGCTGGGGCCCTTGCCCGGATACACGTAGGGGTAGTGCGCGGCGAGGTTGATCACGCCGCACACGAAGGGCCGCGGCGCGTCGGCCAGCTCTCGCGGCACCATGGCGTAGAGCGCGGCGTCGCTCTTGCCGAAGGAGCTCTCCCCCGCCTCGGGGTCCGCAGGCGACTCCTGCTGGACCTCGACCCCGGCCGCCGTCAGCAGGCCGGACGTGTTCTCGAAGGCGAGGTAGGCCGAGGAGTAGACCCGGGTGTTCGCGCCCAGCTGCTCGCGGACGAGCCACAGGAGGGACTCGCTGCGTGGGCGCAGGCTCTCGCGCATTTCGATCCCAGGGAAGGGGTGCCGCCCGCAGAGCACGGCGTAGTAGGCCTTGGAGGAGTGGGGCAGGCAGGTGTAGCAGCGCGCCTCGAGCCCCTCCCTCGCCAGCCGCCGGAGCACGGGCGTCCGCTGCGGGTCCACGCTCTTCAACCGCACCGACTCCATGAACACGATCACGACGTTGGTGAAGGGCTCGACGTCGGCGAGGATCCGCCGCGGCGGGGCCAGGACCTCGGCCAGCGGACGCGCCGGCTGGTCGAAGGCGGCCGCCAGCTCGCGCTCGTCGGCGTCGGAGTGCAGCACGGAGCGAACCAGGTTCACCGCCGGGCTGACGAGCACGTTCTCCTCGGTGCGGTAGCGGTGCTGACCGACGCAACAGGCGGCGACGAAGAGCAGGACCAGCACGGCCGCGTTCGCCCGGCGGGTGCGCCGCGAGGGCGGGCGCGAGGACGGCTGGGACACGACGAGCGAGGCCGCCCACAGCGCGCCGTAGCCGGCGCCGAAGAGCACCAGCAGCTTGTGAAAGGTCAGCCCGAGGCCGGCGTTGTGGTTGAAGAACAGCGCGCCGCCCGAGCGCAGGTCGTCGAGGTTGGCGACGAAGTAGCTGAGCATGTCGAGGTCGATCGGCCGCAACCACAGCTGGCGCACGCGCATGTCGAGGAACAGCACCACCAGCAGGCAGCCGACGGCGAGTCCTCCCAGCGCGTGGACCCGGCGGGTGGTCGCGCGCCGTCCCCAGGCCACCAGCAGCACCCCAGCCAGCGCCGCGGCCAACAGGTCCTGCTGCAACGCGACCAGGGTCTCGAGCAGCCCGTAGCGCATGAACATCCGCTGGTTGGCGAAGCGGATCAAGACCAGCTTGGGCACCAGCAGGCAGGCGGCCAGCAGCCAGGGGAGCAGCGCGCGCGCGGCCAGGAGGGCGCGCGCGGGAGGCCGCAGCGCCGGACCCTCGACGTCCTGCTCCGGCTCCTCCTGACCCTGCTCCTGCATGCCCTCACCGTAGCGTGCGGGGAGGGTCAGCGCTCAACGTGACGAGGGCGCCGGTGATCCACCGACGCCCTCGTTCAGCGAGTCCGCTTCAGCGGTGAAGCGGCGAGCCGATCACTCGATCTGGATCGGGAGCTCGAGGGTCAGCTCTTGCTCGCCCACCGTGACGGTGACGGTCAGGTCGTGGTCACCGGCCTTCGCGCCCTCGGGCACGTCGACTTTGACCTTGACCTTGCCGCTGCCCTCCTGGGACGCGTCGATCCCCAGGCCTTCGTGAGACGCCTTGACCGCGTATTTGCCGCCGCCCTTGACGTGAACTTCGATCTCGCCGGACTTGCCCGCCTGGAGCTTGCCCGTCTGGACCGCGCCGACCTTCACCTTGCCAGCGCTGACGTGCGCCTTGACCGGACCGTGCCGGCTAGGCTGATACCCGAGGTCGGAGACGGCCTTGAGCATGGCGTCCATGTCGACTTGATCGGGGTCGTAATCGATTGCGTAATTGAATTTGCCGTTGCTCTCGGCAACCTTCTTGACACCTGCGAGCCCTCCCAGGGCTCGTTTGACTTTAGAGCCTCAGCCGCCGGGTCACGTCATGCCCTCGATGTGAAAGACAACGGTGTTGCTCTGCAGGACCACCTGCTCGTCGGCCACGCTCGCGGTGGGGTAACCCACCACCATGGCCGCGACCAGGAAGGTCGCTTGGAACCACTTCATACGTAGGAACTCCTTCGTGCCGGGGCAGGATTGCCCTCGACCCTTGGAGCCTACCGGCAGCGCCCAGGGCAAGCCCGTGGTGGGGCCAGGCACGTTGGGGAACAGGGACTTAGGGCGACCTAGCCGTGGACCGCAATGTAGCGGTCGAGGGCCCGGGCGTCGTCGGGCGGGAGCTTGTCGAACAAGAGCCCGACGGCGTAGGTGCCGTCGTGCAGGTCGTGGGACGAGCGCACCTTGGCGGTGACCTCGATCACCTCGTTCTCCAGCGCCAACTGCAGGCGCACGTGGGAGCCGATCAAGAGCTGGTGGTTGAGCTGGATCGAGACGCCGTCGTGGGAGAGGTCGATGGTCCGGCCGACGGTGAGCTCGGTCCCCAAGCCGACCTCGTCGAGCTCGGTCACGTTGACCAGGTTCAGGCCCTTGACCCGCGCCTCGTGCCGCCGCTCGGTCTCCGCGGCCTTCTTCTGCACCTCGGTGCCCACGAACCACTCCTGGCGCCCGGCGGAGAAGCGGCGCGGGTTGCGCGCGAAGCGCGCGGCCTCTTCCGGGGTCACCAGGCGTTGCTCGACGAGCGCCGCCAGCGAGTCGTCCAGCAGCATCATGCCCGCGGCGCGCCCGGTCTGAATCGCGTTGCGGATCTCGTGGATCTTGTCGCCGCGGATCATGCCCGCGATCGCCGGGGTGCGGAACATGATCTCGCAGGCGGGGACCCGGTTCTTGCCCGTGCGCTCGTCGAGCAGGACCTGACTGACGACGGCCTGCAGCGAGTGCGAGAGCATGACCCGCACGAGGGCCTGCTCCTCGTAGCTGTAGAGGTCCAGGATCCGGTCGATACTCTGGGCCACGTCGTTGCTGTGCAGGGTGCCGAACACGAGGATCCCGGTCTCGGCGGCGGTCAACGCCGCGCGCACGGTCTCGTAGTCACGGAGCTCGCCGACGACCAGCACGTCCGAGTCCTGGTGCAGCGAGTCGACCACCCCCTGGTGGAAGCTCGGCACGTGGCGGCCTACGGCGCGCTGCTCGACGGTGGAGAGCGCGCTCTCGTGCAGGTATTCGATCGGGTCCTCGATGGTCACCACGTTGCGGCGGTAGGTGCGGTTGACCAGGTCGAGGATCGCCGCGAGGGTCGTGCTCTTGCCCGAGCCGGTGGCTCCGGTGACGAGCACCAGGCCCTGGCGCAGGTGCGCCACCCGCGCGACCTGGGGCGGGAGCCGCAGGGCCTCGAGGCTCGGGGGCTTGCCCGCCAGGTGACGGAAGGCGGCGGAGAGCCCGGTGCGTTGGCGGTAGTAGTGCACGCGCCAGCGGGCTTCGCCGCGGGAGAGGGCGAAGTCGAGGTAGCCCTGGTGGTCCAGCCGCTGACGCTGGGGCCCGTCGAGCAAGCCGCAGAGCAAGCTCTCCAGGTCACCCGGCGGGATCACGCTGCTGCCGTCGACCTCGCTCAGCTCGCCCTGAAGGCGCATGCGCGGGCGCTCGCCAGCCTGCAGATGCAGGTCGGAGCAGCCGAGGGCTACGGTTTGGCTCATGAGGGACTCGAGGTCGGTCACGGGGCTCTCCTACACGTCGAGCTTGAGCAGCTTGGAGCGGTCGGTGGCGCGGGCCACCGCCTCGGTCGGGTCGATCTTGCCCTCGAGCACCAGCCGGGAGAGCGCGTCGTCCATGAGCTGCATGCTCTCGGCGCGCGAGGTCTGCATGGCCTGCGGGATCTGGTGCACGCGGTTCTCGCGGATCATGTTCGAGACCGCCGCGGTCACGGTCAGCACCTCGGCGGCCAGCCACAGCCGGTCGCCCTGCTTGCTGGGCACGAGCTGCTGGCAGATCACCAGCCGCAGCAGGTTGGCGAGCATGCTGCGGACCATGACCCGCTTGCGCCCGGTGTAGGCGTCTTGGATCCGAACCAGGGTCCGGTAGGCGTTGGTGGTGTGCAGCGTGCCCAGCACCAGGTGCCCGGTCTCGGCGGCGGTGAGCGCGGTCATGATGTGCTCGGGGGTGGCCAGCTCGCCGAGCACGATCACGTCGGGGTCTTCGCGCAGCGCCGAGCGCAGCGCCGACGTGAAGTCGCCGACGTGATTCCCGATCTCGCGCTGGCTGACCATGCTCGCCTTGCTCGGCACGATGTATTCGATCGGGCGCTCGAGCATGACCACGTGGCTGCGGCGGGTGTGGTTGATGCGGTCGATGATCGAGGCCAGGGTCGTGGTCTTGCCGCTGTTGCGCGGGCCGGTGATCAGCACCAGGCCGCGCTTGATCTGGTTGATCTTCTTCGCGATCGGCGGCAGGTTCAGCGACTCGTAGTTGGGCAAGACCTCGTGGATCCGGCGGAACACCGCCCCCTGCCCCTCGGAGGTCACGTAGACCGAGGCGCGGAAGCGCCCGATCCCCTCCTCCTCGTGCAGCAGGAGCACGCTCTTCTCACGCCGTAGCTGCTGGCGCTGAGCGTCGTCGAGGATCGACTCGAGCAACGCCTGCCCCCGCTTCGGCTCGAGGGGCGTGGGGCAGAGCCGGTGCATGATCCCGTTGATCCGGGCCCCCGGGCGCTTGCCGCTGACCAGGTGCAGGTCGTCGGCGTCGATCTCGGCCTGGACCTCGAGGAACGTGCGCAGCGGCCCAGTGGCCAACCGCGCCGCGACCTCGACATGAGGAAAGCGACCCGTGGTCGGGTCGCCTTCGTGGTGCAGCTTCTTCTGGGTGTTGAGCAGGCGATCGAGGGTGCTCTGCCGCAGGTAACCCTGCTGCACCAGGATCTCCCCCAGGAAGGTGGGGGGATCCGTGACCTCTTGGAGCGTGAGGCAGTGCTCGAGCTCCTCTTCGTTGATCAACTCGTAGTGAACGGCCAACTGGCCCAGCGTAGTGTCCATGGCGCCCACGTTAGCAATCAGCGCGCCGACACCGAACCCGTCTGCGCGCGGTGTTGAGTCGCCGAGGGCTGTCCCAGGACTGTGACGCTGGGCGCAGGACGAGCCGTGACGATCGCGGTAAGTCGGAACGAGGACGGTGTTTGGAAGGGACGCGTCCGGACTGCGCAGAACCGACCCGTCCCAGCTGCGTGAATCGAGCGGGCGAGCGACGAGAGCAGGACGCAGCTGCGACCCGGCCCGCCCGGGCCTGTCTGGTCGGAGCCCACTCCACGCCGCAGAATGTGGCCCGGCCATGAGCGAACACCACGAGCACTACGACCACTACAGCGAGGGCATGATCCAGCGCCTCGACCGAGGCTACGGCCACGTCGACCGCTGGATCAACGACCAGCTCTTCGCGCTGCTCTCGCCCGGCGCGCGGGTGCTCGACCTGGGCTGCGGCTTCGGCAGCCTGGGCGAAGACCTCCGCCGCCGGGGGGTGCGAGCGGTCGGGATCGACACGCTCCCCTTCTGCCTGCGGGCCGGGCGCGAGCGCTTCCCTGAGGGTCACCTGGTGTGCGCCGACGCCAGCGCCCTGCCCTTCGCCCCCGGCGCGCTGGACACGGTGGTGCTCAAGGACGTCCTGCACCACCTCTACGACGAGGCGCCCCTCGAGCGGATCTTCGCCGAGCTGGAGCGGATCGGGATCCAGGAGGTCGTGGTCAGCGACCCCAACCCGAACGCGCTGCTCTTGCTCGGGCGACGCTTGATCGGGCACGTCGACCCCGTGTGCAGCCCGCGGGCCGCGCGCGAGCTGCTCCGCCGCTTCGGGTTCGAGGTCACCGCCGAGCGCTACGGGGTGGTGACCACCCTCGCGCTCAGCGGCGGCTACGTGGCCCCCCAACTGCTCCCCAGCTCGCGCCTGGTGTGGCGCCCCCTCGTGCGCGCCGACGCGCTGTTGAACCGCGCGCTGGGCAAGCTCGGGCTGGGGCGCACCCTCTGCTGGCGCTACTTCCTCAAGGCGCGGCGGGTCTAGCGAGTCGGCCCCGGGTTTTCAGCGGGCACCCCGGGCACGCCGCGGAGCGTCCACAGCGCGAGCGCCTGCTTGACCCCCCGCTCGTCGCCGGCGATCCCCTTCACGTTCGCCTGCCCCCAGCTC
>Ga0070727_10002775_pt1 | contig 16460 bp, 8 predicted proteins | sample tdAd472_FD_66722 | JGI IMG/M metagenome (GOLD analysis project Ga0070727, IMG submission 66722) | Marine sediment microbial communities from the Atlantic coast under amendment with organic carbon and nitrate - tdAd47.2 | ecosystem: Environmental > Aquatic > Marine > Coastal > Sediment | place...
CTCCGTCCTCAAACTCCCCTCCCTGGAGGGAGGGGCTGGGGGTGGGTGCTCGGTGCTCGCCGGAACCGCCGAACACACCCACCCGACCTCCCCCTCAAGGGGGAGGAGGTTAATCACTCTGCCGCCACGCTTGTAGCTTCATCGCGCTCGGCTTCGAGCTGCTTGAGCGCGCGGCGGTAATCTCTGGGCATCACTTTGACGAAGTGGCCCAGCGTGGTGTCGAAATCATCGAGCAGCGCAGCAGCATGCGCAGAGCCGGTGTGCAGCTTGTGCCGTTCGAGCAGGATGCGGATGCGCGTAGCGTCGTGATAGAGCGGATCGCCCATGCCCAGATCGTCCACGCTGACGGGGCGCTGCCTGGGCAGGCCCGTTCCTTCCGGATCGTCCGCCTTGGTGCCAATCGCTTCGAGATCGACCTGCGCCATGTTGCAATGCTGCGCGAAGCTGTCGTCAGGATCGTAGACATAGGCCACGCCCCCACTCATCCCGGCAGCGAAATTGCGCCCGGTGGGCCCAAGCACCGCGATCACGCCGCCGGTCATATATTCACAGCCATGATCGCCGGTGCCTTCGACCACCGCGACCGCGCCCGAATTGCGCACGGCGAAGCGCTCTCCGGCAACGCCGCAAAAATAGGCTTCGCCCGAAATCGCGCCGTAAAGGACGGTATTGCCGACGATAATATTGTCGAGCGGATCGCGCTCTACACTATCTGGCGCGCGCACGATCACGCGGCCACCCGACAGGCCCTTGCCAACATAATCATTGGCATCGCCCACCAGATCGAGCGTGACGCCGTGTGCCAGCCATGCAGCAAAGCTCTGTCCTGCCGTGCCGGTGAAGTTCACCCGCACCGTATCGACCGGCAGGCCGGCATGGCCATGCGCTTTGGCGATTACGCCCGACAGCATGGCACCTGTGGTGCGGTTGCGGTTCTTGATCGGCAGGTCGAGCTGGACGCTCTCGCCCTTCTGGATGGCAGGCTGGCATGCCTCGATCAGCTGGTTGTCGAGCGCCGCGTCGAGGCCGTGATCCTGCGTCTCTGTCTGATAGAGCTGCTTGCCTTGGGGCACGTCCACCGCGTGCAGCAGCTTGCTCAGATCGACGCCATCGGCCTTCCAGTGACGGACGGCGCGTTTCATATCGATCCGGTCCACCCGGCCAATCATCTGTTCCACCGTGCGGAACCCCATTTCGGCCATGATGACGCGCAGTTCCTCGGCGACGAAGAAGAAGTAATTGATGACGTGTTCGGGCTGCCCGACGAAGCGCTTGCGCAGTTCGGGGTTTTGTGTGGCAACGCCCACGGGGCAGGTGTTGAGGTGACACTTGCGCATCATGATGCAGCCTGCCGCGATCAGCGGCGCGGTGGCGAAACCGAACTCGTCTGCGCCGAGCAATGCGCCGATGGCAACGTCACGCCCGGTGCGCAGTCCGCCATCGACCTGCACCGCAATACGGCTGCGCAGATCATTGAGCAGCAGCGTCTGCTGGGTTTCAGCCAGCCCGATTTCCCACGGGCTGCCGGCATGCGTCAGGCTGGTGAGCGGAGACGCGCCCGTCCCGCCCTCATAGCCCGAAATCGTTACATGATCGGCGCGCGCCTTGGACACGCCCGCGGCCACCGTGCCCACGCCCACTTCGGAGACGAGCTTGACCGAAATGCGCGCCGCCGGGTTCACATTCTTGAGATCGTGGATCAGCTGCGCGAGATCCTCGATCGAGTAGATGTCGTGATGCGGCGGGGGTGAGATCAGGCCTACGCCCGGCGTCGAATGGCGCACCTTGCCGATGCGCTTGTCGACCTTGTGGCCGGGCAGCTGGCCACCCTCTCCGGGCTTTGCGCCCTGCGCCATCTTGATCTGGATATCGTCCGAATTGGCGAGATATTCGGTGGTCACGCCAAAGCGGCCCGAGGCCACCTGCTTGATCCGGCTGCGCATCGAATCGCCATTATCCATTGGCTGGAAGCGGAACGGCTCCTCCCCGCCTTCGCCGGTGTTCGAGCGCCCACCCATGCGGTTCATCGCTACCGCGAGCGTCGAATGCGCTTCATGGCTGATCGAGCCGAAGCTCATCGCTCCGGTGCTGAAGCGTTTGACGATGTCCTCGGCGGGTTCGACCTCGTCAAGCGGGATCGGCTCATCCGCCTTGGTGAGTTCCATCAGACCGCGAATGGTCAGCAGGCGCTCGGCCTGATCGTTGATCGACTGGGCGAAGGCATCATATTGCTCTTTCGCCCCAAGACCTTGCTCGCTGCGCACCGCGTGCTGCAATTGCGCGATATTGGCGGGCGTCCAGGCGTGTTCCTCACCGCGCAGGCGGTATTGGTAGATGCCGCCGACATCGAGCATGTTGCGGTAGATCGGATTGTCGCCATAGGCTGCGGCGTGGCGGCGTACCGTCTCTTGCGCGACTTCGGACAGGCCGATGCCTTCAATAGTGGTGGTGGTACGGGTGAAGAAGCGTTCGATAAATTCGCTCGACAGGCCAACCGCATCGAAGATCTGCGCGCCGCAATAGGATTGGTAGGTGCTGATGCCCATTTTGGACATCACCTTCTGGATGCCCTTGCCGACCGCTTTGATATAGTTCTTTTCGACCTCTTCGGTGGTCAGTTCGGGTGCTTTCTTCTGGCGAATATTCTCCAGCGTCTCGAATGCGAGATAGGGGTTCACCGCTTCCGCGCCATAGCCTGCCAACACGCAGAAATGGTGCACTTCGCGTGGCTCTCCGCTTTCCACCACAATGCCGGTCTGCATCCGCAAACCCTGCCGCACCAGCTGGTGATGAACGGCGGCGGTGGCGAGCAGGGCGGGCATGGGAATGCGGTCCGGTCCCTGCTTGCGGTCGGACAGGATCAGGATGTTCTTGTCCTGCAACACTGCCTCGGTCGCGGCCCAGCACATTTCCTTGATCGCCATTTCGAGGCCCTCGGCCCCGCTTTCCGCATCCCAGGTGATATCGATGGTCTCGGTGCGGAAGGCGCCATCGAGGCTTGCCTCGACCGAGCGGATCTTCTCCATCCCGCGATTGGTCAGGATCGGCTGGCTGATTTCGAGCCGCTTGTGCGTGCCGGCATCGCGGCCGAGCAGGTTCGGGCGGGGGCCGATCATCGAAAGCAGGCTCATCACCAGTTCTTCGCGGATCGGGTCGATCGGCGGATTGGTGACCTGCGCGAAGTTCTGTTTGAAATAATCGTAGAGCAGGCGGCTGCGCTTGGAGAGCACGGCAATCGGCGTATCGGTGCCCATCGAGCCGATCGGATCATCGCCCTTTACCGCCATCGGTTCAAGGAAGCGGGAGATATCCTCCTGCGTGTAGCCAAAGGCCTGTTGGCGATCGAGCAGGCTTACCTGATGCTCCTGCACTGCTTCATGGTGCGTCTCGATCGCTTCGAGGTCGCGCAGCTTATATTGCGCCTGCTCAAGCCATTGCTCGTATGGCTCGGCATTGGCGAGCCGGGCTTTGAGCTCCTCATCCTCGATGATGCGGCCTTCATCGAGATCGATCAGCAGCATGCGTCCCGGCTGGAGCCGCCATTTGCGCACGATATCCTCTTCGGCGACCGGCAAGACGCCGCTTTCCGACGCGCAGATGCACAGATCATCCCTGGTCACGCAGTAACGCGCGGGGCGCAGCCCGTTGCGGTCGAGCGTCGCGGCGATCTGGCGGCCATCGGTGAAGGCGACTGCGGCAGGGCCGTCCCACGGCTCCATCAGCGCGGCGTGATATTCGTAGAAAGCGCGGCGCTTGGGGTCCATAAGATCGTTGCGCGCCCAGGCCTCCGGGATCAGCATCATCATCGCATGAGCGAGGCTGTATCCGCCGAGCAGCAGCAGTTCGAGCGCATTGTCGAGACAGGCCGTGTCGCTCTGGCCGTGCGGCACGATGGGCCACAATTTGTCGAGATCGGCACCGAGTAGCTCGCTTTCCATCGTCCGGCGGCGCGCGTTCATCCAGTTCACATTGCCGCGCACCGTGTTGATTTCGCCATTATGCGCGATCATCCGGAACGGCTGGGCCAGCCGCCAGCTGGGGAAAGTGTTGGTGGAGAAGCGCTGGTGGACGAGGCCCAATGCGCTTTCGCAATCAGGATCGCGCAGATCATCGTAGAAACTGCCCACCTGCGTTGCCAGCAGCAGGCCCTTGTAGACTACCGTGCGGCTGGAAAAGCTCGGCATGTAGAGCTTGGTCAGCTCGGGCATGTCGTGCTTTTCAGCCAATTCTGCGAGCGGGTTCTGGGTCTGCTTGCGGATCACGATCAGCTTGCGCTCGAAGGCTTGCCTGTCGGCGCAGTTTTCGCCGCGTCCGATGAAGCACTGGCGGATGACCGGCATGCTTTCGAGCACGGCCTTGCCGAGGCCCGCCTGCGTGGTCGGCACATCGCGCCAGCCGATCAGCTGCTGGCCTTCCTTGGCGATGAATTTTTCGAACTGGGTGGTGATGAAATCGCGCGCTGCCTCATCCTGCGGCATGAAACACATGGCGACCGCATAATCGCCCGACGGAGGCAGGGTCAGCCCCTCTGCATCGGCCCATTTGCGATAGAGCCGGTCCGGGATCTGCACCAGAATGCCCGCGCCATCGCCCAGCAACGGGTCCGCACCGACCGCGCCGCGATGATCCAGATTGGCGAGGATTTCCAGCGCCTGCGTGATGATTCCGTGCGATTTGACTCCCTTGATATGGGCCACGAAGCCCATGCCGCAATTGTCGTGTTCATTTATGGAATCATACAGGCCCTGTGGTGCGGGATACTCGGTCAATCTTCAACTCTTCCTGTTGCTCGTCCAGCTTGGGGCCGGAAGTGAACCACGCTCCGAAACCGGTTTCATCGGTAACGAAACGCGAATCAACAGCCAAACGCTGCACGAAAATGTCGCGAAGCGCCCTCATGGCGACAGGAAAGGAATTTTGCAAGTTTTGTTGCGCCGCACAAGAATGCGGGGCGATCGCGCCTAATCGGCCATATGCTGGAGATTGCGCAGGGCTGCACGCAGCGTCTCGTCATTGTCGGCACGCGCGCGGGCGCGGGTGCCGGACTTGGCGCGGGTCGGCGCAGGCTTTGCATCGGCACGCGGCTCACCGTCCTTCGGCCTGAATGGATTGTCCACTGCGGACAGCGAGCGATAGCTGGCATCGCGATCGGGCGAAACCGGCGCATCGGCTGGTTCTGCGGCCACTGCGACTGCCCCGTCTTCACGCACATCCCCCTCGGCAGGAAGGGCTGTGGATGTTGGCGAGCGATAGACCAGCGGCGGGTCATCTTCGCTGTGTTCGGCTTCATTTGCTGCCAGTTCCACTTGTGCCGGTTCCTCCTCCGCCAGACCAGCGTCCGAGGACGTCGAAGGCCTGCTGAAATAGGCAGCCATGGCATCGGCGGCTTCTTCGCGCGCTGCGGGCGTGAATGTCGGCGCCGGTGTCTCTTGCGCGGGGCCTTGATCGGGCATCTCGACAGGAATTTCTTCCGCCTCTGCTATCGCCGCTGGCGTTTGCTGAGCGGCGGCGCGCTTGGCGCTCCAGGTCCGGTGCTCTTCGAGTACGGAGCCGAGCCGCTCGACCAGTTGCGCGAGGCCCAGCTCGCCGGGATCGGCTGCGCGCTCTTCGCGATCAGCACAAGCGTGATCCATGTCTTGGTGTCCGGGCGCTTCGCTCGCGAGGCTGTGCGGCATGGCAGCCAATTCTTCAGAATGGTGCGCGTCCTCGTCCGACAAACCGGTTTCACACTGGCTTGTCATATGACAATCCTCACCATCCGCAGTGCGGGCGAGCGATGGTGGTGAGAAATGGAGCGGTTGCGGACCGGCTTCGTCGGTTTCGGCGGGCGGAACCGCGCCTTGCGTGATTTCCACGGGGGCAAGCGGGTCGGTCACATCGTCCCGATGCGATTCTTTGGCGTCAGCGTCAGCCGCGATTTCGTCTTCGTCTTCGGCTGCGAGCTCGTCCTCATCCCCGTCCTCATCCTCGCCGCCGAGATTTTCGAATGATGCGGCCATTTGCACCGGTGGCTCTTCCGACTCCTGCTCATATTCATCCAGCGGCTCGAAATCAGCGGAGTTTTCGACATCATGATTGTGATCATGCCCTGCGTCGGTCGTGATGTCTCCCGGCAGCGGCGCGACGATCAGAAGATCGTCTGGCCCGTCCTCTTTGACAATCGTCAGCTGGCGGCGGCGCAAGAGCGGTTTGGTGTCCTGCGGCTGTGCCTTCTCGGCCTCAACTTCACCTTCGCTTGCAACTTCACTGGTCAGAAGTCCGGCCAGGTCGAGTGTGCATGCATCTTCTTCTTCTTCGAAGGACGCCTCTTGATCAGCGCGAGCCTGCGCGTTGCGCGGGTTCATCCGGCGAGCCGCAACAAAGCCTAGCCCCGCGCCAAACAGTGCCGCGACAAGCGCGATCACGATGCGCGCTGTCGGACCGAGCGGCGGAGCAGCGGCGGGGAGAAAATTGGCAATACCGATCATGGCGACCAGGCGTTCGAGCGCTTGCACCGGAACCACGAGGCTGCCCAGACCGAGCAGCACGGCAAACCACAGGGCAACAATGGCTGGGAACGCCGGATGCGCGCTCACCCGCGGTTTCCTGCCTCTGCCTGTCGCACCAGCCTGGTCCATCGGGATTGTCGCCACGATCCTGCCTCATTCAGCGCCACATCCAGCGCTCGCCCGTCTGTCAGGCGGCGTTGGATATCTGGCCATTCGACCGATTGGCTAACAAGGTTTGGTAAACAGGAAGATAACGTCTGGCATTGCGATGCCAGCTATGTGCCGTCCTGACATGGGTGCGGGCGCGATTGCGGATCGCGTCCCAATCGCCGCGCTGATCAATCAGATCGGCCAGAGTGACGGCGCAAGCTGCAGGATCGTCGGGCGGAAAAAGCATTCCGGTTTCGCCATGGGTGACGAGTTCGCGGTGCCCGCCAACATCGCTCGCGGCGACCAGCTTCATCTGCGCCATGGCCTCGAGCGGTTTCAACGGGGTCACAAGTTCGGTCAGGCGGCTGTGCTTGCGCGGATAGGCCATGATCTCGGTGAGCGCGTAATAGCGTTCGACCTCGCCATGCGGCACGCGCCCGGTAAAGCGGATGGCATCGGCGACGGGTGAAGCCTCGGCCTGCGCCTTTAGCACCCCTTCCATCGGCCCACCGCCCACCATGAGCAGCCGCGCGTCGCCATGCCGTTCGAGAAGCAGCGGCATGGCGGCAATAAGATCGCCCAGCCCTTCGTAATCGTAGAAACTGCCGATGAAGCCGATCACCGGGCCATCGCCGATGCCGAGTTCGCGCGCCAGGGCATCGTCGCGAGCGACCGGTTCGCCGAACATCGTCAGGTCGACGCCATTGGGCATGATGCCGATCTTCTCGGCGGCAACGCCGCGTGCGACCAGATCGCTTTTCAAACCCTGGCAAATGGTCATCACGGCGTCGGCACCCGATACCGCCATATTTTCAAGCTGGCGGGTGAGGCGGTATTTGAGCGAACCTTGGCGCGAGGTGAGATTGCCAACGGCAGCATCCTCCCAGAAGGCGCGGATTTCATAGACCACCGGAATGCCCAGCTTTTTCCCTGCGCGCACAGCGGCAAGGCCATCGAGAGCAGGCGAATGGGCGTGGAGCACGTCGGGTCGCCATTCCTGGGCCAGCGCAACAATGGCGTCGGCGAGCGCGCCGATCTCGCGCCATTCCTTCAAACCGGCGGGCCCGTCTGCCTTGCCCGGCGTGCGGTGGAAGGTGAAGCCGTCCACCTGTTCGACCGGCGGACCCTCGGCAGCATGGCGCAAACCCGTGATTGCGCGCACTTCCAGCCCCAACGCCTGCTGGGCGGTCAGGATCGCGCGCGTGCGGAAGCTATAGCCGCTGTGCAGCGGCAGCGAATGGTCGAGGACGTGCAGGATCCGGGTCATCGCCGCCTGCCATGCCAGATTGTGCTTAACGGGCCGTCAAGAGCTTCTCGCCTATGGAAGATGATCAGCAGCTGCCGGACGCATCACTTGATCGACTATTTCTCCATTGCGCTAACGCACGGCCTGATCCTGGTCGCAGCATGGCGGCTGCTGTTTCGCGACGATCTCGATGTCGAGAATCCCGATGCGGTGAAGCCCGAACGTCCGTGGCTGAAAAAGCCGGAGGACGAGCCTTCCGATGCGTGATCTCGTCCTGCTCGCCTTTATCGGCACGATCCTGCTGATGGGCTTCAAGCGCCCATTCTTGTGGGTGCTGTTGTATATCTATGTCGATATCGTCTCTCCGCAGCTGATCGGCTGGGGTTTCATCCGCAGCCTGCACCTCTCGCTCGTCACCTTCATTGCGGCCTTTGCCGGCTATGTCATTCTCGACAAGAAAGAGGGCAGTTGCTTCACCCTGCGACAGGCGCTGATGCTCGCCCTGCTGGCGTGGAGCGGATACACCACGATTGGCGCGGTGTTCCAGGAATTTGCGTGGCAGAAATGGGACTGGGTGTGGAAAGGCATGGTCTTCGCCGCCTTCCTGCCGCTGACCTTGCGCACCAGGCTGCGACTGGAGGCGGCGATGCTGGTTTTCGTTTTGTCGATCGGTGCCAATGCGATCAACGGCGGGATGAAGACCGTGTTCGGCGGCGGCGGCTATGGCTCGCTCACCATGCTGGTGGACATGGATTCGGGGCTTTACGAAGGATCGATCATGTCGACCGCCGCGATTGCGACGATCCCGCTGGTGCTGTTCCTCGCCCGGCGCGGAACGATATTCCGGCCGCACTGGACGGTGTGGATTTTCGCCATAGCGCTGATCTTTGCCAGCCTGCTGATTCCGATTGGCAGCAATGCGCGCACCGGCCTTGTCTGCATCGCGGTGCTCGGCGTGCTGATGCTGCGCCAGGTTCGCCACCGCTTCGTGTTCGCCGGGCTGGCGGGCGTCGCGCTGGTCGCCTCGCTACCATTCCTGCCCGATGAATATGTCGAGCGGATGGAGACGATCACCGGATTCCGCTCCGACGAAAGCGCCTCCACGCGCATCGAAGTGTGGAAATGGACCATTGATTATGCGCTTGCCAATCCCAATGGCGGCGGGTTTGACGCCTATCGCGGCAACAGCTTCACCTATGATCTGCCCGAGATTGAGGGTGAGGGGAACAATCGCCGCATCACCTATAGCGAAGTGACCGACGAGGCGCGCGCCTATCACTCATCCTATTTCGAAGTGCTGGGCGAACAGGGCTGGCTGGGATTGTTCCTGTGGCTGGCGCTGCAAGGGCTGGGCCTGTGGCAGATGGAGCGCGTCCGCTGGCGCGAGAAGGCGTCTCGCGAAGACCGCGACGCATATATGTACGACCTCGCCACATCGTTGCAGCATGCGCAGATCATCTTCCTGGTCGGCGCGCTGTTCGTGGGGATTGCGTTCCAGTCCTTCGTCTTCATCCTGATCGCGATGCAATGCGCGGTGTGGAGCCATTGGCGGCGGTTGCGAAAGGGATTCAAGCCGTCTGTCGTGGCGGAACGGCTGGCGGGCAGACGCTCACCTGCCTTGGGCTAACGCTCCCTGCCCTCGACAATTGTGTGCGTCCGTAGGATAGTCGCCATCATATGGAGGGGACGGCACCACTCGGGATCATGGAGATTATCGGCATCGCCGGTAGCGCGAGCCTGCTGGCGGGCTGGCGGCTCTATATCGTCATTCTGGGTACGGGCCTGGCGATGCGCAGCGGCATGGTGCCGCTTCCCGAACATCTCGAATCGCTCCAGGTGCTGGCCAATCCGTGGGTGCTTGGTATCGCCGGGGTCGGCGCGCTGGCAGAATTCTTTGCCGACAAGGTGCCGTGGCTCGATAGCGCCTGGGACACAGTGCATACGCTGGTGCGTCCGGTGGGCGGCGCGCTGCTGGCGCTCGCGATTGTCGATCCGGGCGATCCGGCGATGCAGGTGATCGCTTTCCTGCTGGGCGGCGGCGGAGCCTTGTTGGCGCATGGCGGCAAGGCCGGAGCCCGCGCGGCGATCAACACCAGCCCCGAACCCGTCACCAATGTCGCCATGTCGACCGCCGAAGATGTCGCGACGATTGGCCTGATGTGGTTTATCTACGAATATCCCTGGGCTGCGGCGGGCGTCGCAGCATTGCTGGCGGCGCTGGCGATCGGCCTGATGCTGGCAGTGCGCAGGCTGTTCAGGAAGGTGTTTGGTAGCGAACCTACCGGTTAGCCAGGATCCATTCCTCGACCACCGGCGCAATCCGGTTGCGCCATTTGCTGCCGTTGAAAATCCCGTAATGCCCCACGTCGCGGGCCATATGGTATTTCTTCTTCCTGAGCGGCAAGTGCTCGGCCAGATCGAGCGCGGCGCGGGTCTGACCGATGCCGGAAATGTCGTCATGCTCGCCCTCGATGGCGAGTAGCGCGGTATCGCGGATGGCATCGGGATCGATCGCCTTGCCGCGATGGACGAATTCGCCCTTGGGCAGCGAGTGCTCCTGGAACACGTGCTCGATCGTCTGCAGGTAGAATTCCGCCGTCATGTCGCAGACCGATAGATATTCATCGTAGAACTGCTTGGTGCGACCGGCGCTGTCATGATCGCCCACGGTCATGTGTTTGAACATCTCGTAATGGCTCATCATGTGATCGGACAGATTCATGCTGATGAAGCCGGCGAGTTGCAGGAAGCCGGGATAGACTTCGCGCCCCGCACCCGGATAATTGAACGGCACGGTCGCGATGACATTGTTCTCGAACCAGCTCAGCGGCTTGTCCATCGCCAGATCATTGACGCTGGTCGGGCTGGCGCGGGTGTCGATCGGGCCGCCCATCATGGTGAGCGATTTGGGGCGGCACGGATCATCCTCCGCTGCCATTACGGCGGTTGCCGCAAAGGCCGGGACCGAGGGCTGGCACACCGCCAGCATATGCGTGCCCGGACCAAGAAATTGCAGGAATTCGATCAGATAATCGATGTAATCGTCGAGATCGAAACGTCCGGCAGAAATCGGCACAAGCCGCGCATCGGCCCAGTCGGTGATCCACACCTGATGATGCTCGACCATCCGCTGCACCGTGCCGCGCAGCAGCGTGGCATAGTGGCCGCTCATCGGCGCAACGATCAGCAGCTTGGGTGCATCGTCGGGCAGATCATCACGCACGAAGCGGCGCAGATTGCCGAACGGCTTTTCCAGCACCACGCTTTCGGACACGGGTTTGAGCGCGCCGTCTACATCAACCGGTTCGAGATCGAATTCGGGCTTGCCGCGCTCTTCATGCAGATGCGCGAAGACCTTGAGCGCGCTTGCGGCCACTGGACCCATACCGAAATAGCCCATCGGCAGCGTCGGATTGTCGAGCAGATTGGCCCCGACCGTGGCCCAATTGCTGGCCGATGTAAGCCACGCCTTGTGCATTTCGTAAGCGGAATAAAGCAAGCTGTGCGTCCCCTGCGTAAAAATCGACCACCTCACCGGGAGGTGGCCAGCTATCGCCCGCTGCTGCCGATTATTGTGTTGTGCGGCGCATGCGAGGCAAGAATTGCGCGGGACATGCCCGGTTTTGCGCAATGTTGCAATGCGGCATAAGGTCGAATGCCCGGCGAAGGTCACAATGCGGCGCGTGGGCTGGCTTGACCGTCACGGCGATTGAGCTAGTGCGAATGGCAATATGGCTTCCCCCGAACTGCAAAACCCCGACCAGCATGCCCCGGAGCAGCGAGCGGAGCCCAAACCGGCCCGCACGCTTGGCCCGCTGCGGATGATTTTCCGCGAAGCCAGGAAATATCCGCTGCAAATCGTGCTGGCCGCGATTTCCCTGCTGGTATCCGCTGCGGTGGTCTCGCTCGCCATGCCGCAGGCGTTCAAGATGATCATCGATCGCGGTTTCGGCGGTGATGGCGAGATCGGGCGGTGGTTCCGCTATCTGCTGGTGTTGGTCGGCGTGCTGGGTGTGGGCACGGCGCTGCGCTTCTATTTCGTCAGCTGGCTGGGTGAACGCGTGGTCGCCGATGTCCGGAGCAAGGTCTATGAAAATCTGCTGCGCCTCTCTCCGTCCTTTTTCGAAGAGAACAGCCCCAAGGAGATTAGCAGCCGGATGACGTCGGACACTGCCATTATCGAAACGGTGGTGGGCACGACCGTGTCGGTGGCGCTGCGCAACATGATCATGGCGCTGCTGGGGACTGCCTATCTGTTCTGGCTCGCGCCGCAATTGGCCGTCTGGCTGCTGGCGGGCATTCCGCTTGTTATCCTCCCGATTACGGTTTTCGGTCGACGTCTGCGCGATGTCAGCCGCACCAGTCAGGATCGGGTCGCGAATGTCGGCGGAATCACCACCGAAATGCTCTCGGCGATGAAGATCGTCCAGGGCTTCAACCAGGAAGGCCGCGAGGCGGCGCGCTTTGGCAAGGCGGTGGAACAGACCTTTGCGGTGGCGAAGCGCCGCATTGCCATCCGCGCGGCAATGACCGCGATCCTGATCACGCTCATTTTCGGATCGATCACGATCCTGTTGTGGCGCGGTGCCACGCTGGTTACCGAAGGCGCAATAACCAGCGGCACGATTGGCGCCTTCATCTTCGCGGGCGTGATCGTGGCTGGCTCTTTTGGCGCACTGACCGAAGTCTATGGCGATCTGCTGCGCGGCGCGGGTGCGGCGAGCCGGTTGAACGAATTGCTCCACGAACAGCCCGACATCGCGCCGCCTGCGCGTCCGCTGACACTGCCCGAACCGCCGCGCGGCAGCCTGGCGTTCGACAATGTCACCTTCAGCTATCCGACACGGCCCGATGATCTGGCCATCGCCGACTTCAGCCTGACGGTGGAGCCGGGCGAAACGGTCGCGATTGTCGGCCCGTCGGGGGCGGGCAAATCGACGATTTTCCAGCTCGCCGAGCGGTTCTACGATCCGCAGAAGGGCACCATCAAGATGGATGGCGTGCCGCTGACGCAGGCCGATCCCGCCGATATTCGCCGGCGCATGGCGCTCGTTCCGCAGGAAGGCATTCTCTTTGCCGCCAGCGCCCGCGACAATCTGCGTTATGGCGCGTGGGACGCGAGCGGAGAGGCGATCTGGGATGCGACGCGCGCCGCCAATGCGGAGGATTTCCTGCGCGATTTGCCAGAAGGGCTCGAAACTTTCCTGGGCGAAGGCGGGGCGCGGCTTTCGGGCGGGCAGCGCCAGCGCGTCGCCATTGCCCGCGCGCTGTTGCGCGACGCGCCGATCCTGCTGCTCGATGAAGCAACCAGCGCGCTCGATGCCGAAAGCGAAAAGCTGGTGCAGGATGCGCTCGAACATCTGATGGAGAACCGCACAACGCTGGTCATCGCGCACCGCCTGGCGACAGTACGCGCGGCGGACCGGATCATCGTGATGGACAATGGCCGCGTGGTCGAGCAGGGCGACCACATCAGCCTGAGCGCTGCCGGAGGCCTCTATGCCCGGCTGGCAGCACTGCAATTCGACGAGAAGGCATTGGCGGCACAGGCGGGCTAAAGCCGGTTTACAGCGGCCCAACGTCCGCGATGCGAAGCCTTGCGTCGACGCGATTCGGCTCTTAATCGATTTAGTAACGACAGAAACAGTCCGTCCGGTCTGGACGAGATGACGCAATTTCACATGACTTTGGGGACGATCGCATGATTCGCACAATGCTTGCCACAACTGTATCTGCCATCGGGTTGGCGCTGTCCACGCCCGCCATGGCGCAGGACGAAGCTGCGCCGCTTCCGGAGATGGATTTCGGCGCTTGGGGTGTCGGCCTCGACAGTATCGACACCACCGTCGATCCGGGCGACAATTTCAACGCCTATGTCAATGGCAAATGGGTTCGCGAGAACACCATTCCTGCCGACCGTCAGCGGTTCGGCGCGTTCGACGTGCTGGGCGAGAAATCGACCGAAGACGTGCAGACCCTGATCCGCGATCTTGTTGCTGCAAATCCCGAACCGGGCACTACGGCCCGCCGCATAGTCGATGCCTATAATGCCTATGTCGATGTCGCAGCGATCGATGCAACCGGGCTCGCTCCGGCACAGCCCTATCTGCAGGAAATCTTTACCGCGCCCGATCTCAATCGTCTGGTTGAGCTATTCGAAGAGCCGGGCTATCCCGGTCTGGTGAGTGCCGGTGTGCGCGCCGACGCGCGCAATCCCACCGAATACGCCGTTTCCATCGGGTTCAACGGCATGGGCCTGCCCGACCGCGACTATTACCTCGTCGATTCCGAGAGCAATCTGGCGATCCGCGAAGCCTATATGGATTATCTCGCCACCATGCTCGGGGCAGCCGGATATGCCGATCCGCAGGCAGCGGCAGTCGCTGTCTACGCTTTCGAGAAGCAGGTGGCCGAGCTGGAATGGGCGCGCCAGATGCTGCGCATTCCGCAGATGACCTATAATGAACTGACGCGTGACGAGCTAATCGCGATGGGCGGCGATTTTCCGGTCACGACCATGCTCGATGCCGGTGGTTTCGCTCGCGAAACGCGCTTCCTTGCCTCGCAGCTTCCGCCGACCGCAGAAGAGATCGAAGAGCTGGGGCTGACCGATGCGCAGCTTGCCATGATCGGTGGTGGATTGCCGGCGATGATGGAACTGCTCACCCAAACCCCGCTCGCCACGATCAAGGCGTATATGGCGGTGCAGTTCCTCGCCGGAAATGCTTCCGTCCTGCACAGCGATCTGGACCAAGCGGTGTTCGACTTCTTCGGCCGCACCATTGCCGGTCGCGAAGAGCAGCGTCCGCGCTGGAAGCGCGGTATCGGCGCGGTCCAGGGAATGCTCGGCGAGCAGCTTGGCGCGCTTTACGTCGAGCGTTACTTCCCGCCCGAAAGCAAGGCCCAGATGCAAGAGCTGGTGTCCAATCTTTCGCGTTCGATGAGCATTGCACTCGACAACAATGAGTGGATGACGGCCGAAACGGTCGCCGAAGCGCGCAACAAGCTCGAAGGCTTCGTACCGATGGTTGGCTATCCCGACGAGTTCGAGACTTATCAAGGTCTCGACATCAGTGCGACCGATCCGCTCGCCAATGCGATGAGCGCGTCGCGCTGGCGCCAGCAGGACAACCTCTCCAAGCTCGGCACGCAGGTCGATCCGAGCGAGTGGGGCATGCTGCCGCAGCAGGTAAATGCCTATTACTCGCCGCTTACCAATCGCATCGTATTTCCCGCAGCGATCCTGCAGGCACCGTTCTTCAACGCCGAGGCTGATCCGGCGGTCAATTACGGCGGCATTGGCGCAGTAATCGGCCATGAAATCGGCCATGGCTACGATGATCAGGGCTCGCAATATGATGCGACCGGGACTTTGCGCAATTGGTGGCAGGATTCGGATCGCGATGGCTTCGAGCAATATGCCGACCGCATGGGCGAGCTGATCGAAGCCTATTGTCCGGTTGACAGTCCCGAGGGCCCGATCTGCCTGCGGGCAGGTCAGTCCATGGGTGAAACGCTGGGCGATGTGGTCGGCCTGCAGATGGCCTACCGCGCCTACCGCCTGTCGCTCAACGGTGAAGAAGCTCCGATGATCGACGGCTTGACCGGCGACCAGCGCTTCTTCCTCGGATTTGGCCAGATCTGGCGCGGTATGGAGCGCGAGGAATCGCTGCGCAACCGCGTGATGACCGCGAATCACCCGCCGGGCGAGTTTCGCGTCAACAATGCGGTGCGCCATGTCGACGCTTGGTATGATGCTTTCAATGTGACCGAGGACGATGAGCTGTACCTGCCGCCGGAAGAACGCATCCGGATTTGGTAAGCAACTTGGCCGAACGCCGAAGCGCCCGTCCCCGCCACTCCGGCGGGGGCGGGCTTTTCATTTGGCTTGCCGCTGCAATCGCTTGACTTGCAGGCCCCACGCGCCATGGAAACGTCGCCATGACATTCCTCCAGCTTCTGCTGATCGCCATCGTCCAGGGGATCACCGAATTCCTGCCGATTTCCTCGTCGGGGCATTTGATCCTGATCCCCCATCTGACCGACTTCCCCGATCAGGGGCCGCTGATCGATGTCGCGGTCCATGTTGGCTCGCTGCTGGCGATCATTGTCTACTTCTTCAAGGATGTGGTGGTGCTGGCGCGCGGCGGTTTTGCCTCGATCGGCATGGGCAGCGCCCCGTCAGAGCGGCGCTTGTTCTGGTGGATAGTGCTGGGCACAATTCCGGCCGTCGCCTTTGGCCTGGCGATCAAGCTTGGCGCATTCAATTCCATTGCCGAGACATGGTTCAATATCACCGTGGTGGACCATGATCTGATGGCATCGATCCGCTTTACCGATCTGATCGCGGTCAATCTGATCGTCTATGGCGTGCTGCTGGGTGTCGCCGATTTTTTCGGACGCGAGCACAAGAGCTTTGAAGACATGACCTGGCGGGACGGCTTGCTCGTCGGCATTGCACAGGCGCTGGCGATCATTCCGGGCACCAGCCGTTCGGGAGTAACCATGACAGCGGCGCGCGCACTGGGCTACAGCCGGGTGGAGGCGGCGCGCTTTTCCTTCCTGCTGTCGATCCC
>Ga0070727_10002777_pt1 | contig 16456 bp, 14 predicted proteins | sample tdAd472_FD_66722 | JGI IMG/M metagenome (GOLD analysis project Ga0070727, IMG submission 66722) | Marine sediment microbial communities from the Atlantic coast under amendment with organic carbon and nitrate - tdAd47.2 | ecosystem: Environmental > Aquatic > Marine > Coastal > Sediment | place...
TCGTCGTAGTCGGTGAGCCCGTTCTGGCCGGTGAGGCGCATGCGACGGTCGTACAGCCGCATCATCAGGCCTCGCTCGGCGGCCTCGTCGGCCTCGGGGAGCCACTCGCCGACGACCTCGCGCAGCTCGGGGCGCAGGCCGGCCAGGTCGAGGAGCTGCCGCGGGGTGAGGGGGGCCTCGCTGAGGCGCTGGTGCACCTTGAGCTGGCGGTGCAGTCGCTCGAGGCGGGCGGCCTGCACGAGCTCGGGGTCGTCGGAGGTGCGCAGGGCGAGGTAGGCGAGGGCCTGGGCGTGGAGCTCCTTGAGGTAGCCCTTGCGGTGGCACATCTCGTGGGCGACCACGTGGGGGGTGAGGGGGCCGACGCCCTCGAAGATGGCGATGTCGCCGCTGATGGGGTCGCAGCTGCCGAGGGCCTGGGGCACGAGGAAGCGGGCCAGGGTGACCCGGCGGATGGCGCTGGTGGTGACGACCTCCTGCCCGGTGAGGCCGGCGACGTAGGTGGTGAGCCGGGCGTTGACCCGCTCAGCGAGGGGTGCGAGGGGGCTGACGGCGCGGGTGTAGCCGTCGTTGAGGGCGTGGCCGAGCAGCTCGATCTCCCAGCGGCGGGCGTCGGCGGGCTGGCTGTCGAGGTGGTCGACGTCGGCGCCGAAGCAGGCCCGAAAGTCGACGTAGCGGACCTCGCGACGGGCCCACCAGTCGCGCGCGGCGGCGCCGGCGTAGTAGCCGACGCTGGCGGCGGCGAGGATCTGGCCGGGGGCGGTGGCGCCCAGCAGCAGGCGGGAGGCGAGGGGCGCGCCGACCGCGACGTCGGTGAGCGACAGGCGGGTGGTGGTGGCTCGACCAGGGATGACGACGCGGTCCATGCCTGAGGCGTAACCGGGTGGGCCGCCCCTACGGCGAGACGTAGACCTGCATCCGAGGACAACCGGCGTAGCTGCCCACCGAGGCAAGGCGCAGGTAGTAGGGGGCGCCCGTCGCGGGCTGCGGCAGGTACACGGTGAAGTAGTCGTAGCTGTAGAAGCCGTCGTGGCGAGCGATGGGCGGGTCGGCCAGATCCGCGAACAGCTCGGCCATCACGCCCTCGTCGCGCCCCCACACCTCGATGCGTGGCGTGGACCTCGCGGGGAGATCGAGCACGTACCAGTCTTCGTCGCCCGTTCCCACGGTGTCTTCGGCCCAGAAGGTCGTCGAGCCGACGAGGTAGCGCTGCAGCGCGGTGGCGCTGGTCGGGTCGTCGCCCACCCCGTCGGGGCCGCAAGGCGGCTCGGGCACGACGGTCGCGGAGACGGTGTAGTCGAGGCAGGTGCCGTCTTCGCTGGTCGCCTCGAGGTGGACGACGTGGTCGGCGTCGCTGTTGTTCCCCAGGGCGAGCCAGGCGCGTGGGTAGCGCTCGGGGGTGCCGTCGGCGCTGGTGACGGTGAGCTCCACCTCGAAGGGGTAGACGGCGAGATCGTGCCGCTCCCCGGGCGGGATGGTGAGGGTGAACCAGTCGGGATGGGCGTCGTCGACGCGCAGGGGGGTGTCGAGCGGCAGCGGAACGGCGGCTGCGACCTCGTCGTTGGGGTCGAACGGATCGACGCAGCCCTCGACGGCCGTGTCGGCCGTCGTGCCCGTGGAGCCGGTGGTGCCCGTCGGCATGGTCAGCGGGGTGGTCGCCGTGTCGGCGGTGGCGGCAGCCGCCCCCGTGTCGCCGGTCGGCTGCGGGACCGTGATCGGCCCGGGGCCGCCGACCGTGCCGAGGATCTGGGTGGATCCCCCCACGGCGGGAGGCGGCTGCATCGGCGCGGGGGCACAGGCCCACAGCAGCATCGAGGAGATGACCATGGTGCATCTTGCCCCACGGAGGAGGCCCTGTCAGGCCTCGGGGGGGCCCTTGAGCTCGACCGTGTTGCCGTCGGGGTCCTGGCAGTACAGGGACGGGCCGTAGCCCTGCGCGCCGTAGCGTCGCGCGACCTCGCCCACCGCCACGCCGTGGCCCTGTAGGTGGGCCCGAATGGCCTCGGCATCGAACGGGTCGACCGTCAGGCAGAAGTGGTCCATGTTGGGGGGCGTGTCGGGGCCAGGAGGCTGCCCCCCTTGCAGGCCCAGCGGCTTGGTGGTGTCGACCAGGTCGATGAGGCTGTCGCCGGCGCGGAGCTGCCACAGGCCCACGTCTTCGAGCACCCGCTCTACCTCACAACCGAGCACGTCACGGTAGAAGACGAGGGCGCGCGCCAGGTCGGGGACCCGGATCACGACGTGGTCGAGCGAGCGGAAGGGAAGGGCATCGTGAGGCATGGGGAGGGATAACGAGCGGCCCAGGCGACGAGCTAGCTCTCGCGGACGATGTGGCCATCCTCGAGGTGGATGCGCCGGTCGGCCAGCGCGGCGACAGCGGGGTCGTGGGTGACCATGACGATGGTGCGGCCCGCAGCGTGGAGCTCCCGAAACAGCGCCAGCACGTCGTCGCCCGAGCGGGTGTCGAGGTTGCCCGTGGGCTCGTCGGCGAGGAGGAGGGGAGGGTCGGCCGCCAGCGCGCGGGCCACCGCCACGCGCTGGCACTGCCCCCCCGACAGCTCCGAGGGCAGGTGGTGGGCGCGGTCCCCCAGACCTACCCGCTCGAGCAGCTCTCGGGCCCGGGCCAGACGCACCCGCTCGGGCACGCCTCCATAGCGGAGGGGCAGGGCGACGTTCTGGTCGGCGCGCAGGCGGGGCAGCAGGTGGAAGCTCTGAAAGACGAAGCCGATGCGCTGGTTGCGCACCTTGGCGAGGGCCTCGTCGGACAGGGTGCTCACCTCCTCGCCCTCGATCTTCAGCGAGCCGGCGTCGGGGCGGTCGAGGCAGCCGAGGAGCTGCAGGAGCGTCGACTTGCCCGAGCCGCTGGTGCCCACCAGGGCGACGAACTGCCCGGGGTAGACCGTCAGATCGGCACCGGCGAGGGCCAGTACCCCTCCCGCTCCGCCGTAGCGTCGCTGCAGCCCCACGGCCTCGAGCACGGGTGCCATCACATCCTCACGGCCATGGCGGGCTGCAGCTGCGCCGCGCGGCGAGCGGGCAGGTAGCCGAACACCAGCCCCTCGACCATGGAGGTGGCGGTGGCCAGCAGCACCGCCTGCAGCGACACGCTGGTGGACCACCCGGTGAACCAGGCCACGACCCAGCTCACCACGAAGCCGGCGCCGATGCCCAGCAGGCCTCCCAGCAGGCTGATCAGGCAGGCCTCGACGACGAACAGCCGGTGGATGTCGCGGGGGGAGGCGCCGACGGCGAGGCGGATGGCGATCTCCTTGGTTCGCTCCATCACACTGGCCAGCATGATGTTCATGATGCCGATGCCGCCGACGAGCAGGGAGATGCCGGCGATGAGCCCCATGACCAGGTTGAAGATGGCCTGCTGGGCCTCGCTCTGGGCGATGAGGGCCAGGGGCACGACGAGCTCGTAGACGGGCTGGTCGCGGTGCCGTCGCTTCAGGTAGCGCCCGATCACGTCGACCGAGGGCATCACCTGGGGCACGTCGCCCAGCTGGACCTGCACCTCGTCGAGCTCGGCCTGGCCCAGGGTGTGGGGCTCGACGAGCAGCGAGGTGGACAGCGGCAGCATCACCTCGGCAGAGCGGTCGTCGATGGTGACCCCCTCCAGCTCGGTGCTGCCGCCGGTCTGCGTGCGAACGACGCCGACGACCTGTAGCCACACGTCGCCGAGGCGCACCCAGCGATGCAGGGCGGGCTGGCGCCCGAACAGGCGACGGGCGGCGGTCTCCGAGACCAGCGCGACCCGCGCCCTGCGGTCCTCGTCGTCAGTGGAGAGCGGGCGACCCGCCACCAGGGTGAAGGGCGTGGCCGACAGGTGCCCGGGCTCGACCCCGACGAAGCGCAGCCCCTTGCGGCTGGAAGGGCGCGGGTGCACCGTCGACGGCTCCAGCACCCGCAGCCCGCCTACGCTCACGGCGTCGCTGAGCAGCGAGCGCAGCGCCGCCACGTCGCGCCGAGACAGCCCCTGGGTGCGGCGGAGGATGGCCTGGCGCTCCTCCTTGTCGTCGGGGAGCTTGGCGGCCTTGATCTGCACGTTGAGGATGCCGAGCTGGGCGATGAGCGCCTCCTGCTCGCGCCGCGCTCCCTCTCCGATGGACAGGATGCCGATCACGGCAGCCACGCCGAACAGGATGCCCAGGCCCGAAAGCAGCGTCCTCACCCAGTGAGAGGCGAGCGACGCGAGCGCTTCCTTGATCAGGTCGGTCATGGGTCGGACCCCGCGGGCCGCTCGCCACGAGCCCAGGCCTCGGCGTCGATGGTGACGACCCGGATGCCTGCCTCGATGCCCTCGACCGCCACGGCCTCCTTGCCCTCGGCGACGACCACCACGGGGAGGCGCGTGCCGTCAGGGCGCTGCACGTAGGCCCCGTCGGCCCCGGCGAACACCGCCTCGTGCGGAAGCAGCACCCCCTGCTCCACCGCGTCGACGAGCAGGTCGATCTGGGCTGTCATGCCCGGCTTCATCCGCTCGCTCGTCTCCGACAGGGCCAGCTTCACCCCCAGGTGCTTCACCTGCTCCTCACCTCGGGGGACCACGAGGGGCGCGACCTCGATGACCTCGGCGTCGACCACGGTGCCGGGCACCGCATCGAGGGTGACTCGGGCCCGCTGCCCCAGGGCCACCTTTGGCGCGTCGACCTCGTGCACCCAGGCCTCGACGTCGAGCTCGCTCAGGTCGGGCAGCTGCAGGATGGTGCTTCCCTGGTAGACCTCGTGGCCCACGCGGTAGGTCTCGCGGCCCCACCGCTGCAGGATCAGCACCACGCCGGGCGATGGCGCGACCACCTCCGACTGGCCCAGCCGGTCGCGCAGCCGCTCGATCGCCCGCTCCTTGCGGACGACCTCCAGCAGGAGGACCTCGATCTCGGCGCGCGCATCGGCCTCCACCTTGGCGAGGAGGGTGTCGGCCTCCTCCGTGGTCAGTCGGGCCTGCAAGGCCTCGATCTCGGCGCGAGCGCGCTCCACCCTGGGCACGGTCTCCGAGTCGGTCTGGCGGAACTCGGCCATCTGTCGGTCGAGGTCGGCCTGCACGATGCGAGCCCGGGCATCGCCGAGCTGCAGGCGCAGGCGGGCCTCGGCCTGCTCCACCTGGGTGAGCGCCACGTCGCGCTTCGCCTCGGCTTCTTCCAGCTCCTTGGCGAGCTCCTCGGTCTTGAAGCGCAGCACCACGTCGCCGGGCTCGACCCGTGCGCCTTCCTCGACGAGGAAGTCGAGCTCGCTCCAGCCCTCGATGGGGTTGACGATGTCGACGGTGCGCCGCGCGGCCAGCTCGCCCTCGATCTCGATGCGGACCTCGAGGTCGCCCTGGGTCGCGACCGCGGTGGGCAGGTCGAGGGGAGCCGAACACGACGCGAGGAGCCACAGCCACATCCGTCGGTCGATAACCGGTTAGACGCCGGCCATGTGGTGGTGGTGCCTGCAAGCCCTGGCGCGTCCGTTGAGCTTCGAAGCGGCCCTCGACCAGGCGCTTCAAGCCAACCTCGAGCTTGCCAGCCAGCGGCTCGACAACGACCGCCTCCACTACCAGCTCGTGCGGGCACGAGGCGGCTTCGACCCACGACTGTCGGCCCGGGTGTCCGCCGATCAGAGCCGCACGCCGTCGAACCAGGCCACCGACGTGGGCGGGCCGGCGTCGGTGGTCACCACCTCGTCGACGGGCTGGTCGGCCGGCCTCGACCAGGCCCTCCCCACGGGGGGCGCGCTGGCGGTCTCGGCCAGCGAGCAGCAGACCCGCACCGACTCCACCAACGCCTTGTCGGCTCGGTTCGTGTCCAGCCAGGTGGGGGTGAGCGTGTCGCAGCCGCTCCTGCGCGGGATCGGGCAGGGCGACCTGGCCGTCCTGCGCGACGCGGAGCTGGCGGCGTCGACCCAGGAGGTGGTGTGGCGGCAGCAGCTCGAGCAGATGGTGCTGTCGGTCTCCGACGCCTACTGGGGGCTGGTGTCGGCCCGTGAGCAGCTCGCCATCGCCGACCGAGGGGTGCAGCTGGCGCAAGAGCAGCTGGCATCGACCCAGGAGCGGCTGGCTGAGGGGTTCGCGGGCTCGGGGGAGGTGCTGCAGGTGCAGGTGTCGCTCGGCCAGGCGGAGCGCACCCGCGTCGACATCGCGGCGTCGGTGGGCAGCGCGGAGGACCGCCTTTCACGGCTGCTGGGGATGTCGGTGGGCGAAGGGCCCGACCTGCAGCTCACCGACCGGCCCACGGTGCCCGACGCCCTTCCCGGGCGTGAGCAGCTGCTCGAGCAGGCGATGGCGAACAACGCGCAGCTGGCGCTGGCTCGCCGGGTGCTGGAGCAGGCCCGGCGAGATGCCCGCCGCGGCAAGAACGGCGCTCTCCCCGACCTCACCTTCGACGCCGGCGCCAGCCTGTCGTCGGGGGGCGTGGAGCCCGCGGCGGTGCGCGAGCAGCTGTGGGCCAACCCGGCGCCCTCCTACGGCGTGGGGCTGTCGGTCGGGCTGCCCCTCGTCCCGCGGCAGGCCCTCGCCGACCACGCCATCGCCAAGGTGGGGCTGGAGCAGGCCGAGCTGGCGATGCAGGCCGTGGAGCAAGACGTGGCATTGCTCGTGGCCGACGCGGCGCGGGATCTCGATCGCAGCCGGGCGGCGCTGGTCAACGCCGAGGCCACCCGGGAGGTGGCGGCCCTGTCCCTGGCGGCCCAGCGTGAGCTGCTCACCGAGGGGAGGGGGGCCACCCGGGATGTGGTCGATGCGCTGGAGGCGCTGCGAGGCGCCGAAGCCGCCGAGCTCGATGCCCGCATCCAGCTGCAGCTGTCGGTGCTGCGGGCCGAGCAGGCGGCGGGGCTGCTGGTGTCGCTAGAGGGCGGGTAGCGCCGCGGCTCACTCCGGCTCGGCGCCGTCTCCGGGCCGCACGGCGGCGGGGCGCTCCTCGGCGGCGGTGGGGTCGATCAGGGCGACCCGGGTCGCTGGCTCGATCCCCTCCACCACGATGTGGGTGTCGTTGTGCACGCCCGTGGCGACCTCGGCCCGCGACCAGCCGGTCAGCGACTCGGTGAACACCCAGGCCTCGTCGGCGTCGTCGCGGAACACCGCCTCGATGGGCACCCAAGCCACCTCGTCGACCGTGTCGAGGACCAGCTCTACCCGTGCCGACATGCCGGGAAGCAGGTCGTGGTTCTCCCCGGTGAGGGCCACCTCGATGTCGAGGTACTTGATCTCGTCGTCGCCCTGCGGCACGGCGAGGTCGGCCACCGAGACCACCTCGCCCTCGAGCAGCTGGCCGGGGTAGGCGTCGAGCTCCACCCGGGCTGCCTGCCCCACCGCGACCCGCGGCGCGTCGACCTCGTGCACCTTGGCGGCCACCTTCATCGCGGCGAGGTCGGGCAGGCTGATCAGCTCGGCGGAGGCCCACGGGCGACTGCCCACCGTCCACACGCCGTCCCACTTCTCTTCCAGGAGGACCACGCCGGCGGTGGGGGCGGTGATGACCGTCTTGTCGATCTGCTCCTCGAGCTCGACGACCTCGCGCTCGCGCCGTGCCACCTCGAGCTGTAGCAGCTGGGCTTCGGCCCGTGCCTCCAGTTCGACGGAGGCCAGGGCCCCCTGGGCGGCGTCGATGGCCATCTTCGCCTTCGTCTCGCTGATCCGTGCCTCCTCTCGCTCGACGAGGGGCACCGTGTCGGAGTCGGTGCGACGCATGCCCGCGAGGCGCAGGTCGAGGGTGGCCCGCTCGATGTCGGCCTCCTTCTCGTCGACGGCCAGCGACAGCTTCGTGCGGCCCTGCTCGATCTTGGTGCGCGCCAGCTCCAGCTCGGTGCGGGCCACGTCGAGCTTCTTCAGCAGCTCGTCGCGGTCGAAGACCACCAGGCGGTCGCCTTGCTCGACGCGGGTGCCTTGCTCGGCCATCCAGGCGATCTCGAGGCGACCCTGGAAGCGGGGGGCGAGCAGCAGCGTCTCCTCGACCGCCTCCAGCTCGCCGGGCACCGACAGGGTGATCTCGAAGGTGCCGTCGCGCACGGGGGCGGTCGGGAGCGACTCGCTCGCCCCGCCACAGCCCAGCACCCAGCACCACCACCACATCCGCTCTCCCCGCTGCGGTATATCCGACGCGGAGGGGTCATCCGCTCGAGGGGACGCGCTCCCGGAGGCTGGCCAGGTGGTCGGCCAGCTCGGGGGGGAGCGGGGCGACGAAGTCGTGCTCCCCCAGCGTGAGCCGCTCTGCGTGTAGCCACAGCCGCCCCGGGAAGGCCGGCACGGTCTTCTTGCCGCGCACCGGGTAGCGGGCGTCGCCGACGACGGCGTGGCCAATGCCCTGGAGGTGGCGGCGGATCTGGTGCTTGCGGCCCGTCTCGGGGCGAACCGCGAGGAGCGACCACTTGGTGAACCGCTCCACCGTTCGGTAGCGGGTGACCGCGTCGAGGGGCTTGCCCCGTCGGCCATCGGCGAGGGCCCGACGGACCGTTCCCTTGTCGCGCGTCACGCCGAAGACCAGGGCCTGATACTGCTTGTCGGCGTCGCCGGAGGCGAAGGCGCCGGCCCAGCGGGCCGCGTGGTCGCCCGGGGCGAACAGGGTGACGCCGCTGGTGCCGCGGTCGAGCCGGTGGACCGGGGCGAGCCCGGTGGGCACGTCTTGGTCGGCGAGCCAGCCGAGCAGGTCGGGGGCTTCGGTGCCCGCGGGGTGCACGAGCCAGCCGGTGGGCTTGTCGACGGCCACGAGGGTGGCGTCGGCGAACAGGAGGGTCGGGGTGGGCATGGGCCGGACTATCCCGGCGGCGGCAGGCGCACGACGTGGGGGCGAGATGCCCCAACCCCGCGCCTTGGGGCATCCCGCCCCAGATGGCAGGCTGGGAGCGGGCACACTTCCTGCAACGTCCCGTCGTCTGGAGGACCTATGTGGTGGCTCGCATCAATGGCCCTCGCCTACGAGGTCGACGCCTGGACGCCCCGCACCCTGTCGCTGCTCGACAGCAGCTACGTGGCGAACCTCGCCATGGAGGCCCACCTCGACCGAGCCCTGGAGCGGGTGCGTCGCCGCTGCCCGGTCGATCCGGAGCGCACGAAGCGGCTGGTGGGACGGGCGGTCGCTCGAGAGACGGCGCGGCGGGTTCGGGTGGCCGGCCGGCCCGGGCTGTCGTCGCTGGGGCACGGTACGTACTCGGCCTACCTGGAGACCGCGCCGGAGGTGGCTCGCGTCACGACGGGCACGGCTGGGATCTTCGAGGAGGTGCGGCTGCTCGATGCCCCGGTGCTGGCCCTGGCCGGCACGGCGGCGACCGTGCGCCTGGGGGACACCCTGATTGGCACCGACAAGGTCGACCACTTCCTGGCGACGGGCTTCGACTACCTTCGCTGGAGCCGGTGGACGGAGCACCCCGACCGGGCCGTGCGGCGCGGGGTGCGCACCGAGCACCTGTTCCTGGGCCGGCTCACCAGCAAGGCGTTCAGCTACGGCGACTTGTCGGCGAACTGGTCGGGCTACCAGTTCTATGCGGGCCTGCTCGGGCCCGACTCGGTGGTGCAGCTCAGTGAGGAGGCGTGTGTGGTGCGTGTGGCAGGCTGGGACTGGTCGGCGTGGGTGACCTGGGAGTGGGACGAGTTCGCCAACCCCTCCGTCTACGGCCCACGGGTGCGCCGGGCCCTGACCGACGGGCTGGCCCCCGACCGGCCGGCGATCTGCGCCAGCTATGTGGCCCGTGAGCCCGAGGTCCCCCTGCTCGGCCGCCTGCCGGAGCAAGCCGGGCCCTTCGGCCTCGAGGGCTTTTGCCCTTGATCTCGGGCCTGGTGTGGATGCTGTGGCTGTCGGTCGCCACCGCGGCCGAGCCCGAGGCGCGGGTGGGCACGCTCAATGTGCGCGGGCTGCCGTGGCCCCTGGCCCAGCGGCGCGCGGTGCGGCTGGCCGAGGTGTCGCGCTGGCTGAAGGACGGGGGCTTCGCGGTCGTGGGGCTCCAGGAGGTGTGGCGCGGCGCTCGGTCGCTGCTGGCCTCGGACCGGGTGCACTTCCCGGAAGGGCGGAAGGACTCCGGCATCGCGGTGTACACCCCCCACCCGCTGGTCGAGCCGCTGACCCTGGTGCCCTTCGCGGCCCAGCGCGGAGTCGATGCCCTCAAGGCCAAGGGCTTGGTGCGCGGCGTGATCGAGGTCCCCCAGCTGGGGCGACTGACGCTGGGCATCGTGCACCTGCAGGCAGGCTCGGGCCCTCGCAACGCCGAGGTGCGAGGGCAGCAGCTCGACGAGGCGCTGGCTGCCCTGGGGCCGGGGGCCTGCCTGTTGATGGGCGACTTCAACGTCTACGGCTCCGAGGCCCTCGACGACGCGAGCCTCGCCCGCCTCGCCGACGCGGGCTTCGTGGAGGTGGTGCAGGTCGAGCCCCACCGGGGCACCTCGGTGTATGGCAAGGCTCGCTTCGATCGCCTGTTCGTGCGCGAGGGGCCGGTGACACGCTTCGTCAGCACTCGGGCGCGGGTGCTCCGCCACGTGAGCGCCTCCGACCACTACCCGGTGACGGCGCGGCTACGCCGGCGCGCCCCCCGCTGACCGCTCGGCGGCATCACGCACGGCCGCGAGCAGCGAGGCGGTGTGGGCCAGCTCGGTGCCGGTGCGCAGGGCTTCCTCGAGGGAGCGTGCGGTATCGGTGACCTCCGGCAGTCCGAAGCTGCCCGCGGTGCCGGCGAGCCGGTGCGCGGCGGCTTGTAGGGCCTCGGCGTCGCCCTCGGCGTGCAGCGCCTCGAGCTCGTCGAGGATGCCGGGCAGCTTGGCGGCGTACATGGTGCGCAGTGCGGCCAGCTTCGCCTGCCCACGCCGCTTCGCCGGGAGGGTGGTGGAGCGAGACCGGCCCGACAGCCGGGCGGCGATGGTCATCAGGGCATCCACGTCGACGGGCTTGCCGAGGTAGTCGTCGCAGCCGGCGTCGAGGCACTTCTCGCGGTCGCCCCGCATGGCCAGGGCCGTCAGAGCCACGATGGGGGTCGTGAGACCGGCCTGGCGCACGGCCCGCGTGGCCGCGAGGCCATCGAGGTTCGGCATGTCGACATCCATGAACACCAGGTCGACCCCCTGCAGGATGGCGTCGACGGCTTCCTGGCCGTCGGCGGCCTCCACCACGATGGCGCCGCGCCGCGACAGCTCATGGGTCATCAGCATCCGCAGGTCGGGGTTGTCGTCGGCCACCAGGCACCGCAGGCCATCGGCCCAGCGCCACACCGGCGGCGGGGGAGGGGCGGTGGCCTCGATGGCCTGCGGGGGCAGGGAGGGCCCCGGGGCCCGCAGCGGCAGGCGGAGCACGAAGCGCGCGCCCGGGGCCTGGGTGGGCTCGTAGGTGAGCGACCCGCCCAGGGCGAGGGCGAGACGGGCCGAGAGCATGAGGCCCAGGCCGGTGCCCTTCTTGCTGGCCTTGCCCGAGGTGCCCTGCCAGAAGGCTTCGAACAGGTAGGGGGCCTCGTCGTCGGGCACGCCCGGCCCGTCGTCGTCGACGCAGATCAGCAGCTGGTCGCCTTCGGGGTAGACCGACACAACCACCCGTGCCCTCGCGAACTTCGAGGCATTGGTGAGCAGGTTGAGCACGATCTGCTTCACCCTGCGCCCGTCGGTGTGCAGCGTGGCGGGCACCTCGCCTTGGGTGGAGGCATCGATGGAGAGGTCGGCGCGTGGATGCTGCGCGCGCACGGTGACGATGGCGTCGCTCATCAGGGGCGCGAGGCCGGTGTCTTGCAGGTGTACAGCCAGCTCGCCCGCATCCACCTTCGTGAGGTCGAGCAGGTCGTCGAGCAGGGCGAGGAGGTGCTTGCCGTTGCGCTTGATCACGGCGACGTGCCGGGCCCGGACCTCGTCGCTGGCCTCGTTGTCGACCAGGTCGGAGAAGCCGAGGATGGCGGCGGCGGGGGTGCGAAGCTCGTGGCTCATCGTGCCGAGGAAGCGGGCCCGCGCATCGATGGCGCGGGACAGCTGCTCGGCGCGGGCCTCCGCGCGCCTCGTCGCGGCCGCCAGGGTGCTGGCCAGCCATGCGCAGGCCGTCATCAGCGTGCCGCCCGAGAAGACGACGACGAACGCGAACTGCTGGGGATCGGAGACCTGCTGGCTCGCAGGGCCAGGGTAGACGACGGGGAGCAGCGCGACCCCGATGAGCTCCGCGGTGGACGCCGCGACGGCCAAGCGCAAGGTGGAGCGCTCGTCGTCGAGGTCGAGGGTGAGGAAGCTCAGCAGCGCACAGACCAGGACCACGGGCACGGCGGTCGGCGCCCCTAGCACCCCGATCGTCGACACGACCAGGATGTGGCAGACGAGCAACAGCCACGCGCGCGCTCGGTAGTCCGACCGCCCAGCGATGGCCGGTGGGGCCGTAGCGAGAGCGCCGAGGGCGGGGGGGAGCCACACCCACGGCGCGCCGAACGCCATGTCGCGCAGTGCGGCCGCCACGAGGGTCACGGCAGCCAGGCGATACAGGCCGCGGGTGAGGCGTGCGCGTGCGTCGACGGGAGGGGGGGGTGCGTGCCAGGTGTCGGCCATGTGCGAGGGTAGCGCGACGTCGATGCGCTACGGATACGAAGGGGTGGTACGAGCCTTCGTGGGCGTTGCCCGTGGCTCAGCGGCGCGAGGCGGCCTGCAGGCCCAGCGGGTCGACCGCCCGGCGGAGGGTGGGGTCCATCGCGCAACCGAACACCGGGAGGGGGTCGGCGGCCTCGCCGTCGTCGAGGGCGGCGAGGAGCTGCTGATCGAGGGGGCGCACGGCGGCGGGCAGGGCGAAATAGCCGCCGGCGTAGGCGAGGTGCCCGTCCCGCAGGGCGAACAGTAGCGGCGCGGCTCGGAGGTCGAGCTCCTCAGACAGCTCCTCGGCCGTGGGGGTGCGCAGCTCGTAGCCTGCGGCGCCCAGGGGTTGGTGCCGCGGGAGCATGGTCCCCACGAACCACACGACCTCCCGCCGGGAGGGGTCGGCGCGGCGGGCGATGAGGTGGTCGACCAGGCTGTCGGTGCAGCTGCAGCCCGCGAAGATCACGTGCACGACGAGGTGCCCATCCGGAGCGACCGTGCGCAGGGCGGCCTCCACACGGTCGAGTCGGGTGGGGGAGGGCATGGCCACGGTGTGGTTGACCATCAGTAGCCCGATGATGCCGATGGCCAGGGGTGCCCACAGCAACAGAAAGGCGATGCCCAGCTTCTCGCGGAGGGAGCGCACTCAGCGACTCCGTACGGGCAGTCGCGCCCACAGCGTGGTGCCGTCGTCGAGGGTGAGGTGCAGGTCGATCTCCGGGGCATCGGGGTCGAGGCCGCCGATCATCAGGTGCCGGCCGCCGGGGGTCAGGGCTAGCTCGCCGCGGGCGTCGACTCGAAAGGTAGCGGGCTGCATGTAGGCCACGCCGTCGGCCTGTACGGTCTCGTGGGTGTGGATGGACTCCGCCTGAGGCGAGCGCAGCGCGGCGATGGCTCGGGCGGTGGTCGCCGCGCTGTGGAAGGTGCCGTAGCCGGCGGCGGCCCCAGCACCGGGCGGAGGGCGCCGGATCCAGCCGTCGAGGCGTAGCGTCGGCTCCCACCCGTCGATGAACGCCCCGACCTCGCTTGCCAGCAGCTCGCCATCGGAGGGGCGGGTGTGCACGGCAGCGACGACACCCTGTGGGTCGACCACGAACACCGACGTGCTGTGGTCGACGCGCCGCTCGCCCGACTCGGTGGTGGCGATGCGGAAGGAGGCGCCCAGGGCGGCGGCGGCCTGCTGCAGGGTGGTGTCGGTGCCCGTCGCTCCCTTCAGGGAGGGATGGAAGTGGTCGAGGTAGGCCTCGAGGACCGGGGCGTCGTGGGTGGGGTCGACGGCGACGAACAGCGTGTCGACGGCCCGCCCGTCGGCCTGCCAGCGGTCGAGGGCATCGGAGACCCCCAGCAGGGTGGAGGGGCACACGTCGGGGCAGCTGGTGTAGCCGAAGGCGACCACCGTCCACCGTCCGACGAGGTCGGAAGCGGTGTAGGTCGCCCCCTCGGGCGTCGACAGCTCGAGGCCGTCGACGGCGCGGCCTCCGATGGGCACCAGCGTGCGGTCGAGCACGTCGGGAGGCGACGAGTGGCAGGCTAGCAAGCCGATCGCGAGCAACGAGCGGGTGACCATGTGGCTCCTCCGCCCGCCTCATCGGCTCCTGGCGGGAAGGTCTGAAGATCCTTCTCAATCAGCGGCTCGCCGATCCGATGTGCACCGAAGCCAGGAGGGTGATCGTGTTGTCGTACCTGTTGCTTCCCAAGGAACAAACCCCGTTCGAGGTGGCGCATCTGAGAAAGACCAACCGCATCGCGCTGGGCTTCTGGTGGGTGAACCTGCCGGTGTTCCTCGCGGTCGCTTTCCTCAACGGCACCGGCTCGGTGCTCGCCTTCGCGCTCACGCTGTTGACCCTGGCGGGCCCCACGGTCGCGGTGCTCACCCTGACCAACCAGCGCACGATCTCGGTGGTGCAGGGCATCACGGCGATGTGCATGGGCGGGCTGCTGGTGCACTTCGGGCAGGGGCCTCTGCAGATCGAGATGCACTTCTACTTCTTCAGCCTGCTCGCCTGCCTGGCGGCCTTCGGCAATCCGATGGTGATCATTGCGGCGGCGGTGACCGTCACCCTGCACCACACCGTGATCTGGGCGATCATCCCCGCCTCGGTGTTCAACTACGACGCCTCTATCTGGGTCGTCGCGGTGCACGCGGCCTTCGTGGTCGTCGAGTCGGTGGCGGCGGTCTACATCGCCCGCTCGTTCTTCGACAACGTCATCGGCCTAGAGTCCATCGTCGCCGAGCGCACGGCGGAGGTCGACGAGGCGAACCGGTCGATGCGGCTGGTGATGGAGCATGTCGACCAGGGGCTGCTCACCCTCGACCGCGACGGTGTCGTCAGCGCCGAGCGCTCCGCCCGGGTGGATGCGTGGCTCGGTGCCTGCGACGAGGCAGGCTTCGGGCCTCGCCTCGCCCAGGTCGACGAGAACGCGGCAGAGTGGTTCGACATCGGCTGGCCCGATGTGCTGTCGGGCTTCCTGCCTCTCGAGGTCACCCTCGACCAGCTCCCCAAGCGGGTCACCGCGGGCGACCGCACCTTGCAGGTGGAGTACGTGCCCATCGAGCGCGACGGCAACGAGTTCGATCGGATGCTGGTCGTCATGTCGGATGTGACGGCCGAGCTCGCGCAGGCCGCGGCCGAGGCGGAGCGCCGCCAGACGCTGAAGATGCTCGACCAGTTCCTGTCCGACCGCAGTGGCTTCCTGGAGTTCATGGAAGACGCGACGCGGCTGCTGGAGCGCCTCCGGGCCGAGCAAGACGCGACCATCAGCCACCGGCTGCTGCACACGCTGAAGGGCAACTCCCTCAGCTATGGCCTCGACCACTTCGGTCACCTGCTGCACAACCTCGAGTCGCTGGTGATGGAAGAGGGGCGCGTGCCGACGGCGGTAGAGGTCGACCACCTGATGGAGAACTGGTGGCTGGTGCAGGGCTCGGTGTCGATGCTCACCGGCCAGCGTGCCGAGCGCATGCTCGAGCTGTCCCCCGACTTGTACGCCGAGATCGAGGCCTCGCTGGCGCAGGAGCGACCCGCGGCCCAGGTCTTGGAGCTGGTGCGGTCCATTCCCCTCGAGCCGGTGTCGGCGCGCCTGCAGCGCATCGCGAAGCAGGCCGAGCGCATCGGCGAGCGGCTGGGGCTCGACGACCTCCAGGTCGACTTCGAGGACCACGATCTGGCGCTGCCCCCCGATGGCTGGGGCCCGTTCTGGTCGAACTTCGTGCACGTGGTGCGCAACGCGCTCGACCACGGCCTCGAGCCGGCCGACGAGCGGGTGGCTGCGGGCAAGGCTGCCCAGGGCTGCCTGACCCTCGAGGCGCGCGCCATCGACGACATGATCGTGGTGACCTGCACCGACGACGGGCGTGGCATCGACTGGGATCGGGTGGCGACCCGGGCCAGCGAGCTCGGCCTCGACGCGACGTGCCGTGACGACCTGGTGGAGGCCCTGTTCGTCGACGGCTTGTCGACGCGAAGCGCGGCCACCGAGTACTCCGGACGTGGCGTCGGCCTGAGTGCCGTTCGCGAGGCCTGCTACGAGATGGGCGGGTCGGTGTCGGTGGTGTCGGAGCCCGGTCGGGGCACGATCGTGACCTTCCGCATCCCTCGCCCGGGTGCCGAGGCCGTCGCCGCCTGATCAGGGGGTCATGGCCCGTCGCCCGCGGCGGATGGCTGCACGGGGGCGGCGGTCATCCACGTCACCACGGTGATCCACACGGCGCTGAACAGCAGGGTCGTCGCGATCACCGACAGGGCGAGCTGGTAGCCCTGGTCGGTGATGATCTGCACCTCGCGGCCGATGGCCGCCAGCACGAAGCTGAACTCGCCGATCTGCGACAGCAGGGCGCCCCCGAGCCACGCCTCCGACCACCCTCGCCCCAGGAACCGGAGGATGCCAGCGTTGATGACGGTGTTCGTCACCAGCGCGAGCCCTGCCAGGGTCGCGACGATGGGAGCGTGCTCTCGCAGAAACTGGAGG
>Ga0070727_10002780_pt1 | contig 16447 bp, 17 predicted proteins | sample tdAd472_FD_66722 | JGI IMG/M metagenome (GOLD analysis project Ga0070727, IMG submission 66722) | Marine sediment microbial communities from the Atlantic coast under amendment with organic carbon and nitrate - tdAd47.2 | ecosystem: Environmental > Aquatic > Marine > Coastal > Sediment | place...
AATTTCCTGTCATCCGTGCTGCTCTTGCCGCTGGCTGTCTGGAAGTGGCCCGAGGCCGCGCCATCCCTAAAGGATTGGGGGCTGATTGTGTTGATGGGGCTATGCGGTGTGATGGGGCAGTATTTCTACATTCGGGCCATGAGTATCGGGGATGTCTCTTTCCTGTCGCCCATGGACTATCTGCGCCTGCCCATGGCGGCGCTGGTTGATTGGAGCCTGTTCCATATTCTGCCGGGCTTTTGGACCTGGGTGGGCACGGCCATCATTATTGCTGCAACGCTCTACATCACCTTGCGCGAGCAGCGCCTCAAAAAGCAACGCATGGCCGCGCTGGATCAGCCTGGTTGATCGGAAGCCGCCCCGCGAAACGTCGCACCTGCAGCTACGAAGCTGCTGATCGCCATGAAGGCAGAGATCACGCCATTCCAGCCCGCCATGGACAGGCCCATGATATAAAAGGGCGCGTCCGTGCAGGAGGGCACATGCATGGGCTCATTGAAGTCCCGGAACGCCATCGGGTCGATGGGGCCTTCGCCGGAACAGCCTGTCGGGGGCGGAAAGACCCCCCATTCCACCCCGGAATGATAAAAGGCCACAACGACGCCTACGCCGAAGACCAGGCCGATCATCACATTCAGAGCGACCAGAAAACGGCGCTTGGGAACAATCTTCCAGAGGGCAAGCCCGGTCAGCGTCATGGCGATAAGCGCCCAATAGACATCCCGTTGCCGCAGACACAGTGGGCAGGGGGCAAGGCCGCCAAAGGCTTCAAAGGCGTGGGCCGTCGCCAGCATGAAGACAGACAGGCCGACCGCGATGCAGGGCCACTTCCAGTCTTTCAGAAGGGATATGAAAAATGCCATGTCGCAGCTAAAGCCGGGACATTGCCGCTTCACAATGCGGCGCGTGGTCACTTTGCCGTTATCGGCTCAGCCAAGCAGGGTTACCGCGCCCAGCATGACGGCACCAATCAGGCCGCTTACCCAGGCCGTACCGATCAGCAATCCTGCAATCACCATAAGGCCATCTTTCTGCATCAGGCCGAAGGAGGCGATGGCAACAGCGAAGCCAGGTACGGTATTGGTCATTGGGAGCGGCACCAGGATCGAGGCGCAGAAAAAGCACAGAAAGGCGCCAATCACCCGCTCGGATCGCTTTCCGGTGATCAGGGTCAGGCGCGGGCGGACAATGGCTTCAATCCAGCCAAGCCATTTGCGGCCGCCCTTCGACATTTGGGTCAGCCCTTTCCGGTCAATCTTCCGGGCGGCCATTTTGTCCGGCATCCAGGGCTGCTCACGCCCCATCACCATCTGCGCTGCCAACGCCATCATTGGCAGGGAGACGACTTGGGGGACCCCATAAAGAAACGGAATGCAGCAGGGCAGAGCGAGCAGGAACAGGCCTGCGCCAAACGCGCTTTCATCCAGTTGATCAAAGATCTCGCGGAGGGAATAGCCTTCCTCCGGCGCGCGCGCCGCCATGGCTTCCAGAGTCTGGAGAAGGGTTTTTTCTTTGGCGGGAGAGGCTGTTTGCATGGAAGATGTGTTAGCCAGCTTTTTCTACGGCGTCGAGAAGATTGACATGTGCCCTGCCTATGCGGCAGGAGAAGCGCTCCCGATGTTGGGCCTCTGTGGCGGAATTGGTAGACGCGACGGATTCAAAATCCGTTTTCTTCGGAAGTGCCGGTTCGAGTCCGGCCAGAGGTACCATATGTTTTCAGGAACTTGGTGAAGCTCAGAATTCCTGCATGCTTTCTGCGAGCTCAGAATACCTCTGCTGACGTCGCCATACTGGCCGGCCACACAAGCCTAATATTCGTACTTTTCGATATGCGTCAGTTCCAGCGTGTAGGCCGCATCTGCCAGATCGCTTTCCTGGGTTTGCGTATGAAGTATGCCTTCTACCCAGACGGCCTGCGCCAGATCCTTCAGTTGGATTGGGTCTGTCGTTGAGACGAACACCGTCTGGTTTGGCGGCGGAGGGGGAGAGTGAATGCAGGCCCCAAAATATGGCACCAGCAGGAATTGCGTGATTTGTGCCTTGGAGCCGTACTCGAACGGAACCGTATAGCCCGGAATGCGGACTTTCTTGCCGTCCAGTTCCTTGACCGTGTTGAAGGTGCCGATCTGAACCATCGTGTCGGCCGCAGAGCCTTCCGCGATGCCGCCACCGCCATACAGCATGGCCATCTGGCTTTGATACATCTTGGCCAGGCGTTCTTCCTCGCCTTCCGGCATCAGGTCTTCCCAGCCGATCTCGGTTACGCCGCGCGCCTTGATTTCTTCCTGCTTGCGGGCCTGCTCAGCGGCCTTGGCCGCGATGGAGGCGTCCTTGGCGGCCTGACGCTCTGCGTCGCTTTCGCCAATCTTGTCGCCCACTTGCGGGCCGTCAGACTTGCCGGTCTTGGCTTGCGAGGATTCCGGAGCGGGCGTTTCTGCGCTGGCTTCCGGGGCGGTCGATTGTCCGCAAGCCGCGATCAGGGCGGCGATAGCTGCTGCGGAGAGAAGGGAAGGGATCTGTTTCATGATGGCCAGTCTAAAGTCTGCGGGCGTATCGTGCCAGAGGGATTAAGCGGTTTACAATCTGACGGACAAGCCATCGGCGAGTGAGCGGCGGAAGGCCATCCAGGCAGGGATTGCCCCGGCCAGCAAGGCGGCCAGTGTGACGGCCAGCAAAGTGTATATGTCTGTCACACTCAGTCCTGTTCCTGTCAGAGAGATGCCGTATTTGGCCGTGATGATCGGTCCGGCAATCGCCAGGATCACATGGATCAGGGCGATACCCAACAGCGCGCCAAGAAAGCCGACCAGGCCTGCTTCCAGCACCAGCAAGGCAAAGATATGACCCGGCCGGGCGCCGACTGCGCGCAGGATGGACATTTCCCGTCGCCGCTCATTCAGGCTGCTCAGAATGGAGGTGAGGATGGAGACAATGCCGACGGCAATGACGAAGATGGAAACGGCCAGCAAGGCGCGTTCTGCCACATCGGTCACGCTCCAGAGTTCCGCCAGTGCCTGAGAGGGCATGATGGCCATCAAGGGTTCGCCAGGATTTGTATTGATTGCACGCCGCGTGGTCAGGATCGTTCCTTTTTGCTTCAGGCCGATAAAAATGGCCGTAACGCTCTTGGGCGTCAGATCGAAACTCCGGATCATCTCTTCCGTGATTGTATCAGCCAGCGGATTTTTCGCGCCGGTTTCCCAGCCGACATGGATCGCTGTGATCGCTTCCAGTGAGACATGTACCGTGCGGTCCACCGGGGTGCCTGTGGGCGCCAGAATACCGACGACGCGAAACGGGCGGTTGTCGTGACCAGAGCCCAAACTGGCTTTGCCCAGCCCGTGTGACAGCACCATCGGAGAGCTGATATCATAGCCAAGCTCCTTGGCCACATCGGCGCCGATCACGGCATCGAATAAGTCTTCAAAGCGTCTGCCCTTCGCAATGACCAGGTCCTTGTTGCGGCCATATTTATAATGGTCGAAATAGTCCGTAGTCGTTCCCATCACACGGAAGCCGCGATGGCTGTCCCCCAAGGAGATTGGAACAGCCCAGGCAACATCATCACGATGGGCGATCTTCTGATAGGTGGGCCAGGAGATTTCCGCCGTGGCATTTCCCATGCGGAAGACCGAATAAAGCAGAAGATTCACGCTGCCGGTAGGCGCCCCTACGATCAGCTCTGTGCCGGAAATAGTATTGTCAAAGCCTTCGCGCGCACCAGTGCGGGCTTTGTCGACACCAAGAAAAAGCGCAACAGACAACGCCACCGCAAGAAGGGTCAGGATGACAGACCCCTTGCGGTTCATCAGGCTCTTCCAGGCGAGGGAAAGTATGGTTTTCATGCCTCAGCCCTCGCCGTGTTGATCTCTCTCAGATCCACGGCGCGGTCGAACAGGCGCGCCAGGCTGGCATCATGACTGACAAACAGAAGCGCTGCGCCGGTGCGGGCGGCTTCCTCGCTCAGCAATTCGATGAATCGGTCGCGCGCATCTGCGTCCAGCGCAGAGGTTGGCTCGTCCGCAATCACGATCTCAGGCCCGCCGATCAGGGCGCGTGCGGCGGCTACCCTTTGCTGCTGCCCGACGGAGAGGTCCGAGACGCGGCGATCCAGCAGGGCTGCATCTGTCAGGCCGAGCCGGGCAAGCAGGCGCCGGGCTTCCTCGTCAGTATCCCCCGAAATGGCCTTACGCCGTGTCGGAGAGAATTTCAGCGGCAGCGTGACATTTCCGACAACAGACAGATAGGGCACCAGATTGAACATCTGGAAGATGACGCCCAGATGGTCCGCCCGAATGCGGTCTCGCCTCGCAGAAGGCAGTTTTGCCAGATCCATACCCAGAACATTCACGTGTCCTGCGCCCGGCTCCAGCACGCCGGCAATAAGGCCTAGCAGGGTGGATTTTCCAGACCCGGAGGGTCCGCGCAGGAACAGGCGCTCTCCTGCGTTCAGGTCAAATCGCTCAATATTCAGCACCTCTCCGCCTGAGGGCCAGGAAAAGCGCAGCTCTTCAATGGAGATGACGGGATCAGTCACTGGGAGAATGGCAGGAACGGGCTGGCAGGGGTAAGGGTCGCGGCGGTCTGTTTGCCGTCACCAAGAAAGACGGAGGAGACTTTTTCAAAGCCGGGATAAAGATCAAAGCCTGTAAACATCAGGCCGTCCAGACGGCTCGGGCGGCGGCAATCCCAGACAATCGACAGGGTGAGGACGGCATGGTCGCCACTGCGGCGGATGGCGGCTGAACGCTCGACCAGATCACATCGCGCATCGCCCATCAGCTCCGTCAGCCCTTCGGCATATTGCTCGAAATCGGCGTCTTTCTTTTTCGTTCCTTCGGAGAGACCGAAATTCGCCAGTGGCGCATCGACACTGATCGTAATGAAATTGTCTTCCTGTGTGACGGCCAGTTCAGCGGCGCCGTGAACATGGGCCTCACCGCGAAAATGCTCACCATGCTCTTCTTCTGCTTCCAAATGTTCCTCTTCGGCATCCGCTGCATAAGCGTCCTGCATGTCGGCGATATCTGAGGCATCGGTCTCCGCGCCTTCTGCAAGGGAGTCTGGTTCGCCGCGCGCTAGTGGCATTTCAGCCGTCATCGGCGCCATGTCTGCAGATGAAGCCTCTTCAGAGGTCTGTTTGGAAGAGGGGCCGCAAGCAGCCAGCAGGCCAATCAGCCCGCCCATGCAAAGCAGGCCGGCAAGGCGGCCAGATGTTCTGTTCATTCAAACGCTCCAGTCGTCGTGTCTGGCGAACTGCGTAAAGCAAAAAAATCTGCTCGCAAGCCCAGTAATGATACCATATAACATTTTCCGCAAGGCCGCTGGATGCGGTTAAGAACCGCACGCTTCCGATTCTGCCTATTTGACTGACTCATATATGCTCACTTCCATGCAAGCCCCCATGTTCTTTGGCTTGATCGCGGCCTTTGTGACCACGATCGGGTTGATCGCCGTATCGACACGCGGGGACTGGAGCGCACGTTTTTCTGCTGTCATGGGCCTGGCAGCGGCTGGCATGCTGATCACGCTCAGCCTGCTGCACATTGCCCCGGAAGCGTTTGAGCTCAGCCGGAATGCGCCGGTGTACATGCTTGCCGGATTTCTCGGCGGGTTGGTGCTGCACTTTTCCCTGCACACATTCTTTCCGGAACGTCCTGACTCTGCACGCTCTGCTGCGATCACACCGATCCTTGCCATTGCAATCCACTCACTGCTCGATGGTGTCATCTACTCTGTCACCTTTGCGGGCAGCTTTTCTTCCGGTGTGTATGCAGCGGTGTCCCTGATCTTGCATGAGTTTCCGGAAGGCGTGATCGCCTTTGCCATTTTGCGTCGGCACTCTTTCAGCAACCGTCAATCATTCCTGTTTGCCTTTCTTGCTGCCTCCGCAACGACCCCGCTGGGCGTGCTGATCTCGTCTCCCTTCATGTATCTGATGGGGCCGGATGTGGTTGGATCGCTGTTTGCGGCGTCGGCTGGCCTTCTGCTGTATGTGGCGACGGGCCCGCTGATGGAACCTCTGAAGGGCGAGCCGCCTTTGCGCAGCCTGATTGCGTTGGCCGTGGGGGTTCTGACGGCTGTGCTGATCTCGCTTCTGCCGGTCCATGATCATGCGCATGCCGACGGGGATGATTATGACCACACGCATGAAACCATGCAGGCGCCGCATCCCTTGCCGGAGCCGATCCGCTAGGCCCGGCACAGCGTTTGCACGCTGTCCTACCTCAAGGACCGTCAGAGTTTTACCGGTGGATGAAGGATTTTCCTAACCGCTTCGTGCCTACACTGTCCTGATAAATAAGGGGTGGTGTGCCATGTGGCAGCTGAAAAGACTGACATATCTGGGCTGTTCGGTCCTCGTTTTTGGGCTGGCTGGGTCTCAGGGACAGGGTAATCTCGCCTCTGCCAGTTTGCTGCAGAGCGATCATGTCCAGATTTTGCCTGGCAGCGCTGTCCTGATTCCACATCCGCTTCCGGCCATGGAAACGCCTGCTGCCCGTCAGGTCTATCTGGATGTCGCGGCAGGGCGCGGCGCCGAGGCCAAGCAGGCCCGCAATGCGGCGATCTCCAGCTGGCTCGGCGGCTTGCACGATGCCGGTCTGGCCGATTTCTCTGTCCACCATATGGATAAGGGCGTGATCTACGAAGTGCGCCTGCGTCACCCGATTGAGACGGCAAAAGTGTCTGCCTTGTGGGTGGCTGTGCCGGATGGGCTGGACCTGCCGTCTTCGGTGCTGCTGAATCAGGCCAGGGCAGGGGGCGACTCCACGCTGGAGCTCCAATCCTGCACATCAAAGGAAACGCTCGCCAAGTCCGAGGCCAACATCACGCTGGACAGCGCCAAGGAAAAGGCGGTCTCACGCCTGAACGATTATCTTGATGCGCCAGACCCGATGCGGATCAATGTTGTGGGCGGTCCGCAAACCGAGTGCCGCGAATTGGCAAGCATGTTACCACGCCTGACAGAGCGCTAGGCGACGCGCGTATTGATTGCCGCCAGTCTCTCAGCGGCGGCTTCATCCGCATCGCGCATCGTGAAGCGTTTTGTGAACTGCGTCACACGCGGGGCGATTTCCGTGCGGAAGCGATTGCCGTTGAACACGCCATAATGCCCGACACCCGGCTGGATATAGTCCGCCTTCATATCATCCGGCAGCTTGCTGCACAGCTCATGCGCCGCCTGTGTCTGGCCGATTCCGGAAATGTCATCCTTCTCGCCTTCCACGGTCATCAGCGCGACATCGCGCACCTTGGATGGCTTCACCAGACGTGTGCTGCGATAGCGGAATATTCCGCGCGCCAGATGGTGTTCCTGGAACACGCGCACGATGGTTTGCAGGTAGAATTCTTCCGTCAGATCCAGAACGGAGAGGTATTCGTCATAGAATTCGCGGTGCTTGCCGGCATTGTCGCCGTCACCATCGACCAGGTGGTTAAAGAATTTCCACTGCGCATCGACATGGCGCGACCAGTTCATGTTCATGAAGGAGGCCAGCTGCACAAAGCCGGGATAGACACGGCGGAAGGTGCCCGGATAGGGCGCCGGTACGGTGTGGATCATGTTCTCTTCGAACCAGGACAGCGGGCGTTCTTCCGCCAGCTGGTTCGGAATGGTCGGGCTCTGGCGGCAATCGATGGGAGAGCCCATGAAGGTCATCGTGGCCGGGCGGGCCGGATCATCATCCTCGGCCATCATGGAAATCGCAGCCAGAACCGGCGGGCCCGGCTGGCACACGCCCAACACATGCGCACCGGGGCCGACATGAGTCAGCATGCTGCGGATATGGTCGATATAATCATCCAGATCGAAGCGGCCGAGCCAGACCGGGCTCATCCGTGCATCCTGCCAGTCCGTGATGTAGACATCATGCGTTGGCAGAAAGGCCTCGACCGTGCCGCGCAGAAGCGTGGCATAGTGGCCGGACAGCGGTGCCGCGATCACCATACGTGGCTGCGGGCCAAGGCGTTTTGCATCGCGCGCGGCTGCCAGGGCGGTAGGGTCCTTGCGGAAATGCACCAGATTGCACCAGGGCGAATGCCAGGCGACGGTCGGTATGACGGGCACAGGTGCGCTGTTGATTTTCACGCTGTCGATGCGCCATTCCGGCTTGCCATAATAGCGGGTGGCGCTTTCAAACACGTCCGCCATGGCAGAGAGGGACTTGCCGTAATCTGTCTTGCTTATGGGGTTAAAGGGCGAGTTGAGGGCGGCGCGGCTGGCGCGGGCGGCGAGGCGAACGGGCGCCATGGCGGCACGATTCATTTCAACGAGCGAGTAAAGCATCAGATTACAAGCCTTCCATGTTGCATTGCAGCATAAGTGTCAAAATCAGGCAGAGCAAACGGATTCACCAGACAGGGGCAAGTTTGATGACTAAGGAAAGCTTGTCAAAACGCTAGGAAATGATCCGGTTCCGGCAGCATCCGATTAAAGCTGCACTGGTAAATTTCATCTCTGTAATGGAGCTGACAGGCCATGTTTCTCAAATGCCAACCCAATCCGCATAGAGGTGGCCGCATGACGCGGGCGCTGGTTTATGAGCAAGCGCCGGGCCAGGTTTTCGCCATTGATGCTGAAACCCTGCATAAACAGCCGGAATTGCTGAATGATTTTGGCCGCTACATGTATGCGCGTTTCCGCATTCTGGATGCCATGGCCTACATGCTCTGCCTGCTCGGTGTCCTGGCCTCGATTGCCTATGTCTGGTGGATGTTTATCCCGGGACTAGCCGTGTGTGCCATGATGCTGTCAGTTAACCGCAAGACGGCTGGTGCCATCGCCCGTAGCGCGGCGCGTAAATCCGCGGACAATTTCCGCAAATTACACGAAATGGGCTGCCTCTGGCTGGTCTATGTCTAGCGGTCAGATGCCGACCATGGCCAGGATTGCCGCAATGATGGCAATCAGCGTGAACATCAGCGACAGGCTGACAGAGACCGCCCGCTGACCCTTCCGGCTGGTGCGCACGCCTTTGGGGTTTTTGCCGGTCTTGGGCGCCAGCATCCATCTGTTTGAAAAGAAGCCAAACGCGGCGAGCAGCGCCGTGACCCCTGCCGCCCAACTGCTGGACAGTAGGAACAAGGACCCCGAGGCCAGCATCATGCCGGCAATCGGCGTGGAGGTCATGTGCAGCAATTCACGCACATGACGGTCGGCTCGGCTGCCATCCAGCTTGTCATAGCTGCAATTGGGCGAGGCGATTGCCGCCACCCAGGAGGCTCCGATCGCCATGGCACAGCAGATCAGGCCCAGATGCGTTGAAGTGGCGGCGAATCCCTGAAGCATGGATGCGAGTATGCGCAGGATTCGTCCCTTCGCCTAGCGAAAGAGTGCGACCCTCCGCACCTTCAGGGCTTAGCCGAGCGCGACTTCGTACACTTTGGCATAGTCGTCCGCACTCATCGGCTTCGGATTGCCGAAATGCGCCAGATCCTTCAGCGCATAATCGACAATGCCAGGGCCATCTTCTGCGGTCAGTCCAATCGCCGAAAGATTGGCCGGAATGCCGATATCCGCATTCAGTTCTTCAATCGCCTCGGCAAGGTCTGCGCCGGGCTTAAGGCCCATGGCCTGGCGCAGGCGGGCATACTTCGCGTCTGCGGCGCCCTCGTGGAAGCGCAGGATATGCGGCAGGAAGATCGCGTTCAGTGTGCCATGGTGCAGCTTCTTCTCATGCAGGCGGCCCGCCGCGTGAGACAGGGCGTGCACGCCGCCAAGTCCTTTCACAAAGGCCAGCGCGCCTTCATAGCTCGCCATCATCATGTGCCAGCGGGCATCTTCATCCGAGCCATCCTTGACCGCCTTGCGCAGCCAGCCATCCCCAATGGCGCGATAGATGCCTTCATAGCCGATACCTTCTGCCGGTGGGTTCACACTCGGCGCCAGCACGGCTTCGATACAATGGGTCACGGCATCCATGCCGGTGGCCGCGGTCAGGTGCGCAGGCAGGCCCAGGGTCAGGTCCGGGTCGCAAATCGCGGTGGCCGGGATCAGATTCGGCGAAACAAAGGTTTCCTTGCGGCCATTATTCATCGTCACGATCATGCCGACGGATACTTCAGAGCCTGTGCCGGATGTGGTCGGAATGGCGATCAGCGGGGCCACCTTGCCGATCTTCTTCGCGCCGCCTGTAATCGCCGCATAGGATTCCAGCGGTTCGTCATGGCTTGCCAGCAGGCAGACCGCCTTAGCCAAATCCATCGATGACCCGCCGCCGAGGGCGATGACGCCGTCAGCGCCACATTCCTTGTAACGGGCCGTGGCTTCATCCACCTGCTTCTCGGTCGGGTTCGAGACCGTTTCGTCAAACACGCCAGCCGGGGCAACACCCAGCGCGTCTTCCACCTTACCCAGGATTCCAGCGGCCTTGATGCCCTGGTCTGTAACGATAAAGGGGCGACTCATGCCGAGTCTCTTTGCGGTTCCGGCCAGCTGTTTGAGCGCACCGGAGTCAAAGATGCATGTGGTCAGATAGGTGATGACGGGCATTTGGGTGTTCCTCGCTGGGGCTTTTTCCTCAGTGCCCATCTGCCCCAGCGTTAGGGCAAAGTTCAAGCCTGACCGTGGGAAAACCCCTCTATCTCGCGTGGATGAGCAGTGTGTGGCGGGCATGTCGGGGAGGGGGCGTCCGGCAGGCCTTCTGAGGGCCGTTTCCCGTCGCACGAAGATCAAGATGGCGAGGATCTGCCGGGTCAGCAATTGGGGGGAATACCTAATCGCGCGGCTGTGTCGCGCGACACGCGCCCGCGCGTCAAACTGCACGCTTATCTTCATCAAAACAGGGGTCTAGGTGTGGCTCATCGGGCGCAGCCGTTTGCGCCAAATGTTGGAGTGAAATGATTATGAAACAGCTTCTCCTTGCCACTTTGGTTGCCGGGGCGACTTGGCTCGGAACAGCACCTGCTGCCTCTGCGGACGAAAATCCGTGGATGGTACGGGGACGGGTAATCGGGGTATTGCCGGACGAGTCCGGTGACCTTTCCGTCGCAGGGGCGCCTCTGGGCGGCGACGTCGAGATCAGCAACCAATATGTTCCTGAACTGGATATCACCTACTTTTTCACGAAGAACATCGCTGCCGAACTGATCCTCGGTGTCACACCGCATGATGTGAAGGCCACGAATGTTGCCGCTGTTGGCGGTGCGAATGTGGATCTTGGCGATGTCACGCTGCTGCCGCCGACTCTGACGCTGCAGTATCACTTCGTGAATGACAGCCAGTGGAAGCCCTATGTGGGTGCTGGCGTGAACGCCACTTTCTTCTTCAATGAAGATGAAGGCCCTGTGGCTGACGGCATCGACTATGACCCGAGCTATGGCTTCGCCTTGCAGGCCGGTGTGGACTACGACCTGGACGGCGAGCCAGGCGGTTGGGCCATCAATGCCGACATCAAGAAAATCTGGATCAACACAGACGTAACGGTTGATTTCACCACAGCGCTTGGCGCGACAGTGGATGCAGACGTGGACATCAATCCACTCGTGGTGGGTCTGGGGCTCGGATACAAGTTCTGAGCCCGCTCTGAGGGCCGGGGCACCCCCTTTCTGTTTCGGTCCTGAACTCCAAGGCCGCGTTTTCCCAAGGAACGCGGCCTTTTTTCTTCTTTCTGCACTAGATCGTTGCGCAATGGCCCCGCGCGTATAGAGATTACGGGTATGGCTATTCTATCTGTCAAAGATCTGCGGGTGACCTTCGATACGCCGGATGGCGAAGTCGAGGCGGTCAAAGGTATCAGTTTCGACGTGTCCAAGGGCGAATGTCTGGGCATTGTCGGCGAAAGTGGCTCTGGCAAAAGCCAGACGGCCCTCTCGGCGCTTGGCCTGCTGGCCGGCAACGGCGCGGCGACGGGCCGGATCGAGTTTGACGGCATCAACATGCTGGATGCGCCGGACGCCAAGCTACGGGAAATCCGCGGCGCGCGCATGTCGATGATCTTCCAGGACCCGCTGACCAGCCTGACGCCCCACATGACGGTCGGGGCGCAGATGCGCGAAGTCCTCGCCCTGCACAAGGGATTGAAAGGGGAAGCAGCCGACAAGATCTGCGTCGAATGGCTGGAGAATGTGCGCATTCCTGAAGCTGCCCGCCGCATGAACCAGTTTCCGCATGAATTGTCCGGCGGCATGCGCCAGCGCGTGATGATTGCCGTGGCGATGCTATGCAATCCGGAACTGCTGCTGGCGGACGAGCCGACCACGGCGCTTGATGTGACCGTCCAGGCGCAGGTGTTGGAACTGATGGACGAGTTGAAGCGCGAAACCGGCACCGGTATTGCGCTGATCACGCACAATATGGGCGTTGTGGCCCGAATGTGTGACCGTGTGATCGTGATGCGCCATGGCGAGATTGTCGAGCGCGGCAATGTCGATGACATTTTCTATAATCCGCATGCCGACTACACCAAGATGCTGCTGTCTGCTGTGCCGCGCATTGATGAGCCGGACCGGCCTGGCCGTCCGGTGCTGACGTCGCCGCCTGCTGATGACATTGCGCCTGTTTTACAGGTTCAGGACATGAAGGTGCACTTTCCGATCAGCGTGAAAGGCGGCCTTTTCGGCAAGACCAAGCCGCTGAAAGCCGTGGATGGCGTGTCCTTTGACCTGAAGCCTGGCGAGACGCTGGGCGTAGTGGGCGAGTCCGGATGTGGCAAGTCAACGCTGGCGCGCGGCGTTCTGAAGCTAATTCCGCCAACGGATGGTACCGTCGCCTGGCTGGGCAAGGACATCGCCAAGGCCGGGCGCAAGGAGATGGACAGCCTGCGGGATGATCTTCAGATCGTCTTCCAGGACCCGCTGGCCAGCCTCGACCCGCGGATGAGCATCGGAGCGTCGATTGCCGAGCCGCTGCAGGTTCATCAGCCAAACCTGTCTCGCAAGGAGCGTGACCAGAAAGTGCGCGAGATCATGCCGCGTGTTGGGCTCGATCCGGCCATGATCAACCGTTATCCGCATGAGCTGTCCGGCGGCCAGAATCAGCGCGTCGGTATTGCACGCGCAATGATCCTGCAGCCCAAACTGGTCATTTGCGATGAGGCGGTCTCTGCCCTCGACGTGTCGGTACAGGCCCAAGTGGTCGACCTGCTGATTGAACTGCAGAAGGAATTCGGCCTGGCGATGATCTTCATCAGCCATGACCTCGCCGTTGTGCGCCAGATCAGTCACCGCGTCATGGTGCTCTATCTTGGCCGCGTGGTGGAGCTTGCAGGCCGCGACAAGATCTACACCGATGCGCGCCATCCCTATACCAAGGCCCTGATCGCCGCTGTGCCGAACGCAGACCCGCAAAGCGAACGCAGCCGCGAGCGGCTGAGGCTGAGCGGAGATCTGCCAAGCCCGCTCGATTCCCGTGCCTCGCTGCGTTTTCTCAAGTCGAAACTGGTTGATGACGGGGATGTAGATCAGTATCGGCCCAAACTGGTTGAGGTCTCGCCCGGCCATCTGGTGGCAGAGCACGATCCGGTTCTCGGTAGCGAAGGCCTGCTGGTCAGCTAGGTCTGCGCTAAGCTTGGCTTAAGATGAATATGCCACTGTGCCGGTTGGTAAACCGGGAGTGCGCCTCTTGCCGCAATTGCTTGGCCTTGTGCTGGTTGTCGTTCTTGTCATGGGCGGTCTCGTCCTGACGGGCGGGAAGGGGGCCATGGAGGCATTGCCTTTTGAGCTCGCGCTTATTGGCGGCGCAGCCATCGGCACGGTTCTGATCGGCAATTCTCCTCAAGTTGCGCGTCAGGCATTGGGCGGCTTTGTGCGTTCCTTCCGCGGCAGCCGTTGGCAACGGGCACAGCATCAGGAACTGCTCGTTCTGCTCTCTGCCATGATGCGCAAAGTGCGCCAGGGTGGTTTTGTGGCCATTGAGGCTGACATTGAAGACCCGGAGAATTCGGCCCTGTTTGCCAGTGCGCCCGCCGTTCAGGCAGATCCTGCCGTGCGGGACATGATCTGCGATGCCTTCCGGCTGATGGCGCTGGACCTGTCAGACCCGGCCCGCGCCGACGCGCATATGGAGCAATCCGTCGCCCTGCATCTTGGCCAGCGCATGAAAGCTGTCGGCGCCTTGAACACATTGGCCGATGCCTTGCCGGCCCTCGGCATTGTTGCAGCGGTTCTGGGCATTATCCGCACCATGGGTTCAATTGACCAAGCGCCTGCCGTGCTTGGCTCCATGATTGGCTCAGCGCTGCTCGGTACATTTCTCGGCGTGTTTCTGGCTTATGGGCTGGTCGGTCCGGTGGCCGCGCGCTTTGGCCAGATCGTGGAAGATGAGGCCCAACCCCTGGACGTGGTGCGCACGGTTCTGTCGGCCTTTGGCAGCGGTGTGCAGCCCGGAATCGCGGTTGAGCTTGGCCGCACCAGCATTCCCGCAGAGCAACGCCCGGCCGCCGAAGACGTCGAGCAGGCCCAGACCGCCCGCCGCTTTGCAGAGCGCGCCGCCGCCTGACCGGGCAGCCATTCGCGATTGACCCCGCCACCTGCAGACCGCATCAGGTTTTGATGCCCGAGATCCGCCTCGCCACCTTCAATTGTGAAAACCTGATGATGCGGTGTGATTTCGCGCGCTCAGGCCTTCCCAATGCGCGGGACCGGCTGACGGAAGTGGATGATGCGCTGGTGGCCGAACAGGTCGATGCTGTCTTTGATGTTCTCTCCGAAGATGATCGAACGCTGACGGCGCAGGCGCTTGCGGCCACAGGCGCGGAAGTCTGCGCCCTGCAGGAGGTCGAAAACCTCGTCACGCTGACGGCGTTCGACAATCGCTACATTGCGCCCTGGGCTGGCCAGCCCTTTGGAGAGCGTGTGCTGCATGAAGGCAATGACACACGCGGCATCGATGTCGGCCTGCTCTCCAGGCTGCCGGTCATCTTCCAGCGCAGCCATGCCCGCGCCACCTATGGCCGACTGGACATTGCGCCGCCGCCGGGGGCTTCGGTGAATGATTATGCTTTCCGCCGCGATTGTCTGGAGGTGGACATCCAGAAGGATGGGCGCGCGCTGACGCTTTTTGTCTGTCATTTCAAGTCCATGCATGGCGGACGCGAACGTACAGCGCCCATTCGTGAGGCAGAGGCCCGCGCTGTGCGCCGCATCATCAGGCAACGCTTTGATCGGCCTGAAGACGAGGAATGGGTCATTCTGGGTGATTTCAATGACTATTGGGAAGTCGATGGCCAGTCGGTTTCCTCGCATGGGCTTGGGCCTCTGCTGGAAGACGATTTTGCCGTCGATCTGGCCAGCCGGGCAATTCCCGACCCGTTCGAGCGCTGGACCCACCATTATAATGGCGATGATACCTATGGCGCGCTAGACCATATGTTCTTGTCACCTCGGCTAGCCGCGCTGAATCCCGCGCCAGGCATCAAGATTATTCGGTCCGGTGTGCCTTATATTGCCGACCGCTACCAGGGCTTCCGCTTCCCGGGCGTTGGCTGGAAGGTTCCGAAAGCCTCTGATCATTGTCCCATGGCTGCGACCTTAAGGTTTGAAGGCCGGGACGTATCGCTCTAGTGTCCTTCACTGTAATAATCATGGGAGCCGCAAGGCTGTGTCACGCTTCGACAAACTGATCGAGACCGTTGAGACCTATCAGGCGCTCGCGGCGGAAAATTATGACCGCATCCGCTTGCTGGCCGGGGAAGTGCGCAGTGGATTCTGCGATTATCTGGGCTCGGGTGATGGGGTCTGCGTGCATCTTGTGCCGCCAACCGGGCAGTTCGAGCCGAAAGACTATGGTGACAAGGCGTTTTCCCTGCCGCCACGGGGCTTTCGCCTTCTGGGGCCGATCTCTTTTGGCCTCGCCGTGCGGGTCTCGCGGGAGCAGGACTGGCTGCGCCTGACCATGGAATGCCGCAAGATTGGCGAGACGTTTATCGTTCAGATTGAAGACGGTTCGGAATATGAATTCAGGCTACCCCTGACGGATGCGGATCCCCAGCCTTTTTATGGCCATCTCTATAACCATATACTTCTCTGGTTCGCCGGGCGCATAGAGCGCTACAAGGATGGGGATTATGGCACCCGGGAGATCGGTTTCGACTTTGCTGATGACATCAACGTCCAGCAAGCCTAGGTTTCGGGCTGGCGGGGTAGTTGCACCATTGATGGGGTGTGTATGAACGAACTTGAATTCGCACTGGCAGCCGCCGGATCGAGCGAGCTGATCTTTGCGTGCGCCCTGATTGGTGCGCTGGGCATCGGTGCGCAATGGGTGGCCTGGCGTATCCAGGCACCGGCTATCGTTCTAATGGCACTGGCAGGTCTGGCTGTTGGGCCGCTCTGGTCCATCATCTTTGGTGAGCCTTTGCTGAACCCTGAAAAAGTCTTCAATGGGGGCGGGAATGAGCTGCTGAGGCCGATTGTATCTCTGGCTGTTGCCGTCATCCTGTTTGAGGGCGGTCTTGTTCTGAAATTCGAGAATTTGCGCGATGCCGGCGCAGCCGTGCGGCGCATGGTG
>Ga0070727_10002785_pt1 | contig 16436 bp, 9 predicted proteins | sample tdAd472_FD_66722 | JGI IMG/M metagenome (GOLD analysis project Ga0070727, IMG submission 66722) | Marine sediment microbial communities from the Atlantic coast under amendment with organic carbon and nitrate - tdAd47.2 | ecosystem: Environmental > Aquatic > Marine > Coastal > Sediment | place...
ATCAAAGGTATCAACCTCGTAGAGCGATTTGATCTCTTCTTCGTTGGCAAACAGAATATCCACATGCTCATCAACCAGCTCTAGGAAGCTCTCACGGTGACGATCAACACAGAATGGGTCTGACAGTGAGAGAGAAACCTCACGACCTGCTGCGTGGGCAGCCTCGGCAGCCTTTACAAAAGCCTTCTTAGCCTGCTCAGGGTCCCAGAGGTAGCCCTCAAGATAGGTCACCTTGGCCGACGCAATCATGTCGGTGTCCACATCGTCGGGACCAAGCTCAACACAAGCGCCCAAATAGGTCTGCATGGTCCGCTCAGCATCAGGGGTTACGAAAATCAAACAGCGCGCTGTGCTGGTGCCGTCGTCGGCTAATGGCGTTTCAAAGATAACGCCGCCGGCCTGAATGTCGGTGGCAAAAGCCTGACCAAGCTTATCGTTCTTGACCTTGCCCACATAGGCACTCTTGCCGCCGAGCGAGGCAAAACCGGCAATCGTATTTGCCGCTGAACCGCCGGAAACCTCTAGACCATCGCCCATCATGCCATAGAGCTTCTCAGCCGTTTCCGCATCGATCAGGGTCATGGCGCCCTTAGCAAGTCCCATCTCTTGAAGAGTAGAGTCATCGGCCTTTGCCAAAACATCAACGATGGCATTGCCGATCCCGACAACATCAAACTGGGTAGTGGTCATTTCATTTGTTCCTTTTATCGGCCCTAATCCGCCGGGCGCTCATTCCATTGGCGAGGCTTTTGCAAAACGGTGGGCAGCACGCCATCGCGCTTGCCTCGCTGCCGCTCGGGGGGAGCCTTGCCATTTACGGCCCCATTCGGACCGCTTCAAATTTGGCGCGGAGTATAGCCAGACCAAGCCCTAGCGCAAGCAAAGACGGTTTGACGGCGGTTAAAGGCCATTAAAAGGCGGTTCTAGCGCAATAAAGAGCCATTACACCCCCATCAAAAATCTCCTAACATATTGAAAATAAACAAAACCCTTACATTTCCAGCAAAAATCCTTATCCTTTTTTAGCCCTTTCCAATAAAGACTATTGTTTTCAATGCGTTAGAAATCACCATCAGCAATTGTTCATAATAACGGCTTTTTATCCTATTTGAGCGCGAAAGTCAACTCTTCCTCTTTCGTACCCAGGCACCGTCCGCGTATCCACGGCTTTCCTTTCTTCTTCAATCTCGCCTAGCTTAACGATCTTCTTGCCCTCACCCCCTTTGGCACCCTATATGAGGGCCACCATGACTGAAGCGCGCAAAAATTTGATCGGGTTATCCCGGGCTGAGCTTAAGGCCGAGTTGGAGACGGTAGGCGAGAAGCCTTTCCGTGCCAAACAGCTGTGGCACTGGATGTATCACCAGGGCGAAACCGACTTTGCCAAGATGACCACCTTGTCAAAGGTTTCCCGGGTCAAGCTCGATGAGGCCTTTGTGGTGGCGCGCCCCGAAATCACCGAAAACCTGCTATCAAGCGATAAGTCGCGCAAATGGCTGTTGAAGTTCGACGACGCCAATGAAGCTGAGATGGTGTTTATCCCCGAAGACGACCGGGGCGCTGTCTGTGTTTCCTCGCAGGTGGGCTGTACCTTAAATTGCAAGTTCTGCCACACCGGCACGCAAGTCATGGTGCGCAACCTGACGTCTGCTGAGATCGTCGGTCAGTTCATGATTGCGCGCGATACTTACGAGGAATGGCCAAGCCCTGAAGGTGAGCGATTGTTGTCTAACATCGTGCTCATGGGCATGGGTGAGCCGCTCTACAATGTGGACGAAGTGGTCAAAGCGATGAAGATCGTCATGGACCCAGAAGGTATTGCGCTTTCAAAACGCCGGATTACCCTTTCGACCGCCGGGGTGGTTCCCGAAATTGAGCGGATCGGCAACGACCTTGCCGTCAATCTCGCCATTAGTCTGCACGCGCCCAATGATGAGTTGCGCAATCAGATCATGCCGATCAACAAGAAATACCCCTTAAAAGACCTGATGGCGGCGCTGCACGCCTACCCCGCAGCGAGCAACGCGCGTCGGATCACCTTGGAATATGTGATGCTGAAAGGCTTGAACGACACCCTCGATCACGCCAAAGAGCTGGTCAAACTGATCGACGGCCTGCCTTGCAAGTTCAATCTGATTCCGTTTAATGGCTGGCCCGGGGTTGAGTATGAGTGCTCATCAAATAACGCCATGCACCGCTTCTCGCGCTTCTTAAACGATGCGGGCTATTCGGCCCCCATTCGGGTTTCAAGAGGACGCGACATCATGGCTGCCTGCGGGCAGCTAAAAAGCGAATCCTTACGCAAGCGGAAGTCCGCAACAGCCGTTTAGGCGCCTATTTTCGCCATTCGAAAGGGACGGAACGCTTCCTTTTCTCCAGGCTCAATAACCAGACTATCTAATCCGTAATGAGACAAAATGACGTGCCATTTTGGATCCGTCACCATAGATCGGGTCGCTAGGTTCAAAAACGCGGTCACGCCTTCTTGCTGCCGAGCAAGCAGGAAATGCCGCGTAAAGGTCGAGTGATGGCCTTTTGCGATTTTGACCCGGCCTTTAAGCTTCATTTCTTTGATTAGGAAATTGGCTGTAACGCTTGAAATAATGGTACAATGCCCCCGCCTGACCGAGAGAAGTCTCAAAACCGTTTCATAGGAAAGATAATCTTGGCGCTTAAGTTTTTTGGCGGCGACCAGTGCGTCAACTCCCGCATATTTGTGGCCGCTGACTCCCGCCAGGGAACAGCCTTCCAAAGCCTCGGGACCACGATAGATGAGCTCGTCACCTGCGTTGGTAATAACCAGGTTTGCCCCTTTAAGATAAGGCTTGGACCAGTGAAACTTGATTTTTTCAGGCAGAGCAAACCAAGCCCGATTGGCCCAGGGAACGACCATGGGGACACCCTTATTTATCAGTCGATCGAGCCGTTTTCGTGGCAGCAGTTCGACGATAAATTGATAACGGCCCTTGGCGCGTTTGTTGAGATAGTCTGCAAGATCATAGGTCAGGCCTTGGCCTTCACCGGTCACATAAGGCGCTTCAAGGTAGTAGGTGTAGAGTTTAACCGGTTCGCCTGCCTTAAGAGGGCTCGTCCCCATAAACGCCAGCAGCGCTAGGGCAATCCCCCAGTACGTAAATCGTCTTAACGACATATGCCCACCCAGTGCTTTTTATCTTTTTGTTTTTAATTTTTGAGTACGCAGTTCACAGCGGCGAAGCGTCTTAGCTCTTTTTCTGAGCTTCTTTTATGTCCCTTATTTCAATCTTTTTGTACTTTTCTGTCAATCGTCCAAAAGTATACTTCAAGCCCTGAATTGCTTGCCCCAGCGCAGGATTTGCCTATACTGCGCGCCGCTGGATACCCTCCATTTTTTTCAGCTCTTAAATATGGGACATCAAAGATGAGCGACGTCAAAAAAGTGGTCCTCGCCTATTCGGGCGGTCTGGACACCTCCATCATCCTCAAGTGGCTGAAGGATACCTACAACTGCGAAGTGGTGACCTTTACCGCCGACCTTGGTCAAGGTGAAGAGCTTGAGCCAGCGCGCGAAAAAGCCGAGATGATGGGGATCAAAGAGATCTACATCGAAGACCTGCGCGAAGAGTTCGTCCGCGACTATGTCTTCCCGATGTTCCGCGCCAATGCGCTCTACGAAGGCACCTATCTGCTCGGCACCTCTATCGCCCGGCCTTTGATCGCCAAGCGCCAGATTGAAATCGCCAACGAAGTGGGAGCCGATGCGGTTTCCCATGGCGCGACCGGCAAGGGCAACGATCAGGTCCGTTTCGAGCTTGGCTACTATGCCTGCAAGCCCGACATCAAAATCATTGCTCCCTGGCGCGAGTGGGATTTGAATTCCCGCGCCAAGCTGATCGAATACGCCGAACAGCATCAGATTCCCATCCCGAAAGACAAGCGCGGCGAAGCACCTTTCTCGCAAGACGCCAACCTGCTGCATATCTCTTCGGAAGGCAAAATCCTCGAAGATCCGTGGGATGAACCCGATTACGACCTGATTTTAACCCGTATGGTCACCCCGGAAGCCGCACCCGACAAACCGACCGAAATCACCATTGATTTTGAAAAAGGCGACCCGGTCGCACTCAATGGCGAGAAGCTTTCACCAGCAACGATGCTTGAAAAACTCAATCAGCTGGGCGGCGCCAATGGTGTCGGCTGTATCGATATTGTCGAGAACCGCTTCGTCGGCATGAAATCCCGCGGTGTTTACGAAACACCAGGCGGCGAAGTGCTATTCCATGCCCGCCGTGCCATGGAAAGTATGGTCCTCGACCGGGGCGCCATGCATCTCAAAGACGAGATGATGCCGAAGTATGCCGAGATGGTTTACAACGGCTTCTGGTTCGCGCCCGAGCGTGAAATGCTCCAGGCCGCCATCGACAAGGCATCCGAGCGGGTTACCGGCGTTATTCGCCTCAAACTCTACAAAGGCAACGTGATCGTCACCGGTCGCAAGTCGCCCTACAGCCTGTACTCGGAAGACATCGCAACCTTTGAAGAAGACAAAGGCGTCTACGATCAACGCGACGCCCAAGGCTTCATCAAGCTCAACGCCCTGCGCCTGCGCCTCAGCGACCAATACAAGGTTTAGTTTTAAGTCGAATTGTTGCTGCCGGTATTAAAATCCGTCGTGCCCGGGCTTGACCCGGGTACCCGCGACTTATGTTGCGAGGTGGCTGAAGCAAGGAAAGTCGTGGATACCCGCCTACGCGGGCATGACGAGTGATGGGAAGCTCTTTAGAATGAAAGCTCTTCTTCAACGCGTATCAGAGGCCTCGGTCGAGGTGGACGGCACAATTGTCGGCCAGATTGACCGGGGCCTTGTCGTTCTTATCTGCGCCATGGAAGGCGATGGCGACGAGCAAGCCGCCTTTTTGGCCCGCAAAATCGCCTCCATGCGCATATTCCAAGACGATGCAGGCAAGATGAATAAGTCAGTGCGTGATATCGAGGGCGGTATCCTGTCCATCAGCCAGTTCACCCTGGCCGCCGATTGGCGCAAGGGTAATCGACCGGGGTTTTCAAAAGCGGCAGCGCCCGATGAAGGTCAGCGGCTCTATGATCTGTTTTGCGAAAAGTTGAGAGACGAAGGCCTCCCTGTCGAGACGGGCATCTTCGCCGCCGACATGAAGGTCCGCTTGCTCAACGACGGTCCAGTGACCATTCCGATGGATACAGACGCCTAGTCCCCTTACTTCTTCGCCTTTGGCACGATGGTGAGGTTGATCTTTTTGCCCTCGCGCATGACAACCATTTCGATGGGTTGATCGGCTTTTAAGCCATCAAGCAAGCCGACGAAATCGTAGATGGTTTTGATGTCTTTACCGCCAAGGCCGACCAGAGTATCGCCCGACTGAACACCCGCCTTTTCCGCTGGGCTGCCCTTTTGTGCGCCGCTTAAAGGGACACCCTTGCCGCCGTCGCCGCCATACTCAGGGATTGTGCCGAGGAAGATTTTCGATTTGCTGCGTCCCGGACCCTCCTTGGGTTTGTCCTGCTCAACATAATCGGGCTGGCCCTCTTTTAAGGCTAGGCCTCGCCCAATGCCGCCGATCAGTTGGGCGACCTTGCGCAGGTCGTCGTAGTTGAGTTTTTCAGCTGTGTCACGCGGCGTTGAATAGTCGTCGTGAGAGCCGCTGAAGGCTGAAAGAATCGGCACCTTGCGAGTATAAAAAACCGTCGCGTCAGTAGGCAAATAGGCATCTTGAGCAAGGCTTAAGGGAAGGCCCACTGGCACATTACGGCGCTCAATTTCGCCTCGCCATGCACTGCTCGATCCGGCTCCCTGCAAATAGAGATGATCGCGGACCCGGCCGACCATGTCCATGTTGAGATAAGCCGCCACTCGCCCTGAGAGGTCGCCCTTGCTCTTGATTGATTTCTCCAATGATTTAACAAAATGGGTTGAGCCCAGCAGTCCCAACTCTTCGCCCGACCAGGAGGCAAAGAGGATGTTGTGCTTCGCTGCGAGCTTTCCTTTGGCTTTTTGATCGACCAGATGCTCGGCGATTTCAAGCAAGGCAGCGACACCCGAAGCATTGTCATCAGCGCCATAGTGAATGCCACCGGCCTCTGCAGCTCGGGCACGCGAACCACCGTCTTCGCCATGGCCCAAATGGTCATAGTGCGCGCCAATGACAATCCAGGGAGCATCTTTAGGAGCATCAGTTTCAAGCAAACCCAAAACGTTCTTTCCGATCGCTTTAGCCGCGTTCTTTTGCTTTTTCTCTTCTTTGCGTTGGCCCGGAGTGAAGGTAAAGGCTTGAAGATAGGCTTCCTTGTCGCCCATCGGCTTGAGGCCCAACCGCGCAAAGGCACGGGCCAAGTAGTCCGCAGCGCGCGCCTCGCCCACGGTGCCGGTCAAACGACCTTCCATATCTTCAGAAGCTAAGGCCGCCACATGGCTTTTAAGATCGAGAACATCAATGGCGGCTGAGGTTTCTGGCAAAGGATGCGAGGCAGCGTAGGCGGCCTGTGGGGCGGTCAGACCCAGGGCTTCACGCGCGGCAGCATCGTTCCAGTCGCCCATAAAAATTTGTGAGCCCCCTTCGGTGGTGTTCTTAGAAGACCAGCTAATCCGCGCGCCATCGGGTGAAAATACGGGCAAGCCATCAAACCCATCGCGGTAGGTCACCCGCACAGGCTTCTTCTTGCCCTCCGTATCGACGATATAGAGCTCGAAATTATCAAAACCCTGCTGGTTGTTGGTAAAGATGATGTAGTCGCCCGAGGGATGGAAGTATGGCGCCCATGACATCACCTTAAGATCGGTAAGTTTCTTCTCGTCGGTGCCGTCTTTATTGATCGTGTAAATCTCGGCGGTCGCACCGTTCTCAGAGAACCGCCGCCAGACGATTCTTTCACCATCAGGGCTAAAGAACGGCCCACCATCATATCCGGGCGTCTTGGTCAGGCGCTTAAGCTCTGATCCATCGGCCTTCATAATGTAAATGTCCATGAAGTAGGATGGGTCACGCCCAAGGCGCTCAGCAGCTTCGGGGGTCAGCTTGCGGTCATAGGCTCGCCGGTTTGAGGCAAAAACGATCCATTCACCGTCGGGTGAATAGGCTCCCTCGGCGTCGTAGCCCACGGCATTGGTGAGGTTCTTGTAAGCTTTAGTTGTTCGATCAAGCTCATAGATTTCATAAGCCGGGTCGTAGTCCCAGCTATAGCGCCGGGTCTTGCCAGAAGCTCGAAAGTCCAGCTCGGCCTGCTGCTTGGTGAGTGTCTCTGGGTCTGCGTGTGTTGAGGCAAACAGCAGACGGTTATTGTCGGGATGGAGCCATCCGCAGCTGGTCTTGCCAACACCCGTTGAAACCCGCTCCACATCACCCGTGGTGAGATCCATCACATAGATTTGGTAGAACGGATTTTTCGGGTCACGCTCACTTTGGAAAATCATCTGAATGCCATCGGCACTGAAATAGCCTTCGCCAGATCGCTTGCCCTCAAACACCAATTGTCTGGGGGCGCTGATGAAATGGCTTTCTTTGCCCGCCGTGACCTTTTCTGCCATTGCAGAAGGCGCGAGGCTGCCGAGAGCCAGTAAGGTGCTCAGAATCTTCTTCAGCATGGTTTTCCGTTTTTTCTAAATCTCTTGCGCTGCAGCGACGGCGTTTTTGCCCGGGGTTAAAACCAAGGGACTTTCGGCGTTTTGGGCCTCCTCGTCGAGGATGCGGGTGGTTCGTGCCATCACATCTTTATGCAGCAAATAGCATGAAAGAGCGATGGGCAAGACCCGCACCTGGATGCCATCAAGCAAACCAGGTCGCGCCACATTGCGGGTCATCACATAGGCAACCGCTTCTGGGCAGTTGGTGCGAACAAACTCACCCAAGGCTCTTGGACCTGCTTGAGAATAGATGAGCCGCTCGTTCCAGTCCATCTCGGCTACCACCCAAGGGCGACCTGGGCGGATGGGCGAGTTGCCCCGGCGCTCGATGCCAACCATATCGACCTTGCCGCCCCGCCAGCTAGCGTAAGCCATGTGACCCACCGATTCCGATCCCAGCCATTGGCAGAAAACAGCCGTCTCCGCCAGCCGCCCAAACACTTCCGAATCAGCCCCCACCGGCCCAAACAGAGCGGCATACATGCAAGGGGAGGTCAAATAGACTTTAAAAGCGACAATTCGCTTAAACCGCTTGGCGTCTCGATCGAGGCGAACCACTCGGCGGATGAGAAAAGATGATTCCAGATAATCGAGATATTTGCGCACAGTGTTTTTGGCGATGCCGGAACTTTGAGCCAACTCATCAATGCTAATCTCGCGAGCCGTGTTGAAGGCAACCACGGTGAACAAGCGGCTTAGTTCATGGACATCGTTGATCCCGGCGTGAGAGGCCAAGTCTTTGTGCAGCAAACGATCACAGAGGCCATCACGAACAAATGTCGGCGGCGGTGTGCCTTCGGTGCGCGTCATAATGCCTTCTGGGAAACCACCATAGTTGACGTAGCGGACAAATTCTTCGTTGAGCGCCTTCAGGTGTTGCTGGTGAAATTCTTGGGGGGCGTCATCTACGACGTGCTCAAAAAGTTTTTCCTCACTGCCCCTAAGTCTTAGAAACTCAACGAAGGTCAGTGGCGGCAGGACGGATAGTTCAAAATCTCTATCATCCTCGCCCGCGCCCTTACCTGCATATTTGCCAAGCGGCACATCGGATGAAAGTGCGGCGGCAAAGCGAACGGTTGGGTTGTTCGTCGCCAAGGCTTTCAGCTCTTCGCGCCACTCACCGGTATATTGCACCTCGTCTAAAAAAATATAGAGCGGTTCTTGCTCGCTATGCCCAAACTTCTGGCGAAACATGGTCAACATTTCGCCTAAGCTTTTTGCCCAGTAGGTGGGAGAAACAAAAGATGCAAAAAGAACGCTCTGAGGCTTAATGCCGCCTTCGATCAATTCAGCGATCATCTGGCGCAACATAACGGTTTTGCCGGTGCGCAATGGACCGGCAAGCAGTGTTGCCTTGCCTGTGTCTGCGCTAAAAAATGTGGTGTGAAAAGCGTCGTAGAAATGCCGTTTCGCAGGCTGCCTGAATTTTATGTTGCCCTTGTTGGGATCGAGCGCCCACCAGGGGTTCTCAAAAGTGAGCCTCTTTAAGATTGTCTGCTCGCCAATTTCAAGCATTCTCAAGCCATTTCATTGTTATTGTTGTTATCGTTTTTGTTTTATGCCGTTCATCCTTGCATCCCACTGCACCCACATCCCGCGTAGGAAAATCAACGACGGGCAACAGGTTATCTAAGGTCAATCAAGTGATCAATGAATATAAAGTCAGCGACCTGATCTATGGTCGCAGAACCTTTCTTCTTGCAATAGCCGCAATAAATTGGCTAAATAATTGAAGACATTGAATATTTCGAACAATTTTATGGTAATTTCGGAGCGTCTGGGTCAATAATGCGGCAAAGGCTTTCAATTTTTAGGCGTTTAAAAGGGCTGGCTGCCGTCCTTTTGGTTGCCTTCGAATTGACCATGGGCTCCGTTGCCTGGGCTGCCGATTCGGCTGTGATCTTGATGTATCATCGGTTTGGCGAAACCGATACACCGGCGACAAACATCCGCCTAGAGCAGTTTGAAAGCCATATCGAGGAGCTTAAGAGCGGGGCCTACACGGTCCTCCCCGTGCCCGAAATTTTAGCTGCCATCACTGAAGGCCGCGCACTGCCCGACCGCACCGTGGGCATCACCATCGATGATGCGTTCCAATCTGTTTACACAGAGGCTTGGCCACGACTTAAAGAAGCAGGCTTCCCCTTTACCCTGTTCGTTTCAACCAACCCAGTGGATTTAGGCTTCAGCCGTTATATGACCTGGGAGCAAATCAAAGAAATGAACGATGCGGGGGTGACCATCGGCAACCATGCCTCTGGCCATCGTCATATGGCGATTACTTCGGCTGAAAAAAACCGGGAAGATATGGCGCTTGCCGTCGCAAGATTTGAAGAAAAACTGGGCCACAAGCCTAGCCTATTTGCTTATCCCTATGGTGAGGCAAGCCGAGATCTTGCGGCGATCATTTCGGAATTTGGTTTCACCACGGCCTTTGGCCAGCATTCAGGGGCTGTTGGCAAGGGCAGCGACATGATGTATCTGCCGCGCTTTGCCCTCAATGAAAAGTATGGCGATCTGGCGCGCTTTAAAATGGCGATCAACGTGCTTCCCTTACCGGTCTCAGATGTGTTACCGCGCAATTGGAAGGTCGATCCCAAGCATAATCCGCCGCTCCTTGGCTTCACGGTTCCAGAGAATTTGCCCAACCTTTCACAACTCGCCTGTTATGCCTCCCACGAAGGCAAGGCCACACTGGAGCACTTAGGTGCCGTGCGCATAGAAGTGCGGATGAAAACACCTTTCCCCAAAGGCCGCACCCGCATCAACTGCACCGCACCGGCTGGCCAAGGCCGCTGGTACTGGTACAGCCGACAGTATTTCTTTGACGGTTAAACCCTGAAAATCATGGGGCTCAAGAAACCCCGCCGCTATAGGCCAGTGCAAGCAAGGCCGCGCCGAGAAGAAGGCGGTAAATAACAAAAGGGGTGAAGGTTGCACGCCTTATCCAGGCCATCATGAGGACCAAGGCAATAAGTGCTGTGCCAAATGCCAAGCCCGCAGCAAGAAAAACATCGCTCGTCAGTTGAGCATTGCCCAACTGGTAAAGCTCCCAGCCCTTCAAAATGCCCGCCCCCAAGATGGTGGGGATGGAAAGCAGCATAGAGAACCGCGCCGCATCAAGCCGCTCAAAGCCAAGCATTCGGGCCGCTGTGATGGTGATACCCGAACGGGATGTGCCGGGGATCAAGGCCAAGCATTGGGCGAGACCAATGAACAAGGTCGATCCAATAGAGAGATGCTCAATGCGCCGAATGGTCATGCCAAACTTATCGGCCAAATAGAGCAAAATGCCGAAGCCAAAAGTGGTCCAGCCGATCACCATGAGTGAGCGGAAAGCATCACCATAGTATTCGTTAATATAATAACCCGCTGCAATAACCGGAATGGTCCCAAGGATCATGTGTCCCAAGAGGCGGCTGCCCGGATGTTTTTTGCCTTTGGCCATCCGCGTAAGGCCCACCAAAATGGACCAGAGATCACGCCAAAAATAGAGCATCACGGCACCCAGAGTACCCACATGAACGGCAACGTCCAACAAGAGCCCCTGGTCTGGCCAGCCCGCAAAGATCGGCACCAACACAAGGTGACCTGAAGAACTGATCGGCAAAAACTCAGTGATTCCTTGCACCACCGCCAGAACCGCAAGATGTAGAAGTGGCAAACTCTAGTCCCCCAAAATATTGTTTTGCTCTTATATCAGAGTCCCTATGTCGCCAAAAGAGTCTCTATTAGTCCCATATTGGTACTATTTAGTCTGCGGTTTGCAGGACGACCAAACAAATTCTCGCCTGCATCTCTCAAAGAGCGTCGCATTTAGGTAATGCTTGCTGACCTTTTTAGCCGATTTCGCTGGACTTTTCTCCTCGCCAACCCTAGAAATGGGTCACGCTGCATCTCACCAAACTCACGTTTGCACGCCTTAAACGGTTTTCACGCCAGGCGGCGAGATGAAAAGAGCCAAAGCGGCCTTATGAAACGACGACTAGAAAGACGGAAGGGCGGGACCATGTCCAAACCCATGCATCAGTTCACGACTGTCGGCCAGACCATGCCGGAAAAGCGCAAAGCCAAGGAGCGTGCCAAGGATTTCGGTGAAATCTATTGCGGCTTTCCGGCTCCCAAGGCGGGCGAACAGTCATCGCGCTGCGAACAGTGCGGCATTCCCTTTTGTCAGGTTCACTGCCCGCTGGAAAACAATATTCCAGATTGGCTAAAACTGGTCGCCAATAGTCGCTTGGAAGAAGCTTACGAGGTGAGCTCAGCAACCAACAACTTCCCAGAAATTACCGGACGTATCTGCCCCCAAGATCGCCTCTGTGAAGGTGGTTGCGTGCTGGAACAGTCCCGCAATGACACGGTGACCATCGGCTCCGTTGAAAAATTCATCACCGATCATGCCTTCGAGCAAGATTGGGTCAAACCCATCAAGCCTGCCATTGAGCGCTCTGAGTCCATTGGCGTCATTGGGGCCGGCCCCGGCGGCATGGCAGCAGCCGAGCAGCTGCGCAAAAAGGGCTATCAGGTCCATGTATACGACCGCCACGACCGGGTCGGCGGGCTTTTGGTCTATGGCATTCCCAACTTCAAGCTCGACAAAGAGGTGGTTGCACGGCGGGCCAAGCTGATGGAGGAAAGCGGCATTACGTTCCACCTGAACTTTGCCGTCGGAAGCGATGCCCGCCTTGCTGATCTGCGCAAAAAGCACAGCGCCCTGTTAATTGCCACCGGTGTTTATAAGGCAACCGACCTAAAGGTTCCGGGCAACGACCTGGGTAACGTGGTTCAAGCGCTCGATTACCTGATTGCATCTAACAAGAAAGGTTTGGGCGACGTGGTCGCTGACTTTGACTCTGGCGATCTCGATGCCAAGGGCAAAAACATCATTGTGGTCGGTGGCGGCGACACGGCCATGGACTGCGTGCGCACCGCACTGCGCCAGGGCGCTAAGTCTGTCAAATGCCTCTACCGGCGCGACCGGGCCAACATGCCGGGCTCGGCTCGCGAAGTGAGCCATGCCGAAGAGGAAGGGGCAGAATTCGTTTGGCTGTCCAACCCGATGAGTTTCAACGGTAAAGACACGGTCGAAAGCGTAACAGCCGTTGAAATGCATTTAGGGCTGGCCGATGAATCCGGTCGCCAAACACCTCAACCCATCGAAGGTTCCGAGCGCGATATGCCCGCCGACTTGGTGATTAAGGCCTTGGGCTTTGGCGCGGAAGACCTGCCTAAGCTTTTTGGCGCCAAAGACCTTGAGGTCGATAAATGGGGCACTCTGCCAGTCGATGAAGCCTTGATGACTAATCTTGAAGGCGTCTTTGCCGCTGGCGACATCGTGCGCGGCGCTTCCTTGGTGGTTTGGGCAATCCGCGATGGCCGCGACGCTGCCGAAGGCATCCACCGCTATATCCAATCAGCTAAGACCCTGGCTGCGGAGTAAGATCATGAGCACCGAATATCAAAAACAACTCGACGACGCTGCTTTCTACGCAGAGCACGGTCTTTATAATCCCGCAGAAGAGCACGATGCCTGTGGCGTTGGCCTGATTGCCGCCATCGACGGTAAGCCTCGTCGCGCCGTGGTCGAAGCCGGCATTGCAGCCCTTGGCAAACTTTGGCACCGGGGCGCGGTCGATGCCGATGGCAAAACCGGTGATGGCGCAGGCATCCACGTTCAAATCCCCCAGGATTTTTTCAGGGATCATATTGAGCGCACCGGCCATACACCGCTGGAAGGCCGCCTCGCCGTCGGCATGGTTTTTCTGCCAAAAACCGATTTGGAAGCCCAAGAAGCCTGCCGCTGCATCGTTGAATCCGAGATCATCCGCTTTGGCTATACGATCTATGGCTGGCGTCAGGTTCCCATCGACGTTTCGATCATTGGCGAGAAAGCCAACGCTTCGCGCCCCGAGATCGAACAGATCATGATTGCCAACACCAAAGGTGTGAGCGAAGAGCAATTTGAAAACGATCTCTATGTCATTCGTCGGCGCATTGAGAACCGAGTGCAGGCCGAAACCATCAATGAGTTCTATATCTGCTCTTTGTCCTGTCGTTCGGTGATCTACAAAGGCATGTTCTTGGCTGAAGAATTAACGAGCTTCTATCCAGACCTTCTGGACGAGCGCTTCGTTTCCAACTTCGCCATCTATCACCAACGCTATTCAACCAACACCTTCCCAACCTGGAAGCTGGCCCAACCCTTCCGCATGTTGGCCCATAACGGCGAAATCAACACCGTGACCGGCAACATCAACTGGACTGCCTGCCACGAAGCCTGCATGGAATCACCGGTGTTTGGCGATAATATCGAAGACTTGAAGCCTTTGGTCGGTCGCGGAAGCTCCGACTCGGCAGCCCTTGATGCGGTATTTGAGGTTTTGGCGCGCTCTGGCCGCCCGGCCCCGGCGGTTAAGGCCCTGATGATCCCTGAATCCACTGCCCAAAATGCCACCATGCCTGAAGCCCACCGTGCGCTGTTCAATTACTGCAATGGCGTTATGGAACCCTGGGATGGCCCGGCAGCCGTTTGCGCCACCGATGGTCGCTGGTTGGTTGCTGGCTTGGACCGAAATGGCTTGCGCCCCATGCGCTACACCATCACCACCGATGGCATTTTAAGCGTCGGCTCCGAAACCGGCCTCTTAGAAGTCTTGGATGGCGATATTGCCGAGAAAGGCCGAGTGGCACCTGGCGGCATGATCGGTGTCGATCTTGCTGAAGGAAAGTTCTTCCCGGACCGTGACTTGAAAGACTGGCTGGCTGGTCGTCATGACTATGCCAAGTGGATTTCTGGCAATACAAAAATCGATAGCCTTATTAAAAAGGGCGCTGATGAATCGAGCCGCTTGGAGCGCGAAACCTTGCAGCGCCACCAGGGCGCCTTTTCCCTGTCGCGCGAAGATATGGAATTGATCCTCCATCCCATGGCGGCAGACGGCAAAGAAGCCATTGGCTCCATGGGGGATGACACGCCCCAGGCTGTGCTCTCAGAACGCTATCGCGGGCTTCATCACTTCTTTCGGCAGATGTTTAGCCAGGTAACCAACCCACCCATCGACTCCCTTCGTGAAAACCGGGTGATGACGCTGAGAACTCGCTTGGGCAACCTGGGCAATATTTTGTCCGAGTCGGCCAACCAGATGGACCTGCTTCAGCTGGAATCTCCCGTGCTGACCAATGCCGAGTTTGAGGCCATGCGCATCCACATGGGCGACACAGCCATGGAGGTCGATTGCACGTTCGACGCCGATGAAGGCTTGGAAGCCGCCATCGAAAGGATTTGCCAGGAAGCAGAAGACGGCGTGCGCGGTGGCTGCGCTCATGTGATCCTCTCCGATGAGGGCATGAACCATGAGCGCCCGGCCATTCCGATGATCCTGGCAACCGCCGCCGTTCACTCGCGTTTGATCACCGAATCACTGCGCACCTTTACCTCCCTCAATGTTCGCTCGGCTGAGTGCTTGGATGTTCATTATTTCGCTGTGCTGATCGGCGTGGGGGCGACCTCGGTCAACGCTTACTTGGCTCAGGAAGCCATCGTTGAACGCCATGGCCGTGGGCTGTTTACCGGCATCGATCTGGCAACCTGTGTGGGCAACTACAAAAAAGCCGTCGAGCAGGGGCTTTTGAAAATCATGTCCAAAATGGGCATTGGGGTCGTCAGCTCCTACCGAGGTGGCGCTTGCTTTGAGGCCATTGGCCTGTCGCGTACCCTGGTTGCTCGCTATTTCCCCAACATGACTTCGCGAATTTCGGGCATTGGTTTGGCTGGCATTGAGGCCAAGGTGGTGGGGCAGCATACCCAAGCCTTTGAAGATGAAAACTCGGTTTTGCCGGTCGGCGGTTTCTATAACTTCCGGGCCAGCGGCGAGCTTCACGCCTTCCAAGGACCATTGATCCATAAGCTGCAAGAAGCGGTCAAAACCGGCTCTTACCGTAGCTATAAAGCCTATACCAAAGGCATCTATGAACGCCCGCCCATTCATCTGCGCGATCTGTTGGACTTCAAGCCCGTAGAATCTGAGATTTCGCAAGACGATGTGGAATCGATCACCGAAATTCGCAAGCGCTTCATTACACCAGCCATGTCGCATGGTGCATTGTCGCCTGAAGCTCATGAGACTCTCGCCATTGCCATGAACCGTATTGGCGCCAAGTCAAACTCGGGCGAAGGGGGCGAAGATCCAGCCCGTTTTACCCCACGCTCCAATGGTGACAATGCCAGCTCAGCAATCAAGCAGGTCGCCTCGGCACGCTTTGGCGTGACGGCGGAATATTTGACCAACTGCCGCGAAATTCAAATCAAGGTGGCCCAGGGCGCAAAACCCGGCGAAGGCGGTCAGTTGCCCGGCTTCAAGGTGACCATGGAAATTGCCAAGCTGCGGCACTCAACCCCTGGCGTGACCCTCATTTCACCACCGCCGCACCATGATATCTACTCCATCGAAGACTTGGCTCAGCTGATCTATGACTTGAAGCAGATCAACCCGGTCGCCAAGGTCTGCGTCAAACTCGTCGCGCGCTCTGGTGTCGGCACCATTGCTGCCGGTGTGGCCAAGGCCAAAGCCGATATCATTTTGCTTTCAGGCTATGACGGCGGCACGGGTGCCAGCCCTCAAACTTCAGTTAAGTTCGCGGGCCTGCCTTGGGAAATGGGCCTTTCGGAAGTCAATCAGGTCTTGACCCTCAACCGCTTGCGCGACCGCGTGACCCTGCGGGTTGATGGTGGCATCAAAACCGGACGTGACGTGGTGATTGCTGCCATGCTCGGAGCTGAAGAATTTGGCGTCGGCACGACCTC
>Ga0070727_10002786_pt1 | contig 16434 bp, 11 predicted proteins | sample tdAd472_FD_66722 | JGI IMG/M metagenome (GOLD analysis project Ga0070727, IMG submission 66722) | Marine sediment microbial communities from the Atlantic coast under amendment with organic carbon and nitrate - tdAd47.2 | ecosystem: Environmental > Aquatic > Marine > Coastal > Sediment | place...
CTGACCGCGATCCTCGACGGGTTCCCGGCGGGCGTCCCGCTGGACCCCGAGGCGCTCGACGCGCTGCTCGCGCGGCGGCAGCGCGGGGACGGGGCCGGCGGGCGGATGAAGATCGAGCGCGACCGGATCCAGCTCACGGGCGGCTGGATCAACGGCCGCAGCACCGGGGGCCCGCTGGCGCTCTCGATCCCCAACCTCGATTGGGAGCGCTGGCGTGAGCGCGACGTGGACGCCTTCACCTGCCCTCGCCCTGGCCACGCGGACCTCAGCGGCGCGGTCAAGTTCGGGCACAGCGAGCTGCGGCTGAGCCTCGAGCGGGCCAGCGCGCGGGAGACTGCGATGCGCGTCGCCGCGGGGGGGGCGTGCTTGCTGGCGCTGCGCGGTCTGGGGGTCGAGGTCGGCGGCTACGCCGTGGCCCTGGGGTCCGAGTCCCTCGAGCTGGAGCCTGCGGTGGACTCCGAGGTCGTGCGGACCCGCTGGGCAGCGGCGGCTGAGAGTCGGGTCGCTTGCCCTGACCCGGAGCGCGAGGACGCGCTGCGGGCCCAGGTGCGCGAGGCGCGACACGCGCGCGACACCCTGGGGGGCGTGATCGAGGTGGTGGCCCTCGACGTGCCGCCCGGGTTGGGCAGCTACACCCAGTGGGACCGACGGCTCGACGCGCGGCTCGCCTTCGCCTTGCTCAGCGTGCCGGCGTTCAAGGGGGTCGAGATCGGCTCGGCCTTCGCCAACAGCCGCCTGCGGGGGACGGCGGTCCACGACCCGCTGGTCCGTGACGACGCGGGGCACCTGCGCCGTCCGAGCAACCGCGCCGGCGGGCTCGAGGGTGGGGTGACCAATGGCATGCCTCTCGTGGTGCGCGCGGCGATGAAGCCGCTGAGCAGCACGCTCGTGCCCCTGCCCACGGTGGATCTCGCCGACGGTACGCCAAGCGAGACGGTCTACGAGCGCAGCGACGTGTGCGCGGTGCCGCGGGCGGTCCCGATCCTGGAGTGCATGGTCGCGCTCGTGCTCTTCGATGCGCTGCTGGAGAAGCTGGGCGGCGACTCGTGGGACGAGGTCCGCGGCCGCTTCGCCGCCCTGCGCCGCTGCCACGTCGCGGACCTGCCCCAGGACGGGGTCCCCTGGAGGCTGGGCTATCGTGAGTGAGCCGAACGTGGTCCTGGTCGGTCCCATGGGCAGCGGGAAGTCGACGGTCGGCGCGCTGGCCGCGGCCCGGCTGGGGCGATCCTTCGTGGACCTCGACCGGGAGATCGAACGTCGCGCCGGGCGCACGGTCGCTCAGCTTTTCGCCGAGCGCGGTGAGGCCGCGTTCCGCGCGCTGGAGGCCGATGTCTGTCGCCATCACGCCGTCCCGCGCGGCTGCGTGCTCGCTACCGGGGGCGGGACCCTGGTGGACCGCTCCAACCGGGAGGCCCTGGTCGCGGGGGGGCGGCTGGTGTGGCTGCGCGCGCGACCGGCGAGCCTCTGGGGGAGGGTCGCGGCCAGTCCGCCGCGTCCGCTGCTCGAGCGGCTGCCTCCCGCAGCCCGGCCGCTGCGGCTGGAAGCCCTGGAGCGAGCGCGGGAGCCCGGCTACCGCGCCGCCGAGGTCGAGCTCGACGCGGAGCCCCCACCCGCGGAGGTGGCGGCCGAGTTGGCGCGACTGGTGCGCTCGCGGCTGTGGACGGCCTCTCGACGGGTGCAGCGGATCGAGGCTGCGCGTTCCGCGCTCTATGTGGGCCGGGGGATTCGTTCCGCGGTGGGGGAGGCCCTGCGCGTGCACGGTATCCCGCCGGGGCCGGTGCTCGTGGTCAGCGACCCGCGGGTCCGCGCCCTGCACGGCCCCGCCGTCGAGGACGGGCTGCGCGAGGCGGGGTTCATGGCCCGGTGGCTGGCGTTGCCTGCCGGGGAGGCCGCCAAGCAGGTGAGCTGCCTCGTCGAGCTCTGGGAGCACATGCTGGAGGCTGGGGTTCAGCGGAGCACGCCCCTGGTGGCCCTCGGTGGGGGCGCGCTGAGCGACGTGGCCGGCTTCGCCGCGGGGACGATCCTGCGGGGTGTCCCTTGGCTGGTGGTGCCGACGACCTTGCTGGGCATGGTCGACGCAGGGCTGGGGGGGAAGACAGCGATCAACCTCAGCGCGGGGAAGAACCTCGCGGGAGCCTTGGTCGCTCCCCGGGCGGTCGTGGTCGACCCCGAGTGCTTGGCGACCCTCGAGCCCGGCACTCCGCCAGGCATGGCGGAGGTGCTCAAGCATGCACTGCTCGCGGACCCGGAGCTGTGGCAGCGCCTGGAGCTCGCGGCGACCCTGCCCGATCCGCGGACGGCGCTGGACGCGGCGACCCTCGTGCGAGCGGCGGGGGTCAAGCTCGAGCGGGTGGCCGCGGACCCCCACGACCTCGGCGTGCGGCGAACGTTGAACCTGGGGCACACCTTCGCGCACGGCTTCGAGTTCGCCGCCGACTTCGCCCTTCCCCACGGTCACGCCGTAGGGGTGGGCCTGGTCGCCGCCGCCGCGGTCAGCGAGGCCGAGGGCTATGCCGAGGCTGGCCTCGCGGACCGGGTCGAGCAGGCCCTCGCGAGCTGGCGCCTGCCGACCCGGCTCCCGACTCGGCTGCGCGCGGCCAGCGCACGGGCCATGCGGCGCGACAAGAAGGCGCAGGGGGATCGGGTCGAGGTCACCCTCCTGCGCGCCGTCGGCGTCGCGCAGCGGGCGTGGCTCCCCTTCTCGGCGCTGGAGGTCGGCCTCGACCGGGTGCTCTACTCGGGGAAGAACATGTCGTGCAGCGACTCGACGCTGGTGTTCGCGGCCTCGCCGCAGGAGAGCAACAGGTCGCCGACCGCACCCCGGCTCGCCAGCCCCTGATCGCGCGCGGCCATGGCCGCGGCGCCCAGACTCAACACCAAGGGCACGAGCCAGAGGGCGAACCATAGGCCGGTCACCAGCGCCTTGCGCTCGGCCTCGGCCTGCTTGATCTGCCCGCGGGCTTCGGCGGCCTCGAGCTTGATCTCACGCTCGCGCTCCTGGCGCTCGCGTTCGCGCAGCCGCTCCTTGCGGCTCATGCCCTCGGCCTCGCCAGGAGCCCCACGGCGGGGTGGAGGCCGACGACGCCTGCGACCGCCTCCGCCTCCGCCTACCCGAGCGCGGCGTTTGCCGCGTCCGCGCCGTCGGCGGGGAGCGCGCGGGCCCTCGTCACCCCCTTCGTCATCCCCTTCGTCATCCTCCTCGTCCCAGCCGTCGTCGTCGTCGCCGCGAGCGACTCGGTCGCGCAGGGCTTCGGGCTCGAGGTCGATCTCGCCCTCGCGGAGCAGCCCGGGGGCGTGCTCTTTGTAGTCCTCGGCCTGCCCGGGGCCCACGTCCTCGGGCAATAGGTCAAGACCTGAGCCCTGATCGACCACGTTCGCGAAGGCGCCGGTGTCCACCGGCGCCTGGGTCGAGGCGGGCAAGTCGTCGAGGAAGTCCAGCCGCTTGGGTGTCAGGTCCGAGAGCAACGCCTCCTGGTCCGCCGAGCTCTGCGAGGGGTAATCGGGCCGCTTGATCGGCTGGGTCTTCCCAGCGTCGGGGGCCGGGGGATTGGGCTGCAGCGGTGGCAGCGTGTTTTGCTCGAGCACCGCGGTGCGACTGCCCTCGAGCTTGGCTTCGACGCGGCCGTCGCCGTGCAAGTAAAACGTGTCGTTGCAGGTTGGGCAGCGCACCCGGGTGCGCTTGGTGACTGGCTTCAGCCGCAGCAGGCTCTGGCAGTAGCAGCAGTTGAACTGCACGGGTCCGGCGGGGACGCTCCCCTGGTCCGAGACGAGCTCCGTGCGGCGCGAGGTGAAGCAAGCGGCGCAGATCACGGCGTCCTGGATCGGGTGCGACGGGGTCGACCCGTCGAGCATCACTCCGCACACCTCGCAGTATTCGAGCGCCATGCCTAACCCAGCCCCAGCACGATCAAGACGCCGTGGGCGATCCCCAGCAGCGTCGCGCCGCCGGCTCCGACGCCGAACAGGCCCTTGGAGCGCTCGGAATCGAGGGCCAGGCGCAGGGTGAGGGCGATTGCGCTAACCGTCTGTGCCCAGGCTCCCAGGAGCAGCGCGCCCACGACGCGTTCGTTCCAGCCGGCCTGGGCGCCGGCAAACACCGCTGCGCTTAGGGCGATCGCGCCGCACACGCTCAGCAGCAGCGCGACTTCTCGGGCGGCAAAGCCGCCGTTGGGGGAACGCTTGAGCCCCAGGAGCACGCAACCCAGCGCCGCCGCGCCGGCTCCGGCCCAGGGCACGAACGCCTGGGTCAGTGGTCCGATCGCCAGCAGAAAGCAACCGATCAGCGCGAGGCCGACTCCCGCCAGGAGCGTTCCGCAGACGGTCAGCACACCCTAGACTCCCCTGCGCTCGACCCTAACCCTCGGGATGCCGGTGAGCAACGCTGGTCGGGTGTTCGAGGTTGCGTCGCGCCAGGGCCGCTCGCATACTCCCCTCGGAACGACTCCTGAATCGAGGGAAAGTGAAGGCGAAGCGATTGGGCGTGGTCGGGGTCGGCACCCTGGGCGAGGCCTTGATTCGGGGGTTTCGGACGAAGTGGCCTACCCTGCCGATCGCGGGCAGCGTGCACCGCGAGTCGTCTCTCGCTCGGCGCGCCAGCTCCGGCGTGGAGCTGACTCGCGACGCGGCCGAGGCGGTTCAGGGCTGCGACGTGGTGATCCTGTCGGTCAAGCCCCAGGCGATCCCCGAGGTTCTGGATCGGATCCGAGGGAACCTGGATCCGGGAGTGCTGGTGATCAGCGTGGCGGCCGGGGTGACCACGGGCAGGATCGAGTCCGTGCTGGGAGAGGTCCCGGTGGTGCGGGTGATGCCCAACACCCCGTGCCTGCTCGGTGAGGGCATGAGCGTCTTGACGCCCGGAGCCCACGCTCAGCCCGAACACATGGCCTTCGCCGAGGAGCTCTTCGACGCCGTCGGCAAGACCGCGGTCCTGGAGGAGGGGTTGCTCAACGCCGTCACCGGCCTCTCGGGCAGCGGCCCGGCCTACGTGTATCTGGTGATCGAGAGCCTGGCAGAGGCTGGAGTCAAGGTCGGGATCCCGCGCGCGACCTCCACGCTGCTCGCTGCCCAAACCGTCCTCGGCGCGGCGCGCATGGTCCTCGAGTGTGGCGAGCATCCTGCCCTGCTCAAGGACGCTGTGACCACTCCGGCCGGCTGCACCGTCGACGGATTGATGGAGTTGGAGGAAGGCGGGCTCCGGGTGACGCTGGTGAAGGCCGTGGTCAAGGCGACGGAGCGCGCCAAGGCTCTCGAGCCTTGAGCCCACGACCTGGAGCACGCCGGGATCAGCGTCTCGGTGTCAGGCGCACTCCGTCAGCTTCGAGAAGTCCAGGACCTCGGACTCGTCACTGAGGCGGACTACGGTCGAGCCGCGGTTGGTGCGCCCGAGGGAGACTGCTCCCTGGGAAACCAGAGCGGAGACGTAGCCGTCGAGGACCTTGGGGTCGAGCTGGAGTTCGCGGGAGAGGCGCTCCACGGTTCGTGCGCCGTGGAGGGATAGATGCAGGACCAACTCCCGGGCCGTGAGGCCCGAGGGATCGACCGCCCGGCTACCGCGGGAACGAACTCGCGCTTCCTCTTCCTCACGGCGCTGAAGTGTGGACAATATTTCCTGGACGTAGGGGTGCTCCTCGACGTGATCAGGGCAATACGGCTTGCCCTCGCGCGTCGACTGGTCGCACCCATGCGATCGGCAGAGACGGGTGGTGGTTGGCGTTTGTCGCGGTGCACGATGATCGAGAGTTTTCAGCGACATGTGACCGTCCCTTGCTGCCGCACCCGTCCCCAGGACGCAGGCAGCTCGATTCCCAATGCAAGGACCATGCCCAAGTTGCTTTGTATGTCATAAGCCGCTGCACTGCAACCATCGAATCTCCATCTCCGACTATCGCCGTCCGGCACAGTATGACGAGATGGTTCTCCTCTCTGTGCATTGTTACCAAAACGCAAACAGGGCCATTAAGTCCCTTTTCGGCTTTGTTGTGTATTGACGATATGGTTCGCATCGTATGACTGGCTCTTTGGCAGGCAGCGCTTGCACCAACCATCGGGGTCCCTCCCGAGGGTGGACCCCAGCTGGATCCAGGTTCTGGACGAGCCTCCAAGGGCCGAGTTGAAACCTGTGTCCCGCAGGGACTTGATTCAACGAAGGACCACGTGATACAACTGCCGCGCGCGCAATCTCAACCCAGGACCAAAGCTTAGCGAGCCGGTGACCGGCTCATGACAGCTTAGTCCTAGGTTTACGGCTAGCGCATGCTGCTGAGGTGGGTCGAGCCCACCGCGCGAAGCCTCGGAGGTCTCATGCGGCTCCAGCTTATCGTTCGCTGCGCGGCTCTTGGAGCCGTCGTCTTGTCGCTTAGTGCGTGCGGTGGTGGTCCCGACCCCCAGCCGCAGCCGAAGCAGCAAGACCCGGCCAAGCCCGACGAGCCAGACGCTCCCGTGGCCAAGGCGCCGCCACCCGAAGGTGATGACAACCCCCCTCAGGGTGCCCTCGCTGACTTGACTCGCGAGTTGACCCTCGCCGAGCAAGAGAAGCGGGCGCTGGGGCGTCACTACTTCACCACGGGCATGCAGGCCTTCGAGGAGTTCGACTACCGCACTGCGGCTGAGAACTTCCAAAAGGCCCTCGACGCCACGCCCAACGATCCCCGCGTGCGCCAGTTCCTCTTGCGCGCTCAGCTCCTTGGCGGCTTGCGCCAGCGCGAGTTCGAGAGCGTGGCCGAGGAGCTGCGTCGCCAGCGCGAGGTCAAGGTCGACCTGGAGCGGTCCGAGCTCAAGCGGATCTACACCGAAGGCGAGAAGTTTCTCGAGGCGCACGAATACGACAAGGCGATCAACCGCTTCGAACGCGTGCTGGAGAAGATCCGCTGGTTGCCCTACAAGATCGACGACGCTGGCCTCGAGGACGGGGCGCGGCGGTACATCGTCGAGGCCCGCGCCCAGGCGCGAGACCAGGAGCGCGCCGAAGAAGAGGCACAGCGGGCCCGCGCCCTCGAGCGCAGCCTGCAGCAGCGGGAGCGACTGCGTCGCGAGCAGACGCGCGAGCTGCGCATGCTCCTGCAGCGGGCGCTCGATCAGATCACCCTGAAGAAGTTCAACGCGGCGGAGAGCACCATCGCCGAGATCCTCGTCAAGGATCCGCAGAACGAAGAGGCGATCAAGCTGCGCCAGCTCGCGTCCGAGCACCGGCACGTCCACACTCGGGACACCAACTACGAGGACACCGAGCGCGGCACTCGGCTCAACGAGCTCAACAACCTCGAGGCGACCGTGCCGACCTTCCCTCGTGGACTGGTCGAGTTCCCCAGCCGTGAGCGCTGGGCGCTGGTCCGCGAGCGCGCCAAGCGCACCGGCATCAGCGACACCAACCGCGAGGATCCGATCTGGATCCAGGACATCAAGAACACCCTCGCCAGTCGGACCATCGAGCTCAACTTCAACCCGCCGGTCTCCCTCGAGGACGCGATCGAGTACATCCACGAGTACACCAGCCTCAACATCCGCCTCGGCGCTGACGTCGACCCGGAGCAAGAGGTCCAGCTGCAGGTGAAGAAGATCCCGGTCGGGAACGCGCTCAAGCTGATCCTGGAGCAAACCGGCCTGAAGATGATCTTCGACCGCGAGACCCTCGCGATCGCGCTGCCAGAGAACGCCCGCGGTCAGTTCGACCTCGAGATCTACCCGGTGATGGACCTCCTCAGCCGGATCGCCGACTTCCCTGGCGATCAGATCAAGATCAACTCCGACAGCGGCGGCGGCGGCGGCGGCGGCGGCGGCACCCAGGGCTTCTCCTTCGAGAACGAGGACGAAGAAGAGGGCGCGATCCTCGATCCCGACCAGCTCGACGAGATCATTCGTGGCGCCGTCGGTGAGGAAGCCTTCGACGCCGACGAAGCGAGCATGTCCGTCGAGCAGGGCCAGCTGATCGTCAGCCAGACCCGTGAGGTTCACCGTCAGATCCGTGAAGTGCTCAAGAACCTGCGGCGGAACAACGGGTTGTTCGTGCAGGTGGAGACCCGGTTCATTCAGCTGACCGACGACTTCCTGCGCGACATCGGCGTCGATATTCGCGGCCTGGGCCTCTCGCCCTTACCCGGTCAGGCGCCCTGGGGACAGCCCTTGCTGCTCGACCCCAACGTGCCTAGCCAGCTGCCCCGCGGCTTCGACGACATCGGTTTCGGGCGTCAGATCCCGTCGCAAGGCACCGCGCGGAACTCACGCTTCAACCCGGCGATCGCCGGACCCGGTGGTATCCCCTTCTTCGGCAGCGGCATGTTCGGTGGCCGCACCGAGCACGTCCTCGACGGCGGCAACGGCTACTTCACGGGCCTGCGGCTCAACGACTCGGGCGTCAGCGCGGGCAACAACAACAAGGGCGCGGCGTTCCAGGTCACCCTGCTGGACCCCTTCCAGGTCAACGCGATCATTCGCGCCGAGGAAGAGCGCGGCAAGCGCAAGATCGTCCAGGCTCCCGTGATCACCGCGGCCAACCGCCAGCGCGTCAGCGTGTCGGTGATCACTCAGCGCGCCTACATTTCGGACTACGAGCTGAGCTCGGGCGGCACCGGCCTGACCGTGGCCGAGGTCGCGGATCCGATCGTGTCGACCTTCAGCGAGGGAGTCGTGCTCGACGTGCGCCCGACGGTCTCGGCCGACCGGAAGTACATCACCCTCGACGTGCGTCCGACCCTCGCGACGCTTGTCGGCGGAACCTTCCGCCAGATCCAGGTCAACCTGGGAACGATCTCCAACGCGGCGATCAACGTGAACATCGAAGTGCCTCAGATCCTGCTCCAGCAGGCCTACACCTCGGTCACGATCCCCGACGGCGGCACCGCCTTGCTCGGCGGGTTCCGTCAGATCAACTACAAGGAAGAGCGCGCTGGCGTCCCCTTCCTCGATCACGTCCCGCTGCTGAACCTGATCGGTGGCCGTCAGGCCGAGGTCAACGAGAACCTCAGCGTGCTGATCCTGCTCTCGGCCAAGACGATCTACTTGCCCGAGGAAGAGCGCCGCAACTTCAACATGGACGACGAGTAGCGGCGGACCGGTTGCAGCGTTTCCCACGTCGAGCCGCAGGTGACCCTTGCGGCTCGCGTCGTTGGGTAGACCCGTCGGCGCTGACGGTGCGTCTAAGTTGGGGGCGGCCAGCAGGTTTGGCAATGCCCTGTATACTCGATTGGTTACACCACGCGGAGGCGCTATGTCGTGTCGCACCTTGGGCTGGGGACTCGCCGTGTGTATGGCCTGGGTCCCGCTCGCCGCTGCTCAGGATTCCGGTGAGAAGAAGCCGGGTCAAAAGCAGGAGCAGCTGCGCAAAGAGCTGGAAGAGTTCGAGCGACGGCTGCGGCGCGTGGCCCGAGTCCTCTCCCAGGCTCAGCCCAAGGAAGCCAGCCGGATTCGGCGCGCTCTCAAGCAGCTCCAAGCCGAGGCTTTGATTCGCGCGGACACCGAGCGTGAGGCGCTGCTCAAGCGGATCGAGCGCCTGCTGGACCAGGGCGACACCGTGCAAGCGGCGGCGAGTCAGCGCGAAGCCGTCAACGCTCTGGAGCGCGTGCTCTCGATCCTCGAGGAGCAACTCGCCGACGAGGACGAGCTCAGCGCCGAGGAGCTCGAGCGCATGTTGCGCGAAGTCCGTGAGTTACGCGAGGAAGAGCAGAAGCACCTCGAAGAGACCCAGGCAAACAGCGAAGCAGAAGAGGAGGCCGCCGCCCTCGCCGCGGCCGCAGCCGAGGTCGGAAAGTTGATCGAGGCGCAGCGTAGGATCGTCGAAGCTACCAACGCCGCGAAGGCTGGCGACCTTCCAGCCCAGGCCGAAGGCCAGCGCAGTGTGGCCTCGAAGGCAGGTGAAGTCGGAAAGGCCCTCGGCGAGACCTTCCCAAGCGAAGGCGGAGGCCAGGGCGAAGGCGAAGGCCAGGGCGAGGGCCAGGGCCAGGGCCAGGGCCAAGGCCAAGGCCAGGGCCAGGGGCAGGGCCAGGGCCAGGGCCAGGGCCAGGGCGAAGGCCAGGGCCAGGGCGAAGGCCAAGGCCAAGGCCAGGGCCAGGGCCAGGGCCAGGGCGAAGGCCAAGGCCAAGGCCAGGGCCAGGGCCAGGGCCAGGGCCAGGGCCAGGGCCAGGGTCAGGGGCAAGGCCAGGGCCAGCAGAGTGAGAGTCAGTCCGCCGCCCAGCGCGCACAAGGGGCGCTGGATCGAGCTCAGCAGGCGATGCAGGACGCCGCAGAGAACCTCGAAGGGCAGGAGCGCGACGCGAGCCTCGAGCGCGAGCGGGCAGCGCTGGAAGCCCTCGAGCAGGCCCAGCAAGAGCTCGAGGAGCGGCGCAAGGAGATCATGCGGCTCGCGAACCTCGAGCGCCGGATCGCGGAGCAGGAGAACACCCGCGCTCGAACGGAAGACGCCGCCAAGCGAGCCAAAGGCGGCGGCGGCCAGGCTCAGGGCCAGGGTCAGGGTCAGGGTCAGGGCGGTGGTGGCGGTGGTGGTGGCCAGCAGAAACCGGGTCACCGCAACATCGAGAAGGCCGAAGAGGCCATGCAGCGCGCGGGCGAGGACCTCGCCAACCGCCACAGCTCCGACGCAGAAGAGGACCAGGAGGAGGCGGTCGAGCAGTTGCAGCAGGCTGAAGAGATCCTCGAAGAGGCGCTGATGCAGGCGCGCAAGCGCGAGCAAATGGCCGTGCTCAAGGCCCTCGGTCAGCGCTTCCTGGCCATGCTCGAGGATCAAAAGGTCCTGACGCGCATGACCCAGGCGCTGGTCAAGTCGAAGACGAGCGAGAAGCTCAGTCGCCGGCAGCGTAGGACGGCCAAGCAGATCGCGGCGGGGCGCAAGAACGCCGCGGGCGACGTCGAGTTACGGGGCGAGCGCGACCTCGGGAACGACGCGAACCTGGCCCTCGAGCTCGTCCGCGAGGAGGGCTCGACCGCCATCCTCCCGGTGATCATTCAAGAGCTGGTCTACGACTTCGACGAGGTCGGGGGCCTCCTGGAAGACGGCACCGCGAACTCCTTCGTGGTCGAGCTGGAGAAGGACCTCGAGCGCAGCCTCGAGGAGCTGATCGAGGTGATCAAGCGCGAGATCGAGGAGCGCAAGGGCGGAGGCGGTGGCGGCGGCGGCGGCGGCGGTGACGACGGCAACGGCGCTCCCTTGCTGCCGGCGTCTGCCGAGCTGAAGATGATCCGCGCGCAGCAGGTCCGCGTGAACGAGCTGACGACCAAGTTCGACGTGCAGGCCGAGGCCAAGCAGGGCGAGCTCGGCTCCGAGCAGAAGCAGGCCTGCGACCACATTGCCGAGAAGCAGGGCAGGGTCGTCGAGCTGACCCGTCAGCTGCACGACAAGATGAACAAGGAGCGCTAGGCATGCACATCAGAGCTGCTCTGGCCCTGGTCGCGGTCTCCCTGGTCGGTGAGGCCCAGGCCTTCGATCCCCGGGTTCCGCTGCTGGGCAAGGCCCCCGAGGCTGGGGAGGTCGTGGAGGCATTTCGCGCGGCTCACGGAGACGACGCCCTCGCCAAGGCGCTGGACGCGGCCGCCCCGGGGACTCCCGCTCGCGATCAGATCCACGAGGCGCTGCGCAGCGACGAAGGCTACGCAGCGGCCTACCTCGAATTCGCCCAGCGAGGCGACAACGCGGAGACCTGGCGGGTGTTGCTCGACAAGGCAGCCCCGGAGGCGGTGTTCCTCAAGGCCCACGCGAGCTACTTCCTCGCGCGCGCGCTCATCGAGCGCGACGAGTTGCCTCCCGCGGTCACCTTGCTCGAGAAGCTGCGGGGTCCCTGGCGGGCGCGCTGTCCCTGGAGCGATGAAGCGACGCTCTTCCTCGCCTACGCCTACGCGCGGATCCCGTCGGAGGAGGGCGCCAACGCCTCGCGGGCGCGGACACTGGTCGCCGAATTGGTCGACCCCCAGGGGGAGTTCGGGGACCTGCCCGAGCGGATCCACGAAGGCGCGGTGTGGCTCCAGCGCGAGCTGCAGGGCGAGGGCATGGGCCCCCTGCTCGAGCTGGCCAAGCGCATGGAGACGATCCAGCGTCTGCTGAACCGGACCCGCACGGGTGACCCCACCCAGACCCGGCAGCGCGACGTGGTGGCGACCCTCGATCGCCTGATCGAGCTGATGCGCGAGAAGGAGGGTGGCGGCGGCGGCGGCGGTGGCGGCGGTGGCAGCCAGCCCGGCCAGGGTGGCCAGGCCCAGGGAAATCAGCAGTCCGGTGGGCCCGCGCAGAGCTCCTCGCTCCCGGGCGGCCAGGGACGGATCGGCGACCTCAGCGAGCTGCCGCGCAACGCCACCAGCGAAGACTGGGGCCACATGCGGGACGCAGAGCGCGAGCAGGCCGAGCAGTTCCTCCGCGAGAAGTTCCCCAAGCGCTATCGGGAGCTGATCGAAGAGTACTACCGCGCGCTGTCGGAGCAGGATCGCTAAGCCCATGTCCACCTTGCGCTCGTTCCCCGGCTGGGGCTTGGCCCTGGCCGCGTTCGCCGTGTCCGCCGTCGCCCAGGACGCCGACCCCGACCTGGCCCAGGCCCTCGCGGACGAGCGACGGCAAGTCGCGCTGATCGAGCGGCTCTCGAAGTCGGTGGCCGCCGTGTTCCCCGGAGAGGACCCTGGCCAGGGCGGTGGCTCGGGGGTGTTGATCGACTCCCGCGGCTACGTGTTGACCAACTTCCACGTCTCGGGGGTGGCCAAGGTGTTGACCGTGGGCCTCGATGACGGGCGCACCTACCGCGCGCGATTGCTGGGGATCGACCCCGGGGGCGACATCGCGCTGCTGCGCCTCGAGGACGAGCGCGCCTTCACTGCGGTGCCCCTCGGCAACTCGGACGCGCTGCGGGTGGGCGAGCGGGTCTACGCCATGGGTAACCCGTTCCTCCTCGCCGAGGACTACACCCCTACGGTGACCCAAGGGGTGGTGTCCGGGCTGCACCGCTACCGCGACGCCTCCGGGAGCAGCGACCTGGTCTACGGTGACTCGATCCAAATCGATGCCTCCATCAACCCCGGCAACTCCGGGGGGCCCTTGTTCAGCACTCGGGGCACGCTGCTGGGGATCAATGGGCTGGGCGGGTTTCGCCCCGACCGCGGGCGCGTGAACGTGGGGGTCGGCTTCGCCGCCTCCATCGATCAGATCAAGAACTTCCTCTGGGATCTGCGCGCTTGCCGCCAGTGTCAGCACGGGACGATGAACGCCACGGTGCGCGATCAGGAGACCGACGACGGGCGCACGCGACTGGTCGTCGACGCGATCGGGCGCGAGAGCGCAGCGTATCGCGCGGGCCTGCGGCTGGGGGACGTGGTGCGGACCTTCAACGGGGTCGAGCTCTCCAATCAAAATCACCTCCTGACCTACGTCTCGCGACTCCCCTCCGGGAGGCGGGTGCACCTCGAGGTGGAGCGTGCGCGGGAGGACGGAGAGGGCGTGTATCAGGTCGAGGCCAGCTTCCGCCTCGAGCCGCTCTGGTCGGGTCCACGTCGCGGGGAGTGGATCCCCGACCCCCAGCTGGTGACCGCCGAGACCGAGGCGCTCCTGGCCGGCTACCGCGCGACCAAGCCGCCCCGCGCCTGGTCGCTGGAGGGCACCCTGACCCGCAGGAACGGGACCAGCGTGCGGCGTCTGGTTCGCGTCGACGGCGAACGGATTCGCGTGGAGACCGGGACCCTGGGCGAGGCTCGCATCGAGGTCTACGACGGGAAGGACGGCTGGCAGCAGGAACCCGGGCAAGCGGCGCAGCCTCTCTCCCCGGCGCGTCGCGACCTGTTGGCCGGGACGCGCTACGCGCTGCTCGGCGCGCAGGACCCCGAGGTCCAGAAGACGCTCAGCGCCTGCGAGCTCAGCGGCGGCGAAGCCCTCGAGGACCGTCTGGTCGCGCGGCTGGAGGTGCGAGATCGGGCTGGGCGCAAGCGCCTGGTCTACTTCGACGGCGAGAGCCTGGAGTTCGCGGGCCTGGCGTTCCCGGCGGGGGAAGCCTGGGTCGAGGAGCGCTGGCGCTTCGCCGGAGAGCGCGCGACCGTGACCCGGGTGGAGTTCGAGTCGGGCGCCACCCTCGAGACCCTGGAGGGGCGCTTCGAGGCGGGACCCCAGCCCAAGGGCTGCTTCACCCCCGAGGAGTCCCAATGAGGCGGCTGCTGACGCTGGCGCTGGCCTGCGCGCTGCCCGCGCTGGCCCAGGAGGCGGCCCCCGATCCGCTGGAGGCCGCCTGGCCGGCGGTGGTCAAGGTCTATGGGGCGGGCGGGTTCCAGGGCGTCCCTGCGTACGGCACCGGGGTGATCGTCGACGCCCGCGGCTTCGTGCTCACCTCCTGGAGCATTGCGCTCCGGACCCCCAGCTTGCGCGTGGTCGACAGCGAGGGGCGCAGCTATCCCGCGGAGATCTGGCGCGCCGACCCGGGGCTGGGGGTCGCTTTGCTCAAGCTCAAACTCCCGGTGGGCGGGCTGGGCGGGGCGCAGGTCCAGCTCGAGCCGTTGGCCCTTGGGCGCTCCGAGGACCTCTCTCCTGGCGACACCGTCTACACCCTGGGCAACCCCTTCGGCTTCGTCTACGGCGCCGAGCGGGTCGCCGTGCAGCGCGGCGTGGTGACTACCGTCGGCGCTCCGCAGACGGCGGCCAGGGTGGAGAAGCTCCCCCCGCGCCTGAAGCGTCTGATCCTTCACGACGCGCCTCACAACCCAGGGACGCAGGGCGGTCCGCTGCTGACACTCGATGGCGAACTGGTGGGGATCTGCGGGCGGATCGTGGAGTCTCGCGCGACGAACACCTTGCTCAACTTCGCGGTTCCCGCCGAGCTGCTGCGCGACTTCGTGCGCGAGGCCGTCTCCTGGCGCAGCCCGCGCCCGGACCCACCGCGGGATCGGGTCGCGTCCCCGGGGCCCCCTCCGAGGACGGGGCTGCGCTTGTTGCGCGCGCACCTCGTCCGTTCGCCCATGGCCTACGTCGAGCGCGTCGTCCCCGAGAGCCCGGCGGCCGCGGCGGGCATTGAACCCGACGATCTGGTGTTTCGTTTCGCCGGGCGCACCGTGCGCTCGTGTCGCGACTACGACGACGTCCTCGCGGGGCTCGAGCCCGGACGCGAGGTGGAGGTCGTGGTCAAGCGCGGGCCGAGGGTGCTGACCCTGCGGCTCAAGCTGGAGGCCCCATGACGCGAAGCTGGTGGGTGTGGGCGCTGCTGGGCGCTACCGCGCTTTGCGCCCAGGAGCGCGACGAGGGCGCGCTGCAGCGCGCGACCCGGCGCGCGGTCGCTCGCGTCTCGCCAGGGGTGGTCGAGATCGAGGCCCTGGGTGGGCTGGAGGAGGGCTTCCAGGCGCCGACCAACGAGGCCGAGGCCCAGAAGGGGATTCTCACCAAGGGCGGCTTCAAGCAGGCCTTCGGCCCGTCGACGGGGATCGTCGTGCGCGCCGACGGCTGGATCCTGACGAGCACCTTCTTCCTTCGGCGCAAGCCGCGGCACTTGATCGTCACCACCCACGACGGCAAGAGCTACGTCGCGACCCTCGCCGGTCAGGACCGCGCGCGGGCGCTGTGCTTGCTCAAGATTCGGGCCAAGGACCTGACCCCCGTCAGCTGGGCCAAGCCCGACGCGCTCGCGGTTGGACGCTACGCCATCGCGGTCGGTCGCGGGCTGGGCCACGAGCACCTCGCGGTCTCGCGCGGGATCGTCTCGGGGTTGAACCGGATCGGGGGCCGCGCCTTGCAGTCCAGCGCGGCGATCTCGCCGATGAACTACGGCGGACCGCTGATCTCGCTCGAAGGCGAGGTGTTGGGGATCCTCGTCCCGCTCTCGCTGAAGGGCGGGCAGGCGAGTGTGGACATCTACGACTCGGGGATCGGGTTCGCGATCCCGACCGCCGACGCGCAGCAAGCGATCCCCCGACTGAGCAAGGCCGGGGTGCTCGAACCCGGGTTCCTCGGGGTCGTGCCCGCCCCGCTGAGCAGCGACGGGGTACGCATCGCTGGGGTCAGCCCAGGCTCGCCGGCGGCCGAGGCTGGCATTCAGCCCGGCGACACGATCACCAAGGTCGATGAGCGGGTCACCGACCGCCCCTGGCAGCTGCGGCACGCCCTCGGCGCGCACTACGCCGGCGACACCGTGAGGCTGACCTACTCCCGGGGGACCACGACCCACACCGTCGAGGTCACCCTGGGCAAGCCGCCCGCCGCGCAAGAGTAGGCGCCCGCCTGCTCTGCAGGCACGCGTTATAGTGAACGCCCCAGGAGGTCCCATGCGCGCCCGCACACCACTCTTGCTCGGACTCCTGCTCGCCGCGGCACCCGTGTCCTCGGCTCAGGAGGAAGACGGGGTGCGCGAGCTGCCGCAGTTCGTGACCCCGGCTACCGTGCGGGCCATCGACCGCGGGGTGGCCTGGCTCGCCAAGCACCAGCGCCGCGACGGGAGCTTCGGTGAGGCTGGCGGCGGGGGTGGCTACGGAGTCTACCCCACCGCGATGTCGGCCCTC
>Ga0070727_10002799_pt1 | contig 16374 bp, 12 predicted proteins | sample tdAd472_FD_66722 | JGI IMG/M metagenome (GOLD analysis project Ga0070727, IMG submission 66722) | Marine sediment microbial communities from the Atlantic coast under amendment with organic carbon and nitrate - tdAd47.2 | ecosystem: Environmental > Aquatic > Marine > Coastal > Sediment | place...
TAGTGTTTACATGGGCCTTATCCACAAACAATGCCCCCCTCCCGGAGCAAGTTTTGCATGTACCACATCTCCTTTTTTCACCTTTTCTTGCCTCACCTGATATGCCTCAGGATTGGTCTTACAGTGGGTTTCTTCAGTATCTTCATAGTAGGTAACATCGTATTCCAATCCTTCCTCCAGAAAATCTAGCTTGATGTCTAAGGTTCCGCCTTGTTGGTTATACACACTGCCAATAAACCATTCTTTGCCATGACGCCTTGCCGTGCTGATATATTCATCCATTTTGGAATGGAGGATTCGGCTTTCGTCCCATTTTCCAACGGGCATTTTTTGTATAAATTCGAATAAATCGGCTTTGGCCCCATAGGCTTCCGGCGCATCGGGGATACAAACCAAGCCACTGAAAATGATTAGTGTGCGGGCGGCTTCTGCAACCACGGTTGAGAAATAGGAATTGGTTTTTCGTGGACCTTTTTGCCGCCTACCACTGTTAATCCCTGTCAGATCAAAATTTCCGTTATTCATATCCAATGGTCCTGTGATCGCATTGATCAGGGCCATTTTAATGAAGGATTCTGGTGTAAAAGCTCGCCGCGAATCTTGTTGGGCATGGCAATACTCCCGAGTAATAGCATTGGGGTAGGTTCGATGTATTCCTGTAAAAGGCACAGGGCCGTCATGAAAATCAATTAATAGCTGGCTTTGTGCGCTTTTTTGAATGGCTGCCCGGGTAAAATCAACATTGCTGCCCATAAAACCGTATTTGATCCCCTTCATTCCTAAAGATTGGTAATAAGGAAAGAGTTCATCATCGCCATATTCACCATGCCGACGATCATAATACAAAATCAAATCGACCTTCTTTTCTGCCGCATAGTCAATTACCTTTTCCAAATCTAGTTGATCTGATAACTCAAAATGCCCTTTGGTAGCCTGTTTGTACCAGGAGTCATCAATGAGGAAATACTCTATTCCTTTTTCGGCAGCAAAATCGATAAAACGAAAATAGCTTTCGGTGTTAATGCCATAGACAAAGTCGTCGGGAGCGGTGTAACCATGTACCCGCCAGTCCCATAGTGTCTTGCCAGGCTTTATCCATTTGGTATCTTCTAGTTGACACGGGGTAGCCAAATTGAGGGGAACGGGATTTACCACCAGGTCACCCGCCGTTTTCCCCAGTAAGATCACCCTCCAAGGGCTTATCCATTCTTTTTCACTTAATTCGACTTTGTTTATCGCCTCAAATTTTCCATGTACCCCGGTTATATCTAGCTGCATCGGTTTAATGCCACTGGCTGCATATAAGTCAGATTCTAAAAGGGCCAAAAAGGATTGACCAGGAGATTCAACCACGAGCGGAACACTGATTTGTCTTTTTCTTCGACTTTCCTCTTGCAGGAAATCAGTGATCCCATTAAAATCCACGGGCCCCAAAGGCTCGTTTTCGCCGGCCGGTGTATAGAAATCACTTCCCTGGGGAACAGCATATTCGCATCTAAATATGGCTTCAGTTGGTTTTTCGCCCTCATGAAGGATAAAACGAAAAGCTGCCCCCTGGTTGTAAACCCTTGCCAAGAGTTTTCCACTTACTCCGCCACAATCTATCTCCAATTGCAGTTCATTAAAATGATCCCGGATACTGCTTTGCTGCCCCCAGCTTGGATGCCAGGTAGCATCTTGCGATACCCATTCTGTTTTAATGATCTTCACCGGGGCATTGGGGATAATGGATAAAATGGATGGGCCCACTAGTTCCTTTCCCTGCCAAAGCAATTGATAGCTTAAGACAGCTGTTGTATCGCTAAATACAATTTGTATAGATTCATCTGGCGATTGCACCAATATGGGGTCAGCCTTTTTAGAACATGCAGCTAACAGCACTGCTACTAAAAGGGGAAGAATCAAGCGATTTTGTTGCATTATGAATTGAATCATGTTTTCCTTTAACATTCGTAAAAGTTTATACCGACAGCGACACCAAACATTGCTGCAAACACTTTGTTGGAGCGATGGAGGATGAATTTCCTTTTCCCAGGATGTCACTCATTCACTGAAGTTTCAGGGGAATTTATTGCTGGCATTTCGGCATCAACCTTTTGTTGCCATTTTTCCAGTTTAACCAACAGCTCATTTCCTTTATCGGGGTATTTCAAGTAGAGGTTATTTTTTTCGCCCAGATCGTCTTTCAAATTAAACAAGTGCAAGGCTTCGGATTCAAATTCTTTTACCAACTTCCAGTCTCCTTCCCGAATAGCGGCCCCCATGGAAAGTCCTTCCTTTCGGTGATGGGGAAAATGCCAATAAATGGCCCTGTCTGGAAATGTGGTTTTGCCATACAATAAAGGAAGTAAACTTTGTCCTTCCAGCTGTGGGTAATGGGAAGGTGAGACTCCCGCCAATTCCAAGAGGGTGGGGAAAAAATCGACGGTAGTAACAGGCATAGCACATTGGCTTTCTGTTTTTATTTTTTCGGGATAATTAACAATTAGCGGAACTCTTATCCCTCCTTCATGCAAAGTCCCTTTTTTCCCTTTTAATGGCGGATTTCCCCACAAACCGCCGTTGTCGGAATAAAATATAACAAGGGTATGATCCAGCATATCCAATTCGCCCAATTTATCCATTACCTTACCCACGTTCTGATCGAGCTTTTCAATCATGGCATAATAGGTATGGCCATCATATTTTTCAACCGTTTCTGCGGGGGCTTTTAAAGGAGTGTGCACCGTATAAGTTGCCAAATTCAGGAAAAAAGCTTGTTCTTGATGTTGTTCAATAAATTGTACAGCTTCGTCGCCAAGCCGGTCGGTTAAATATTCACCTTCCTTACGATCCTGGAGGGTACCATTTCTGTAAGGATCAAAATAACTTTTGGGTTGTCCATAAGCACAGCCTCCGATATTTAGATCGAATCCCTGTTTATCTGGGTGGTAGGCGGCATTTACGATTCCATCCTTGGTATAGATAGAGCCATCGCCGCCTAAGTGCCATTTACCAATATATCCAGTTGCATAACCTTGCTCTTTTAGTACCTCTGCAATGGTCACTTCTTCCTGGGGTAAATGATCCAAAAAATAAGCCTCTCTTAGTTTTCTTCCTTGGCTAAGTTTCTCCAAATACTTTTCCATGCCCATGCCGGGTATGTGGCAAGTCAATTTTAGGGTGGCTGGGTATTTTCCGGTCATCAAACTGGCACGAGTTGGAGAGCAGACGGGTGCCGCAGCATAGGCATTGCTAAAAACCATACCCGCTTTTGCCAACTTGTCGATATTGGGCGTTTGGATTTCCGGCTGCTGATTCATATAACCTACATCCGAATACCCCAGATCATCGACCATTATGAAAACAATATTGGGAGGGTCCGTCTTTCGCTGCTTTTGGCAAGCAATGGAAAAAACAAAAAGAAGCCATAAAGTTGGTATTGTTTTGTTTATCATCTGCGCTTAATTAATAATCGATTCAATTTGTTTCCAGCTCTCCATTCCATCCTTTTCCTGCTTTGCCTCGGGTGTAATTTCCCATCAAGAATTATTTTTGCCAGCGCATTTTTCAGCTCCAATACTTTTTCGGTAATCATCAACTAGCTTTTGGGGTTCACCAGTATCGCCCTTAAGATTGAATAGTTGCCTTGACGGCAAATGTAAACATGTTCTTATACAAGCCAAAACAACAGGCAGCCAAAAAGCCGCCTCTTGTTACAAGCGCTTGATGAAAATGTTCTGCGGCGTAATATCCATATCAACCACCCAATCATGAGTTGTGCCATCAGTAGAAAATACCTTGTACACAAATGGGGCTTCCGCAAAATTAGCCGGAACCCACAGGCAAAAGCAATCTCGGTGATACGACTAGTAGTGACAACCAACTTCCTTTGGGCATGTGAAATTCTTTCTTCAGTAATGTACTCACTTAAAGTACTACCAAATGCCTTTTTGAATATGGCGTTAGCATAATCTGGATGTAGGCCCACCGCTTTTCCGATATCAGAAACTTTAATAGGCTTGGAATAATTTTGTGCAATATAAATGGCGATCCTTTCAACCTGGCTGATTTCATTTAAATGAATGAGAGAATGGTCGTTTTCTTTCTTAGGCAAACTATTCGCCATTCTTAGTAAACGAGCCCGCATCTCCAACAAGGTCACTTCAGCTGCATTATCTTTGTTGTATTCCTGTTTAATCAATCGATAGTCACCAATGACTTTGATTTAGCTGCATTATCAATGCATCAAACATAAATGTTATTTTTATACAAAGAGGCTATATTTACAACTGTAGACGCCAAAACCAGACACGATATCCATGAAAAAGTTAAAACTACTACCTGTATTTATCATTGCAAGTGTCTTAATATACTGCTGTAATCCACCCTCAAATGAAGCTTCAGCCTCTAGTGAGGACGCCGTAGAGAATGATCCTGCTATTGTTGAAGCAGAGAGAATTTATAAAACAAGCTGTGCCGGATGCCATGGCGCGCAAGTTTTGGCATTTGCGGGGCATAGGTGGAAGCATGGGAAGGAAGCAGATAACATTTTTAAGTCAATAAAATTTGGCTACCCAGGTACAGAAATGATTTCCTGGGAATCGGCCCTTTCAGATGATCAAATTAATAATTTAACGAAGTACATTCGAAGGAGCATAGAGGAGGTAGAACGTTATGGATTTGAAGAGGAAGGACTGGAATCAGATACTTTCAAAACGGAGTTACTAAGCCTAGAACTGGATACCATCGTATCAGGTATGGTGCAGCCCATTCTTTATTGGGTGCCATCCATCGCACCTAGCGGAGCTACTTTTGTGACCACCGACAAATACCCAGGATGGGAGGGAGATTTTTTGGCAGGATCTTTACGTTTCAAATATTTCAACCGCTGCATTGTGGAGGGAGACAAAATAATCCGGGAAGAGCCATTATTGAAGAGTGTTGGGCGACTTAGAAACGTTCGTATAGGACCAGATGGATACATTTATATAGCAGTGGAGGAGCCAGGTTATATTTTCAGGTTAATGCCGATCACTGATGTTGAATCGTAGCTTATTGGATAGGGTCTAATGAGAAAAATCCTAACTCAGAAGTTTGGTTAAAGGTCAAAGGTACTAAAGAGATAATTTTGTCTATTTCTAACTAAATTCAAAACATTTTTCCACTAAGGTGGTTTCACTCTCGACAAAATAAAAAAATTAGTACTTAGGTTATTCGGCAAACCCAAATCTTTATGATTTCTATAGATGCCCCAGCTTTTGCAACACTTTTGAATCAAATTCCCCTGCCTATCTCTATTTTTGAGTTGGCCTCCCGTGAAGAAATGGATTTTACATATGTCTACGTCAATGACTTTGGTGTTCAATTCTCAGGCGTAGATAGGGATTTTTGGATTGGCAAAAATACCAAGACCTGTTCAGCTTCTATTTACGATGGCGTAGCAGCAATCCCGAATGCCATGATGAAAGTGCTCGATACGCAAGAAGTAGTATCGATGGATTCGGTAGCATATGTAGATGACATCTTAGGGCCCAAAGTTTCTACCTTTACGCTCTTTCATATGAAAGAAAACCATATCGCCATGGTGGTCAAGGCGGTAGAAAAAAATAAATCTATTTCCCATAAATTGAGTCTTCAGCAACAAATGCTGGAAATGGGGGAGCAAACGACTGGTTCCTGTTCATGGGTCTTGAATGAACATTCAGGCGTTACCATTTTTACACCATCTTATCTGAAGGTTCATCACTTTAGCAAAGAAGAGATCAATAATCAGGATGCCTACCAAAAAATAATTGCCCGAATTCATCCGGATGATCGAGAAGAGATCATCCGCTTTCGCAAGTCGGTACATGCCAGCTATCCAGTTTCGGCCAGCTATCGGTATTTGCTGGATGATCATCAGGTGATTTGGTTGAAAGATACGATCTCACAAAAACGGGCAGATGGAACCGTGGTGGGTACGACACAAAACGTCACTGAAAGCCGAGAAAGGGAATCACAGCTACAGCAGGCGCTTCTTTTTAAGGAAAAGATCATGCATACTTCTCCTGAGGTTATTTATGTCTATGATCTGGTCAATCAACGAAATATCTTTGCCAATAAAACTATATTCTCTGAGACCGGCTATACCGAAGCAGAAGTGCAACAATTGGGGGCTGAGCTTTTTCCTACAATTATTCACCCGGACGACCTGGAAATGGTGCTTCATCATCACAGCCAGGTTCTTCCCAATCTGTCAAAAGGCCAGATCGTGAGAATTGAATATCGGATGCACAGCAAAAAAAGCAATACCTATGAGTACACAGAATCTGTAGAAAGCCTTTTTGAGCAAGATAAACATGGAAATAATCTCAGCATCATAGGTGTTAGTCGGAGTATTCATGCTCAAAAACAAGCGGAAGCTGAGGTACTGAAAAAGAATAAGGAATTGGAGCAATTTGCCTTCGTAGCCTCGCACGATTTGCAGGAGCCCCTGCGAACCATCACCAGTTTCACCAGACTGTTGGCCAAAAAATATACAGGGAAATTTGACGAATTGGCCGACCAATCCCTGAAGTACATTGTAGAGGCGAGTACTCACATGAATTCGTTGGTAAAAGAACTACTCGAATACAGCAGGTTAGGACGAAGTAGTGAGTTGACCCAAGTGGATACCAATCTCATTTTACAAAAGGTATTGGACGACCTTTCTTTTAAAATTGCGGAGACCAATACAACATTCGACGTCGCAAAGCTCCCCGTAGTCCGAGGGTATAAAATGGAACTCCGTCTATTATTCCAAAACCTCATCTCCAATGCTATCAAGTTCCATAAACCCAATACCCCTCCGCGAATCAAAATCTCAGTAGAAAATGAACCCGGCTTTTGGAAATTTTCATTTCAAGATAACGGCATTGGTATTGCTCCGCAACATCAAGAAAAGATATTTATCATTTTCCAGCGGCTTCATAGCAAACGAGAATATAAAGGCACGGGTATTGGCCTTGCTCACTGCCAGAAAATAATGGAGCTACATGGAGGGGAAATCTGGCTAGATTCGAAACTTCATGAAGGAAGTACATTTCACATACGTATACCAGCTTAAGAAAAGATGAAACGAAAACTGAATTGTATATTGCTGATAGATGATGATGAGCCGACCAATTTCTTACACAAGTTGGTAATAAATGAGGCCGACTGCACGGAGAAAGTGGTGGTAATGGAAAAGGGACAGGAAGCGCTGGACTATCTTCTCTCAAAACAAAATGGGAAATACCCTCAGCCCGATCTCATTTTTCTTGACATCAATATGCCCGCTATGGATGGATGGGAATTTCTTGAGCACTACAAAGGGCTCACCATTGCACAACAAGGGGATGTAATCGTGGTCATGCTAACCACTTCCTTCCGCCCCGATGACATCGAAAGAGCTAAGGGGATCAAGGAAGTAAGCTGCTTTAAAAACAAACCATTGACTGTGGAGATAATCCAAGAAATTCTCGACAAGTATTTTGCTGACTAGATTCACCATTTGTAGACTATTAATTAGAAATCAAGGTGGACTTGAGTGTTACTTGTTTAGCTTACACCCTGTCTGTTTGTTATGACCGGGGTATTTAAGCCTGATGGGTTAAAGCTATAGGAAGTCTTGAAAACTGGCTAACTCTTAGCGGATGTGGCTTTTCTTTTCTTGCATAAATAGATTTTGAAATAATCTGGAATTTGGAATCGGTTTCTTTCCTCTGGAGAAGTGTATTCATCTGTACCCACAATATCTACATCAAACCCATTGGCTTCCAAAATTTCATTATAGTCCTGGCCGTAATTTCGCTTATAATCAAAATGGCCAAAGACCTCACTACGGCTTTTATCTCCCAAAGTCTCAGCATATACCGTCTTTTCTAAGCTACTATCAATAGAAACCAAATGAATGGACCAACCTTCTGGTTTTTGAACCCTTACCAACTCGCGCATAGCTAGGCTGTCATCATCAACATGCATAAGGACGTCGAGACCAATCGTCACATCAAAATAATTATCCGGGTATTGAATATCCATCATATCAATTTTTTCCATGGCTCTGGTGGAATTCAAATCCCCAGATAGGTAATCAATATTTTGATGTGTTCGTATTTTCTTATGTAGGCAATGTTCTGGCGCGAAATGTAATAGCTTCAGGTTTGGGCGGGTAAACAGGTCAGTCTTTCTATTTAAGTATAGCCATAATGCGCGATGGCGGTTGCCGGAGTTGCAGCGAGGACAGCTATTTTTGGCGAATCGACCAAGTTGGCAATGGCAAATAGGACATTCATATTGATCGCCTTTATACTGGAAGCTACGAATCCAGTATATAACGTTTAGAATATCATCCCAAAAGCGTTTAGGGACGTAGGGCTTGATTGCATACCACAGTTTTGTTTCTGCTATTCTCATAACAAGGAAGTTTTCAAGGAGCTGTAATATTTTTTTGTAAATATGCTTAAGTAGAATTTAAAACGAAAACATGAACTAGAGCGTAATTAGACTGTTATAAATAATATAAAAAGGCCCGACTTGGAGCATCAGTAGGGGGAGCTTACTTATGCTAAGATATAATATTTTTAATAAATATTATATCTATTGCTGTATTTACCTAGCTAGGGCAATCGCATTAAAATGGGATAAAAAATAAAATGAGATCTTGTCAGTCAAAAAGATGGGATGTATAATCCTTTGATTGTCTCAAAATTGGAAGTAACAGAGTGTGAAATATAGAAGGGCTAATATTTATGCTATATTTCCAAAGTGGGTGCTTGTATGGAGGTAGGCTTTGGAAGCGAAAATATTCAGTTATGGGTTCTCCCAAAGCTCATTTTATGCTCCACAGCGCTACGGAGCATAAAATAGCTGTAGGGAAGTTCCGTAAATCAATACTTGCAGCCAGTATGGCAGTCAGACAGGCCCGAATCGCAACCTCCAAACAAGGCACTAAGAGATCAATTTCCTATATATACATGTGCATACTCCTATACAAGGTAGCACGGTGATGATGTCTAAGCGGCTGGAAAGTAGCCAAACGTCTTCGACAAATTGGTCCCGAGGTCGCAGGCCTCTTATTTTGCAATTAAAAACAGCAGGAACCTAAATATAAAAGCATATGAATTTCTTTAGTCTAGACCAGCTATTTCGTCCTTCATGCACTCAATTAATTTACTAGTAAACAAGATTGCTCCTTCGACGTTTAGGTGTTCAATGTCAATGAAGTATTCTGCAGTAGTGACAAAGGTAGTATCACTCGAAAAGTTGAAGAGAGGAATGTCATGCTTTTTAGCTAAATCTTGAATATAGTGCAAGCTGGATGTCATCTCGGTACGCTCACCATAGTTCGGTGCAATAGAAAAGATGAGGGGAATATCCTTAGCAATGAATCCTTCCACAAGGCTTACCAGTTCTTCTACAGCAGCTTCATGGAGTGGTTTTGCAGTATTGACTACCTCAAAGGCATAGCCAGGGTCTTCCCAAATACCAACACTGGGTTTCCAGCCTTTATCACTGTTTTTTCCGTCTAAACCAGGAAATAGGTAGGGTCGAAGTAGGTAGTAGTAGCTGGAGTTATAAGCATAAATATTGGAGGATAGTTTCCATTTTTCATTGGGGCTGATCTTATTAAGGATAGGTCGAATTTCTTGATGCTTTTTATAAAAAGCCCGCATAAATCCCATTTGTTGATAGAAAGGTGTATGTTCTAGTATATCCACTTCCAGATTCAGGATCACTAATTTTGGTTTATACCTATTCAAGATTCCCTCTTGCATGGCTCGGAAGTAAGGAAGCCCTTGTCCCCCTCGGCTGGCATTCCAACAACTTAGCCCGAAAGCTTCTTCCATCAAATAAGGAACATAATCTCGTTCTCCTCTAGAGCTACCAATAATAACAATATCCTCCTCCGCGGTTTCGAGTGTATATTTAGCTTTGTAGTACCGGCCATCAGGGGAATGATCTCTAATAATACCTAGTACAAGTCCCACTCCTTGATCTAGCACGGCTAAAATAATGACTAAGCCTACCAATCTTAAAAAAAGTTTTTTCATCGTGAAAACCTATTAATCAAGCTTGAAAAATGTGGTTTGTTCCCCTTTGATATTTCGATCATCAAAGGCAGTGACAGTTAATTTGTGAATGTTGAAGGAGGAGTCGATAATGGAATCTGGAATAGAGAAGTTTCCGGTTTCCGGAGCAGAATTGCTACTGTAAATTATTTTATTGTCAAGTGAAATTAGTACTTCAGTTAACCTTAATCCTTCCAATATATATACGTCCATATCAACAAAAATGTTTCCGCCACTAAGCACTGGCACCTCTAAATCTGGTGGCGGCGGATTGCGGAAAATGATTTGCGGAGTAGTTTCTTCAGCAACGACAATCAGTTTTTCAGCACTGCCATAAAGATTATTGTATACCCATACATTACCCTCATAATGGCTTACCGCCTGACTTGGATTTACATTTAGAAATCTATTGTTATAAATCTCCACCAAAACGCTAGGTATCCCTCGTATCTTGATGTCAGGAGCATCTGCAACGGAAGGATCATTTTGTGCATCACTGATAAAAGTGTTATGATGAATACTCATGCTTTCCCCTGCAAGTCTGTAGTTGCGTTCTTGCAAAATCGGAAGATAAGGATGCATATCAATGGCGTGATCTCCTCCGTAAGGCAGCCAAAAAGAGGGAATAGCTTTGCGAATGAAAACATTGAATCTGGCTTCGTAACCGGTTCCCGGGTACCCACTCCCAGCAGTGGCATGCCAAATCCATTCAATAATATTTGCTTCGATGAGGATAGGAAGTCTAGATCGATCCAGCACAATAACGGGATAGGCCTGGATGTCATGCAAGTAATTATGATGAATATGGATATTCTCTCCATCGGGATATATCTCTATACCGCCACGATCAAAATGAGATATTTCGCAGTTATCAATCTCAATATTAGGTTCATTGGCCGTTATGGCGATCAAAGACAAACTTTGGTCGGATGGGGTAATCATTGAAAAAGAAGAGCTAGGCCCCCTTATTCTCAATCCGGATACTCTTACATCACCTAATACCTGGAATAGTACTCCATTTGCAGGCATGCTGTTAGTGAATAGAAGCGGACCAGCTGCTTCATTCTCTCCTCTATTTCCTGCTAAGGTCACACCAGTAGGTATGCGGATATTCGTCTGCCCCGAGAGGTCGATTTGAGTACCTGGTTTTATGATGATGGTCTCTCCTGCTTGAGCTATGGACAATGCAGATAGGAGTTCATCTTTTGTGGAAGCAAAATAATCCCCCGATGTTTTATTGTTGCTGTATCCTTTTCCCCCACCGATTGGTTCCCCCGTCTGGTTGGCTTCAGCACCATAGACGAATTCAATATCATTGATAGCTGTATTTTCTGCTATATGATTGGTCTTACTGCAACTGAGAACTGATAGAATAATCATCAGTAACCCAAATTTGTTGATGGGATATTTCATTTTATAGTAATTTTAATATTTTTCTATTGTTGGAGTAAAGTTTTCATTTATGAAAACAAGACTACCTTTCTTCAGGGAGAAAGAAAAATTGTATTGAGACAAGGCACTAAGGACTGTTTTAGAGGTTCCCTTTTTCAAATTGTCATGAATTTCAATGATGAGACAGCGTATTTTCGGAAGCCAGTATTCAAAATTTGTACTAAATAGTTCCTTTTCTGCCCCTTCAATATCCATCTTCAAAATATCGATGTGAGAAAGCTGTAAATCATTGAGGATTTCTTGAATCGTAATGGCCTGAATTTGACCAATTCCCTCTTTAGGGCCATTACTCTGGCTAACCATGAAACCCCATTCCCCTGTTCCCACATCCAAGACTTCAACCAGGCCTGGTTCATTCCAAATAGCAGCATGAATAGGAACGATACTCATATAATAAGCTGTGTTTTTAACCAACGCATTATAATTGGAAGCTTCTGGTTCTATGCTGATTATCTTGGCTCCGGGATACTTGTTAGCAAAAAAAACGGAGGTAAGTCCAATATTCGCTCCGGCGTCAACAATTATTTCTGGTACAAATGGAAGGTTAAGATCATATTCCCTATCCAGAAATATTTGATCGAAAACTTCTTGGTCTGAAGTGTCAGGTCGCAAGTGAATGATCGATTCGATATGGGGAATACTTAAGTTCTTTATTCGTCCCAATTTGAGTTTTAAATACAGAAGTAATCCTGCCAGTCCATAGTTTCGATAAAATAGAAAAGCGTTCATAGTAAATGGTTTTGTGTGATTTTCTCCTTTCATTATTGCATGACCTCCAGCTATGCTTTGGGCATACCATTCCAGGGGTAATAAGACAGCACTTATTGACCACTTTTATTTTAATGTTTCATAAATGGGAGGGGGAGGGCTGACTAATGCAATACCAGTCGCCCACTCAAAACCATATGGCTTTGCGTTTGAATCTGAAAGAAATAGATACCAGCCTGTAATTCCTTTTTTTCAAAAACATATGTTTGATTTGAAAAACGAGCTGCTCTAACTATTCGTCCGATTGAATCATATATTCGAATCATTGGAGCGAAGGTTGTTTCTGAAGAATTCAGGTTGAAAGTAGCGGTATGGTTTGTAGGGTTTGGGTAGACTTGTAGGTTAACGTCTATACCCGCTATTGATTCTGTATCCTGAATAAGATCCAAGAAATTATCTCGGACGGTATGCCAGGTGCTATTCGTCCTGATGGGAGCATTGAAATCAAAATAGATATCAGCTTCATTTAGTAATTGCGTTTCACTGGGAACGTCTTCTTTCGGGTTTATTTTGAACTTGACAAAGCCATGTGAAGCGGGTTCATTAGTCGTGCTGTCAGGTAATAGAATTTGATTGAAATTGAATACCAAGGTTTGCGCTTGTAGTTGCCAGTCATAGGTGTGACTGGAAGCTCCAGGCTGAAAGGTCTGTAAATCGAAGTTGGAGTCAATTGTATCTACTAAAGTAACATTAAAGGCAGTATCAGTGCCTGTATTTTGAAAGCGTAATAGAAATTCAATCGTATTGCTTCGATCAATAAAGTGTTCAGCCAAAACACCTATCGGAAATCCTTGTTTATCATTAGGGTCAAAAGATCCTATATTACTTTGGCAATCAATGGACAAAAAAGGAGCATGATCCGGTTCTGCAAACTGAGAAACATAGCCCGTGCTGATTCCTCCCACCTCATTTGTCCCACACCCCTCAATTGTTTTGCTGGTGAATTTTGTTTTAGGGTTACCTGGGAATTCAGGTGCTTGCATACGGAAAGTGCTTCCGTTGGCCTCAATACGCAAAAATCGACTTTCGGCGATGGGCAACTGGAAATTTTCTTCCAAAAAGATAACGTCATCTTCAGCGACGATAAACTTCGCAGGCATTTGCATGTCTTGCGTTCCGATATTTCTTAACTCAAATAGTAAGGAATCGCCGCTACAGCTGCCCGCTATTCGAATTTTGGGACTGGGTTCGGAGCTACCACAAAGTGTATCGGGTAGGATATGCGCTTCCAGGCAATGGGTTTGTCCTAGGATCGCATCACAGCTAAGTTCGACATCAAGCTTGATTTCTCCGCATTCCCCTGGCGCCAATTCTCCTATATCAAAAATCAAAAGTTGTTCTTCTGCAAGACTGGGGGTGATACTACTCTGAATAAAATTAAAAAAGCTATCCAGCACGATCTCAACTTGTACATCATTGGCCAAGGCTGTCCCTTGGTTACAATAATTGACGGTATAAGTATTTTCAAAGCATCGACGAAGAAAAGGAGTAGAAACATCCACCGTCGGATAGGGACAAAAAGAAATGGGGCGGACTAGAAAGTTGACAGTTGGCAATATACCTCCATCAGCAGGAATTGTTACCACAATATCATTTTCGCATACCTCCCACAAGTCATTGGGTTGTTGTAGGCGAAGGACATATTCTCCTGCATCGGGTATACCAATGAAATGACCTTCTGCATCGGTACTGGCAAAATAGGTTTCTTCAGCACCGATAAAAGCAATAATCCAGTTGGCCAAACCTACTTGCTCTCCTTCCTCTCTGATACAATTTTGGTTTTCATCTAAAATAATATTGCCCTCGACCCGCTGGCAGTTGCTCAGATAGTTGTAGGAGGCCAGAGCAGTCCAAGATTCCAACCAATTATTAGTAGAATTAAAAGCTCCTACATAAGTAACGGGCTCGAAAAAAGTATCATTGAGCGGTGAGCCATTAGCTAAGGCGATGCTTCCTGGACTCAATAAGGGATTAAGGCAATTGTTGGGTGTCCGACAGATACAGCTGAGGCCTGGATCAAGGATTCCATTGCTATTGCTTAGAAGTGCTTCTATTAAAAATTGAGCCGTGGGGTCTTCTGCATTTTCAGTCGACTGGATAATTCCATCTGGACCAGTGTTCCATTCCTGCCCTTCACAAAAATTAAACCAAAGGTTGTTACTGATCACAAGTTCTCCATTCTCAAGTCGTTGTCGACTATCGATGCCTGTCGGTAAATCTTCTACTTCAAGGGCATACTTAAAATCAAGGATGATATTGTTGGTGAATATCCCTCCCGCACCTTTTTGAAATTTCATGCCGCTTTCATTGGAGGCACCAGCATCCATTGCACAAGATGCACCGATCAATGTCATATTAGAAATGATAGGATCAACTAGTGGAATGGTGAGATTGGGAAGGTAGTTTTCAAATTCTGCCCCGTGATCGCCCTTATTTTCTCCATTAAGACCAAACCAGAACTGTCCCTTTCCTTGCCATGATAGTTCATAATTAAAGGCATCAGATCCATTGAAGCTGGAGGCAAGATAACGGGCTTCAGCGGCTCCTCCTATAAAACTAATGCCATCATGGGCACAGGCAAAGATTTCGATAAACTCGATGGTGGTGCGGCTCCCCACACCAGCTAATGACAAGCCGTCTAAGTAATCTTCTTCACCCTGATGCAATTCCATGCCGGCATGACGAATAGAGACATATCGAAGTATACCTGAATCATCTTCGTTGTTGGCTCCGCCAAAAAAGAATCGAGGCTCAGGAGGCTCAATTCCTTCGACCGTGGCTTCAAATAATCCGTCATTTCCAATGGATGCACTGCCTAAAACGATTAATCCTCCCCAAAGTCCTTTGTCTTCTGCTGTGAGGTCTGAAGGATTAGAAAGGTCATCAGATTCCGCAGTGAAGATGATCGGCTCATCGATGCTTCCGTTCGCGTTAATTTGAGCACCTCGAGCAATGGTTAAAGCGGAGGTGTGTTCATTGCCAGTTGGGACCAAAAGCCCCTTAATAATCGTTCCCGCTTCAATATTCAAGATGCCGCCTTCCTCTAATACAACCAATCCGTCCAAAAAGTATAAGGTATCCTTACTCCAGTTGTAAACTTGGTTTTCGATTAAGTCCCCATCGGAAATAATTCGAGTCTGACTTCCTAACGGAAGCAGGAAACAAATAAACCCAAGAATGAGAAAAAGTCTTTTGATCATCACGATTTAAGATATAGATAAATATGTACAAGCGGGGGATATTATTTCCTTGCAACTGCTCATTTTAAAGCAAAAGTTGTAAGGCAATACAAATATTGGTATAAGTTATTCTAAAGTCAAACACATTTTTTCCTATTTATGACACAATATATAAAAATATTATTCCTATATTGTTGATTAACAGAATAATAATTTTTATTCTATAAATAAAATATAATTTATTTTAACTGATGGAATTAGAAAATACTCGCCTTATTACCCTTTTGGAAACGCTAAGCAAGGCAGAATTCCGGCAATTGGATAAAGTAATTAGATCTCCCTTCTTCAACCAGAAAGAAGATCTGATACATTTGTTTGATTATTTGAACCAAAGCCTGAACCACGAAGGAGTACTACCTTCTAAGCAAGATATCTTCAAAAAGCTATTTCCGCAAGAACCATTTGTAGCGGAAAAGGTGAGATGGCTGATGAGTAAACTGACGAAGGTGATTGAACATTTCTTGGCTTATCAGGAGTATTTTTCGGATCCAGCGGTGGTAAAAACTAAAATAGCCATAGCCTACCGAAAAAGAGAATTGGAGAAACACTTTCACGCTACCATTCAGGAGGCGGAGAAAATACTGGAAATGGCCCCTTATCAGCATGGAGAATCTTTTAGGAACAGGTATGAAATACAATTGGAGAAATATAATTTCACCTCCAAAGGAGCAAGAAAAAGCTCAGAAAATTTTTATGATATAGCGCATAATTTTGATGTTTTTTTTCTGTCTTCAAAATTGAGGCAAGGCTGCATCTCTCTTTCTCTTCAAAGTCTTTCTAATACGGAACAAGAGCTCGGTATGCTAGCGGAAACTTTACAGTATGTGCAGAAAAAGAAAATGCTAAATATTCCTGCCATTGGTGTG
>Ga0070727_10002803_pt1 | contig 16361 bp, 16 predicted proteins | sample tdAd472_FD_66722 | JGI IMG/M metagenome (GOLD analysis project Ga0070727, IMG submission 66722) | Marine sediment microbial communities from the Atlantic coast under amendment with organic carbon and nitrate - tdAd47.2 | ecosystem: Environmental > Aquatic > Marine > Coastal > Sediment | place...
CTATCCAATGGTCGCACCGAACTATGCTGCCCACCGCAGTAGCCTAGCCAAGAAAATTGGCCTCGGCACCAAGTCGGGCAAAAAGCGCAAGTAATCACCGTCAATTGCACGGATAAATGAATGAGGGAGCTTTCGGGCTCCCTTTTTATTTCAGGTCACCTTGACGAGGCAGGGAACAGTTAATTACATTTGAGAGTGATTTGAATTTGCAGATTAGAAAAACTGAATGGGGAAGCTATGCCCACGCCTTCGCGTATTGAACAGCTTTGCATCGAAAAGGGAATGAAGATGACCGAGCAACGTCGGGTCATCGCCCGCGTGCTTTCTGATGCAAGGGACCATCCAGACGTGGAAGAAGTTTACCGCCGGTCCAGCAAGGTTGACCCACGCATTAGTATAGCAACGGTCTATCGCACCGTTCGCTTGTTTGAAGAAGCAAGCATCCTGGAGCGCCTTGATTTTGGTGATGGACGCGCGCGCTATGAAGAGGCTTCCGAAGACCACCACGATCATTTGATCGACATGCAATCGGGCAAGGTTATCGAGTTCCACGACGAAGAGATCGAAGAGTTGCAGAACAAGATTGCCGAAAGATATGGCTACAAGCTGGTCGGCCACCGCCTCGAGCTCTACGGAACCGTAATCGAAAAGGATTAGGCGCTTTTCTTGACTCAGAGCCCCCTCAGCCAGTATGCAACGGCCTATTGGTGCCCCTGACGGATGACCGGCGTGAGCAAGAAACTATTCATTAAAACTTACGGCTGCCAGATGAACGTCTACGACTCTGGTCGTATGACCGACGTTTTGGCCCCCCTAGGCTATGGCATGACCGAGGCCGTTGAAGATGCGGACATGGTGATCTTGAACACCTGCCACATCCGCGAGAAGGCCGCTGAAAAAGTCTTTTCCGAGCTTGGTCGCCTAAAAAATCTAAAGGAAGCGCGGGCCAAAAAGGGCAACGAAACCATTTTAGCTGTTGCCGGATGCGTTGCTCAGGCTGAAGGCGAAGAGATCATGCGCCGCGCGCCATACGTCGATATGGTTTTCGGTCCTCAGACCTATCACCGTTTGCCCGAAATGGTTGCCCAAGCAACCCGCGCTGCCGACAAAAAAGGCAAGCGCGGCGTACTTGATATCGATTTTCCTGCCGAACCAAAATTCGACCACTTGCCCGAACCGACTCGCCAAGAAGGCTATGCGGCCTTTCTCTCGGTCCAGGAAGGCTGCGACAAATTCTGCACTTTCTGTGTTGTGCCCTACACTCGGGGTGCTGAGTATTCCAGGCCCGTTGCCGATATCGTTAGAGAAGCCCGAGGACTTGCCGATAAAGGGGTTCGTGAGATCACCTTGATTGGTCAGAACGTCAATGCCTACCATGGCGTTTCCGACAAAGACGCTGTCCTCTCCTTGGGCGAATTGATCACTGAAGTCGCCGAAGTTGAAGGGCTTGAGCGCATCCGCTACACCACCTCGCATCCAGCCGATGTGGACGAAGCCTTGATTGCCGCTCATCGGGATATTCCCAAGCTGATGCCCTTTTTGCACTTGCCCGTGCAAAGCGGATCGGATCGCATTTTGGCCGCCATGAACCGGCGCCATACGCAGGCCGAATACCTGGAAACCATCGCGGCCCTCAAACAAGCCCGCCCCGACCTTATTTTATCATCAGACTTTATTGTCGGATTTCCAGGTGAAAACGACCGCGATTTTGAAGACACCATGGACCTGGTCCGCAAGGTCGAATTCGTTCAGGCTTATTCTTTTAAATATAGCCCGCGCCCCGGCACACCGGCGGCGACCATGGAATATCAAATCCCCGAATCGGCCAAGTCAGAGCGCCTGGAGGCGCTGCAAATTCTGCTTAGCGACATCCAGACCGCCTTCAACCAGTCCTGCAAAGGCCGCATTCTGCCGGTTCTTTTAGATCGTGTGGGCCGCGAAGACGGGCAGCTCGTGGGCCGCAGCCCCTATATGCAGCCAGTTCATGTCATGGCTGATGAAAGTTTAATGGGAGAGATTGTCGACTTGAAGATCACAGCGGGCTATCCTAACAGCCTGTCTGGAGAGCCTATCGAAGGAGACAAAAAAGACATGACAAGGGCGTGCGCTTGAGCGCGGCGAAAAAGGCCAAGGCTGGGGCCAAAAAGAAAGCAGCAAAAGATACCGTTTCGGCGAGGTTGGAGTTCGAGGACAACAGCCTCATTCTTGCCCTTTACGGTCCGCATAATTCCCACCTTTCCCTGATTGAGAAAGAACTCGGCGTGTCTTTGGATCCGCGCGGGAACCTTCTGGCCGTCAGTGGCGATGCACGAAAGGTTGAAACAGCCTGCGCCATTTTAAATAGCCTCTATGAGCGTTTAGAAAGCAAACAGGATGTGGATAAGGCTGAGGTTGAAGCGGCCTTACGCTTAGGCTCACAGGGCGAACGCGAAAACGGCGACGCTCATGAGACTTTGGAAGCCGCCTCTAAGATCGTCATTGAAACCCGAAACCGCCGGATTTCACCGCGATCAGCAAACCAAGGTGAATACCTTAAAGCCATGGATCACAACGACTTGGTCTTTGGCGTAGGCCCCGCAGGTACCGGCAAAACCTATCTCGCGGTCGCCAAAGCAGTCGAACGATTGATCAACGGTCAGGTGGACCGAATTATCCTGTCACGCCCGGCAGTTGAAGCCGGTGAGCAGCTAGGTTTTTTGCCCGGCGACATGCGCGAAAAGGTCGATCCTTATCTGCGCCCTCTCTATGACGCGCTTTACGACATGCTGCCTGGCGATCAGGTGACAAAACGCTTAGAAAACGGTGAGATCGAGGTCGCTCCTCTGGCCTTCATGCGCGGACGGACCCTGTCGAACGCCTTCGTTATTCTTGATGAAGCCCAGAACACCACTGCCGTTCAGATGAAAATGTTTCTGACCCGTTTGGGCGAAGGCTCTTGCATGGTCATTACCGGCGATTTAAGTCAAGTTGACCTGCCAAGCGGCACTCGGTCTGGCCTGCGCGATTCGGTTGAAATTCTCAACCGGGTAAAAGGCGTTTCAATTACCAAGTTCAATGAGAAAGACGTGGTCCGCCATACCTTGGTTGCCCGCATCGTTCACGCCTATGAAAACGTTGAGAAAGAGCGCCGAGCCGGAGCCCGCTATGAAAATGTAGCTGCCGACGGGCGCAACAAGGTGCCACCGCACCGCCGACAAAACGACCATGACGACTGAGTTGAACATTACAGTTCAGGCGGAAGGCTGGTCGGCTATTGCAGATGTGGAAGCGATTGTCCGCAAGGCTGCTGACGCAGCTCTTTCTTCGGATGCCGCCAAGGACAATGCGCCAAACGAAGCCGAAGCTGCCATCGTTCTTGCCGATGATGGGTTTGTCCAAACTCTTAATCGGGACTATCGCGGCAAAGACAAACCAACCAACGTTCTTTCGTTTGCCGCTCTCGATGATGATGGCCCTGAAATGCCAAATACAGGGGAGCCGGTGGAGCTCGGCGATATTATCATTGCGCTAGAGACCACGTTATCCGAAGCAGAAGAAACCCAAACAACCCCCGCTGACCATTTAAGCCATTTGGTGGTTCATGGTATATTGCATCTCTTGGGGTTCGATCACATGGAGGATGAGGAAGCGAATGTAATGGAAGATGCAGAAAGAACAATTCTCGCATCCCTTAACATCAGTGATCCTTATGCTTAAAAACACAATGAACGAAAACGGTTCAACGCCCCCGGAAAAAGCACCCGACACGCCGCAGGACGCACCCAAAAGCGGTGGTCTTTTCGACTGGCTGCGGAGCAAACCCAAGAATGGCGAAAACTCGGTTAGAGAAACGCTCGAAGAGTTGATCGAAGAGCGCGAAGACTCAGCCATTCCGCTAAACGACGACGAACGCATTCTGGTCTCAAACATTCTTCGATTGAGAGACCGGACTGTATACGACGTCATGGTGCCCAGCGCCGACATTATGGCAGTCGATGAAGACACGCCCCTTTCTGAAGTCGAGAAAACCATGGCCGATGCAGGCCATTCCCGCTTTCCGGTTTACCGCGAAACCCTCGACGATCTGATTGGGGTCATTCACATTAAAGACCTCTTGGGTGTTGAGAGCGACAAGCCCGACGCCAAATTGGCTAATCTGGTCCGCCGTCTGCTTTTCGTTTCGCCTTCCATGCGGGTGCTTGAGCTTCTAATGGAGATGCGCACAACGCGCCTCCACATGGCTGTTGTCGTCGACGAATATGGCGGAACCGATGGGCTGGTGACCATCGAAGATCTGGTCGAAGAGATCGTCGGCGAGATTGCCGATGAACATGATCGCGATATCGAGCCCGAGCTGATTGAGCATTCAGATGGCTCCTATGTTGCCGATGCCAGAGTCGATTTGGAAGACTTTGAAGCCAAGACGAAACCTTTCGTTGATCGGGAAGAATACGAAGATATCGACACGCTGGGCGGCTTGGTCTTTGCCCTCGCGGGCCGCGTCCCCATGCGTGGCGAACTGATCAGCCACCCTCTTGGGTTAGAGTTTGAAGTTCTTGATGCAGACCCCCGCCGAATCAAACGCTTGAAAATCAGAGGGCTGGAAAAGCGTCCCTCTCTTGAAGAGGAAAGCTAATTCCGTCGTGCCTCAGCTTGCCGCAATCAAACTGTGGATTGCCGCCCTATCGCCATGGCGATCCCGCGGGCTTCTCATTGTTGCTGGCCTGATTTCAGCGGCCGCTCTTCCGCCTCTGCATCTGGTTTTCCTGCTCATTCCGAGCTTGACCGTACTCGTTTGGATCACTGAACAAGCAGAAACCAAACGCCAAGCCTTTGGGGCGGGCTGGTGGTTTGGCCTCGGCCATTTTGCAGCAGGCCTTTATTGGGTCTCTCTCTCCTTCTTGGTCGACATAGCCGCCCATGGATGGATGGCGCCTTTTGCTATTGTGGGCTTAGCTGGCGGCATGGCCCTGTTCCTTGGGCTGCCAACACTTGGTGTTTTCACATTCAAATTCAGGGGTGCAGCCACGGTTCTAGGGCTGGCTGCTTTTTGGGTTCTGACGGAGTGGCTTCGCAGTTGGATCTTCACCGGGTTCCCTTGGAACCTCTCTGGCAGTATCTGGACCTTTAGCGATGCCATGATCCAGCCCGCAGCACTCGTTGGCACCTACGGCTTAAGCCTCATCACCATTGCCGCTGCGGCAAGCCCGGCAACCCTCGCTCAGCCCATAAAAAAGGCTGCCATGCCAAGCTTGGCCTTCGCCATCATACTCGGCGGGGTTTGGGGCTGGGGAACTTGGCGACTCAGCGCCGCTGAAGATCAAAACCATCCTGGCATTCACTTGCGAATCGTTCAGCCCAACATTGCCCAGGCCGATAAATGGAAATCCGATCTTCGCCCCAAGCATGTCCGCACACTTCTTGATTTAAGCTCGCGCGATAGCGGCGTCCGCCCGACCCACATCATCTGGCCAGAAACGGCCGTGCCTTATTTTGTTAACCGCGAAGCAGGCATTCGATCTGCTATGGCCGCCGCCCTTCCTCAAGGAGGCGCACTCATTACTGGAGCGCCCAGCGCAACGCCACGGGAAGATCAACCTTTCAAGGTTTCAAATAGCGTAATTGTTGTTGATGACCAGGGCAGTGTATCGGCCCGCTACGACAAAACCCACCTCGTGCCTTTTGGCGAGTATGTTCCCTTCCGCTCGATCCTTCCTCTAGAAAAGCTTACGGCTGGGCGTGCAGACTTCACTCCTGGACCAGAGCTCACGTCGCTCACGATCCCTGGCCTCCCAACTTTCAGCCCGCTTATTTGCTATGAAGTGATCTTTCCCGGCCAAGTCATTGCAGCAGGAGAGCGCCCCTCGTGGCTGCTCAACCTGACAAACGATGCATGGTTTGGCACCAGTTCTGGCCCCTATCAGCACCTTGCGGCTACCCGCCTCCGTGCCGTCGAAGAAGGGCTGCCCTTAGTCCGGGTGGCAAATACTGGAATCTCAGCCCTTATCGACAGTTATGGACGAATCAAAGGTCAAATCGGCTTAAACCAACAAGGCATTCTTGATGTCGGGTTACCTAAGCCAATGGATGAAACAACCCTTTATGGAACCTTTGGCAATAGCCTGCCTTTAGGCCTATGCGGCCTCTTCCTCTTATTATCCTATGGGTTGAATCGCCGCCGCCAATAATTCCCATTATATTTACTAAACCACATATGACTACCGTCATGAAATTCCATTGACCGCCTTAGTCCATTTGCCTTATCTTTTCATCCAATGCCACAACGGCAAAAAAATAATTCAATGAAAAACAATGCACTAGGGTGAGACGGCCAGAAACTTCTGGACGTGAAATCTTGCCCGCCGAGAAATGAGAAGCGAACAACAAAGTGAAAACCATACATATTGAACCTCGGGTTCCTGGCAAACCACATCCGGTTGATATTCATGTGGGAGGCAAGGTCCGCCAACAGCGTACTTTGCTAGGGTTTAGCCAAGAAAAATTAGGCGAAGCCGTCGGGCTAACCTTCCAACAGATCCAAAAATACGAGCGCGGAGCAAACCGAATTGGCTCCAGCCGTCTTTTCGACTTAAGCCGTGTCCTCGATGTCCCCGTTTCCTACTTCTTCGAGGACATTCCCGATCAGGCAAAAGATGAAACCAGCGAAACCGATACCAACAATCCGATGGCACGGCGAGAAACCCTAGAGCTGGTTCGCGCGTACTACCGGATTCCGACAGCCAATGTCCGCAAACGGCTTTTTGAGTTGGCTAAATCTCTTTCTGAACCGACTGAAGAAGAATAAACGCGCAACGGCAAAAACGACAATTACCTTGACGGAATCAAGCCGACCTGCCAAAAGAACTGCGCTCTTGGCAGGTCGCTTTTCTGTCTGGGCCGTGGAAGGATTTTCGTCCGCTTGCCACCACGATAAAAAATGGCGCTAAGTGGGCGCGACAGGGTTAAGAGGTATCAACCTCAAAAACGCCCTATCTCGTTCCCGGTACATTTGGCTTTTTTTTATGAACGGAGGGATCGAGTGTCTCTTTCTGATTTTGTTTTTACCAGTGAATCCGTATCTGAGGGTCACCCAGATAAGGTTTCCGACCGCATTTCTGACACCATCGTCGATGCCTTTTTGGCTGCTGACCCGCTTTCCCGCGTCGCCGTTGAAACCCTGACCACCACCAACAAGATCGTTTTGGCCGGTGAAGTCCGGGGTCCAGAATCTGTGACCAAAGAATTGATGGAGCAACTCGCTCGTGAAGCCGTGAAAGACATCGGCTACGAGCAAGATGGCTTCCATTGGGAAAAATCCGACGTGGAAGTCTACGTCCACTCCCAGTCTGCCGATATTGCCATGGGCGTTGACTCCGCTGGCAACAAAGACGAAGGCGCTGGCGACCAGGGCATCATGTTTGGTTATGCCTGTAAGGAAACCGATGAGCTGATGCCAGCTCCGATTGCCTACTCCCATGCCATCCTGCGCGATATGGCAGCTGCCCGTCATGACGGTTCGGCCAAAGGCATGCTGCCGGATAGCAAGAGCCAGGTGACGTTGAAATATGTCGACAACAAACCTGTTGGCTGCACCTCGGTGGTTGTTTCGACCCAACACGAAGAGGCCTTCTCCCAAGACGACATGCGCGAAATCGTTCGCCCGTTCGTTGAGAATGTCCTACCCGAAGGCTGGATGCCGCCGGAAGAAGAGTTCTACGTCAACCCGACAGGCCGTTTTGTTATTGGTGGTCCTGATGGCGATGCTGGCTTGACCGGTCGTAAGATCATCGTCGACACCTATGGTGGCGCAGCTCCCCATGGTGGCGGTGCTTTCTCGGGCAAAGACCCCACCAAGGTTGACCGTTCCGCTGCCTACGCCGCTCGCTATCTCGCCAAGAACGTTGTGGCTGCTGATATTGCTGACCGCTGCACCATTCAGTTGGCCTATGCGATCGGTGTTTCCAAGCCGCTTTCGGTTTACGTGGATACCCACGGCACCAGCGATGTGAATGAGTTGAAGCTTGCTGAAGCTCTGCAAAAGGTCATGGACCTTTCGCCTCGCGGCATCCGTGAGCATTTGGAACTTTCGCGTCCCATCTATGCACGCACAGCAGCCTACGGCCACTTCGGTCGCGCCCCAGAAGCCGATGGTGGTTTCTCTTGGGAACGCACCGATCTAGTTGACGCCCTCAAAGGCGCTCTCTAAAGGGCCTCATGCGTGACTAAGCCCGAGCAACCCCGCCGTAATTTTTTCGGTCGTCGCTCGGGCCACAAGCTACACAAAGGACGGCAGCGCCTCGTTGATGAGGTGCTGCCGTCTTTGCGTGTAGAGCTCCCAGAAACAAGCAGCCTCAACACCAGCGCCCTTTTTGACCCACCTAAGCAAGCCCTTTGGCTCGAAATCGGCTTCGGCGGCGGTGAGCATCTCGCATGGCAAGCCGAGCAAAATCCAAATGTCGGAATGATTGGCTGCGAACCCTTCCTCAATGGGGTTGCCAGCCTTTTGGGCCACCTGCAACAAAACGGCGCCGAGAACGTCCGTATTTTTGACGATGATGCGCGCGACCTCTTGGATGTTTTGCCCGACGCTTCTATTGATCGCCTGTTTATTCTGTTTGCCGATCCGTGGCCAAAAAAACGCCATAACAAACGACGGATTGTGAACCCGGAAACCATTGAAGCCTATGCGCGGGTTCTAAAAGAAGGTGCCGAACTGCGTTTTGCCAGTGATCACATGGGCTATGTCGCCTGGACCCTTGACCTGCTGACCAGCGACCCACGCTTTCATTGGACGGCCCAAAAAGCTGACGATTGGCGCATCCGCCCTACTGACTGGCCGGAGACCCGATACGAGCGCAAATCCTTGGCTGGCGACAAGAGTGCCTACCTGACGTTTCTGCGCACCGCAGTGCAATAAAATTCTTGAATTTTTCGCCCATGAGCGTATAACAGCCTCACATTTTCTGCTTGTTTTGCTGAAAGTGGGCTACGGCCCGCTTTTTTTTATGTTTGGAACCGATGAGCGCACCGGAGCACCTAGAACGGCTGATTGAGCCGACCTTGACCGACATGGGGTATAACCTCGTGCGAGTCATCATTCAGGGCAAAGAACGCCAAACGTTGCAAATCATGGCAGAGCGCCACGACGAAGCGGGCATGACGGTGGAAGATTGCGCCGACATTAGCCGCGCCGTTTCGGCAATTCTCGACGTCGAGGACCCCATCTCGGGAGCCTACACGTTGGAAGTTAGTTCGCCGGGCCTCGACCGGCCGTTGGTTCGACCGCGCGACTTTGAGCGCTACGCGGGATACGCAATCAAGGCCGAAATGAAGATGGCGATTGATGGTCAAAGGCGGTTCTCGGGTCGCCTCGTGGGCATCGAAAATGAGATTGTGAGCATGGAAGTCGATGGCAAAACCGTTGAACTTCCCTTCGCCGACATTATGAAGTCGAAGCTGCTGCTCACCGATGAATTGCTAGCCGAAGCTATGAAAAAAAGCGACGGCGAGGCTGAGTAAAAATTGATTTTGTTGGGTTAAGCGAAAAGGCTGAACGACAATGGAAACCACCGGACTTCCCCGCCCCGAACTGCTTCAAGTTGCCGACGCAGTGGCACGGGACAAGGGAATTGAGCGCGATCAGGTACTCGAAGCCATGGAACAGGCCATTCAAAAGGCTGGCCGTTCCAAGTATGGGCACGAGCATGACATCCGGGCATTCATCAATCGGGACACTGGCGAAATCACGCTGGCCCGTTATACGGAAGCCGTCGAAGAGGTCGAAGACGAAGTCACTCAGATGCTTCATAAGACCGCGGAAAAAATCAAACCAGGAATTGCCTTAGGTGAGCACATTATTGATCCGCTACCCCCTATTGATTTTGGCCGCATCGCCGCTCAGACCGCAAAACAGGTTATCGTACAAAAAGTGCGCGACGCTGAGCGCGAACGTCAGTTCGAAGAATACAAAGATCGCACCGGCGAAATGGTCAATGGCCTGATCAAACGGGTCGAGTTCGGCAATGTGCTTATCGATCTGGGTCGTGCAGAAGCTATTCTGCGCCGTGACGAAGCCATTCCTCGCGAACACTTCTCAAATGGCGACCGTCTTCGTGCTTATATTATGGATGTGCGCACCGAGCCTCGCGGCCCGCAGATTTTCCTTTCTCGGACCCATCCGCAGTTCATGGCGAAATTGTTCGCTCAGGAAGTGCCGGAAATCTACGACGGGATTATCGAAATTAAATCCGTTGCCCGTGACCCCGGTTCGCGCGCCAAGATCGCCGTTCTATCAAACGATTCTGGCATTGATCCCGTCGGCGCTTGTGTTGGTATGCGCGGAGCGCGCGTTCAAGCTGTCGTTCAGGAGCTTCAGGGCGAAAAAATCGATATCATCCAATGGTCACACGAACCGGCCAACTTCATCGTTAATGCGCTGGCTCCTGCAGAAGTTTCTAAAGTGGTCCTCGATGAAGAAGCCAACCGTATCGAAGTGGTTGTACCCGATGATCAACTAAGCCTAGCCATTGGCCGTCGCGGTCAGAACGTGCGCCTCGCTTCACAGCTCACCGGCTGGGATATCGATATCCTGACCGAAACGGCTGAGTCGGAGCGTCGTGTGGAAGAGTTCAACAAGCTCTCTGACATGTTCATCGAAGCGCTTGATGTAGAAGACGTGATTGCTCACTTGTTGGTCACTGAAGGCTTCTCCGAGATCGAAGAAGTGGCCTTTGTGCCGATCGCCGACCTCTCGACCATTGAAGGTTTTGACGAAGACATCGCTGAAGAACTTCGCAACCGGGCCCGGACCTATCTGGAAACCCGTGACGCGAAACTCGAAGAGAAACGCAAAGAACTCGGCGTTGCAGATGACGTTGCTGCCATTGAAGGTCTGGAGCCGGTTATGCTGGCTGCCCTTGGCGAGAACGAAATCAAAACGCTTGACGATCTGGGCGATCTCGCCAGCGACGAATTGATTGAATTGTTGCCAAAAGGCAGCCTCAACGAAGATCAGGCCAATACGATCATCATGGCAGCCCGTGCCCACTGGTTTGAAGACGAGCCAGAAGCACCGGCAGCCGAAGAGGCTACTGCAGAAGCAACGGAAGAAAAGGACGGCACCGAGTAAGACGCCGCCCATTTGAAGACAAAGGACGCCATCTGTCATGAGCGACAAGCGCAATCCAGAGCGCAAATGTATCGTGACCGGCGACGTCCGCAAGAAGACCGAGCTGATCCGCTTTGTGGTCGGCCCCGAAGGAACCGTCGTCCCAGATATTGACGAGCGGTTGCCGGGTCGGGGTTTGTGGTTGAGTGCCGAGCGCGATGTGGTAAAAACTGCCTGCGCAAAACGCAGTTTCGCCAAAGCAGCTCGGGCGAATGTTCTAGCCGACCCTGATCTGGCTGATCAGGTTGAGGCGCTACTGGTCCGCAAGGGCCTGGAAATCATTGGTTTGGCCAGACGGGCTGGACAGTTGATTGCAGGCTTTGAAAAAGTACGGGCCTGGTTAAAGGGCAAAAGAAAGCCGGGCCTTATTTTGGCGGCCAGAGATGGTGCTGAAGACGGGCGTAAAAAAATTAGGGCGTTGGCCCCCGACCTTCCAATCGTCGATCTGTTCGATGCGGAAGAATTGGGACCAGCGTTAGGACGGGACCAAACCGTCCATGGCGTGGTTGCTGAAGGCAAATTGGCTGAACGGTTACTCGCCGAAGCGAACCGACTGTCGGGTTTCCGGCAGAAGTCGCAAGAAAGTTAATCGGGGCATCTGCCCCATGGAACGTGGTGTGAAAGTCGAGTTGATATGACGGATAGCAAATCCAAAGGCGAAAAGAAGACGCTAGGTCTCTCCCGGCCGGGCAAGCTGGAGCTCAACAAGACCGTTGACGCGGGCGAGATTCGGCAAAGCTTCTCACACGGGCGTTCAAAATCCGTGACCGTTGAAGTTCGCAAAAAACGCACCTATGCGCAGCGCGAAGACGGCAAGATGCGCGAAGTCAAAGAGCTACAGGCCGCTGAGGCCAAAGCCGCCACGGCTGCGGCTACTGCAACAGCGACTGCTGCAACAGTTAAGCCAGATGTGACCCCGGCTGAAGATGTAGAAAAGGTAAGCGTGCTTACCAATGCTGAAAAAGCCAAGCGTGCGCAGGTCCTTCAAAATGCTCGCAAGGCAGACGAAGAGCGCGCCGTTACCGAAAAAGAAGAAGCCGAGCGACGCGCCAAGGAAGAAGCCGAGGCCGCCAAACAGGCTGAGGAAGACGCCAAGCGCAAAGCTGAAGAAGATGCTGCGGCGAAGAAGGTAGAAGAAGGCGCCAAGAAGAAGGCGCCGGATCAAGAGCCTGCAAAGCCAAAGAGCGAAGCCAAACCTGCAGAGGCTCCCACACCAGCCGACATTCAGGTCAAGGAAAGCAAACCGGCCCCGGCAGCGAAACCAAAGAAGGTCGCACCGAAGCCCGACGCTACGCCTAAAAAGCTGACCATGAAGAGCAAGTCAAACAACAACCGTCGTCGCGGCGGCAAGATGACGCTCAATCAGGCGCTCGACGGAGACGGCGGTGGACGGACTCGCTCACTCGCAGCTGTTAAGCGCGCCCGTGAGAAAGAAAAGTTGAAGGCTAAAATGGCCTTACAAGGCGAACAGAAGAAAATCGTTCGCGAAGTGACTATCCCAGAAGTCATGACCGTTCAGGAGCTTGCCAACCGTATGGCTGAGCGGGGCGGTGAAGTGGTTAAGACGCTGATGAAACTGGGCGTCATGGCAACAATCACTCAGTCAATTGATGCCGATACAGCTGAATTGGTGGTTGAAGAGTTCGGCCATAAAGTCAAGCGCGTCAGCGAAGCTGATGTTGAAATCGGCCTCGCTGGTGAAAAAGATGATGATGCAGCGCTCGTCGCCCGTCCTCCTGTTGTGACGGTCATGGGCCACGTCGATCATGGTAAAACCTCTTTGCTTGATGCGCTGCGCTCGACAGACGTTGCCGAAGGCGAGGCTGGCGGAATTACCCAGCATATCGGCGCCTATCAGGTGACCATGGCAACGGGTGATAAGATCACCTTCATCGATACTCCGGGCCACGAAGCCTTTAGTGCGATGCGTGCTCGCGGTGCCAGCGTGACAGATATCGTTATTCTGGTGGTTGCAGCGGATGACGGCATCATGCCGCAGACTGTTGAAGCAATTCGCCATGCACGTGCAGCCAACGCACCAATCATCGTCGCCATCAACAAAATGGATAAGCCGGGCGCAGACCCCAACCGGGTGCGGACCGAATTGCTGAGCCATGAGTTGGTTGTCGAAGAAATGGGCGGCGACATTTTGGCTGTTGAAGTTTCTGCCAAAGAGCGCACCAATCTTGAAAAGCTGGAAGAAGCCATCCTTCTTCAGGCTGAAATTCTTGACCTCAAAGCCAACCCCGACCGCACCGCCGAAGGTGTTGTCGTGGAAGCCCGGATGGAACGAGGCCGCGGCAACGTAGCAACGGTTCTCGTCCAGCGCGGCACCTTGAACCTCGGCGATATTATCGTTGCGGGCAAGGAATGGGGTCGTGTCCGTGCGCTGGTCGATGATCATGGTCGCAAGGCAGAATCTGGTGGCCCAGCAACTCCGGTTGAAGTCCTAGGCCTCAATGGCTCTCCTTCCGCTGGCGACGAAATGGTTGTTGTCACATCTGAAGCCCGCGCCCGTGAAGTCTCAGAATTCCGCCAGCGCAAAGAGCGTCAGGCCCGTGCCGCTGCTTCAGCCCGCGGCACGCTGGAACAGATGTTCGAGCGGATCAAGGACGGCGAAAATGTCCAAGAACTTCCTGTGGTCATCAAGGCCGACGTGCAGGGTTCTGTGGAAGCCATCGAAGGCGCTTTGGAAAAAATGTCGACCGAAGAGGTCAAGGTTCGTGTCTTGCACTCGGCCGTCGGCGGAATCAACGAGTCCGATGTGACCCTGGCCAAAGCATCCGAAGCTCTGATCATCGGCTTTAACGTTCGTGCCAACCCGCAAGCCCGCGACGTCGCCAAGCGTGACGGCATCGAAATTCGCTACTACTCGATCATCTACAACGTGGTCGACGACCTGCGGAACGCTTTGTCGGGCATGTTGGCGCCGACGATCCAAGAAAACTTCCTCGGCTACGCGGAAATCCGCGAAGTGTTCAACGTTACCAAGATCGGCAAAGTGGCCGGCTGTATGGTTACCGATGGCATGGTCAAACGCGGCTCCAAGGTTCGCTTGCTCCGCGACGATGTCGTGATCCACGAAGGCGATCTCTCCACACTCCGCCGCTTCAAAGACGAAGTGAAGGAAGTCAAAGAGAGCTACGAATGCGGTATGTCGTTTGAGAAATACAACGACATTCAGGTCGGCGATATGATCGAGTGCTTCGAAATGGAGGAAGTGGCTCGCGAACTCGAATAGAGTTTGCACCACGGCGAAAAAACCATGAGCGACCGTTCAGGAAAAGAACCCACGCAACGTCAGTTGCGGGTCGGCGAGGAGTTGCGTCAAGCCTTGGCGCAAATGCTCGAACGTGGCGATTTGCACGATTCCGATTTGGCAGGAAAATCAATCACGGTCACCGAAATTAAGATCAGCCCTGATTTGAAAAACGCCACGGCCTATGTCACGCCGCTAGGCGGTGGAGATGCGACCAAAATCGTCGAGGCTCTAAACCGCGCCAAAAGCTATATCCGCACCAGCCTTGCCCGCAGCGTTCGTCTCAAGTTTGCTCCGCGCATTAGTTTCATGGCCGATACGGCGTTTGACTATTCGACCCACATGGACAATGTGCTGAGCGGTCTCCAGGGTCAAGACGAAGACTAATGGGCCGCAAGCGCAAGGGCGTGCCCATCCATGGCTGGGTGATCATTGATAAACCTCAAGGCATGACGTCGACCCAAGTGGTCGGCGCCGTTCGTCGTGCAACAAGTGCTGCCAAGCTCGGGCATGGCGGCACGCTTGACCCCATGGCGACCGGCATTCTCCCCATCGCGCTAGGCGAAGCAACCAAAACCGTCAATTACGCGATGGACGGAGCCAAGTCATACCAATTCACCGTCAAATGGGGCGAAGAAACCGACTCAGCCGATGCCGAAGGGGACATCATAAAAACCTGCGATGTGCGGCCATCTGAAGATGCGATCGGAAAGGCCTTACCCCAGTTCGTTGGCAATATCGAACAAGTACCCCCCATTTTTTCAGCCATCAAGATCAACGGCAAACGGGCCTATGATTTGGCGCGCAAAGGCGAAGAGGTTGAGATCAAATCTCGCACTGTCCGCATTGATCGTCTGGAGCTCATTGACGTCATCGACAACGACCATGCGCTCTTTGAGGTTGATTGCGGAAAAGGCACCTATGTTCGCTCGATTGGGCGAGACTTAGCGCGGGTTTTGGGTACCTGCGGTCATTTATGCCAATTAAGACGGACAAAAGTCGGTTCCTTTGGCCTCGAAGTGGCGATTTCCCTTGATAAACTGGGCGCTCTGATCAATAGTGCGCCCGCCGAAACGTGGCTCCGTCCCGTCTCGACTGTGCTGGACGACATCCCGGCACTGGCCCTGACATCGGACGAAGCTCGCGCCATGCGGCAAGGACAAGCAATTTCCTTGCTTCAGGCGGCAAACCGGCTCCCAGAAATGGATGAGGTTCAGGGTGCAACCCTGATCGCATTTTTTAAAGGGACGCCGGTCGCATTGACCCGGATCGAAAAGGGCAAGATCCAACCGGTTCGGGTTTTAAATTTATAGATCGATTTTTTATTAGGAGAATACGATGTCGATTACCGCAGAGCGGAAGCAAGAAGTTATCAAGGAATACAGCCTCGCCGAAAGCGACACTGGTTCCCCCGAAGTTCAGGTTGCGATCCTTTCCGAACGGATCACCAACCTCACCGAACACCTCAAGACCCACAAAAAGGATTTCCATTCCCGCCGTGGTCTCTTGAAAATGGTCGGCCAACGCCGCCGTCTGCTCGATTATGTTAAGAAGAAAGAGCAGAAGCGCTATGACGATTTGATCAAGCGCCTCGGCCTACGCCGCTAAAAAAGTTATGAACCAGGGCGTCCGATGTCGGACGCCCTGGCTTTGTTTTGAGGTGTCTACATAGGGTAGGCACCTCGTCCGATTCCGGACAAGCCGGTTCGGGCAAAACGTCTGTACGTGGAAGGAAATGAGATAGATGTTTAACGAATTTAAGAAAGAAATCGATCTGGGCGGGAAGCGCCTGGTTCTTGAGACCGGCAAGATTGCCCGTCAAGCCGATGGCGCCGTGATGGTGACCTTAGGCGAAACCAAGGTGCTCGCCACCGCCGTCGGCGCTCACACGCCGCGCGAAGGGATCGACTTCTTCCCACTGACCGTCAACTACCAGGAAAAAACCTACGCTGCGGG
>Ga0070727_10002806_pt1 | contig 16357 bp, 18 predicted proteins | sample tdAd472_FD_66722 | JGI IMG/M metagenome (GOLD analysis project Ga0070727, IMG submission 66722) | Marine sediment microbial communities from the Atlantic coast under amendment with organic carbon and nitrate - tdAd47.2 | ecosystem: Environmental > Aquatic > Marine > Coastal > Sediment | place...
TCCGGTCTTCTGGTGCAAAACCCAAGTCTTTGTTGAGCCCGCCGCGCACGTTATCGCCATCGAGCACATAGGTTTGAAACCCCTTGCGGTGAAGTTGAGCTTCAAGATCAATCGCGACCGTTGACTTACCTGAACCAGAAAGACCGGTCAACCAAAGGACACCGCCTTTGTGCCCGTTCAAGCGGGCCCGGCTTGCCAGGGTCACTTCGTGCTCAACGGCGAAAATATTGGTTGATTTTACTTCCTGACGTTTATCAGCCACCACATTGCCGCCGCCAACAATGGCGTAGTCATCAACCAGCACGAACCGTCCGGTGAGCGGCAGAGCACTATAGTCGTCCAAAGCAACGAGGCTCCGGGCCTTGAGTGTCAGCTCGGCTACGGCATTGGTTTCAACGACCTCTCCTTCAACGGTCGAAAGGTCTGTCGTATCGACAACTTTCTCGATAGAGGCGACCTCAACGGGAACTTCTGCTGTGCCGATTTTGAGTTTGTACTTGTCGCCCACTGTCAGGCTTTTCTTACCCATCCAGAAAACGCGGGCCTTGATTTCGTTGGTTTCTAAGGGCACATGATCGGGATGAACAGCCAAATGGCCTCGCTCAATGAAAATCTGCTCTTCTAAGGTAATGCCGATAGAACGACCCGGCCCGGCTTCGCTGAGCGTGCCATCCCCTTCCCATTCTTCAATGCTAGAAACCCGAACGGACTTTCCTGTGGGCGAGAACCGCAATGTGTCGCCAACCTTCAAAGTGCCTGTTTCAATGCGACCGGCGATAATCCGGCGGTCATCGAACTTATAAACATCTTGAACCGGGAACCGCAGCGGCAGGTCTTCTGCTGTTTGCGGGTCGGCTAGCAAATCAATGGACTGGGCAACGGTAGGGCCGTCGAACCAAGAAAGATTTTCAGACCAAGCAGCAATGTTGTCGCCGTCTCGCGCCGAAGCTGGAATGACATATTCTGGCATCACACCAAGCTTGCCCAAGTAATCACGCAACTCGGAAGCGACTTCTTCGAAGCGCTCTTGCGAATAGTTCACCAGGTCCATTTTGTTGACCACGGCAATCACTTGCTTAACGCCTAGAAGATGCAGCAGATAGCCATGGCGACGGGTTTGTTCACGCACTCCTTCGCTGGCATCAATGGTCAAAATAGCAGCATCAGAACCGGCAGCTCCTGTGACCATATTCTTTAAGAACTCACGGTGGCCCGGCGCATCAATAATCACATAGTCGCGCAGCTCTGTTGAAAACCAAATGCGAGCGGTATCGATGGTGATGCCTTGGTCGCGCTCAGCTTGCAGAGCATCCATAAGGAAAGCCCATTCAAAGGGCATGCCCCGCTTTTCGCATTGAGCTTGAATGGTCTCGACCTTGCCTTCGGGCAGAGCGTCCAGTTCGTGGAGCAACCGCCCAACCAGGGTCGATTTTCCGTGATCAACATGACCCACGAAAGTGACCTTCAAGGGTTGCTTGCTGTCTTTGATGGAAACCACGTTGCTCATCTTACATGTATCCTTCTACGCGAAGGCGCTCGAAAGCGTCCTCTGATTCTTGGTCCTGGGCACGTCCGGCGCGTTCAGGAACGCGGGTCGCTTCCAATTCTTCAATAACTTCATCTAAAGTCGTTGCCGTGCTGACAATTGAGCCCGTGCAAGGCGCGCAGCCAAGCGAGCGATAACGGATGCCGTCCTTGGCAAAATAGAGCGATGGCAAGGGGATCCCCTCGCGGCGGATGTAGCGCCAGATGTCGATCTCGGTCCAGTGCAGCAACGGGTGGATGCGCAGGGAGGTTCCCGGCGGCACATCGGTATTGAACTGCTCCCAAAACTCGGGCGGCTGATCACGGAAGTCCCAGGCTGCATTTTCACCACGCGGACTAAAGACCCGCTCTTTGGCGCGCGTACCTTCCTCATCTCGGCGGATACCAGCAATGAGTCCGGTAAACCCGTGTTCGGCAACCACCTGCTTTAGGCCGTTTGTCTTAAGCGCCGTGCAGCAATCTACACGTCCGTTTTCTGGGTTCATTCCATCTTTTAGCGCCGCTTCGTTGCTGCCAACGACCAGATTGAGGTTCCAGTCTTTGGCCAGTTGATCGCGAAATTCGATCATCTCAGGGATTTTGAATTTGGTATCCACATGAACCAACGGGAATGGCACATGGCCGAAGAAGGCTTTGCGGGCCATCCAGAGCATGGCGTTGGAATCCTTGCCCAACGACCAGAGCATGGCGAGGTTTTCAATCTTGTTGAAGGCTTCGCGCAGGATATAGATGGTCTGGCTTTCCAGCGCATCAAGGTGATCTAACGGTTTGTAAGTCATGTCTGTTTCAAGTCTCTCTGGTCGTCATTAAATATTTTCGCCCATCCAGGGCGCGCGATGGATACCGCATTCAGTTTTCGACTGCCCCACCCAGCGGCCTGATCTGATATCGCCATCAGGTGCTGTGCGCTCGGTACAGGGCATGCAGCCAATGGAGAGGAACCCATCCTCGACCATGGGGTGGCGCGGCATGTTGTAGTCTCTATAGGCACTCTCAATATCCTCCCGACTCCAGCGAGCGAGGGGATTGATCTTGAAATGGCTGCCATCGAATTCGATGGTCGGCAGGTCTTCTCGGCCACCGCCGTGGTAGCGCTTGCGCCCACCAATCGTTGCTTCATACTTTTTGAGCGCACCGGCCAATGGATCGACTTTTCGGAAGGCACAGCAGGCATCTGGGTCGCGGTAAGCCAAGGTGCCATCTGGATCAAGGCGCTTAATGGTTTCAACCGACGGGCCGATGACTTTGATATTCTCTAGACCAAACCGCTCAGCGACCAAGTCCCGATAGCGTAACGTCTCGGGAAAATGGCGGCACGTATCGATGAACAGCACGGGCAGAGACTGATCGACCCGGGCAACCAAATGCAGCAACACGGCAGCTTCTGCCCCAAAGGACGAGTTGATCGCAACTTGACCAATAAAGGCTTCATGGGCCATGACCTGGATCAGTTCTTCCCCATCCAAATGGCCATAACGCTCCCGAAGCCAAGCCAGCTTTTCAGCAGGCTCAACAACGGGGGTCATGGCAATGATATTGCTTGCCATCATGCTGGCACGCCAAGAGCCTGAAGGGGTTGAATTTTGAGCTCTGTAACTTGCTCTGCTCGGTCAACCCAGGCCTTAAGGGTTTCGCCAAAGACTTCCAAACTTTCTGCGCCGTTCTTAGCCGTTTCTTCAGCAGCAAGGGCGGCATCTAAGAGCCCAACCAGCTCCTTGTTGATGGCAAAGCGCGCACGGAGCTCGGCAATCAATGCATCGGGCTTATGGCCCTTAACATCAAACCCACTCACAATAAGAAGCCTCTTTGCTGATGCCAGCAATCCAGCTTTTCCAGCGCGCAAGGCTTCTGCTCGGTCACCAGCAAAGGCTGCCCGCTGAAGATCAATCCAGCCAACATGCGCCAGATCGCCCAGATACTCAGCAACAATAGCGGGAGCTGCACACTCTCCTGCCGTAGTGGCGGGCGGGGTGAAGGTCTCAGATTTGCCGAGATCGACGAACCAGCTTTCGTCTTCCGGGTCGTCAACTTGAGTATGGGGCGCGATCAGGCCTTCAACATGGTCTTTGCCCAGCCGCTCAGCCCAATCCCGAACCTCTTCGCCTTCCTGGCGTTCGGCTTGGTAGGCACCGATCAGAGATTTTAGGGCATCTCCAGCTTTTCGAGCGGGCACATAGGCGAGGCCCAGTCCGATGGCGTCTTGAGCATGAGGTAAACCACCCACATGAACCTGATAGTGCGGCACATGGCGACCGTTGATTTTTTTGCCAAGGCCATGGAGACCGAAATCACCCACATGGTGCTGACCGCAAGAGTTTTGGCAGCCTGAAATACGGATGCGAGTTTCGCCTAGCTTGGCAAGCTCTGGATCGGCTGTCAGCTCTTTTGATAGTGCGTTGGAGTTTGTGATTCCAATAGGACATGTGCTGGTGCCGGGGCAAGCGACCAAGTTGCTCGCACCTTCAGCTTGTTCATCAACGGCGAGTCCCAGTTTGCGAACCTCTGCAACAAAGGTATCGACGTTGTCGGCTTTCAAGCCGATAGCAACCACGTTCTGATCTCGCGTAGCACGCAAGTCAGTGACGTTATAGGCTTCAGCCAAAGCCGTGAAGGCAGCTAATTGAGCGGCATCGACACTACCCAAAGGGGGGCGCACCACAATGGCAATGTCGCCATCATGCTGATCGACTTTTGCACCAGGAAGGATCGGCGTAGCTTCCTCAGCCGGTTTACGCCAAGACAGTGGCTTCCAGGGACGCTGTGGCAGTTTTTTGGCCCGGGCAAACTCTTCTAAGAATAGTTCCGTAAGTTTTTCCTGGCCGAACCGATCAACGAGGAACTTTAGACGCGAACGATTGCGATTGCTTCGGTCGGAAAACTTGTGGTGAACCCGTGCAATGGCTTCCTGAACGGCAGGTAGATCATGCTCTTCGGCAAAATCAAGGATTTCAACAGCAGAACGTGGACGCGCCCCTAAACCGCCGCCAGCTAAAATGCGGAAACCTTTCTTGCCGTCTTTCTCGGTGGCAATGAAACCAAGATCATCAATGGAAACGGCACCGCAATCGGCTGCACAACCAGAAACGGCTGATTTGAACTTTCGGGGCATGTGCTGAACCAGTGGGTGACGCAACCAAGTTGAAGTCAGGCGCTCAGCCACTTCGCCAGCATCTACATGCTCTTTGGGACAAACCCCAGCCAAAGGGCAAGCCGTCACATTTCGGAATGTGCTGCCAGATGACTCTCGCGTTGTTAGCCCATGCGATGCAAGTGCTTCGATTACATCCGCAGTGCCATCCAAGTCGATGCCATAAATCTGAACATCCTGGCGGGTGGTGAAATGGATATGCCCCTTGCAAAGGTTTTTGTTCACCTCTGCCAGGCCACGCAACCATGCGTGAGACAGGCGCCCGCCCGGTATTTTTACTCTGACCATATGAAGACCGGGCTCAAGCTCGGCGTAGACCCCAAACCGCAAGCGGAATGTTTTCCACCGATCCGCATCCCATTTGCCCGCCTTAAAGGCATTGAGAGCATGGCGATATTCGGCGCCATCTTCAATCTGGCTCACTGGTTCATGAGCCAAGATGGCGGGCAATGCCAAGTTGTCATTCTGGGCGTCAAGCGAGGGGGCTGCCTGAGACATTTTAATTAACACCTTAATTTGTGTGATAGAAAATCTATACACACTAATAAATGCGGCTATATAAAATGTCAATAGAAAGTGTATTAAAGATATAATACACAGCTAATTTACTGTGCATTATATCTTCTATAATAATAACAATATGTTAGGTTGTTTTATGGGCTAATGAAGGGTGGCGAGGTCCATCTCGTGGCGTTCGACGGATTGCTCAACTTCTCTCAATGTATCGGCTGTATCAAGAAAAGTGCCGTCGGCGGCAAAGACTGCAAAAGCAGGGCCAGAAGGGGTGCTGACCTGACGGACATAGACCGTATCTTCTATGCTGAGGAGGGCAAAGTCTTCAAGCGCCATTGTTGCGCAGAGTTGTCTTTCGTTGCTGTCGATATACATTTTATTCCCTCCTTTCTGACATGAGGGATAATGGTTCATCCTACTCCCTATTCTAGGGAGGTTTGGCCTTCACCGCCGAATGAACTCATTGCGACGAGAGGCCGCGTAGTTCTCACATCATACCGACGTGAGTTTGCGATTCCCTTAATACTAGGTTGCAAAAACCTTAATCTGGGTTCACCGCATTTAGTGCTTTATTTAGGGGTATTTGATGAGTTTTGTCTGTGTCGATCATCACAGAGCACTTTTTTCATACCCTCGACCTTACGAAGGGATTGGGTTTCTGGGGCTTCCCCGCCTAGCATCGGCCCTCTGTTTTCAGGCCTTCTGCCATAGGTCTCGTAGTGCAGCTTCAAACTGGCGGGCAAACAACGGTCCGTCGCAAAGCGGCGACGTTGCCATTTGATCGCGCAGTGACTGCCGTATGAAACTTAGACTTTGAGTATCTTTTGCCAAGTCGATGGCCGTTTGTTCGTAAGTTGCCCGGTCGCTCGCAAGGCAATCGGTCAACCTAACAGAGGTTAGAAGAGAGGCCCCAACCCTTCCGGCATGACGACTGCCAATGAACCCAACGACGGGAACACCCATCCAGAGAGCTTCACAGGTTGTTGTTGTCCCGTTGTAGGGGAACGTGTCGAGAGCAATGTCCACCTCATTATAAAGGGCGAGTGGATTTTCGCTTCGTGGCAACCAGTCGATCAATCTCAACCGTTCTGCGCCAATGCCACGTTTTTCAAATTGGGAGCGCAGGCTATCTCGCACACCAGGTGAGGCCATGGTTCGGCCTTTAAGCATCAATTGAGAATCTGGCGTATCCGATAGGATGCGACACCAGGACTCAATAACCTCGGGGTTGATTTTTGAAAGATTATTGAAGGACCCAAATGTAATGAAACCATTGGCTTGGGCGGGCAAGGGGGCAATTGTTGGCGCGTCCTCAGGGGCGCGGTATAGCAAGAAGCTATTTGGCAGGCGGACCAAAGTTTCACTATGCCACTGATCAGCGTCTCCTTTTGGGTCCGCCAGCGCGTCGGTCAGTCTTGCATCAATTGATGGGAGCCCCGTTGTTGCTGGATAACCAAGCCATGAGACCTGAACAGGGGCTGGTTTGCGGGCAAATACAGACAGCCGATTACCTGCCGTATGACCAGACAGATCAATAAGAACGTCAATTCCATCTTTTTGAATTTCCCCAGCCAGCTCCTCATCGCCTAAAGGAATGGCATCCGTCCATTTGTCGCAGAGTGACTTCAGTCGCTCTGTTATCTCATCGGGTTTTATCACCATTGAATAGGCGAACACCTGAACAGTTCTTTGTTTGAGGGCTTCAAATAGGGGCTCGAGGAAATAGGCACAGGAATGGCGCTTTAGATCAGCTGAAACAAAGCCCAACTTTAAGGGACGGTCGGAAGCATCGTCTTTTCGAGCTAGCTCTTTTGCACCAGGAAGTGATTTGGACGCCACCATATGGGCCTCATAGAGGCTGCGTTCTGTTTCGCTCGGTTCATAAAGGCGGCTCATCAGCAGGTTGTCTTGAGCTCCCTTGTCGGTAGGATCGATCGAAATAGCCTTTTCTAAAGCGGCGCGACCATCGGCCATTTGCCCTAATTCAATGAGCGTATTGCCAAGGTTAAAATGTGCCGTGACCAAGCTAGGATTAATTCCGGTTGCTGCTCTGTAGTGGCCCAAAGCGGCTCCGTAGTCACCTTCATCCTTGGCAGCATTACCCAGGGTCACCAAAACCTCAGCTTGCATTTGGTTGAGTGCAAGAGCCTTGTTGCAGGCTTTTATGGCCCCTGCGTTGTCGCCAAGAGAACGCCTTGCAGCCCCAAGGTTGCCCCAAGCTTCGGCATAACTTGCTTGCAAAGCAATTGCGGCCTCAAAGGCCTTTGAAGCTTCCTCAAAGCGACGTAGACGGCTTAAAACAAGCCCCACATTATAGTGACCGGCAGGTTGATTGGGCTCCAGATCTAATGAGCGCTGGTAGTGCTCTAGCGCTTTTGCAAAGCGCTCCCGACCTTGCAAGACGAAACCCAGATTATAGTGGAATGTCGGACGATCTGACTCTAAGGCAACTGCTTTGCTAATTGATGCTTCAGCCGCTTCCAGCCGACCGGTTCCTGCTTCGACCAGCCCCAAAAAGTGATATGCATCGGCTGAATTTGGCTCAGATTCAATAATAGCGCGATAGGCAGCTTCAGCCTCTTGAAGCCGACCTGCCTTATGGAGTGCTAGAGCTTCCTCTAAGGCCTTACTTGCCAAGACCCACCGCCTTCATAATTTTTTGAATCAGTGTTAGTTTTTTCTTTTTCTTGCGTCTCTTTTTAGGCGCCGCGCCTCCAGTCGGCCGGCGTTTAGCTTTTGTGGGCATCTTCACATCGGGGTTTTTGTAGGTGTAAAAAATCCGAAAATCGCCATTGTCGTTGATTTTGTAGTAAGCAATTTTTTCAAAGGACGGATTGGCCTCAATGCGCAGCTTGGCATCGTACTCGGCAGCGTCTTTATCATCGACTGAGTCGCTGTAATCTACCTGACCTTCTTTCATGGCTTGGCCCGGTTTGCAGCTATAAATCTCTGTAACCATTTGTCACCCGTCCTCCTACCCCCATTTATGACTGAGGAACGGCTTCCATATCAAGGGCTGGTTCCTATAAGGTTGGCTAAAGCCGAACTGGGAGTGCGAGGTATGGCTGGAAACAATATTGAGCGGCGAACGTTTAAAGCTGGCGAGTTTCTATTTAGAGAGGGCGATGAAGGCGAAGAAGCCTTTATCCTTGAAAGCGGCTCCGTTCGCTTAAGCAAGGCAGGCCAAGCTCTTGGGCAAAGCGCTGTGGCTGATGTAATTAGGATGCCCGGCGAGCTTTTCGGCGCCCTGCCCCTGGTCGATAAAAGGCTGCGTCAGTTTAATGCCATGGCCGAAATCCCGACCGAGGTATTCGTCATTACTCAAGAACGCTTTCAGGCCCGACTTGACGATGCGGACCCATTCGTAAAAGGTTTCGTCCAACTCTTAGTCAAAAATGTTCGCACCATGAGTGATCGCCTCAGCAAGGGCGGCCACATTGAAGGATTCTAGGGCTATGGATCTTGATCGCCGGGATATTTTACAAGGCATGATGGCCTTAAGCGCCATGCTTGCTGCCCCACCATTAGCATTTGCCCGTGAACACACCATTAAGCACGGCATTCACCAAGCAAAGGGCGAGGTGCTGATCAACGGTGCGCTGGCAAGCGAAGGAGCCGTTGCTTTTGCTGGCGACAAAATCCAAACCGGCAAAGACGGTCAAGCGGTCATGGTCATTGGCAATGTCGCCTTGCTGATCGATCCTGAAACCGAGATCGACTTAGGCGAAGCCGAAGAACGTAGCTTAAGCGTCAAAATTTTCACGGTGCTCACCGGCAAGATGCTGGCAGTTTTTGGCTCTGGATCTCGTGAGATCAGAACGCCAATAGCAACCATCGGCATTCGTGGCACGGCAGCCTACATTGATGCCCAACCTCAGCGCACCTATGCCTGTGTTTGCTACGGCGTGGCAGATTTGCAGATCAACGGCGCCCCTGAAGCAAGCGAAACCGTGGCAACCAAACATCATGAATCACCGCGCTATCTCTACCCCAAAGGCAGCAAAACGTTGATCGAGAAAGCACCGGTCATTGATCACACAGATTCAGAGCTCATCATGCTTGAATCCCTAGTCCACCGCGTTCCACCGTTCGGCAATAAGCCACTGGAGGACTATTAGGCATGAAAATCCTGCTTCTTTTCGCCTTGGCGATCTTTTTCACCCTAGGTGGCTCGATGAGTCGGGCCGCCGACTTGCCACCGCCGGGGCCAAAGCAAACCTATAAAGGATTTATGCTAATCGGATCGGCATATCCGAACGTCAATAATGAGCAGTTCTTTAAGATGGTAAAGCAGGGCATCGATATGACGACACAATTGCCCAAGGTTGATCGCTGGCGCATCGCTGCCATAAAATCCATACAGTATGATCCTCCTACGAAACATCGCACCCTAGATGATCACCGAAAAAACATCCTCGGGGTCTATATCATGCCTGATGATATTCAAAAGCCAGGGGTTCTTGCCATATATAAGAAGCTAAACTTCTCGAGCCCCATGGAAATTGCGCTGAGCCTGATGGGCAATGGCTACCACGCTAAGCGTCACCACCTGTTGAGCATACTTATTTCACGAATTGAACAAATCAAGCAGGGCAAACTCCAAGTTCCTGGCGATGTCTACCAGTATGCCCAACGGTTTCGCGACCGGATGTATGTGCTGATCAGTAAAAGCGACCCAGAGCTTCAAGGGCGTAGCGAATGTGAAATCCTAAAGTCCCTTCTTAATGCCTTGAAAATTTTCGGGGCCGATGCGGCTGGCCACAGTAAGCTTGCATCCGAACTAACCCGTCGAGATTGCTGGAACAAAACCGTGGGTGTTGAAGCCAAAGCGGTTCAACTCATTCGAAAGTTGGACGGAAAGTAATGAGCGCCTCGGAAAATAAAGGGCAAATACTCCGGACGTCTTTAGCGGCTAATACCCCGCTTATTATGCCAGACGCTTATGATGCGTTGAGTGCAAAACTAATCGAGCGCGCTGGGTTTGAGGCTGTGCAATGCTCGGGCTTCAGTATGGCTCTAGCGGGGTTCTGCGGGCCCGAGACGGGGCTCACTCGCGAACAAAACCTCGAAGCCACTCGGCGGATTATTGAAGCCGTTGATTTGCCGGTAATGGCTGATGGTGAAGACGGTTATGGGGATCTACCTGAGGTGGCTGAAACGCTGCGCCAATTCATCAAAATCGGTGCGGCTGGAATGAACATTGAAGATCAAAATTTGCACGGGCCAGAAGATCTAGGCCCCATCGTGCCGCCTGAAATAATGGTCGAGAAAATTGGCGCTGCAAAGGAAACTCGGGACCACCTTGGAGCACCCAATTTCGTCATCAACGCCCGCACGGACGCTCTCGCTCTATCCGAAGATCGCCAGGATGGTCTGCTTAAGGCCGCAGGTCGCGCAGGAGATTATCTTGATGCAGGTGCCGATTTGGCCTTCATCGTTGGGGTTCAAACATTGGAGGAAGCTAAATGGTTGATTGACGAGGTCGATGGTCCGTTGAGCCTGACTGTTGGCTTGCCTTACAATCTTAAGAGCCTGCCACTCGATAAACTCTCAGCCCTCAAGCCCGCGCGCATCAGCATCCCCCTCTTGCCGCTCATGGCTGCCATGGGAGGAATGGAACAGCTCCTCAAAGGAATAAAGGACGGGCGGCCTCTTGATCAGGACGCCATGGCACAGGCCAGCGAAATGCTCGGAGACGTGTTGAAATCTTAGGCTGGTTTGGCGCCTTTGGTTTTCTTCTTGGCATCTACAATTATTTTTCGGCCAAAATTGACGGGGCAGATGACCTTGAGAGATTTTGGAATCACCTCAAAACTAGCAGGCAGAACACCCGGCGTTTCGCCATCGACCTCTAAGAAGACTTTTTCATCCGAGCTGACCTTAATTTTCTCACCCTGGTAGGCCTGAACCTTGGGGTTTTTAAGATGTTTGCCGCTATAAAGGTCTCGAGATTCAACAAGCAGATTAAAGATCTTGAAATCACCCAACAGTACGATATCGAGCTTGCCGTCATTCAACTCGGCGTAAGGCGCGAACATCATGCCGCCGCCAGCAAAACGACCATTACAGACATGCACCGAGCAGGCCATTTCATAGAGTGGTTTGAAGCCTTCGACCTCAACACGCATCATACGATTTTTGTTGCCCATCATTGAGGTGAGGGTCGCCAGCTTGAAGGCAAATCCAGCGCCAAATGATTTAGAGGTATTGGCCTTGTTGACCCGGCGCATCACGTCACCTGACAGGCCAATACCGGTCATGTTGGCAAAGTGGCGTTCTTCGGGTTTCCCGTTATTGGCTTCAAACGTCACCCGCCCCACATCAATCATTTCACTATGACCATGGGCAATGACGTCAATGGCCTGGGATATTTTCGCAGTTAGGCCTAAGCTTTTGCGAAAATCCCCGCCGGTACCCGCTGGAATAATGCCTAAAAGGGTTTTTATTTTAATCGGGCGTTTGCCTTCAAAAAGGCCATTGACCGCTTCATTAATCGTGCCGTCACCACCATAAACGATGATGCGGACAAACTTCTCAGCAAGAGCCTTTTGGACAAACTTGGTTGCGTCACCCGGCCCTTTGGTTTGGGCAGAGGCAAAGGGCCCAATGGCTTTTCTGAGAGCCATCTCCACCTTAGCCCAGCGCTCCCCCGTCTTACCATTTCCGGAGGCAGGATTGACGATAACAAAGGTCTTCATGCCACTACTAAACTTCATCAAACGTTTGAATAACGGCGCCTACTTTACCGACTTCAATTTAGTTGACCACCTGTAGAAAACACGCTCTCGGCCCAAAACCTGTGGAAAACTTTTACGATTTTCTCTTAAAAGCTGCGACCGCCAAGGCAAGCCAACCGATCATTAGTAGCGTACCGCCGACGGGGGCAGCGGGGGCCAAGATTTGGGAGCCTGTTAGGCCGATTGAATAGACCGCACCGCAGAATAAGGTGATGCCAACGATAAAGGCCCATCCTGCAATGGATGCAGCTTTGCTTGGTTTTGCTGAGGCCACCCACCCCGCGCCAATTAAGGCCAGGGCATGGGTCATTTGATAGTAGGTGGCTTTTTGAAAGCTCGCCATTTGGGCCGCACTTGCCGTGTCAGCCAGGGCGTGCGTGCCAATCGCTGCCAGTGCGACGGCCAAAAAACCGTTAATGGCGCCGACACCTGCAAACAAATTCATGGGAGTTTGATTACCCGGCTTTTGCCATTGGACAGCCAGCACTTGCACAGCTATCCGATGCAGTCGAACAACTAGGGCCACTGTCTTGCCAGGGCTTACCAACGGTGGAGCCAACCCGCGGGGCCATCATGGCCTTTGAAATTTTCGCATCGCCACACTCAGGGCAGGATAGGTCGTCCGCATCCTTGCGTTCGTCATAATTGCCCATGGACTTGAACCATTCGTCGAACTGGTGGCCCTCGGAGCACTGGAGACGGTATTTGATCATATTGGTCTTTCCTTGGGAGTAAGAAGGTTGTTGACCGTTATATAACGTCGATTGGCTTTTCCGTCAAAGGATCGACTATTTCAAATGACGTGCGAAGAAGGCTGTGATGTCGGCCCAAGGCTCTTCTCGAACGCGATAGAACCATTTGTGGTCGCCCGGATAGTCGCTTTTAACCAAAATCGTTTTGCCCGCCTTTTTGAAACTCGGAACTAATCGTTTTGGCACGACCTTAAGTATGGACCGACCGTCATTTCGCCCCATTGTGATCATCACTTCCCCTTTTATTTTTTTCAGCCGAGTAGGCCGAGTCGCCGGTTTCATGCTGTATTTTCCGGCTTGGCGGATGGTTGCCGGAGACATCAAGATCACTGCTGAGGCATCGACTTCACGAATTGCCGCCCATAGGGTCGCTAAGCCCCCTTCTGAAAAACCCATGATGCCAAGCTTGCCTGTACGCCGGGGATGATCAGCCAAAAAAGTCGCCCCGGCCTCTATCGCGGCTATCCCCTGCCGCACCCCTCCGGCGAACTCTTCATTGCTCATTTTGTCTATTTTGCCACGGAAATCATGAGGATTAGCTAGCCGAGCCATATCACGAATAGGGGCGAGCGCAATGTAACCAGCCTTATTGAGCGCTTCCACATAGTCTTTCACGTCGTAACCATTGCTCGCCGCCACGTCATAGCCAATCCGGCGAACAATCATGCCGTGGCTATAGATAACCGCCGGGAATTTTTCTGTTCCCTCGGGAACCCCAAGCAAGGCTTTGACCGTTCCGCCACCAGCGAGCGGCAGATCAATCCATGAAATCTTAGCCTGAACTGGCTGCGTCAGAATAAAAAAGAATGCGGCGACAAGTAGGGAACAGCGGGGGTAAATCATTGTAGCCTCCAGAGATAGTGACCCAGAAGTATCGCTCAAAAATTGCCACAGTTTAACCGTTTCTTTAGCCTCCCTAACGTTTCCTATAGCCGGGGAAAAATGTCTGTAGCCATTGGATTAAATAGCCTCGCGGCGTTGAACCGGTCTTTGTTGCGCAAGTTGCCTGCGCTGCTGGTTCCCCTTGCCATGATTGGGGGAGCGGCATTGGTTTGGGCCAATTTGAGCTTGCTCCCTACGTCTGCAAAAATCGTCCTTAACTACACCCCCTATTTGGTGCTGTTGACCGGTATTGGGCTTGCTGCCTGGTTCAACCGCAGTCGCGCCGTCTTTTTCATGCTTGTCTTGCTGATCAGCCACTGGGTGACGGCAACGCTAGTCCCTAACGGGCCGGGCCAAGACGTCATTGGGCAGGTGGTCTATGCAGCCCTTGCTGTGCTGTTTCCCATCAATGTGACAGTCTTCGCCTTCTTCCATGAACGGGGCATAACGTCTGAAAAAGGGTTGGCGCGTTTTTCCGTTATTTGGCTTCAGGTTTTTGTGATTTTTGCCGTTGCTCAAGGTGCTCTCTGGATGGAGCCGGCAACCGCCAAAGTCATCCAGTCGACTTTGGCCGACCTAACCCACATGCGAGTTTTCCCCAAAGAATTTGATGCCTGGACCTATCTGCCACAGCCTTCAATTCTGTTGTTCGGCCTCGCAGCTCTTATTCTGACTGGTCGATTATTCTGGATCGATAATGGCCCGCTCGATATCGGCTTTCTGTTTGCCTTGGCGGCATCGGCCGTTGCACTTCATATGGTCGGAACCGGCTATGGCAATACGTTGTTCTTTGCAGCTGGAGGCGTGATCATTGCCCTGGCGGTCTTCCAAGATACTCATCGCATGGCTTTTATCGATGAGCTGACCGGGCTGCCTGGTCGCAGAGCCCTGGAAGACGCCATGCTGCAATTGGGCGAGAGCTATACCATTGCCATGCTTGATGTGGACCATTTCAAAAAATTCAATGACACCCACGGCCATGATGTGGGCGATCAGGTCCTGCGCATGGTTGCCGCCCAAATGATGAAAGTCGGGGGGGGAGGACGATCTTTCCGATACGGTGGTGAGGAATTTACAGTTCTCTTCCCTGCCCGCTCAGTTGATGAATCGCTATCTGTTCTGGACGATCTCCGCAAGGGGGTTGAGGGTGATAAATTCGTTATTCGGGGCAAAGATCGGCCTAAGGAAAAGCCAGAAACCGCCCTACCAAAGAGCCAACATCCTGAAACCGTTTCGGTCACCATCAGCATCGGCGTTGCCGAGCCCAATCTGGACGACGAAGATATTGCCCCACAAAGTCCTTATGACATCTTGAAAGCAGCCGACACCGCACTCTATCGAGCCAAAGACGGCGGGCGTAACCGCGTGAGCGTTTAAGTCACCCCTTAGAGCAAAAAAAGAGGCCGTCAGCACCTAAGTGCGTGACGGCCTGAGAGTCCCGAGGGGGGGGGTAGGAATTTCTAATTTAGAGCTCGAACGTACTTTCTTTTTTTAGCGGCCCTTGGGGCTAGGGCTGAGCAGCAAGCTGCAAAGTAATTTCTGGATTGTTGCGCCAAACAGCGAGCCATTCTTTTTCATCGGCCTTGCGGCATTCGCCTTGTTTATCACAGAGATAAAGTTCTCCGCGGGGATTGATGAAGTAAGTTTTATAGCCCGACATAGCGCTCTCCTTCCAAAGGGGTCATTCATATAACCAACCAAATTGGTCGGGTATATGAATGAGTTTAACCAAGGAATATTTGTTGTCAACAGAAATATCCGATTAAATTAGTCGGGTATTAATAATGGGGTGGTGGGGGGTCCTCACCGGGGTTTGACGGCACCCGCTCATCGATTATGGCAACCTTGTCTGAGAGGTGCTTTATCTTCTTGGTTAAGGCATCAATCATCTGCCAATGGTCGAACAATGCTTTGTTAAGCTCGTCAATCTGGGCTTCCTGATGGGCCGACCTGATTTCCAATTCCTCTAACCGGGAATCTGTTTTTTCAACATCTGACATGGAAATCTCCTCACGCATTTGTGACTCGGCTTGAAATGGATGAAAACCCTATTGGGGATATCAATATAGAGGACGAAGCCACGCTTCCACGAGATTTTTAAGCGCATGGAGACCACATGCTTATTCGATCAAAGAAAGCTTCCGACACTTTAAGTTCGGAGATTACCCCTTTCGGCGTCTACCAAGACCGCCGCCAATTTCTCAAAACTGCCGCAATCGCCGGCACAATCGCCGCCACGGCCCCCTCATTACTGTTACCTAAAGAAGCCAAAGCTTCAGCCTTTGGCGCTGAAATCACCAGGGGCCGCTACTCGACCAAAGAAGAGCAAACAGAATTCGATGCGGTCACCAGCTACAACAACTTCTATGAGCTCGGCACTGGCAAGGAAGACCCGGTCAAAAACGCAGATAAATTGATCACCCGACCCTGGACGGTCATGGTCGATGGAGAGGTCAAGAAGCCTAAACGATTCGACATAGATGATTTGATGAAACGGTTCCCCTTGGAAGAACGTATCTATCGGATGCGCTGCGTGGAAGCCTGGTCCATGGTTGTGCCGTGGATCGGCTTTGAGCTTGGGGCGCTGTTAAAAGAGGTCGAACCCACCGGCAAAGCCAAGTATGTCGCCTTTGAAACTCTGGTCGATCCAGAAAGGATGCCCGGCCAAACCCGATCCGTGCTCAACTGGCCCTATCGCGAAGGCTTGAGGCTTGATGAGGCTCTCCACCCCCTCACCCTTCTTTCCGTCGGTCTCTACGATCAGCTTCTGCCGGGCCAGA
>Ga0070727_10002807_pt1 | contig 16356 bp, 13 predicted proteins | sample tdAd472_FD_66722 | JGI IMG/M metagenome (GOLD analysis project Ga0070727, IMG submission 66722) | Marine sediment microbial communities from the Atlantic coast under amendment with organic carbon and nitrate - tdAd47.2 | ecosystem: Environmental > Aquatic > Marine > Coastal > Sediment | place...
CTCCGCCCCGTCCGACTTCCGCCGCGACGGCGTGTACTTCACCGGCACGACGACGTTCCAGGTGGCAGCCGAAGCCGGCGATTACGACGTGCGGATCTACACCAGCATCCAGAACAGCGGCCGAACGCTGGACGTCACCATTGAAGGCATCACGACGACGATCACGCCGACCGCCGGCGCGTACGAGAGCTTCCTGCTGACCAACGGCGGCGGCGGGTTCACCGTCAACGACGGCGTGCTGGACATCACCATCACGACGAATAATACGGTCGGGTTCCTCAACGGCATCGACGTCGGGCTTAACGGCGATCTGGTGGTGGGCAACCAGCAGCCGCTGCACACCGTCGCGGTCGGCAGCGGCGGCGACGCGCTGTCGCAGAGCGATCTCGACACCGCCGTCGCCGGCGCCCTGGACCGCATCGCCGCAAGCGGTGCGTCGTCGGACGCGCTCGACCTGCTTTCCGGGGCGACGGTCACGATCGCGGACCTCTCGGGCACGCACTTGGGCCTGGCCTACACGGCGTCAAACACGATCCAGATCGACCTCGACGCCGCCGGCCACGGCTGGTTCGTCGACGACACCCCCCTGGACGACACCGAATTCGCCCTGACCCTCACCGAGTCCACCCTGACCGCCGCCCCATCGAGCCCGGCGTCCGGCAAACTCGACCTCCTGACGACCCTCCTGCACGAATTCGCCCACCTCCTGGGCCACACCCACGAAGACGAGGGCCTCCTCAACGAAACCCTGACCCCCGGCACCCGCCCCACCGACGTCGACGATGTCTTCAGTGAAGACACCCTCTTCGAAAACCTCAACTGAGGCTGTCAACGGGGCCCGTGCGAAGGGCAGTCAAAAACCAGAACAGCCGGAACACCTCCACAAGGTGTTCCGGCTGTTTGCTGTTTCGGGTCAGCGTAGCCGATCGACGGAGTTTTTCGTCGCGAATGTCAGCTGAGGTCAGCTTCAGCCTTCAGCATTAGTTCGACAGCTTCGCGGCCGGTCATGCCGACTTCGATTCCAAAGTCACTCGCTTGCGGAGTGCAGGCGACGATGCGGGCGTCGAACAGATCTTCGGGTTCGACGAGCGGGCATTGCGGCGTGCCTTTGGCGATCGCGATGGCCTGTCCGAATTCCGCGGGGGTTTCCATGTCGTAGATGCCGCAGCCGACGATTCCTGCTTTTGTCAGGATCGAGCAGTACTGCCCCTTGTGCCAGCGATTGCTGATTCCAATGGCGCTGCCGTTCTCAAAGTGCAGTTCGCGGCTTGTGCTGCGGGGCAGGTTGTCGGACATGGAAGGCTCCTCGCAGGAAACGTCGTGGATGCCTGCTTGCGTCCGGTTGGATTCGGCAGGCGGTCAGGGGTGAGTATACTCCGCGCGTTTTCATGCAACACAGCAACCGGGTTACTCATCAGGAAGGGACAGGATGGTCATCGTCGTCGCTGAGATTCACCTTAACGCCGGAACGCGCGATGCGTTTCTGCAGGAGTTCCATCAGATTGTGCCGCTTGTGCGCGCCGAGGATGGCTGCATCGAATACGGGCCAACGATTGACTGCGAAACAAGTATCGGGGCTCAAATCCCGTTTCGGTCGGATGTTGTGACGGTCGTCGAGAAGTGGGAGTCGATCGACGCGCTGGAGGCTCATCTGGTCGCTCCGCACATGATGGATTACCGACCCAAAGTGAAAGACCTTGTCCAGGAGACGCGGCTGCACATTCTGGAACCGGCATAGGTACGAGAAACGAATCCGCAATGTCTGAGCCGACTCAGTTCGATTCCGATGCTGACGTGATGCGTTATGCGATCGAGATTGCGCGGCGCGGGATTGGGCGTGTCGAACCGAACCCGGCAGTTGGAGCGGTGTTGGTCGACGGGCAACGGCGACTGCTGGCCGCTGGCTGGCACGAGCAGTTCGGGGAGGCTCACGCTGAGGTGAACGCGTTTCGTGATTTCGAACGGCGGCATCCCGATGCGGCGGCGCGGGCCGAGCTGGTTCGCGCGGCGACGTTGTTCGTGACGCTCGAACCGTGCTGTCATCACGGCAAGACACCGCCGTGTTCGGAAGCTGTCATCGCGTCAGGCGTTCGTCGAGTCATTGTCGGGCTGCGCGATCCCTCGCCGCATGTCGACGGCGGCGGCCTGCGGCAGATGGAGTCTGCGGGGCTTGATGTTTCATCCGGGCTGCTCGACGACGAAGTCCGGCTGCTGAACTCGCCATTTCTGATGCTCGTAAAGAACGGTCGACCGTGGGTGCATGGCAAATGGGCGATGACGCTCGACGGACGCATTGCGACGCGGACTGGCAGTTCGAAGTGGATTTCCGGCGAGGCGTCACGGGCGATCGTGCATGAACTGCGGGGCCGCATGGATGCCGTGATCGTTGGGAGTGGAACTGCCAGGACGGACGATCCGTTGCTGACAGCTCGGCCCGAAGGTCCGCGCACGGCGACGCGCGTCGTCGTCGATGCTGGGGCGGAACTGTCGCTCGATTCGCAACTGGTTCGCACGGCGGGTGACGTTCCCGTTCTGGTCGCAGCACTTGAAACGACATCGGTGAAGAACGTTGACGCACTGTCGGCAGCGGGTGTTGAAGTTCTGCGATTGCCCGCCTCAGAGGGCTCTGGTCACGTCGACCTGAATGCGCTGTTGCGCGAACTCGGGCGGCGATCAATGACGAACGTGCTGGTCGAAGGTGGCGGCGGATTGCTCGGCAGCCTGTTTGATCGTGAGCTGGTCGACGAGGCGCACGTCTTCATCGCACCGAAGTTCTGCGGCGGCATCAACGCGGTATCAGCGGTTGGGGGACTCGGCGTTGAGAGGATTCCGCAGCAGCCGGAACTTGATCCCTGTGTCATCACGCAGGTCGAATCGGATGTGTATTTCCGCGGCCATGTGCGGCGGACGCGATGATGCGTGTTGGGATCGTGTTTGAGTACCCGACCGTCAACGGTGGCGAGAACTCGATGTTCGCGGTCATCGAGTGGCTGCTGGCCGACGCCCGTTCGCTCGATCTGGAGCTTGTCGCGTTGTGTCCGTCGAGAGGAGCTGTTCGCGAGCAACTCGATGGTCTGGGAGTCGAGCTGGTCGCATTCGATCGGCACGCGGTCCGACGTGAGGCCGCGAGCAACACGGGGGGATCAGAAATCCGCGAGCGGCAGGTCGCGGCGCTCGTTGCTGCCGTCGAGGCTGTCCGGCCCGACGTGCTGCACGCAAACAGTCTGGCGATGGGACGGTTGCTCGGTGCGGCGGCGGCGCAGTTGCCGTGTCCGACGACATCGCATTTGCGGGACATTCTCAAGCTCAGCAAAGCGGCGGTTCGCGACCTCAACCAGAACTCTCGATTGATCGCTGTGTCGGAAGCGACTCGTGAGTTTCACATTGCTCAAGGGCTGACCGTCGAGCGGAGTTGCGTGGTTCATAACGGCGTTGCAGGGCCGGCAATGACCGAGACGCCGTGCGTCATTCGCCAGCGAATCCGAGAGGAACTCGGTATTCCGACGGATGCTGATGTTCTGCTGACGGTCGGGCAGATCGGTCTTCGAAAGGGACTCGACACGCTGGCCGAAGCGGCCCGAAAACTGGCAGTCAGCGGTCGGTCGCTGCACTGGATGATTGCCGGCGAGAGGTTCTCGCAGAAACAGGAGAGCGTCGACTTTGAACGTCAGGTCTTCGCAGCGTTTCAGAGTGCGGGGCCGACCGTCACGACGCATCGGCTCGGATATCGCCGCGACGTTGCCGATCTGATGCTCGCTTCTGACCTGCTGGTTCACGGAGCGCGGCAGGAACCGCTCGGTCGAGTGCTGCTGGAGGCAGCCGCGTTGAAGCTGCCGATCATTGCGACCGATGTCGGCGGGACACGCGAAATCCTCGAAGACGGCGTCAGCGGGAAGCTCGTTCCGGCAGATGACTCAGCGGGGATGGCGACGGTCATCGAGCACCTGCTGAAGGCCCCGAAGCTGCGGCTCGGAATGGCCGATGCGGCGGCGGAACGAGTCGCGCGGGACTTCAGTGTTGAACGGTCGGCGCGGCAACTGGTTGCTCTCTGGCGAGCGGCGCGCGATGAAAAAAAGAGTCGGCCGGAAGCATAGGCGCTCGTCCGAGACAGACCCGACACAGGCCGCCTCGGCTACACTTCCAGCCGACGCGATTACCATGATTGCAAGCGGTGTGCCAGATGGCGTTCACGTTTTTGAGGCGCGGTGGCGGTCGTATTTTCGAGGGAAAAACGGCTGTGGACGAAATGAGCGAGTGGGCGGGGAGAGATCTTCTGCACGCGACGCAGGCATTCTGGTCGAAAGGACGGGCACTTGTCAGACGCTGATGAACTTGCGACGCAGAGTCGGTCGGACGCTGCTGAGAACCGACCGGCGTCGACGATTGCGATCATATTTTTCCTGTTGACGGTGTGCCCGCTGGTCATCTGGATTCTCGCGACAGGAATCCGATGGACGGTTCGCGATCGCGTTCCGTATCTCGCCACAGTTTTCTACGCGCTGCCGCCGCCGCTGCTGGTTGTGCTCGCGCTGTTTGTTGGCCTGCGATTGCGGCGCTCAGGGCGGATTCGGGGGGCTCGCGTCGTGGCTGCCGTCGGAGTCCTGCAGCTTGTTCTCTGGAGCAGCGCGGCGTTTCGCGGTGAGCAGCCTGTTCCGTCGGACGATTCCTTGCGGTTTGTCTTCTGGAATGTCTCGCGGGGCGACTTCGGGTACGAGAACGTCGCCCGGCTGATTGCGGAGTTCGATGCGGACATTGTTACGATGACCGAAGCGATCGGTCGCGGCCAGGCTCCGGATTTCTGGCGAGTTGCCTGTCCGGAATACACGCCGCTGCCGCTGAGTTCGGGGATGACGTTGCTGGTTCGAGGCGACGCGACGCTGGTCGAGCATGATCGTGCCGGGCCAGTGTGCCGCTGGCGCGTGGCTGATGTTTCTGTGCGAGGAAGGTCGTTGAAGGTCGGCGTCGTTGACTTCACCTCAAACCCGATTCTGTTCCGGGAGCCCGGATTTCTGGCGCTGGCAAAGCTGTTTGAGCGACACACGGGCGAGCCGTTCATTCTCGCCGGCGACTTCAACACGCCCATTGATTCCGCCGTTGCCGGGTCGCTGCGCGAACGTGCGACCAATGCGTACGAGCAGTCGGGCGAAGGCTTTCGCGAAACGTGGCCGGTGTTTCTGCCGCTGATGAAGCTCGACCAGATCTGGGGCAACGCGAACATTGACTGGCACCGCTGTCGGCATCTGTGGTCGCTGCGTTCGGATCATCGTCCCGTCGTGGCGGAGTTCGAGATCACGCTGCCGGCTGCTGACGACCGGTGACCGCAACGTCTTGTGGATGCGGTCGGACGAGTTCGTTGCGCATTCATGCCGTCGCCGCAGCGAACGACCGGATCATTCCCGGCGAGTTGCAGACTGGCGGCGAGCTGCAGAGTGGCGGGGACGGCAACTAGAATCGCGAATCGATCAATCTGCATTTTCAATCCGGTAGAAAGGACTCGACGATGTTCGACCTCGCTCGCATTCAACAGGCACTCGCGGAACAGAATCTTGACGGCTGGCTGCTGTACGACTTTCGCGGCAGCAACGTTCTGGCTCGACGAGTCCTGGAACTGCCGGATGATCAGATGGGCTCGCGGCGGTGTCTGTATTTCATTCCGCGCGAAGGCGAGCCGCGAAAGCTGGTCCATCGAATCGAGTCGGGCGTCTTCGATCATCTGCCTGGCGAGGCGACGGTTTATCTGAAGTGGCAGGAGCTGGAGGCCGGGATCGAGTCGCTCGTTAGTGGTTGTTCGCGGCTGGGAATGGAGTACTCGCCGCGGAATGCGAATCCGTATATCTCGCGTGTTGATGCCGGGACCGTCGAACTGGTCCGCAGTTTCGGGTGCGAGATCGTGCCGTCGGGCGATCTGATTCAGTCATTCGAGGCGACCTGGGACGCGGAGCAGTGGGCTCTGCATCAGGAAGCAGCCACTCATACGAACGCGGCGTTCGAGGCGGCCTTCCGGTACATCGTCGAGCAGGTGCGGTCGGTCGGGTTCGCGGAAGAGTCCGCCGTCAGCGACGTCATCATGCAGCACTTCGCTGACAATAAGATGACGACCTATCACCCGCCGATTGTCGGCGTTGGGCCGCACAGTGGGGATCCCCATTACGAAACCGGCACAAGCGGGGAGACGAAGATTCGCGAAGGGGACTTCGTGCTCGTCGACCTGTGGGCGAAGATGGATCGGCCGCGGGCCGTCTACAGCGACCTCACCCGAACCTGCTTTGTCGGCACGACCGTGCCAGAGAAGTATTCCCACATCTTTGACATCGTCGCTGCCGCCCGCGATGCCGCCATCGAGTGTGTTCGCAGTGCGTACGCGGATGGACGGGCTCTGCAGGGCTGGGAAGTCGATGCCGCCTGTCGGGCTGTGATCGAAGACGCCGGTTATGGCGAATATTTCTTCCATCGCACGGGGCACAGCATCGGGCAGGAAGTGCATGGCAACGGAGCGAACATGGACAACCTGGAAACCCGCGAAGAACGGCTCGTTATGCGCAACACCTGCTTCTCAATCGAGCCGGGCATCTATCAGCCGGAATTCGGCGTTCGCAGTGAGGTCGACGTGTTCGTCGACGGCGACGGCAACGTGCATGTGACCGGCGGCGAGCTGCAGACGGAAGTTTATCCGCTGCTGGCGATGTTCTGATCTGGATCGACTGGTAGTCGCGCTATCTCGTTTAACGCCCAGCCGCAGGCGCCGGCCACCAGACTGCGCGGGTCGGAGGTGGCCGGCGCCTGCGGCTGGGCGTTAAACGAAGGCGCGCTGCGTTCTGACGATTGTCAGAAGCGCGCGAATGCTTTTCCGTCAAGAACTCTGCGCGGATTTTTGACTGTGCAAACACCGCACAGGGCGTCCTTTTCGAGCTGCTTCGGATGCTCCGGCTGTGCCGCCTGAGGCTGGATGTGAGGTGCTCGCGCCCTGTGCCGAATGCAGATCCGACCCTGTGAAATCGTAGAGGTTGCGGAGCATTGTGAAGCGATTCCGCTGAGGCGAACTGGCGATACCAGTAAGGCCGCAGGCATCACGAAGACCTGGCCGATTCGGCAAAGGCTTCGGCCTGCGACGCGGCGTTTCTACTGACGCCTGCTGTTGTTCGACCCGCCAATGTTTCACCCGGCGTCAACGGTTGCTCGTCCCGTAAGTCGGGGTGCTCTCGGAAGACAAACAGATTCTTCGAGAGCATCAACCGAACTTCGCATCACGCCCTCCGGAGGTACTCCCTTGTTAATCTCAAGCCATGACCAATCGTCAGCGACTCCCGATTTTGTCGCTGGTCCCGCGTTTCGCTGGAGCATGCTGTTTGTCGGCCTGGCCGTCGGCTTTCTCGGCATGGATCTGATGGTTCGCCGCCCAATGATGCGGGAACTCGCTCAGGTCCGCTCGGAACTCAATTCTGTCGAAGGCGACATGGAGGAACTCGTCGGTGTCCGCAATCAGGTCTGGGAAACCAACAACCTGCTGACCAGCCTGAAGTCGCAGTACCGGCAACTGGAAGACGCTCGGATCAGCGTCACCGCGATGGAACAGCTTCGCAAAGAAGTCGAAGCCGAAGCCGCCAACACAACAGTCGCCTTCAACAAGCTTGACCGTCTGGTCGGCCTGCAGAACAGCGTCATCACCAACACGAAGAATATCGAGACCGCCGAAGGGCAGCTCGACCGCATGGTCACGTTGCAGGAACAGGCCGTGCTGGCCGGGCAGCGCACTGATCAGGCCGTCGAGGCGATCACCGGCCTGCTGAAAGTTCGCGAAGCGGCTCAGATTGAGAGTGCCGATATTGATTCCGCGCTCGCCGCGGTTGAGAAGTTCGGCGACCTGAAAGAGCAGATCGTCGTCGAAAGCGAAGGCGTCGAAGTCGCAGAGTCTGAAGTCGCTCAGGCGTTCTCGACCGTTCGTCAGTTCAAGGATCTGAAGCACGAAATCTTCATGCACGGTGACGGTCTGGACGCGGCCCGTGAGCATGTGGCCGGCCTCGCCGCGATTAAGAACGACATCTTCAATTCGGCAGAGAATACGGAAACGGCTCACGAAGCAGCCCGCCGCATGATCGCCCTGAAGAACGATCTCAACGGGGAAGCGGACGGCATTCTCGACGCTCAGCAGCACGCCGACGATCTCTTCACACTGAAGAACGACATCGTTGAGAACGGTGGCGATACGGCAACCGCGTTCGAGCACACCGAGCGACTCTTCACGCTGCGTGACGAGCTGAATGCCGACATGGACCTCGACAATGCTCAGTCGAAGCTGACGCAGCTCGTGCGGATTCAGGATGACCTCAACACGCAGACCGGCGACGTCATCGACGCGATTGAAACGCTGGAAGTTCTGACCGACCTGAGCGACGAACTGCAGACGCAGGTCGATTCGATGGGCGACATGCGGAAAGGTCTGATGGACATCATCCTGCTGGAAACGACGGTTGCCAAAGCGGTCGATGTTCTGGAGCCGCTGCAGGAAGTCAGCCAGTTGCGTCGCATGAGCCGCGAAGATGTTCGAGCTGCCGCTCGCACAATCATGGAGCAGCGTTCCTCTCGACTGGCAGCCCGCGAAGATGAGACGGTTCGTCGTCCGTCATCGCCGAAGCTCAAGCTGGACGATGTTGAACTCTTCACTGACGAAGAGCCGCGTGACATCCTCGTCCCGACGCCTCGCGAAGATGACATCGACAGCGTCATCGACGGACTGGAAAAGTAGCTTCCTCAACGCGTGCCGGAGCCCGGTCCGATTTCACTCTGATCGACCTGCTCTGAAAACTGCCACCACCTGATGAACTGACTCTTGTTTGCGATCGGGCACGGCACGCGGTTTGAAACACGTTCCCTGCAGGAACCGACGGCGAGGTCCGGGAAACTGGACCTCGCCGTTTTTGCGTTTGGCATGGTAATTCGTTTGGCACAGTGTTTCGTTTGACCCGAAGCCGGAGGCGATGGCGTTTCGTACTCTCAAAACGCCGTCGCCTCCGGCTTCGGATTAAACGAGAAGGGTCTCTCCGTCACCGGCCCAGCAAGTGTCGCAGCGCGGGTTCGAGTTCTGGAAATGCGAAGTCGTAGCCGCTCGCTTCAAGTCGCGTCGGCTCGACGTTCGTGCTGCCCAGCAGCAGCTCGTTGCCCATTTCACCAAACAGCGTTCGCACGACGAAGGCGGGCAGCGGAAAAACTGTCGGTCGGCGGAGGACATGGCCAAGCGTCTTTGTGAAGCTGCGATTGTCGACCGCTCCAGGAGCAACCGCATTGACTGGCCCGCTGAGCGAATCTTCCTGCAGGCAGTGCTGAATGATTCGCGGCAGATCGTCGAGTGCAATCCAGCTCATCCATTGCCGACCGTTGCCCACGACGCCGCCACCGCCCAGCTTGAAGGGCGTGAGCATTTTCTTCAGCGCGCCGCCTTTGGGACTGAGCACGACGCCGATCCGCAGATTGACGACTCGAATCCCGGCATCACGGGCTGGCCGCGTCGCGTCTTCCCATTCGACGCACGTCTGGCTGAGGAAGCTCGGTCCCGGCGGGCTGTCTTCGGTCATCAGGTCGTCGCCCCGGTCGCCGTAGTACCCGATCGCCGAAGCACAAACGAAAACCTTTGGCGGATTCTTCAGCCCGGCGAGAGTGCGGGCGAGCAATGACGTGCTGTCGACACGGCTGTCCCGAATCAGACGTTTCACACGGTCCGACCAGCGCCGCTCGGCAATGTTGTATCCGCCGAGATGGACGACCGCGTCACAACCCTCAAGACCGGCGGCATCCATCGTGCCCTCGGCAGGGCTCCAGGCGACCGTCCCCGTTGTCTCGTCCGAAGCCTTTTCAGCCGATGTCTTCTCGCGGACCAGACGTACGACGTCGTGTCCCCCGGTTGTCAGAAACGAAACCAGTTCCGTCCCCACCATTCCTGTTGAACCGCCGATTGCAATCTTCATGGCTGGTTTCTCCCGTGTTGAGGTGTGGAATCTTAAATCAAGCTCGGTCACCCGGTGCCGATATTGAAACGTCCGTTCGAGCGACCGACGGATTAACCGGCCAGCGATGACCTCTCCGAGAAGCCCCAGCGGTGCGCGGTACTCAATCCGGTCTGTCAGGAGGCACTGCTGCTCTGAAACCGGCTGCATCGCGTGCGTGTGTTCCCAGCGGGCAAATGGGCCGGTGCGCTGCACATCGCAGAACTCACGTCCCGGAACGATCCCGCCGTGTTCAGCGACCCAGAGCTTCGAGAGCGGCCCCATTCTCATTCGCAGCCGAGCAATTCCGCCGTCGACCACGCCATCGGTCGAGAGCAGGTCGATGGATTCCCACGGTGGTGCGAGACGTTCGAACGCGCCGGGCCGGCAGTGCCAGTCAAACGCGGCCTCCGCCGAGACGGGCAGTTCGGTCGACTTCTCGAAAACGGGCATCGCTCTGCTTCCCTCGTCAGGAATCGGTCGTCGATGCAGTTCAGGAACGCGTCGACATACTTCGAGCTGCGTCGCACATTGCACTTCACTCTCCCGCTTACTGGAGAGTCGCGGTCTCAGCCACGGAGAGGAGACTCACTGATTCTCTGCATGCTGACCAACCAGCGTGCTGCCTTCCCCAATTGCTCGTGCCTGACGGTCGACGCTCCTGAAGGGATGGTGACGAACTGTCAGACTGCGGCGTTACAGAAACGCTTCGAGTCCGGCTGTCTCGATCGCCTTCAGCAACTCTTTGACCTGAGCTTCGTCATCAAGTCTGGCGACCAGCGTTGCCTTGTCAGTGTGGACGACGACGCAGTCATCCAATCCGATTGTTGTCACGAGGTGGTCGCCTGACGAGAAAATCGTGCAGTTTTCTGTTTCGATTCCAACGTGCCGACCGAGCACCGTGTTTCCCTGCTCGTCGCGCGGGTGCAGCCGGGCGAGTGCCGACCAGCTGCCGACGTCGTCCCAGCCGAATGGAGCTTCCAGCACGCAGACATCACGCGAATGCTCCAGCACGGCATAGTCGATCGAGATCGAGGGGCAGTTGGGAAACTCTCGTTCGAGTGTTTCCGCGAAGTCCGCTTCGCCGATCCGGTCACGAATTCGGTCGAGGACGACCATCAGCTTTGGCTGCAGGCGTTCAAGCTCACGAACAATCGTGTCCGCTCGCCAGACAAAGATGCCACTGTTCCACAGAAAGTTGCCGGCTTCCAGAAATTCCTGGGCGGTTTCGAGGTTGGGCTTCTCGCGAAATCGAGCGACGTCAAACACGCGGTCCGTATCGGCCAATGGTCCGCCGCGCTCGATGTAACCGTAGCCGGTTGCGGGCCGGTCGGGCACGATGCCGAACAGACATAACTTCTCCGGTGAGCTTTCCAGCGTCGCCATTGCTCGTTCGACTGCGGCGACGAAATCCGCCTCGGGACGAATCACGTGGTCGGCCGGTGTGACGAGCATGACGGCATCCGGATCTTCCGCCAGCAGACACAGAGCGGCCAGGCCGATGCACGGCGCCGTGTTCCGGCCACACGGTTCAATCAGGATGTGGCTCGCCGGAACGTCCGGAAGCTGCCGCCCGGTTTCGACGGCGTGAGCGGCTCCGGTCACGATCCAGGTTCGCTCGTCCGACGACAGACTTCGACAGCGACCGACCGCCTGCTGAATCAGCGAGTGATCACCGAACAGCGACAGAAACTGCTTCGGCAGCTCCTTCCGACTGACCGGCCAGAATCGAGTTCCACTTCCGCCCGCCATGACAACCGTGTGCAGCATCCCGAGTGTCCTTTCTCTTCTCAGCAGCGAATGATCTTCAGTCCGTCGCGGCGGAAGTCTACCGTCTGTCGGAGATTCTGACATACAGGTCGTCGTGGACGAGGTCACGACGCAGGATGCCTTTCTGCTCAGACGCCGGAACGCGCAACCGCCAACCAGCGAGAGTGCACTCAGATGTGATTGTGAAATCGAAGAGCATCGTAGCTACCGTCGCCAGACGGTGGGGCAGTCCACCGTCTCGGCGACGGTAGCTACGCCAGGTACCGAAATCGCTGAGGGCACGCGACCAGCGACGCCGCACGAGTTTGACTCGCTGTCCGCGTTTCGATCAGGCTAGACTGATCGATCCCCACAGGGTCCCGCCCAGTCGCCGCCGGCTCGGTCCGACGCGTCCCGCCTCTGATTGCCAATCCCTCTGACTGTTTCCGAAAGTCGCAGATGCGTTCTCTGAATCCCATCGTCTTCCACTGCTTTGCCGCCGGTCTGATCACGGTTTCTGCCGCTGCATTGAACGCGAGCGCCGCCGATTCGGTGCCGCAGTTCAATCGCGATGTTCGGCCGATTCTTTCGTCGGTCTGCTTTAAGTGTCACGGTCCGGACGAGGCAACTCGCGATGGCGACGTGCGGCTCGACACCGAAGAGGGCATCGCTCATGCGTTTGGCGGAGGGCTCACGGAAAGCGAGGCCTGGCAGCGGCTGACGGCGACCGATCCGGATCTGATCATGCCTCCGCCGGATTCGCCGATCGAACTTGAGCCCGAGCAGCGCGAAACGTTGCGCCGCTGGATCGAAGCCGGAGCGAATTGGGAAGGCCACTGGTCATTCATCACACCGACGAAGCCAGCGATTCCTGACCTCAAAGATGCCGGTCGGATTCGGAACGCGATCGACGCGTTCATCGCCGCGCGGCTTAAGAACGACGGCCTGTCGCTCAGCGAAGAAGCGGATCGTGAGCGGCTGTTGCGGCGCGTCACGTTCGACCTGACCGGCCTGCCTCCGACGCTCGAAGAGATCGACGCGTTTCTTGCCGAGTCGCAATCCGACCCCGATGGTGCGTACGAACGAGCTGTTGATCGGTTGCTGGCCTCACAGCACTTTGGCGAGCGAATGGCGCTCGCCTGGATGGACGCTGCCCGGTATGGCGATTCGAGCGTCTTTCACGCGGACGGCCCGCGCGACATGTGGCCGTGGCGCGACTGGGTCATCAAGGCTTACAACGAGAACAAGCCGTTTGACGAGTTTACCGTCGAGCAGCTTGCCGGCGACCTGATCCCCGACGCGACGGTCGAGCAGAAGATCGCGACCGGCTTCAACCGCAACAACGCGACGACAGACGAAGGCGGAGTCATCGCCGAAGAATTCCGTGTCGAGTACGCGGTCGATCGCGTCAAGACGACCAGCATGGTGTGGATGGGGCTGAGCCTCGAATGCGCTCAGTGCCACAATCACAAGTACGACCCCATCACGATGGAGGACTACTACCGCGTCTTCGCGTACTTCAACCAGGCGTCCGATCCGGGGATGCAGACTCGCCGAGGCAACCAGGCGCCCGTTGTCGACGTCTTCGACCCAAAGAGGCTGTCACAGGCCGCAATTCTCAAGCAGGATCTGCCGCCGATCGAAGAGCGTCTGGCCGCCCGCAAGGCCGCCGCTGAACCCGAGTTTGTTGCGTGGCTCGAAAAGGCGTCGGCCGATGTCGATGCTGACTCGCTGCTGCCCGGCGGCGGAGTTCTGCATCTGCCGCTCGACGAATCACTGACCGACCTGCTCGACGACAAACGCGAGGCATCCATCAAAGGCAAGACGCTGTGGGCCGACGGTCGATTCGGCAAAGCGTTTCAGCTCGACGGCAGCAACTGGGTCGATCTCGGCAACGCCGCCGACTTCACTCACACCGACGCGTTTTCGTACGGCTGCTGGCTCAAGCCGAATGGAAATGCCAATGGAACAGCCATCGCGAAGATGGACGACGGCAACGCGTACCGCGGTTTCGACATGCTCTTCAGCAACGGCAAGCTGGCCGTTCACATCATCAATACGTGGCCGACGAACGCGATCAAGGTCAACACGAAGAACGGCCTGAAGAAGGACGAATGGCAGCACGTCTTCGTTGTTTATGACGGGTCGAGCAAAGCCGCCGGTCTGAAGATTTACTTCGATGGCCAGTTGCAGGAATGGACCATCGAGCAGGACCGGCTCAGCGACACAATCCGCTCGAAAGTGCCGCTGTATCTCGGTCGCCGAAGCACGAGTGCTCCGTTCAAAGGACTGCTCGACGAGGTCCGCGTCTACGATCGGGCGCTGACGGAAGTCGAAGTTCAGTCGCTCGCGGGCAGCGATCCCATTCGCCCGCTGCTGGCACTCAAAGCGGACGAACGGACTGCCGAACAGACTCAGACATTGCGGACGCACTACCTGACGTCGGTCGATGCCGAGTACCAGAAAACCGCTAAGGAACTGCAGGTCCTGAAGGCGAAGATCAGCGAGAACGAGAAGCCGATCAGCACCGTCATGGTCATGCAGGATGTGCCGAACATGCGGCAGACGTTCGTGCTCGAACGCGGCCACTATGCGAATCCGAACAAGGAGCGGGCCGTCAATCCCGGTGTGCTCTCGATGCTGCCTCCGCCACCCGCCGAAGCACCGCAGAACCGGCTCGGTCTGGCCCAGTGGATTGTCCAGGACGATCATCCGCTGACCGCTCGCGTCACGGTCAACCGCTACTGGTCAATGCTCTTCGGCACGGGCATCGTCAAAACGCTCGAAGACTTCGGGTCACAGGGCGAGTGGCCGAGCCATCCGCAGCTGCTCGACTGGCTGGCCGTCGACTTTGTCGAAAGCGGCTGGGACATCAAACGGATGCTCAAGCAGATGGTCATGTCGAGCACTTACCGACAGACGGCTCGCGTCACGCCGGAACTGCTCGAACACGACCCGGAGAACCGGCTGCTCGCTCGCGGCCCGCGTTTCCGTCTGCAGGGAGAATTCATCCGCGACAACGCGCTCGCCGCCAGCGGGCTGCTCGTCGACAGGATCGGTGGTCCGAGCGTCAAGCCCTACCAGCCACCCGGCCTGTGGAATGAGGTCAGTCTCAGTGGCGCGACGTTTCAACGGGACGCCGGCGAAAAGCTCTACCGCCGCAGCATGTATACCTACTGGAAGCGGTCCGCTCCGGCTCCGTCACTGACGATCTTCGACGCTCCGACCCGCGAGAAATGTGTCCTCCGCCGGTCGCGCACCAACACGCCGCTGCAGGCACTCGTCACGCTGAACGACGTCCAGTTTGTCGAAGCCGCAAGGATGCTCGCCGAACGAGCGATCAAACACGGCGGCGCGGCGATCGACGACCGCATCGAGTACGCCTACCGACTTGCGACTGGCGTCCGACCAAAGTCCGTCGTCCGTGAGTTGCTCAAGAAGACGTATCACGATGAGCGCGCGCTCTTTGCCGAAGACGCAGATCGGGCGAAGAAACTGATTTCATCCGGCGAATCCCCCCGCGACGAATCCCTCGACCCCGCCGACCACGCGGCGTTGACGATCGTCACAAGCATGATCCTGAACCTCGACGAAACCCTGACGCGAGGGTGACACGCAGGGCCGGTTCCTACCGGCCACATTTGAAACGCGGCGATGAACTGGCCGGTGGGAACCGGCCCTACGGAAACGGAGGCCCGGTCATGAGCACAGCTCACGTTGACGACACCCAACTGCCTGGGGCGATCGAAACAGCACTCTCTCAGGCACGACAACTGAATTATCCGGTTGAAAATATGGACATCTCGGCGTCGATGAAGAATGGGAATTACGTCGTTCATTTCTTCCCGGTCTGCACACCGGGAGCAATCGTGATGGGAGGCGATCTTGAGATCACAATCAACTCGGCGGGCCATCAGGTGCTGGACTTTTCGCGCGGTCAATGAAGGCGGGCTGGCCAGTGGGAACCGAATTCGCGGACGACTGACGCGCGGCTGAGTTGTCGCGTCATGAAACCGCGTATGTGTGAATGCTCGACGGAGATACGATTTCAGAGACGATCCCTGAATCCTGTGGAGAGGGTTATGTCCGAAAAGACAAAAAAGGCTGATGCCAGTAGTCAGGAGCCGACTCTGCCTCACGATGGTGTAGAGGCACCCGACGACGTTCTGAACTGGGATGTCGAGTTGCCGGCACCGACGCGACCGGGCGGCAGATTTATCGCGAAACTGCGTCCTCGTGGCCGCGCCGTTCCGATTCCATTCGAGCCGGATCTGGACAACAGGGCCGAGTCATGACCGACAGCGCGTATCCCTGGTACTCCGTTGTTGAAAGTGACGTACTGGAGCAGGGTGATCTGATCGAATCGTGTCCGGTCTATCTGCCGGTTGAAGATCTCGATGATCCAACGCTGGCAATGTTCGACTGGGAAGAACGTGATCTGATCGTCCTTTCGCAATCGTGTGATCTCGTACCTGGTCGCGAGAAACTGACCGAAGTGCTGCTCGGGACCGTCTGGGATCGCTCCGAACTGACAGGATATCTGGCAACCTCAAAAGGAATGGAGGACGCGCGGAGAGGCAATCTGCCAGGGTTTCACGTCCTGGCAGCCTGCGAGGCGAATGGCTTTTCG
>Ga0070727_10002809_pt1 | contig 16353 bp, 12 predicted proteins | sample tdAd472_FD_66722 | JGI IMG/M metagenome (GOLD analysis project Ga0070727, IMG submission 66722) | Marine sediment microbial communities from the Atlantic coast under amendment with organic carbon and nitrate - tdAd47.2 | ecosystem: Environmental > Aquatic > Marine > Coastal > Sediment | place...
TCGCCGCCGACATTGTCGAAATAGACGTCGATGCCTTTCGGTGCGGCTTCCTTCAGGGCGGCGACGAGCCCTTCAAGGCCTTTGGCCTCTTTGTAGTCGATCACATGATCGGCGCCGAGCGACTTCACGAAGGCGCACTTGTCCGGTCCGCCAGCCGAGCCGATGACCGTGCAATTCTTGATCTTGGCGATCTGCACCACGGTCGAGCCGACCGCGCCGGCTGCGCCGGAGACGAAGACCGTGTCGCCTTCTTTCAGTTCAGCGACCCGCAGGATGCCGGCATAGGCGGTGAGGCCCGGCATGCCCGCGACACCGAGAAAGGCACTGTCGGGCAGGCCGGTATCGCTGGGCAGCTTCACCGCCATGGCGCTCGCCGGATCGCCGACCCAGGCCGTACGCCAGCCATTCATCGACTGGACGAGGTCTCCGACCTGGAAGTCCGGATTGTTGGAGGCTGTCACCCGGCCGACGGCGCCGCCGGTCATGGTTTCACCGATCTGGAAGGGCGGGACATAGCTTTCGCGGTCATACATGCGGCCGCGCATATAGGGATCAACCGACATCCAGTCATTCTGAACCTGGATTTCGCCATCACCGGGGGCGGTGACATCGACAGTCTTCTTCTGGAAGTCTGAGAGTTTGGGGGTGCCGACAGGGCGTTCGGCGAGCGCCCATTCTGTTGAAGTCATATTGGCCATGAGAGTTTCCTTCCTGCTGTTTTTCTAGTCTTCTAAGTGGACTTGCCCCACTCCGAAGTGAAGGGGCAGGTGTCAGGAAAACCGGTAGTCTTTCTCAGTTGCGCGTGCCTGCAGGGCTTGCAGCGTCAGGCGATGCAGTGTCTTAAGGTGGGCAAGAGGGCTAACCTGACATGACTATTTTGAAGGTAGGCGTCGCTGGCGCCGGTGTGTTCGGCAACTATCATGCGCAGAAGGCCGCTGCCTCTGCCCAAACCGAGCTTGTTGGCGTTTTCGATCTGGACCTTGAGCGCGCAGATCGTGTGGCTGCCCAATTCGGGGCGAAGGGCTTTGACAGCTATGAAGCGTTTCTGGCGGCCTGCGATGCCATCGTGATCGCCGTGCCTGCGACATGGCATGAAAAGCTCGCCCGTCAGGCCATTGAAGCCCATTGCCATGTGCTGGTGGAAAAGCCGCTGGCGCTGAATGGCAAGGCTGCGCGCGATCTGGCCGATGAAGCCGCTGCCCGTGGCCGTATCCTTCAGGTCGGCCATCAGGAGCGTTTTGTGGCGCGCGCCATGGGTGTGCTGGCGATCGAGGAAACACCACTGCTGATCGAATCCGTTCGCGCAGGCCCCCCGGCACCTGATAATCGCGCGGGGGATGTCTCCGTGATCTGGGATCTCATGATCCATGATCTGGACCTTGCCGCCATGATGATGGGCAATGAATTCACCGGCGTAATGGCGAGTGGCAAGCGCGTGCATTCCGACCATATCGATGAGGCGAGCGCCCAGTTTACCTATGCCAGCGGCGGCGTTGCGCGCCTGCGGGCCAGCCGCGCCGCAGAGGCACGCGAGCGGACCATGCATGTGGTCTATCCGTCAGGCGAAATCTCCATCGACTTCCTGACACGCCAGCTGAAGAACACGACGCCCTATGATGTGCGCGTGGATATTGCCGCTGAGCTGCCAGACCCTCTGGGCGCCGCAGACCGCGGTTTTTACGCAGCCTGTCTGGGCCTCGCCCGCAGCCCGGTTCCGGCGCACGGTACGGTCGGCGCCGTCGCCATGGCGGAAGCGGCCGAGAAGGCCATCCTGACAAAACTGGATGCCTGAGGCCTAGTCGCCTGAGCGTGCGGTCTTTTTCGGATCGTGTTTTGGCGCAGGGGCAAGCCGCATGACTTCAGTCTGGAAGCGCTCGTCATTGCCCTCGACCAGAAAGGGCAGGGCAGACGCAATGGCCTTCGCCATCGGCTCAAACCATTCAATATCGGTCTTGGAAAAGTCTGCCAGCACATAGGGCATGACCTTTGACTTGTCGCCCGGATGGCCGACACCGATGCGCACGCGGCGGAAATTCTCGCCCAGATGCGCGATCATGGAACGGATGCCATTATTGCCGGAATGCCCGCCGCCCTGCTTCATGCGCAGACGGCCTGGCGCGAGATCGATCTCGTCATGCAGAACGACAACGTCTTCCGCGCTCAATTTGTAGAACTGGGCGGCTTTGGACAGGGCACGGCCCGTTTCATTGTAATAGGTCTGGGGTTTGACGAGCAAAACCTTCTCGCGGCCATTGGCGGTGTTGATCACGCCTTCGGCAATTTCGCTCTCAAATTTGGAGCGCCAGGGCTGAAACCCGTATTCGCGGTGGATGAAGTCCAAAACAAGAAAACCGGCATTATGCCGGTTCTTTGCGTACTTCTCACCGGGGTTTCCCTGACCTGAAAGAATGAGCACGGCTTTGCCTCCCTCATCCGGTATAGCAGGGGCTGGCTGCGTGCCTAGCCCTAACAGGCTGGACACGCGGGACCAGAATGTGCGGATCAATCTTCCGCTTCGTCTTCGCCGTTGTCTTCGTCAGCGGCTTTGGACTCGGTTGCGGCTTCTTCTTCGTCACCTTCCTCATCGGTCGTCTCGACCTTAGCGGTGCGGCCAGCGATGGTCGCGATGGTGAAGTCACGGTCCGTGATGGTCGGCTCGGCATCGTCCGGCAGCTTGATGTCGGAGATTTTGACATTGTCGCCGATTTCCAGCTTGGACACATCTGCGTCCAGAGATTCCGGAATGTTGCCAGCCGGGACGAGCAGTTCGACAGCGTGGCGAACCACGTTGAGCGTGCCGCCTTTTTTCAGGCCCGGAGACACTTCTTCACCGTGGAAGTGAACCGGAACTTCAACCTTGATCTGCTGGTTGGCGCTGACGCGGAACAGGTCGACGTGCATCGGCTGGTCAGAGACCGGGTGCATCTGGATGGCCTGCGGGATGACGAGCTGTTTCTTGCCTTCGTGGACCAGCGTGGCCGTGGAGGACAGGAAGTGGCCGGTTTCGATGGCTTTCAGCACTTCGTTGCGCTTCAGGCTGATGGCAACCGGCTTGTCGCCGCCGCCATAAAGAACGCCGGGGACGAGCCCTTCGCGGCGTGCTGCACGGGAACCGCCGGTGCCTACGCGCTCGCGCAGCTCAACATTGAACGTAATGGTTGGTTTGGACATGTTTTTTCCTTTCGCCCTCGACTCCGCCTCTGCTGTTATCTCTGAAGAGGTAAGAAGCTGACACGTACGGCCTTGCGCCGTCGTTTCTGAAGGCGCGCCTATAGGCGATGTTCAGGAGGCTGGCAAGGCATTAGGGCAGGCGAGGGGCCTGCCATCGCACCGCGATTTACCGAGGCAGGCCCAAGCTCAAGCGCCGGGCTTGTGCTCTCTGTCGCAACATCCTTCGACTTCGCTCAGGATGAGTCCGCTCTTACCGCACCCCCGAAGCGCTCATGCTGAGCGAAGTCGAAGGATGTCGCGGGCACCTCTCGGTACAGTTTTCGCAGGTCTGACGCCGTTATTAGCAAGTATCAAGTCAGTTGAGCCTTTACTGATACCCCCCGCTTTACGCCCAGCGCCCACCTTTTTCCCCACCCACAAAGCCAGATATTTCCCTCTCAGACCAAGGTCGGGGATGGTGGTAGGCGGAAATCGCGTAGACTGGTAAAATGAATGCGGGAGGAAACGCGCTGAAACATCACATCATGATCGCACTTGGCATTCTGATGGGCCTGGTCTTTGCGTTCCGGGCCGCGGTCGCGATTCTGGAGCCCGGATTCGGCTTTCGGGAGATATATCTGCTGGGCGGGCTGGTCCTGTCAGGCTGGCTGATCATTGGCGGCCTGGCCGAGTGGCGTCATGCGCGCAGCCTCGCCAAATCCGATGCGCCGGCCACGAAAGACTGATCCCCGCGGGCCGCTTTCGCCTCTCTCTTAGACCAAAGTACACCTTCCCCATCCCGGCCCCTTCCGGCAGCCTGCAAGCTGCGGAACACCCGCAAAAAGACAAAAATGTCATGGGAGGAAAACGTGTCGGAACCAAGCAAGGAAATTGATGGGAAAGGGTATTGGCGCGAAGTCGTCAGGCTGACCCTTGTCCTGCTCGCCATCTGGTTTGCAGTGTCTTATGGGGCAGGCATCCTGTTCCGGGACTGGCTGGATAATGTCTCGATTGGCGGCGCGCCGCTCGGCTTCTGGTTCGCTCAGAACGGATCGATCTACGTCTTTGTGGGTCTGATCTTCTATTATTGCCGCGCCATGAACCGCCTCGAAAAGAAATACGGCGTGGAGGCCTGAGACGATGGGACAGGATTTCTGGACCTATTTCTGGGTCGTTGGCACCTTCGGCACCTACATCGCGATTGCCTTGTGGGCGCGGGCCTCTTCTACCGATGATTTCTATGTGGCAGGCCATGATGTTCACCCGATGGTGAACGGCATGGCGACGGCGGCGGACTGGATGTCTGCGGCCTCATTCCTGTCCATGGCGGGCCTGATCGCCTTCCTGGGCTATGGCGGCTCTGTCTATTTGATGGGCTGGACGGGCGGCTATGTTCTGCTGGCCCTGCTGCTGGCGCCGTTCCTGCGCGAATTCGGCAAGTTCACCGTGCCGGACTTTGTCGGCGACCGGTATTACTCGACCGCCGCGCGTCTGATTGCCGTGGTTTGCGCACTGTTTGTCTCCTTCACCTATATTGCCGGGCAGATGAAGGGCGTCGGCGTCGCGTTCTCCGGCTTCCTGGGAGTGGAGTTCAACACCGGTATCATTGTCGGCATGGGCATTGTGTTTGTTTATGCGGTGCTCGGCGGCATGAAGGGCATTACCTATACCCAGGTGGCGCAGTATTGTGTGTTGATCTTTGCCTACACCGTTCCGGCGATCTTCATTTCACTGATCATCACCGGCAACCCGATCCCGCAGCTTGGCTTCATCTCCAATGTGAAGGGCGAGGACATCTCCATGCTGGAGAAGCTGAACACGGTGGTGAGCGATCTCGGCTTCCTGGAATATACCAAGACCGACAAGACCATGCTGGACGTGTTCGCCATCACCGGCGCGCTGATGTTCGGCACGGCGGGCCTGCCGCATGTCATCATCCGCTTCTTCACGGTGTCGAGCGCCGGGGCTGCGCGGGTTTCCGCAGGCTGGGCGCTGGTCTTCATCGCCTTGCTGTACACGACGGCGCCAGCAGTTGCGTCCTTCGCCCGGCTGAACTTCATCGATACGGTGAACGAGTCCACCTATATCGCCGATGATGCAGACTATGACACCGAGGCTGCCGCGATTATGGCCGCTGGCGGCAAGCCCACACCGAAATGGTTCAAGGACTGGGAAAAGACCGGCCTTCTTGGCGTTGAGGACAAGAATGGCGACGGCGTCATCCAGTACCGTGCCGGGGCTGACAATGAAGTCACCAAGCTGGACCGCGACATCTTCGTGATGGCGAACCCCTCCATTGCCAATCTGCCCGCCTGGGTGATCGGCTTGGTTGTGGCAGGCGGCCTCGCAGCGGCCCTGTCCACGGCGGCAGGCCTTCTGATGGTGATCTCGTCTTCCATCTCGCACGATTTGTGCCGGCGGACCTTCTTCAAGGATATGTCGGACAAGGATGAATTGCGAGTTGCCCGGGCCTCTGCCGCAGGCGCGGTGATCCTCGCAGGTATCATGGGGATGAATACGGCCAAGCTCGGCTTTGTGGCGCAGGTCGTTGCCTTCGCCTTCGGCCTCGCCGCAGCGTCGCTGTTCCCAGTCATCGTGCTCGGCATCTTCTGGAAACGGATGAACCGGGAAGGGGCGATTGCCTCCATGCTGACCGGTCTCGTCTCTACCTTCAGCTATATCTACTACTTCAAATTCGTGGATACCGACCCGGCAAACTGGTGGTTTGGCGTGTCGCCTGAAGGCATTGGCTTCCTGTTCATGTTCCTGTCTCTGGCCGTGGGTGTGATTGTGGCGCTCGTCACAGCTCCGCCGCCGCAGGATGTGCAGGATCTGGTTGAGGACATCCGTATCCCCGGAACGCGGACCTCGCATGGCATTGCGGACGAAGGGATGGCGCCCATGCCAGCAGAATAACCAGCCCTCCCAGGCTTTAACTTTCGGGCGGCCCTCCCTCTCCGGGCCGTCCGTTTTTGCGTTCTACCAGGTCGGCTATGGACAAAGGGCGGATTTGCCTGTGCGGTAGGGTGTGTATCTTCGGCGACGAGCCGTAATGTGAGGTGAGGATGCCCGTCTGGCTAATCCTTGGCGCAACGACGCTGTATATGCTTGGCCTGTTCCTGATCGCGTGGCGCGGGGACAGGCTGGCCATGCGGCCGGGCTTTACCCAGCATCCACTCGTCTATTCTCTGGCGCTGGCCGTATATTGCACCTCCTGGACCTATTTTGGTGCGGTCGGCACAGCGGCGGCAAGCGGGTGGGACTATCTGGCGATCTATCTTGGCCCGACGCTGATGTTTCTGGCCTTTTCCGGCATCATCCAGCGGATCGGCGATGTCACACAGCGCGAGGGTATCTCCTCGCTGTCAGACTTTCTATCGGCCCGGTATGGCAAGAGTCGTGCGATCGCCGCCGCCGCGACTCTTGCTGCCGTCGCGGGCAGCCTGCCTTACATTGCGCTGCAGCTGAAATCCGTCGGCATGAGCTTTCAGGCGCTGGCCTATGGGGCAAGCGGCGACACCAACACCCCCGCCAGCGAGACCGTTTTGCTCACCGCCATCGCGCTCGCCATCTTCGCCATCCTCTTCGGCACGCGGCAGTCAGACGCGACGCGGCACAATTCCGGCCTGATGCGTGTGCTGGCGCTGGAGGCCATGCTGAAACTGACGGCGCTGGTCGCGGTGGCGATTCTGTCTGTCATGCTACTGATGAAAGGCGGCATTACGGAGGGCAGCGCCGCCATTCAGCCTTTCAAGACCTTCAGCTTTTCCGAGCGCTTCGTGACGATGACCCTGCTGTCCATGGCCGCGATCATCTGTCTGCCCCGGCAATTCCATGTCGCCATGATTGAGCGCCAGAGCATGAATGATCTGAAAATGGCGCGCTGGGTTTTCCCGCTCTACATTTTCCTCACCTGTCTTGTGGTTGTGCCGATCACGCTGGCAGGGCTCTCCGTGCTGGGGCCGGGCGCGCAGCCGGACCTGTTCGTGCTGGATCTGCCGCTGGAACAGGGGCGCGGCCTGCTTGCGACCATGGTGTTTCTGGGCGGCTTTTCGGCGGCCACCGGCATGGTAATCATTTCTACCGTTGCGCTGTCTACCATGGTGACGAATGATCTGGTCGTTCCGGCGATCATGCAGTCAGGCCGTTTCGCCAGCCTGAGCGGCGATGCCGGCTCCCGCATCGTCACGGCACGGCGTATTGTGATCGTCGTGTTGTTGCTGCTCGCCTATGCCTATTACCGGGAGGCTGGCACAGGTGAGGCGCTCGCGCAGATCGGGCTTTTGTCCTTTGCTGCAGCGGCTCAGTTCGCGCCCGGCCTGATCGGCGCAGTGACATGGCGCGGCGGACGGCGTTCCGGCGTGCTGGCCGGATTGATCGCCGGCATGACGCTGTGGGCCTACACACTTTTCCTGCCAGCCCTTCTGGAACCGGATGCAATTGCAGCACATGTGCCGGGCTTTCTGCATCCCTACGCGATGTTTGGCACTCGCATCGAAGACAGTCTGACCCATGGCGTAGGGGTCAGTCTCGGCGTCAATCTTGCGCTGTTCATTATTATCTCCCTGCGCTCGCGAGAGAGATTGCGTGACCGTGTGCAGGCGGCGGCCTTTGTTGGTGGGGACGAGATTGCGGCGATTGCGGAAGGCGCAATGCAGACCCACGCCTCGCAGGTCTCTCCCAATGGCCTGAAGACACTGGCTTCACGCTTCCTGACGCCCGAGGCGGTGGATCATGCTTTCCGAAAGCTGGAAGAGGAAACCGGCATCACGGCGAGCGGGGACGCACCGGCGGACTGGCGGCTTGTGCAGCGTACGGAGAAACTTCTGGCCAGCGCACTCGGCGCGTCCTCTGCGCGGGTAGTGCTGTCCTCCGCCATTGGCGGCAGCGACGTGGCCTTGCCGGATGTCCTGTCCATGTTGGACCAGAAGACGCAAGCCGCCCGGTTCGAACGGCATATGCTGCAATCCATGCTGGAGAATATCCAGCAGGGCATCAGCGTGGTGGATTCCGACCAGCGCCTTGTTGCCTGGAATACCGCCTATGTCGAATTGTTCGATTATCCGTCGGAGAAGATTTCAGTAGGCGTCCCTGTCGCAGAGCTGATTGAGCATAATATCCGCACGGGCTGGATTGACGGAGACCCGGTCGAGGAAGCCCGCCGCCGGGTGGAGCATATGCGCTCTGGCAGCGCGCACAGCTATGAGCGTTGTAATCCCGATGGGCGTTATTTACGTATCAGTGGCAATCCCATGCCGGGGGGCGGCTATGTCACCACATTCTCTGATATTACCGATGACAAGCTACGCGAGCAGGCCCTGGTCGAGGCAAACGAGATGCTGGAAAGCCGCGTCAAGGAACGCACACGCGAACTGGAACAGCTGACCGAAGATTTGAACCTTGCCCGGCAGGAGGCGGAAGGGGCGAACGCCTCAAAGACGCGCTTTCTGGCGGCGGCAAGCCATGACCTCTTGCAGCCCCTCAACGCGGCGCGTCTCTATCTGGGCTCCATGATGTCCAGCAGCACGAATGCCGATCTGGCAGCGCGGGCAGACAAGGCCATTCAGTCTGCAGATGAATTACTGAAGGGGCTGTTGGACATCTCCCGCCTGGATCACAGCCAGGTCAAAGCCGTTCCAGTAAAGCTGCCGCTCGGCCCGCTGCTGGAAGATCTGGCGGATGAGGCTTCCCCCATGGCAGAGAAGGCCGGTCTTGAAATCCGTGTTGCGCCCACCCGTCTCGCCGTGTTCGCAGACCCTGACTATCTGAAGAGCATTCTGCGTAATTTCATCTCAAATGCCCGGCGCTATACGAGTTCTGGCGGCGTGCTGGTCGGTGCGCGGCGGCGCGGAAACAATGTGCGTATAGAGGTCTATGATACCGGCCCCGGCATTCCGGCTGACCGGATGGAGCTGATTTTCGAAGAGTTCCGCCGATATGAGGATGCTGACAATGCCGGCATTCGCGGGGCGGGCCTTGGCCTCTCCGTTGTGCGCCGTCTGGCAAGCCTCATGGATGCGCCGATTGATGTGCGCTCCGTGCCGGGCAGGGGGAGCGTGTTCTCCGTCACGGTTCCGCTGGCGGACATGCTAGGCAAGCGGCGTGCGAAGCCCGCTTTGCCGGTCATGCAGGATGAGGAAGATCTGGATGGTATGAGTGTGCTGTTCGTGGATGACGAGCCTGCGATTGTGGACAGCATGCAGCGCCTGCTGGAAAGCTGGGGCTGTCAGGCCGTTTGTGTGCGAACGGAGGTAGAGGCCGCGCAGAACATGAAGGACACATGCTTTGACGCTTTGATTGCAGACCTTGATCTCAGTGATGACAGCAATGGGCTGGACCTGATCCAGCGTCACAGGGCGCGGCTGCGCAGCCCGGCGAATGTGCTTTTGCTGACGGCCTCTACCAATGCGCCGGAACTGGCCGCGGCAAAGGGCGCAGGGATCGCCGTGCTGCACAAACCAAGCGACCCGGCAGACATACGCCAGTTTCTGAAGACCTGCCAGGTATCCCCCCTTCATCAGGCGGCTGACTAGTCACTGAGCGAAGTCGCTTCCTGATAGATCAGCAGGGCCTGTGTGCGATTGTTCGCGCCCAGCTTGCGGAAGATGGCCGTCATGTGCGCCTTCACGGTGGCGACCGAGATATCCATCTCATAAGCAATCTGCTTGTTGAGAAGCCCGGCTGACAGGCCTGCCAGAACGCGCCTTTGGGCAGGTGTCAGACTGGCAATACGCTCTGCCGCCTGGTTTGGGGGAAGGTCTTCCTCCAAACTTTCGGGAAACCAGTTGCCGCCATCCAGCGTGGTCGCCAGCGCGGCGGAGAGATCATCCAGAGACATGCTTTTCGGCAGATAGCCCGCCGCGCCCAGCGCCCTGGCGCGCTCAAAGGCCTGCGGCGTTTCCGTGGCCGAGACAACGACAATGGGGCAATCCGGTGAGGCCGCCAGCAAACTGGTCAGGCCTTCAAAATCCACCGTATCGCCAAGGTTCAGGTCCAGCAGGATAAGATCCACCGATCGGGTCTTCAGATTGTCGAGCGCCCCGGACAGGCTACTGGCGTGCGCTGCTTCTGCGCCTGCAGGATAGGCGCATTCCAGCGCTGTCTCCAGCGCGTCGCGAAACAATGGGTGATCGTCCACGATCAGGACGCGCGGTGCCTCTGCCACGGTGTCTTCCCCCTGTTACTTCTTGCTGCTTAAGCAGTCTCTACGATGAATGATCGCATTCCGGCAATCCAAGCACGAATTGCCATTCTGCGCCCTTAGACCTTTGTCTTAGCACCAATGGCTAATGGCGCACAGGGGCCTTCGGCTGGATACTCCGCTCATAATAAAAAGTGAGGGAGGAACTCATGTCACATACTTTCAAGGGTATTTTGCTATCTTCAATTGCGGTCGGATTGGCCTTCGGCGCGCAGGCGGAAGAGGCATCTCTGGAAGACCGCATAGCTGCACTGGAGGCCATGGTTTCCGAGCTGAAAACCGAACTGGCAGAAGAACGTGCCCGGAAGGATGATGTTGTCCGCATTGAACGCACAGTCGACGTTGAACAGGTTGAGGCTCCCAAACCCAAGACGGACGGTTTCCTCGTCGGTGACACAACGCTGAAATTCGGCGGCTTCATCGACGCGGATGTGCACGTGACCTCCCTCAGCGATGGCGCGATCGCGGGCAGCTCCATTGCGCGGGATTTCTACGTTCCGGGCTCAACCCCGATTGGCGGAAGTGAAACAACGTTTACGGACTTTACCGCCGAGCCGTCACGTTTCTTCCTGGCCGCCAGCCGCCCCGTGGGCGACAAGACGCTCAGCGCGCATATCGAGATGGATTTCCTTGGGTCGGGTCAGGGCAATGAACTGGTCTCCAATTCCTATTCCCCGCGCCTGCGTCGTGCCTTCATGACATATGGCAACTGGTTGGTCGGCCAGGAATGGTCCACCTTCCAGAACACTTCCGCCATTCCGGAAAGCGCGAGCTTCCTGATCCTGCCCGACGGCATGATCTTCGTGCGCCAGCCCCAGATTCGCTACACAAACGGCAACTGGATGTTCGCGGTGGAGAACCCCAACACGACCACGCTGAATGCCGGGGCGCGCGATGAAAACCTGATCCCGGATGTCGTCGCCCGCTACAATCTCAGCGGAGACTTCGGCAATATTTCCTTCGCGGGCATAGCACGCCAGCTGCGTGCCGATTTCGGCCCCAGCAAAGAGGAAGTCTTCGGCTATGGCCTCAGCGTGTCCGGCAAGGTGATGGTCGGCGCGAAGGATGACATCCGCTTCAATCTGGTCGGCGGGGAAGGCATTGGCCGCTATGTCGGCCTGGCTGCCAGTCGCTCGACGGCGCTGGACCCGAATGGCGATCTGGAAGCCATCCCCAGCTATGGCGGGCTGATCGCCTGGCGCCACCCGTTTGGCAAGACGGCGCGTTTCAGCGGCGGGTATTCCGGCCTGTTCATCGATAATCCGTCTTACTTGCCCGCGACCGTTACCTCCTCTGTGCAGTCTGTTTTTGGCGCAATCCTGTGGGATGTCGCCCCGAACGTCACCCTGGGCACAGAGCTGATGTACGGCCTGCGCGAAGAGGAAAGCGGTGCAGATGGATCGATCACACGGTTCACCTTCTCAACAAAGTATGCATTCTGATAAGAGGACGGAAACATGGCAGATGGAGAGGCAGTTATGACCGAGACAGCGAAAACCTACCCGGTACCGGAAGCATTCGCCGCGCAGGCGAACCTGACCCCGGAGAAGTATCGCGAAATGTACGCCGCCTCCATTGAGAACCCGGAAGCGTTCTGGGGCGAGCATGGCAAGCGCATTGACTGGATCAAACCCTATACCACTGTGAAGGATGTTTCCTGGGAGACCGGAGACCTTCACGTGAAATGGTATTCCGACGGTGTGCTCAACGTGTCTGCCAATTGTCTGGACCGCCATCTGGAAACCCGTGGAGACAAGCCCGCCCTGATCTGGGAAGGCGATGAGCCGGGCGAAACCCACACGCTGACCTATCGACAGGTGCACGCGGCCGTCTGCAAGTTTGCCAATGTTCTGAAGAAGCTGGGCGTCAAGAAGGGCGACCGCGTCACCATCTATATGCCGATGATCCTGGAAGCGGCCTATGCGATGCTGGCCTGTGCTCGCATCGGCGCGGTGCACTCGGTCGTGTTCGGCGGCTTCAGCCCGGAAGCGCTGGCCGGCCGTATCACCGATTGCGAGTCTACCTTCCTGATTACCGCCGATGAAGGCGTGCGCGGTGGCCGCAAGGTGCCGCTCAAGGTGAATGCCGACAAGGCCGCTGAGATTGCCGGCGGCATGGTCAAGAACATGCTGGTCGTGAAGCGCACGGGCAGTGATGTGGCTATGCAGGAGGGCCGGGACCATTGGCTCCACGAGGCTGCTGAAGGCATTTCAGCCGATTGCCCGCCAGAGCCGATGAACGCCGAAGACCCGCTCTTCATCCTCTACACGTCCGGCTCCACCGGCAAACCGAAAGGCGTGCTGCACACAACCGGCGGCTATCTGGTCTGGGCTGCGATGACGCATGATTATGTCTTCGACCTGAAGGAAGACGATGTGTACTGGTGCACGGCCGATGTCGGCTGGGTCACCGGGCACACCTATATCGTCTACGGCCCGCTCGCGAATGGCGCGACCAGCCTGATGTTTGAAGGCGTGCCGACCTATCCCGATGCCAGCCGGTTCTGGAAAGTCTGCGACGACCACAAGGTCAGCCTGTTCTACACGGCGCCGACCGCCATCCGCGCCCTGATGCGCGAAGGCGAGGAGCCTGTGCGCTCAACCTCCCGCAGCTCCCTGCGCCTGCTCGGCACAGTGGGCGAGCCGATCAACCCCGAAGCCTGGGAATGGTATTTCCATGTCGTGGGCGATCAGCGCTGCCCCATCGTCGATACATGGTGGCAGACCGAAACAGGCGGCGCGATGATCGTGCCGCTGCCGGGCGCAACAGACATGAAGCCCGGCGCGGGTAGCCATCCTTTCTTTGGCATTCAGCCGGCGCTGGTCGACGCCGAGGGCAACACGCTTGAAGGTGCGACGGAGGGCAACCTCCTGATCACCGACAGCTGGCCGGGCCAGATGCGCACCGTCTATGGTGACCATCAGCGCTTCATAGATACCTATTTCATGGCCTATCCGGGCAACTACTTTACTGGCGATGGATGCCGCCGCGATGAGGATGGCTTCTACTGGATCACAGGCCGCGTGGATGACGTGATTAACGTCTCCGGCCACCGCATGGGCACGGCAGAAGTCGAAAGCGCACTGGTCAGTCATGACGCCGTCGCTGAGGCTGCCGTGGTCGGCTATCCGCACGATGTGAAGGGGCAGGGCATCTATGCGTACGTCACGCTCGTCGCAGGCGTTGAACCGGATGATGCGCTCTTGAAAAATCTCGTCCAGCATGTGCGAGCGGAGATCGGCCCGATTGCCTCACCGGATCTGATCCAGATCGCACCGGGCCTGCCCAAGACGCGCTCCGGCAAAATCATGCGCCGCATCCTGCGCAAGATCGCCGAGGACGAATATTCCAACCTCGGAGACACCTCCACCCTCGCCGAGCCGGAAGTCGTCAACGATCTGATCAACAACCGCCAGAACAAGAAAAGCTAGCAGGGGGGATTTTCCCTCCAGGCGTCACCCCGGAATTTGCGTAGCAAATTTTCCGGGGCCCGTTACGGGCCTGAAGTTACATATCTGGGGCCCGGATAAACCCTGCGGGCTTCCTGTCTCAGATCGCGGGCAAATCCACGATAAACCGGGCGCCGCCTTCGGCGCGGTTTTCGGCCCACACCTTGCCGCGATGTGTCGTGATGATCTGCTTCACGATGGACAGGCCAAGTCCGGAATTATTACCGAAGGCTGTGCCTTTCGGGCGATCCGTGTAGAAACGGCTGAAAATGGTTTCCAGCTTGTCTTCCGGAATTCCGGGGCCATTGTCTTCGACGCAGATGCGGGCAATGGTCTGCGGCCCGTCATTGGACTGGTCCACGCGCACCATCACCACGCCGCCATCGGGGGAGAAGGACCGCGCATTATCGATCAGATTGCGGACGACCTGCCCCAGTGGCCCCTCGCGTCCGCGCACCAGCAGCCGCGCGCCCATCGTGTCATCGCGGAATTGCACGGTGACGGCGTCTTCCTCATCAGCGAAGGCATCATAGGTGCGCACGACATCCTGCACAAAGCCGGCAATATCCATCTGCTCATTCGGCACGCGGGTCATTTCCGCTTCCAGGCGGGAAGCATTGGAAATATCCGTGATCAGGCGGTCGAGGCGTTTGACGTCCAGCGCGATCACGCCGCGCAGCTTCTCGGTCAGCTCGGGGTTCTCTTTTACGCTTTCCAGCGTCTCGATGGCGGAGCGGATGGACGTCAACGGGTTTTTCAGCTCATGCGCCACATCGGCGGCAAATTGCTCATTGGCCTCGATCCGCTCCAGCAGCGCCTCGGTCATGCTCTGCATGGAGGCCGCGAGGTTGCCGATTTCGTCCTTGCGCGTGGTGAGGGAGGGAATATCGATCCCGTCAGACGCGCCCGCGCGGATGCGGTCTGCCGCCAGAGACAAACGCCGAAGGGGGCGCGCAATGCCCAGCGTCAGCAGGAAGGACGTAATGAACGCCACCAGCACCGCGACGCCAATGAACGGCACCAGCGCGGCGCGCTCGGCGCGGATGATCTCGTCAATGTCATTCGATTCCAGTGTCAGCACGCCGACAACGGCTGACACGCGCTGAATGGGCATGGAGACGGAAATCACCCGCTGACCCCGGTCTGAGAAGCGCTGGCTGGCCGCTTCCTTGCCTTTGACGGCTATCTCGAATTCCTGCTCGAAGCTTTGTGCGCGGAGCGCTTCGGAACTGCGACGCGGCATGATCGGGCCAAAGGTCTTGCCCGCCCATTCTGACAATTCCGCGCCCATCTTGGCAAAACTACTCGGCTCCTGCAGCGGGCGAAGCGCGTCGACATCCACGCGTTCGGACAGATAGAAGCTGTCGCCGATCAGTTCACCATCCGGCGTATAGATCCGCGCGCGGACACGCTCCGGCAGGTTCAGGCGAACGATGGTCTGCCGCGCAGCCTCAACGTCCAGAGACGGGGCAGGCGTCGTGGCATCATCGCCCAGCAGGCTGGTAAAGATCTGTGCCTGGGCGACCAGATCCTGTTTCTTGGAAACCACGAAGCCGGCCCGCATCTCGTTCAGCACCATGGCGCCGATGATGAGGATGGCCAACCCCGCCAGATTGGACGCGAAGATCAGACGAGCGATACGTGATCCAAAATATTTGGACCCGTGCCGGGCCAATGCCCTGCGTTTGACTCTGCCGCTCGCCATCTCTTCGTGTCCGTTGGTCTGCGATCAGGCGTCCGCAGCCACTTTCATGCTGACAATGCGGTCAGGGTTGCGCGGCGGCTCGCCCTTGGCCAGTTGGTCGACCACGTCCATGCCGTCCGTCACTTGGCCCCAGACTGTGTATTGCTTGTCCAGGAAGCGGGCATCATCAAAGCAGATGAAGAACTGGCTGTTGGCAGAATGCGGCGCGGAGGTACGCGCCATGGAGCAGGTGCCGCGCACATGTGGCTCATTATTGAACTCGGCTTTCAGGTCCGGCTTGTCGGAACCACCCGTCCCGGTGCCTTTCGGGCAACCGACTTGCGCCATGAATCCGTCAATAACGCGGTGGAAGATGATGCCGTCATAAAAGCCTTCGCGGGCCAGTTCCTTGATGCGCTCGACATGGCCGGGGGCAAGGTCCGGGCGGAGCTCGATGGTGACGGAACCCTTGGAGGTTTCGAGGAGAAGTGTGTTTTCAGGGTCGGCCATGAGAAATCCTGTTGCTTGTGTTAATCTTGTGTCTGGCTATTGAATGATTGTGCGCACGGCAAGTGTGCTGCGCATTTTGTGCAATCTGCCGGGCCAGTGAGGAATAGCGAATGGTGCCACAGATCGTATCGCCTGTATTGGTCCTGGTTTTGACCAGTCTTGGCCTGCTGCACCTGTCATGGGCCATGGGCAGCCACTTTCCCTGCGCGAATGAGCAGGCGCTGGCGCGTGCCGTCGTGGGCCGGCGGGGCATTACGCGCATGCCGTCCGCTGCGGCCTGTGTCTTCATGGCCTTCTGGCTGTTGGTGGCGGCTTTATGGGCGGCGGCTCTGGGCGGATTTGTGCACCTGCCGATGAAT
>Ga0070727_10002811_pt1 | contig 16348 bp, 14 predicted proteins | sample tdAd472_FD_66722 | JGI IMG/M metagenome (GOLD analysis project Ga0070727, IMG submission 66722) | Marine sediment microbial communities from the Atlantic coast under amendment with organic carbon and nitrate - tdAd47.2 | ecosystem: Environmental > Aquatic > Marine > Coastal > Sediment | place...
ACGAAGGATTCTCGCACCTCTGGACCCACCTCAAAATATTCTGGCCCAATTGCAGGCCCCAACCAAGCGATGATTTCATCTGGGGGGGCATTAAACTTAGCCAGCGTCGCCTCCAGCACACCATGCGCCAAACCTCGCCAACCGGCATGGGCGACAGCTACCTGACTGCCGCTCAAATCACAAAAAAATACCGGCAGACAATCTGCCGTTAACACCGCGCATGGCAGACCTGTCTTTTCCGTTATTACTGCATCACCTCTCAACACTGGCCCACCGTTAACCGCTTCCACAACGGCAATGCCATGCACCTGCTCCAACCATTGTGGCTGACAGATCGTCCCTAGTCTTTGCTGCAATCGTTCGCGGTTTTCAATGACCGCCGTTGTCGCATCATCCACATGCAATGCCAAATTGAAACTATCATAGGGCTCTTCGCTAACCCCACCCACACGGGTAGTCACCAGCGCTCTCACCGACTTTGGCGCTGACCAATCAGGCAAGATGTAGCTCGCCAAATTAATAGGCATCTTAATTAAAGGCTTCTGTATCTGTTTTTAACAGTTGTAACAATTGCTGCATATCCTGTGGCAACTCACATTCCCACTGTAGCAACTCGTCACTGGTTGGATGAATCAGCGCCAACTTTTTCGCATGCAGGGCCTGGCGCTTAAATTCGCGCAACAAATCAACCAGTTCAGGTTGCGCCGCTTTGGGGAGACGTAGGCGTCCGCCATAAAGAGGGTCGCCAACTATGGGATAACGGATATGTGCCATATGGACACGGATTTGATGTGTTCGCCCCGTCTCAAGCTTGAGCCGCAAATGTGTATGCTCACGGAAACGCTTGATAATGCTATAGTTGGTGATCGCTGGTTTACCGCTATGAGATACGCTCATTTTGATTCGTTGCGAACTATGTCTCCCAATCGGCTCATCAACAGTGCCGCCACCCGTCATCACCCCCAGCACTACAGCCTCATATTCGCGACCCATACTTCTATCCTGCAATTGCTCAACAAGACACTTATGGGCACGCAATGTTTTCGCGACAACCATCAACCCCGTCGTATCTTTATCCAGGCGATGTACGATACCCGCACGCGGCAATGCCGCAACAGCAGGCGCGTGATGCAATATCGCATTTAACAGAGTACCGTCAGCATGCCCGGCCGCCGGATGTACAACCAAGCCAGCAGGTTTATTGATGACCAGTATATCCTCATCTTCATGTACCACATCCATACTAATTGCCTGCGGTTCCCATGCTTCGTTTTCCTCAACAACCGCATTGACCTCCAAGAACTCTCCGCCCAGCAGTTTCGCTTTGGGAGCTTTCTGTTCACCATCGACTCTTAACTGACCTGACTTGATCCAGCCTTGTAGCCTGGACCGCGAAAAATCAGGAAATAGCTGGGCAGCGCCCTGGTCTAGACGTACACCCGACAAACTAGTTGGCACTTCTCTTTTTAACGCTATATTTTCCATTTCAATCCGCTGAGTTGATAAATCTATCCTGACTGTAGACGACTCTTTGTTTAGCCCGCAACCTATGCTTTAATAGTCAACCGGATTATGGGGTACCGCCGAACTTATCTCAAGGCGACTACCACTGAAATAAAATCAATAATATTTGGGTGTTTCCCGACTTATGATCACCAATCGAATCAAAGCTATTTTTGCTCTTACTCTGATCGCCGTTATGCTAACAGCCTGTTCTTCAAAAGAACCGAAAGAGCCGGTCGAATCAACCGAACAAGCCTACTATACAGGGGCCAAAAAAGCGCTTAAAAGCAGTAACTACACGCAAGCGGTGGAATTGCTCGAAGAACTGGAGTCACGCTATCCTTTCGGTCGTTTTGCCGAACAGGCACAATTGGATTTGATTTATGCCCATTACAAATCCTTTGATTACGAGGCGGCACGGGCGGCAGCAGATCGATTTATTCGTTTACACCCGCAGCATCCTGAACTGGACTACGCCTATTATTTGAGGGGGCTGGCTTCTTTCTCTCAAGACCAAAGCTTTCTCGATCGTTTTTTACCGACAGACCGAACTAAGCGCGACCCCGGCTCGGCCAAAGAATCCATTTCCGATTTCGGCATTTTGCTATCACGTTTTCCGAATAGCCAGTACGCTGATGACGCACGCGTGCGCATGGTTTACCTACGCAATTTATTGTCCGCCTACGAGGTGCATGTCGCACGCTATTATTTAAAACGCCAAGCCTATATTGCTGCCGCCAACCGGGGCCGCTATGTCGTGGAAAACTTCCCCAAAACCCCCTCCGTATCAGACGGCTTGGCGGTAATGGTAGAAGCTTATTTACAACTGGGCATGAATGATTTGGCAGAGGAGTCACTCGAAGTCCTCGCTCTCAACTATCCTGATTACCCAGCACTAGGGGAAGACGGCAGCTATAATATTAAACGCAGCAAAGTGGGCGTGAAACGTTCAATATTGAACCGTGTGACCTTTGGTCTGATGGGCAAATCAGAGGGAAAATAGCCTCTTGAATCCATATTATTTAGTATGGACTGATCCCTTAGAAGGTGAACGATAGCTCATGGACACCGCTCAAATCATCAGTGAAATGAAGGTCTTGCCTAAAATAGATCCGGCTTTTGAAATTGAACGCCGCGTCAATTTTATTAGATCGAAGATGCTCGAAACAGGTGTGCGGCGTTTAGTGCTCGGTATTAGCGGCGGCGTTGACTCCACCACTTGTGGACGGTTAGCGCAACTAGCAGTCGATCAACTTAATTTTGACAAGGGAAGCACTGACTATCAATTTATTGCCGTCAGATTACCCTACGGAGTGCAACTGGATGAGGAAGATGCCCGGGCATCGATCAATTTCATCCGACCCAGCATGAGCCTTACCGCCAACGTAAAGCCCGGTGCAGACGCCATGCATGAGCAAACCCTAACCTCATTACTGCAAATGCCCCTAAAAATGCCGAATGCGGCTGCCATTGATTTTGCCAAAGGCAACGTCAAAGCCCGGACCCGGATGGTTATTCAATATGAGATTGCAGGGCTACTCGGCGCACTAGTCTTAGGCACCGATCACTCAGCAGAAAATATTACCGGCTTTTATACCAAATGGGGGGATGGCGCCTGTGATTTAGCCCCACTGTTTGGACTGAACAAACGTCAAGTGAGATTAGTTGCCGCAACACTCGGCGCACCGCAGTCACTAATTAAAAAAACACCGACCGCAGACCTAGAGTGCACAGCACCACAAAAAGCCGACGAACATGCTCTTGGTTTGAGTTACGACGATATTGACGACTTTCTCGAGGGCAAACCTGTCACCGAACAGGTTCGTTCGCGTCTGGTAGATATTTATTTAAAAACGCAGCATAAACGCCAATCCATACCAACTCTTTACGACTAGCGTTTTATTGGGCCGCACTGGCATCATTTCAGCCTGCACAATTTTTAAATCGGCAATGGATCAAACCCGAATCACCGACCATCTCTTTTTTGGCTATACTTGATCCAACCATGGTCAAAACCTAGCAACCTTTTCTATGAGCGAACGCTTGATGTCCAAGCCGCACAACCAAAATAGTCAACGCCAGCAACAAGATAGACGGCTATTCAGAATTTTTAATTATTACCGGGTACTGCTGTCACTGACATTACTCTTTACTTACTCCAATGAAGTCGGCAAAGTCTTCATCGGGCTGGAATACCCACTCCTTTTTATCGCGACAACCCTGGTCTACACCGCTATCAACATAGCACTGGCGCTTGTTCTTTTAAGCGATCAGGCGCTCCAGCCACAACAGATAGCACTGAATATATTCATAGACATCCTAGCATTATCGCTACTCACCTACGCCAATGGTGGCGTAGGCAGCGGTTTCGGTATTCTTATTATCCTCTCTATCGCTGCTGGCAGCATACTCATGCGTGGTCGCCATGCCGTGCTATTTGCTGCTATTTCAAGTATTGCCATGCTAGCTTTAGAAGGCTACCGTGCTACCACGGACGCCTTAGCACCCAACTATTTTCAAGCGGGTGTGCTGGGCATGGTATTTTTTGCCACTGCTTTATTTGTTAAGAGAATTTCGCTCCGCATCGATGCCAGCGAAGATTTGGCGACGCAACGCGCGAGTGATATTGCCCACCTTGAAAAGCTCAACCGCCTGATCATTCAGCGCATGCGCACTGGAATTATTGTCTGCAACCAGGACGGCGATGTACATATGATGAATGAAGCAGCTGTTTTTTTATTGTCCCAACAGCATCAAGGGGACGATCCCACAGCAACAGAATTTAACCAGCTACCCGCGCCATTAATGCAACGTCTGATTGAGTGGCGACAAAATCCGCAACGCCGCACCTCACCCTTTCAGACTTCGCCAGAAACCCCACCGATACAGGCCAATTTTACCGCCTTCATGCAGGATGGAAGCACTGATGTGCTGATTTTTCTAGAGGACAATACTAAGGCAATTCAACAGGCGCAACAGCTCAAATTAGCATCGCTCGGCCAACTGACGGCGAGTATCGCACACGAGATTCGTAACCCCTTGGGCGCGATCAGCCACGCTGCACAACTCTTGGATGAGTCGGAGAATCTCGACGAGGCTGATCGTCGTTTAACCCATATCGTGCAGGCCCATTCGCGACGCATGAATAGCACCATTGAAAATATTCTGGAACTCTCGCGCAGGCGACCCTCTTCTCCAGAACCAATCCAGTTAGCACCTTGGCTGAAGGCGTTTGCTACTTCATTCAATGAAGACCAACGCAACGCCGGGGAATTCATCATCCAGGTATCGCCAACAGATATGGAGGTTCACTTCGACCCCAGCCAATTAGAGCAGGTTCTGACAAATCTTTCTCGTAACGGCTTACTTTACAGTCAAACCAACACTGGCCGCGCTGTGCTCTATTTCAATGCTGGCATACGTGCCGATAACGAATTACCCTATCTCGATATTATTGATGAAGGCCCCGGCATCGCATCCGAAGCCTTGCCGCACCTGTTCGAGCCTTTTTACACCACAGAACGCAGTGGCACTGGACTGGGCCTTTATATTTCCCGGGAACTCTGCCAAGCTAACAATGCACGCTTGGATCATATTGCTAACCAGACTGGGGGCTGCTGTTTTCGTATCATTTTCCCTCATCCAAAACAAATCACGGCTTAATCAATGGCGACTCACTCTGCACTTATTGTTGACGATGAACCCGATATTCTCGAATTGTTGAATATTACCCTTTCACGCATGGGTCTTGAGGTGCACCAGGCGGCGAATATCAAAACAGCCCATCAGTTACTGGAACAACGGGCGTTTGGCCTCTGCCTAACGGATATGCAACTGCCCGACGGCAACGGTATCGAACTGGTCACCCATATTCAAAGCCATTATCCCGACACTCCTGTGGCCGTAATTACCGCCTTCGGCAGCATGGAAATCGCCATCAACGCCTTAAAGGCCGGGGCTTTCGATTTTGTCTCAAAACCAGTGGAGTTACCACGCTTAAGAGATATGGTGTTGCAAGCGCTTAAAATTAATACCAAAGAGAGCATTGATGAGATCGAGAGCGACGGCAGTGATGCCTTGCTCGGCAAGTCAGAACCTATACAAAAACTTCGACAACAGATTAAAAAAGTAGCCCGCAGTCAGGCACCAATTTATATCAGTGGTGAGTCGGGGAGCGGGAAAGAACTGGTAGCACGTCTCATTCACCAATTTGGGCCGCGCAACGATAAACCCTTCATTCCAGTGAACTGTGGCGCAATTCCTAATGAGCTGATGGAAAGCGAGTTTTTCGGCCATAAAAAAGGTAGTTTTACCGGAGCCATCTCCGACAAGAAAGGCCTGTTCCAGGCCGCACACGGCGGCACGCTTTTTCTTGACGAAGTAGCCGACTTACCATTACACATGCAGGTTAAACTTCTGCGCGCCATACAGGAAAAATCAATCCGCCCAGTAGGTACCGAGCAAGAAATACCCATAGATGTCAGGATTCTCAGCGCCACCCACAAGGATTTAAATCACGAAGTGGAATCCGGTAATTTTCGGCAGGATATGTTTTATCGTATTAACGTCATAGAGATTCGCGTTCCCAGCTTGCGAGAACGACTGTCAGATGTACCACTTTTGGTAAAAAATTGCCTGCAAAAATTAGCGGACGAATCTGAACTGCCCAAAGCAGGCATCAGCGAAGATGCACTAAAAACCCTAAAGAGGTATTCTTTCCCGGGCAATGTTCGGGAATTAGAAAATACCCTAGAGCGAGCCTACACACTTTGCGATGACAACCTTATTCAGACAGAGGATTTACAGCTTGATATTGGCTCAGGGCAGCCGATGGACATGGCCGCCAATAACTCGAATGGCGAAATAGCCCCCGGCGACTCGCTGGATGACTATCTGGAAGAAATTGAGAAAAAAGTAATACTGCAGGCCCTCGAAGAAACCCGCTGGAACCGTACCGCCGCTGCTGAAAAGCTCGGAATTTCCTTTCGTCAAATGCGCCACCGCTTGAAAAAATTTGGAATTGATTAGCAGGAACCCTTTATGCCACATATGAAACCGTTAGAACTCAATCAGATCGAAGATGACGAGCTGTTGGATATGCTCGCCCATTATGAAAAAACGCGCGGCTTTATCCCCAATAGCGTAAAAACCATGTCACGACGACCCAATATCGCCAAGCGTTTTGCCGCTTTGAATCAAGCCATCCTCTACGAGGGCACAGTCTCGGAGGAATTGAAAATGCTAATTAGCCTGGTTTCCAGCGTCGCCTCTGGGTGCCGCTACTGTCAGTCGCACATGGCAAATCTTGCGAGCATTTACCAAGCATCAGATGCCAAAATTGCTGCCGTATGGGAGTTTGAAAGCAGTGATCTATTTTCAGACGCGGAACGAGCAGCGTTAAGGCTGGCGCTACATGCGGGCTATTTGCCGAATGAAGCAAGCCAGCAAGATTTTGACCATTTAGCGAAATATTTTGATGAAGGACAGGTGGTCGAAATTGTTGCGTCAATCGCCCTGTTTGGCTACCTCAACCGCTGGAACGACACCATGGCGACACAGCTTGAGGAATACCCCAGTAAAGTGGCCGAACGCACTATTGGCTCACAGGGTTGGGAAGCGGGGAAACACCGTTAACTATCACCCCGTAGATCGAAAATACATCTACGGGGGTTTCGAGCAACGCTATTCTTCTTCCGTCGCGATTCGCATCGCTTCTAATAGCGTTTCCTGATCACCAATTTGATTAGCTAATAATAAAATCAAACGCACGTTGATCCGTTCGCTTGCCTCGGCGTCTCGGTCACGATGCAAATCAGTTAACGCCGCATAGAACGAGTCCGGATCGCTAAAATTCGGCTCTACATTCAATAAACTCATGCCCCATTCTCCAGCTCAAATCCCAACGCCCGCTGCAATGCAGCTACCACCTGGCCCACTCGCAAGGTTCGCCAGCGTGCACAAACATGCTGATCAGGACGAAATAAATACACGCTGCCCGGCATTAATTGATAACGCTTTCGAATAAGACCGAGAGAATCTTTAATTATCTTGTCTTTATCACCAAGGCATCGCGCAATATTTACCGGCGCATCCACCAACAACAGATCTACACCCAAACGGGTGTCTTGTAAGCTGGCAATAGCTTGCTGCAATTGGCTGCTTTGCTGTTCGTCCACATTTGCGCCAATCATACAAACAAAGCGATTGCCTAAGCACTCAAGCAACCACTGTTCGCCGCTGGTGCTTTCTATAGCCGCATCAGTGGCGGCTGAACCGGGACGCATCTTAGCTGCAAACTCATCCACGTCCTCAGTATTTAAAGGCGAGTTTTCATAAATACAGGGCATCGACAGTCGGCCACTATTCACCAAACTACGCGCAAAGGGATAGCGTGCTGCCAATTTAAGCGTTTCATTCCTGAAGGTTTTACTGATTTTATTTTTGGGCGTCATAAAGTCAGTGGCACGGCTTGAATTCAGGATATTTTCCTTGGCACCATGTTGACGTTCGACATTATAGGTTTCCAGCAGTTTGCCTGGTGCCTCCTGCTTGAGCACCTTGGCCAATTTCCATGATAAATTCTCAACTCCTTGAATACCTCCATTGGCTCCGCGTGCTCCAAAGGGTGAAACCTGATGAGCAGCATCACCAATAAAAAAGGCTCGATGGTGAGTAAAGCAATCCATCATGCGACACCGGAAGGTGTAGACACTACTCCACTCCAGCTCAAATTCGACATCCTTTCCTAACATAGCTTGAATGCGCGGTAGAATTTTTTCCGGCGTATTTTCCACCTCTGGGTCGGCATCCCAGCCCAGCTGAAAATCGATTCGCCAGACATTGTCCGCTTGCCGATGCAACAGGGTAGATTGGCCACTATGAAAAGGTGGGTTAAACCAGAACCGTCGCTGTGTCGGTAGTTGTGCTTCCATAACCACATCAGCGATGAGAAAGCGATCTTCAAATACCTGGCCTTTACTTTCCAAACCCAGTTGAGTGCGTATTGGGCTATTTGCGCCATCCGCCACTAACAGGTAATCGCAGGTCATACAGTAAACGCCGTCCTGCGTTTCCACCTCCACCTGAGCACCTTGGTCGTCAGTCACTACTTTGCTGACCTTATGCAGCCAGCGCAAATCGATGTTGTCAAATTGCTGACATCGATTCACCATATACTCTTCAAAATAGTATTGTTGCAGATTAATAAAGGCCGGCATTTTATGATGTTCTTCCGGCAATAGATTGAATTCATAGATCAATCCGTCACCATTAAACACCTTACCTAAATTCCAGGTAATGCCCTTTTCTACCATCGGCGTAGCACAACCGTAACGATCACAGATTTCCAAAGTTCGCTTAGAAAAGCAAATCGCCCGAGAACCCACGCTGACGGTATTATTGTCGTCCAAGACCACAGTAGCAATTCCCTGCAACGCCAGTTCCAATGCAGCGGATAAGCCCGCCGGACCGGCGCCGACAATAATCACTGAGTGATGTGTCGGCGTGGCCGTGTCCTGGTCGGGACTGTGCCGATAGCTATAAACCGGATTGGTATAGGTTTTTGGTGACGCAAAGCCCATCGAATAATCCTCTCACCAATACCGACTAACTTTCTAACTCAGCCACCGCCGCCTGTAATGAATGCCATAACTCTTTGTCCCGTTCAGCCGTCCAGATTCTTGGGTCAGAGTATTCACCCGCCTCGTCGAAACAGCGCGCAATATCAAACGGAATACTGTGCTCGAAGATCACCAGATGGCCATAATCCCTCTGCATTTGGCGGTAGGTTTCTACATAAACATCGGTAAGATTTTTACCCGCTGCACGTCCGTCTTTGACAGCATTAAACATATCGCTGACAAACTGACGCGTACCTTCAATCGCCTCTTTGCAACCCGCAGCCGTTTGTAATGCCTCACCTCTGCCAGGAACTAATTTTTCAGGGCCCATCGCCAACATATTCGTCAATGTGGTGGGCCAGTCTTTGTGGTAGGCGTCGCCCGTATAGGGCGTAGCCCCGTATTCCACCAAATCACCAGAGAATAAAACTTTATCCTTTGGCAGCCACACAATGGTATCGCCTTTGGTGTGACCACGACCGATCTGCATGATCTTCACTTCCAAAGAGCCCAGCCAGAAAGTAATTTCTTTCTGAAAAACAATATTCGGCCAAGTTAATCCCGGCACCGTATCCAGGCCTTTAAAAAGTCGTGGGAACCGGCCAACTTCGGAATCGAAATCTTGCTGTCCACGCTCGACCAGCATGTCATAGGTATCTTTGCTGGCGATAATATTTTGTGGCTTGTATGCCGAGGCACCTAGCACCCGCACGGCATGATAATGCGTCATCACCACATGTTTAATCGGCTTGTCGGTCACTTCCCGAATCTTGGCGATAACATCCTGCGCCATTACTGGCGTAGCTTGTGTATCAATCACCATGACGGAATCATCGCCAATGACAACACCAGTGTTGGGATCGCCTTCTGCGGTATAAGCATAGGCGTTTTCAGATAATTTAATGAAAGATTTTTTCTTATCTTCCATATCTCCGTGTGATGCAAATTGCTTAGCCATGATATTCCTGCTCCTAATTGTTTTGAGATTAACCAGATATAATATAGTTACATATGAAACCATATTATTGGAATTAAGGCAAGCAAAAAGAAGACTCAAACCCTAATGAGAAACATTTAAAAATGAACAATCAGATATTGTTGAATAGTACGGGCCGACGAAACGCTTGATCTAGCTGCCGCTAGGATGACATAAAATAGCGAATGGATTAATTAATGATCGAGAATACGTAGTTCTTTCGGTAAAGAAAACTGTATGTTTTCTGGCTTCCCCTCTAGCTCACTGGGCAGCTGCACACCCCAGGACTGCAATTTTTGAATCACTCTATTCACCAGTATTTCCGGTGCCGATGCGCCTGCAGTTAAGCCGATACAATTCTTCCCTTGCAACCAAGCTTGTTCGATGTCATCAGCACCATTGACCAGATACGCCTCGGCGCCCTGGCGCTCGGCCAACTCACGCAAGCGATTTGAATTAGAGCTATTGACTGAACCGACTACCAGAATGAGGTCGCAGCCCTGCGCCAGCTGCTTTACCGCATCTTGACGATTTTGGGTAGCGTAACAAATATCATCTTTTCGCGGCCCCTGAATTTTAGGAAAAGCCCTACGCAGAGCGTCAATAATGTTGGCCGTATCATCCACCGAGAGTGTCGTCTGCGTGACATAGGCTAAGCGATCTGGATTTTTTACAGCTAATGCCGCAACGTCTTCAACCCGCTCAACCAGATAGACATCCCCTCCAAAGGAATGATCATACTGCCCCATCGTGCCTTCAACTTCGGGATGTCCCGAGTGCCCGATCAAAATACATTCTTGTCCATCACGGCTGTATTTGGTAACTTCCATATGCACCTTGGTTACCAAAGGACAGGTCGCATCAAATACTTTTAAACCACGCATCTTCGCTTCTTGTTGCACTGCCTGAGAAACGCCGTGGGCACTAAAAATCACTAGGCATCCATCAGGAACCTGTGATAACTCATCAACAAAGATCGCTCCCTTTTCGCGTAATCCATCAACGACAAAACGGTTATGTACCACTTCGTGGCGCACATAGACTGGCGCGCCAAATATTTCCAGCGCACGATTAACAATTTCTATCGCTCGATCGACCCCGGCACAGAAGCCACGTGGGTTTGCAAGTTTTAACTGCATTTTAATTTCATCAACTCAATTAACAAAAACTATACAGGAGTAACTTCAATAATATGGACATTAAAGAGTAAATCCTTCCCCGCCAGAGGGTGATTAAAGTCGACTTCAACAGTATCACCCTCAATTCCGGTAATAGTCCCAGGCAGCTCCGAATGATTGGCATCGACAAAGGACAGCATCAATCCGAGTTGCAAATCCATATCCGCATCGAAGTCCTGTCTTGATAGATATTGGATATTATTCGGATTGGGCATCCCAAAGCCCTGTTCGGGCTTAATGGCTATTACCTTCTTATCCCCAGCGGATAGGCCATAAAGCGCCTGCTCAAATCCCGGTAGCAGGTTGCCGTCACCAACCCTAAAAGTTGCCGGAGCTTTATCAAAGTTAGAGTCAACCACTCCCGTGTCGACTAGCTCAATCGAAAAATGTAAAGTCACCTGTCTATCTGGACCTATTGAATAGCTCATCTTTTATCTACCATTAGGTTGTTTCTTTTTACTCTGCATCAGGGAATCAATAATTAACAACACCGCACCGACACTGATCGCTGAATCGGCAATATTAAAAGCGGGAAAATAATGTTGTTGATAGTGCACTGAAATAAAGTCGATTACATAACCCAAAGTAACGCGGTCGTAGAGATTACCCAACGCCCCCCCCAAAATCATAGCCAAAGCAATCGCCAACAGGGTTTCCGACGGTTTTAAACGCTTAATCCAAATTACCAGCAGCAAACTAACAGCGGCGGCTAATATCGCAAAAACCCAGCGTTGCCAGCCCCCCGCATCCGCCAAAAAACTAAACGCCGCACCTTTATTATAAAGTAGCGTTAAGTCGAACACGGGCAGCAGAGTGACCGCTTGCGCATAGGAGAGATACTCGTCTGCTAAATATTTGGATGCTTGATCCAACACAACAATCAGCAAGCTTAGCCCGAGCCAGATTAATTGACCCGATCGTTGCTTAACTAGTGGATTTATACACATACAACCTGACTCTGTATCTGCTACGCGTAGCGCCGCGATTCGCCGTCACCGAACGCATTATCAACACAGCGACCGCACAACTCTGGATGCTCCTGGTTAACGCCCACATCATTACTTCTATGCCAACAACGCCCGCATTTTTTCTGCTCTGAAGCAACCACCGCCACCCGCAAACCGGAAACCTCCGTTTGTTGCGCCGACATCGTTTTGTCTTCCAGTAACGCTTCCGCTTTAGAAGTAATCAGGACAAAACGTAATTCGTTTTCTAATTGCGCCAAAGTTTGCTGCAATTCATCCGAGCAATAGAGTGTCACCTCCGCATCCAGACTTGAGCCAATTGCGCCAGACGCACGTGCTGCTTCCAGCTCTTTATTCACCGCCGCTTTTACCTGCATCATCTGCTGCCAGCTTTTACGCCCTTGCGAAGCCTCATTGCGCTGCTCGTCTAAAACGTCGTACCACTGCGCCACAAATACAGGATTAGCTCTGTCACCAGGCATATAACCCCAGATTTCATCGGCGGTAAAGCTCATGATCGGCGTAATCCAACGCACAAAGGCTTCACACAGATGATACAAAGCCGTTTGCGCCGAACGGCGAGGCAAGCCGTCAGTTTTCGCCGTATACAGCCGGTCTTTGATAATATCCAGATAGAAGCCACCCATGTCGGTTACGCAGAAATTATGCAGCTTTTGGTAGATTTGGTGAAACTGGAAATTGTCATATGCGATGATAATTTCGTTTTGCAGTTGTGCTGCCCGATCTAATGCCCAGCGGTCCAATGCCAGCATATCTTTCATCGGAACTAAATTCACAGCAGGATCAAAATCATCCAGGCCCGACAAAAAGAAACGCGCCGTATTGCGAATTCGTCGGTAAGAATCAGCCGTGCGTTTGAGGATTTCATCCGACACGCTCATCTCACCGCTAAAATCTGTAGCGGCCACCCAGAGACGTAAAATATCGGCGCCCAAATCATTTGCTACTTTTTGTGGCGAAATCACATTACCCAAGGATTTCGACATCTTTTTTCCCGCAGCATCTACCGTAAAGCCATGAGTTAAAACGGCTTTATACGGCGCGTTGCCGTTGATAGCGACTGCCGTTTTTAAAGAAGACTGGAACCAACCGCGATGCTGGTCGGAACCTTCCAAATAAAGATCCGCAGGATAATGTAGCGCCGCATTGCGATTAAGCACCGCTTGATGCGTCACTCCCGAATCGAACCATACGTCCAGGGTATCAGTGACCTTGCTGTAGTGTTCAGCCTCGTCACCCAACAGTTCGGTAGCATCCAAATCAAACCAGGCATCAATGCCCGCTAGCTCTACCTTTTGCGCTACCTGCTCAATTAATTGGGACGTATTTGGGTGTAAGTCCTGAGTATCCTTATGTACAAACAGCGCTATCGGCACACCCCAGGTACGCTGCCGTGAAATACACCAATCGGGGCTGCTATCCAGCATCGCCTCTATCCGCGCTTGGCCCCATTCCGGTACCCACTTAACGCCTTTGACGGCCTTTTTAACGTCGCCCATCAACTGGTTTTTAGTCATGCTAACAAACCATTGCGGTGTGGCTCGATAGATAAGTGGCGTTTTAGTACGCCAGCAGTGTGGAAAGCTGTGGGTGATTTTCGCTTGCGCTAACAAACGTCCGTGCTGCTCAAGTACTGCTACTACTTTTTCGTCAACCTTATAGACATGCTCACCCGCGAACAACTCTGTTCGTTCGCGGAACAAGCCGTTATCGTCCAGTAGGTTAAGTGTTCCGATGCTATATTTTTGGCCTACCACAAAATCGTCAATACCATGATCTGGTGCTGTATGCACCGCGCCAGTACCAGCTTCCGTGGTCACATGCTCACCAAGAATGATCGGCACTTGCCGGTCATAAAACGGATGCGCCAACAGCAAGCCTTCGAGCACTTGCCCCTTGCAACGACCAACGATTTCAAACGCTTCTATGCCATAACGCTGCAACGCTGATTGGTACAATTTTTCCGCCAACAATAAACGTTGCTTAGCAATGCCTTTTGACGGCTGGCATTCGACCAATACATATTCAAGATCAGGATGTAGCGATACCGCCTGATTGGAAGGCAAGGTCCAGGGCGTCGTTGTCCAAATCACCACAGAAATCGCGCCCGTGCCAGCCGCACCACCCATCGCTGCTAGAAAAGCTTCCTGATCAACCACCGGAAAACCCACATCGATTGAAAAGGACACTTTATCCTGATACTCAACTTCCGCCTCAGCCAAAGCGGAGGCGCCGACCACACTCCAATACACCGGCTTAAAGCCGCGCTGCAAATGGCCGTTCGCGACAATCTTGCCAAGGGCACGAATAATATCTGCCTCAAACTGGAAATTCATGGTCAGATAGGGATTATCCCAATCACCAAACACGCCCATACGAATAAAGTCTTTGCGTTGCCCGTCCACCTGTCGAGCAGCGTACTCGCGACATTTACGTCGGAAGGTTTTGTGATCAACCTTCACACCGGCTTTGCCAATTTTGGTCTCGACCTTGTGCTCAATCGGCAGACCGTGGCAGTCCCAACCTGGCACATAGGGGGCATCATAACCACCCAGGGTTTTTGACTTAACAATAATATCCTTTAAAACCTTATTTACGGCATGTCCGATATGAATATCGCCATTCGCATAAGGAGGGCCATCGTGCAGTACATATTTTTTGCAGCCCGCACGAGCCTGACGAATCTGTTGGTAGGTATTTTCCTGCTGCCAGCGCTTGAGGATGTCCGGTTCGCGCTGAGCCAGATTTGCCTTCATCGGGAAAGCGGTTTTGGGCAAATTTAACGTTTGTTTATAATCAGTCATTTCTCATCAAAACTTATTATCTAAATACATAAATTGGTTTCTTGGGCCCGCTATTACTAACGACGTAAGTTTAAATCAGCCCAAAATGTTTTTTTGCTGCTTCTATATCCAACAATATCTGCTGCTTAAGCAATTCCACATTATCAAACTTTCTTTCATTCCTGATTTTGTGCCTGAAAATAACGCGAATACGTTCGCCATAGATCGCATGGTCAAAATCAAAAATGTGGCTTTCCAGCATTGGCTGCTCACCGTCAACCGTTGGTCGCAAACCGACGTTAGCAACACCTTGCCATAGTTTAACCCCACCAAAGCGCTCAAGCCCCGCAACCTGCACCGCATAGACACCTTGCAACGGTGCTTTTTTACCTTTCAACGACAGGTTGGCGGTGGGAATACCAATCGTTCGTCCTATTTGGCGCCCATACATCACCCGCCCCGACATGCTGTAGGGCCGACCCAGCAATTGCTCTGCTAAGGAAAAATCGCCATCTTCCAAGGCCACGCGAATCCGCGTACTACTGACACGGTGGTTATCCCACACCAGCGTGTCATTTTTGGAAACGCTAAAACCATGCTTAACCCCAGCTTCGCGCAGCAATTCAAAATCGCCACTTTGTTTGTAACCAAAGCGAAAATCATCCCCAACGATTAAGGCCTGAACACCCAGGCTGTTGACCAGAATTTTCTCGATGAACTGATTGGCGGGCATATTGCGCAACGCCTCATTAAAATGCAGGCAGACTACGGAGTCAATCGAGTTACCCAAAATCAGGGCGACTTTTTCATGAAAAGGTGTTAAACGCGCTGGGGCACCACTACCGGCAAAAAACTCCATCGGCTGTGGTTCAAAAATAAGCACACATGCTGGCAAACCCAATTCATCCGCTTTCTGTTTGAGCTGACGCAAAATCATCTGATGTCCGCAATGAACGCCATCAAAATTGCCGGTGGTCACCACATATCTTCGATCGGGATGTTTGCGTTGCTGCGCGACTAGGTTATGTAACCCGCGTATAAGTTCCATAAATAACACTGAGCGATAAATTTTGGATTATATATCACCGGGTCAAGGGGTAACATGGATGATATTGAATGAATTCAGTATTTTACTGAAATATGAGCGCTTTTACGTACCAATTTCCTATTAATGCCGAAAATGGTGAAATCGAACGCCGCTCAGCAGCAAAGCGACAAAATACAGGACAACCCCCAACAGGCAGAGAACGACCAAGTGCCAAGCACGCAACCACCAATCCCATGCCAACCAAGTCTCTGTCTG
>Ga0070727_10002813_pt1 | contig 16345 bp, 13 predicted proteins | sample tdAd472_FD_66722 | JGI IMG/M metagenome (GOLD analysis project Ga0070727, IMG submission 66722) | Marine sediment microbial communities from the Atlantic coast under amendment with organic carbon and nitrate - tdAd47.2 | ecosystem: Environmental > Aquatic > Marine > Coastal > Sediment | place...
GCAGGCGTGCGCGTGGTCGACAGTTCGGGAGAACGCGCACGCCTGCGGCTTGCGGTGAAACGAGCCAGAAGTCTCGCCTCAAGAATCTTCCCGCTGCAGCAGCTTGCCGACTTTGCGGAAGCACAACGCCCGCAGCCCCAGCATCGCCCCGCCGTAGATCAGCGTGTTCAGCACAAAGAGAACCGGCGGGGACGCGGCCATTTCTCGCAGTTCGCCGACCTGATTGAGCAGCAGGTACGGTAACGGGCTGGTCAATAAAAACAGGGCCGCTCCGTCGCGAGGCCGTGCTCCAGAGACTTCCACCAGGACCACCGTCAGAAACAACGGCACGATGGCCCACGCCATGATCAATGCCAGGGACGTCACCGTCGCCGCAATCGGCTTCCTGATCTTCAGACCGACCAACACCGACAACCACGCGAGCATCTGCAGATAAACCCACACGGTGACGACCTGTGAAGTCAGGTAGAGCCAGAAGGAGAATTGCCAGTTACCTTCATACCGGAATCTGCTTTGCCGCCAGATAAACTCCTTGATCAAACCGTCGCAGACAAACAGCACAAGCAACGGAACCGCAAAGACGGCGATCAAGCGATTGATGCCGCCGAACTTGTCTTCCAGCAGCTGGCGGTTGGACATCGGCGTGGTCAGCAGGATGTCCAGCGTCTGCCGGGAACGCTCAGTCGAGAACAGTGTTGCCGACCGGACAACGACCGCCATCGCGACAAAGCCCGTCATCAGAAAGTAAACGACGGCCAGTTCCTCGTCCGCGCGTGGCCCTTCCGAAGCAACCCACAAACACCCAAGCAGGACGAGCAGAGTCGCTCCGACCGTCGCGTACATCCTGTGCCGCGAGTTGCTGAGCATCCCGCTGAAGGTCTCCTTCCACAACAGCGGCCGGTCAGTCGGCAATGATCGTCCCGCTGAGAGCGTCTGCGGCGAACGTCGCACGAAAGAAAGCAGCCAGACCAGGCTCGCGTCGAGCTTCGCCAGCAGCCATCGGGCTCGACCGGCTCCAGCAAGCGGAACCGGTCGCGTGAGATAAAACCGCGACAGCGCGACCGTTACGAAGGAAACCAGCACCAGCGGCAGCGTGATCTCAAAGGCGTCTCCCAGCGAGAAGCCGCCGGGCCAGCTCAAGCGGTCGAAAATGGCTGGTGGAAACATCCGCTCCTCGAACCGGATCCGCATCAGGCCGACTTCTTCCAGCAGCACCGGCCCGAGAATGATCGAGATCCCCGCAGCACACGTCAGCAGGTACGCCGCGATCGTGCTCTGACAAAGCGTCGACGCGAGAACCGACAGCGCGATGACATGAAACGACGCCAGAAACAGCAGCCACACTCCGCCGATCAGCGTTGAGTCGTCGACTCCCCCCAGCGAATACGCGAACGCCAGAATCGGCAGCGCCAGCAGCACCAGAGTCACCATCAGAACCAGGCGGCTGAGAATCTTCTCGATGACGATCGTCCAGGGACCAAGTTTCGTCAGCAGCAGCAGATCGAGCGAATTCCGTTCGCGTTCGTCGGTGATCGCTCCACAGGAAAGCAGCGGCAGCAATCCATAAATCCCGGTGAACAGCGTGTAGACGACGGCCTCAAGGAGATCACGTCCACTTCCCAGCAGAGCGAACGGATTCCTGAAGCGCCCGTGCCGCCACCACTGCTCGGCCAGCACGATCAGCGCGACCACCGTCAGCCCAACCGCCACCATCATCCGAATGATGTACGTCGACCGCCGCTGAGCCTGCTGCAGCATCTCACGCGTCAACAGCGGCAGTCCGAATCGGGAAAGGCCCATGCGCTACGTTTCTGATTGGTGACCGCCGGCCCGGCAGCCGCAGAACAGAATCGGGTAGATCGTAACACTGCCGAGTCGCAGGTCGAATCAAGACCACAGTCTCGCCGAAAGCACAATGCACGCGGCACCAGGTTCGGTTACCCAGTCAGCAGGAATTGTTCTATTGCAAAAGACGATGGATCGCATCGCCACTTCCACTGAGCCAATTCCATCGCAGCCCCGTAAAAAGAACCGCTGACGCAGTCGCAAGCCTTGCTGACGCATCCGGCAACGTTCCTGAGGCCAGTCAGGCGTGCTTCCGGGCCTCGCTCTTACAGAAATCGAAATGCAGGAGCCTCTCATGAAGTCGTCACGCCCTTTACTCGTTCTTCGCCCCGATGGATCGATCAATTCGCTGGTCACGGCGATACGGTGCCTCAATGCCTCCTGGCGATTCAAGGGGCGCATCATTGTTGAAACAGAAGGCGTGAGCAGTCCGGCAGTTGAGCGCAAGCTCCACACCTGGAACGACCATGATGAACATGTCCCTTCGGCACATCGAACAGCACACCGACTCATCGAACAACTGCGGGACTACTCCAGAACGATCACCTGTGAAGTTCGCACTCGTCTGACATCAGACGACATCGCTCAGGTCGCCCGGGAGCACCGGGCAGACGTCGTGCTGATCTCGCGCGTGCTGTCAAAGAGTCGTCTGGCTGGCCTTGTGCCTCCGTTCGAAGCCCGTGTCTGCCGGTTGGCTCCCTGTCCGGTGTGGTGTACGGGACTTCGGCCGCTACGTTCCCGCGTTGCTGTCGCCGTTGCCCCGAATGCAACGACGGAAGCAGCCAGAATGCTGAATGGACAGCTTGTGCGTCAGGCTGCCGCTCTGGCGACTGCGATGGATGGCGATCCCGAGCTGCACCTGATCGGCGCCTGGAATCTCTTCGGACTGACGCTCGACTGGTGGCGTCGCAGCGATCCGGCCACGGCGGAACCTATCCGGCGCAGCGGAGAGGCGGCACGGAAGGAACTCGCGACGCTTGCCTCTGTCGTGAGACGGACTGGGTTGTCGGTGCATCTGCACGCAGTGAAAGGGACAGCACCGGTCGCGATTTCAAGAGTACTCCGCGAGGCCGATCCGTCGCTGCTGGTCATCGGCAATCGGCAACGGACCGGGGTTCATCACGCGCTACACGTCAACACGGTCGAGCCTGTCCTGAAGCGAGCGACGTGTTCCGTTCTCAGCCTGATTACCAGTGAGCCGGAGCCTTTGAACCTGACTCCCTCCGAAATCCGAAGAACCGCCGACCGAACAGACTGGTCGCACGTTAACTCTGTGGCATAAACGATCAGAACGCTGTGACGGGCCTCTCGGAGGCCGGCAGTTTCCCGTGCAGTCCGGGTTCAGAGAGCCCGGCGACAATCAAATCCGGCCGAACGATTCCGTTCGGCAAATCAACTGTCTGAGGATGTCTTTTCATCACGTTCCTGTGGGAGATCATCATGCGGATTCAGATTCATGCTCAGAAGATCGACATCGACGAGACCATTGAAGCGTACATGGAGCGGCGGCTGCAGTTCGCGCTCGGTCGATTCGCTGACGTCGTGGGCAGGGTTGAAGTGACGCTGTCCGACATCAACGGGCCAAAGGGCGGCCACGACAAGCAGTGTCGCATTCGAGTCGACCTGAAACGCCAGTCCAGTCCAGTCTTTGCCGAGATTCTCCATGAGGATTTGCGTACGTCGATCGACCTGGCGGCGGATCGTCTGGGACGCGCGGTCGCTCGCGCTGTCGATCGCCACAGCGGGGAGCGAATCTCCCGGAGACGCGCTGCTGCGGTTTCCAGCCGCGCAAGTCAACTCTCAGTCTATTTCGAGTGATCCCAGCAAGGTGCGGCTCAAGGCGGTGGCGTGAACACTGGAAACATCATCCCCTTGTGAAAGGATTTTGAAATGGCCATCGCAGCCGGATTCGCTCTGGGAATGCTGGCTCTGATTCTCGGAGCGGACTGGCTGGTGCGTGGAGCCGTGCGGCTGGCGCACCGACTGAAGATTTCAGCTCTTGTCGTCGGGCTCACCGTGGTGGCTTTCGGCACCAGCGCGCCGGAACTCGCGGTGAGCCTTCAAGCGGCGGCGAACAACGCGCCGGAAATCGCGATCGGAAATGTCGTCGGCAGCAACATTCAGAACCTCACACTGGTTCTCGGACTTTGTGCGACGTTCGTCTCCCTGAAGGTCAACCGACGAATCCTGTGGGTCGACATGCCGCTGCTGCTCGTGCTGAGTGGCGTTCTCGCGATCATGTCCCTTGACGGGTTCATCAGTCAGGCTGACGGCTTCTTTCTAGTGGCCACTCTCGCGGCCTATATGTGGCTCTGCGTCAGGTCCGGTCGCACCAGTTCGCCAGTCGGCGCAGGCCAGTCGCACGCGGCGGAGCAAGCCTCGCCTGCGGCTGGCACCCGCGTGGAGACACCCGGTCAGGGACGCCTGGCGGTGAGTGGCCTGCAGATTCTCACCGGGCTGTTTCTGCTCGCGGAAGGCGGGCATCTGTTTGTTGAGGCGGCGCGATCGCTGGCGGTCCGGCTCGGGTTCTCGGAGCTGACCATCGGACTGACCGTCGTCGCGTTCGGAACATCGCTGCCGGAAATCGTGACGTGCGTCATAGCTGCTGTGCGAGGACACCGTGACATCGCCGTAGGAAACGCGATCGGCAGCAACCTGTTCAACATTCTGTGCGTGCTGGGAATCTCGTCGGTTGCCGCAGCGGGAGGCCTGCCATTGTCTGCAACGGCGATCGACCTCGACATACCAATGATGCTGGCCGTTACGGTGCTCGTTTACGCCGTCTGTCTTTCCGGTAGTCGGATCGTACGCGGTGAAGGCCTGCTGCTGTTGTTGATCTTCTCGTCGTACACTGGCTGGCTGGTTGCCAACAACAGTCCCGGTTCGGGTTTTTCTACACCATTTGCCGTCCTTGGAACCGGACTCGCCCTTGTGTTGATTGCGTTCCAGATTCACGCGTTGTCACGGCAGAGCTGGATCGCTGTTCCCGAGCAGTCGTAGCGGCGCGATTTGCCCGTCGTGTCGCGGCAGGCGGTGGAGTCCTCGGGACTCCACTGCCTGTTTTTCTGCGCCGGACACGCCGGCAGAACACATCGACAAAAGCGATACCTCGCATCGAGTCATCCAACACGCCAATTGTCGATAAGACAGCTATAACAACTGTCAAGCGGGCAGACAGGCCGCCCGGCTCGGCACTCAACACCGGGCGGCTTCGCGTTCGCCAGCCTGTCAAGGCCCGCTGCAACCCGCTCTTGCGAGGTTGCCGGTCCTAGCGCAGCTCGGCCTTCAATGATCCCGGCTGCGAAAATCGATTCCTCGCGGTTTGATCCCTCTGTGAACGGAGCGTTTCGATGTTGCGACCACTGCGAAGAAAGCACTCATCGGGATCCAGCAGTTCCGATACCTCCATGAGGTGCAATCAGCGTCGGAGTGTTCTCAACCGGTTCATTCGACCGACTGCCGGAGACGGAGTCACGGCTTCAGTACGTCAGGCCTTGAATGCCGGTGCCGGGAAAGCTGCTGACACTTCAGAAGCTGGTCAGGCGAAACACCTTCCGGGTGATCGTATTTCGTATGTGATGCACCCGTCTTTTCACGCGTCCGGAGCTGCAGGACGGTATCGCGACTTCAACCCCGGTCAGATTTCTGAAGCTACTCCAGTCAACACCTTCTCACTGGATGAGTGCGACCCCGCCGTTTCCGCGGGCTCACACCGCAAATTGTCGCTGCGGGAAGCGTTCCTTCATTTGAACTACCGGCGCTGGATGACGTCTCGAGTTGTTGCGGAGACGACTGCACCGTCCACAGCGGCACCGCAGCGTCGCCTGCACAGACTCGAACGCGAGGCGGACGAAATCCGCAACTGGATCATCGAGCAGAACAGCTCGCTTGTCACAATTGTTGCCAGTCGCTTTCTCCAACGCGGTGTGACACTCGATGAGTTACGCAGCGAGGCGAACATGATTCTGCTGCGAGCGATTGACCGGTTCGACGTGCAGAGAGGCGTCCTGTTCAGCACGTATGCCAGCGCTGCGATCAACAGGCACCTTCAGCGCTGGCTGGGCAATCAGGCGCGTTCGAAGCCTCAGCAGGAATCGCTGCAGGTCGTCGAAGCCGAACCAGCCAGTCCGCAGCCGCCTTCAGCGACGCACGACCTGGCGAGGGAAGCGACGATTCGTGACGCGATTCAGTCCCTGCCACGCTTGTTGCAGCAGATCGTGAAACTGAGATTCGGCCTGGACAATCTCAGAAAACCGCTGTCGTTCCGAGCGACGGCGGAGCGGCTCGGAATCAGTCGCGAGCGGTGCCGGCGACTCTGCGCGAAAGCATTGGAGCGGCTGAAGGCACATACTGCCTTACGCCACTTCGAGCCCTCAAACTAAGGATTTCGCATTTCACGTGAGTTCCTGCAGTCACTCGTCCACTGAAGACGAATTCCGGGCTCAGCAATACCGGATGCCCGTCAGACTCGCAAAGGTCGGTGACGGATGGTGCTCTCTGAGAACTGCAGGGCACACGGCCAGAAAACTATCGAAAAGTTGGATACGTCGCATCTGAGAATCCAATTATGCAATCGCTGCTGCCTGACAATAATACCACTTGGACAGTCAGGGCCGAGGGGCCGTGTGAAGCGAGTTTTAGAACTATCAGGGAGGGTTTCGAGATGCTGGTACTCAGCCGCCGACAGAACGAAGAAATCCTGATTGGAGACGACATCCGGATCCGTGTTCAGCGCATCCGGGGAAAAACGGTTTCACTGGCGATTGTGGCTCCCACCGATGTACCGGTCCTGCGATCAGAACTCGCGGATCGATCGTCGCCTGCAGCTGAGGGTGCAGCCACTTTTTGCCGAGAGAGCGTAAAACCAGTAGTCAGTGGCCTGCTGTGAGAACGAAGATGGAATTAGCTGGGCGGAATCTGCTCCGAATCTGCTCCTGACTTTGTGTGAGGACGGCATGCAGAATCTGGTAAGCGAACTCCTCATCATTCTCGCCGCTGGTCTGGTTGCGGCTCTAATCTGCCGCCGGCTGCAGGTGCCGTCACTGGTCGGTTACCTGCTCGCCGGGACGATTGTTGGCCAGGGCGTCCTCGGCTGGGTTGCGGACGATGAACATGAGATCGCTCACCTGGCTGAGGCCGGCGTCTTTCTTCTGCTGTTTTCGATCGGGCTGGAATTTTCACTGGGAGAACTCTGGCGACTCGGCCGCCACCTTGTGATAGGCGGCGGCACGCAGATGCTGCTCGTGGCCATCCCGGTAGCGACATATCTGAGCCATTCCGGCATGGCGTGGCAGCCCGCCTTGCTTGTTGCAGCGGCCGTTTCGTTCAGCTCGACAGTCCTGGTTTTCAAAACACTGTCCGAATGGGGGCAGTCGAGCAAACCTCATGGCCAGCGAGCAATCGGGGTGCTGCTGTTTCAGGATGCCGCTCTGGTCCCGCTGCTCCTGGTTGTCCCCCTCCTCACCGCTTCCGGAGCAGATGTTGGATTCCCCCAGTACGCGACGCTGACCGCCGTCTCGCTCGTCTTCATCGCCGGGGTGATCCTGCTTCAACGAGCCCTTGCCACCTGGCTGATTCCCCGTTTCGCGAGTTACCGCAGTCCGGAACTTGTCGTCCTGTTTACGCTCAGCGTCCTGGGCGGAGTCACCTACGCCGCCTGGAAAGCAGGACTGCCACCGGCCATCGGTGCGTTTGCAGCGGGACTGGTCTTCAGTGGTAACCGCTGGTCGCATCAGATCGACTCACTGATTCTGCCGTTCCGCGAAGCATTTTCAGCCGTCTTTTTCGTGAGCCTCGGCCTGCTGTTTGACCCACAACTCGTAATAAGCGAGCCACTCACGATGGCCGGCGCCTGTGTCACGCTGATTATCCTGAAGAGCCTGACAGCTGCGCTGGCACTTCGACTGACCGGACTCACATGGACCTCCGCCCTCGGAATGGGAACCGGCCTGGCTCATGTCGGCGAATTCGCCTTTGTCCTCATCCTGCTTGGAACCGAGTCAGGAGTCCTGAGCACCGTGGATGCTCAGCGAGTCAGCACGCTCGCCATCGCATCGCTGATCGTGACTCCGCTGCTGCTGAGAACGGGCCTGAGCTGGATTCGCGAGACCGAACGCACAGACGCCGTCGCCGAGGCAGTCCATCGCCGAACGGGTGCCCCGAAGTCCGCCGTCGTGATCGGCGCGGGGCCGGTCGGACGTCGCATCTCAGCGCACCTGGAAACGACCGGGCACGATGTCTGCGTCCTTGATCTCAGTCCAATCAATCTTCAGCCATTCGCCCAGCAGGGCATCGACACCGTTGCGGGAGACGCGACAAATCCGTCTGTGCTGGACCTGGCGAAAGTTGGAGAAGCCGATTGCGTCGTGATCTGCCTGCCGGATGATCAGGCGGCCCGACGCGTCGTGACGGCAGTTCGGAGCCTGAACTCGCGATGCTTCCTGCTGGTGCGCTGTCGTTTCGAATCCAACGTCGAACCGATCAAGAAACAGGGAGCGAGCGCCGCGGTCAGCGAAGAAGTCGAAGTCTGCCAGAGCCTCCTCGACGCTCTTCCGGATGGAACTTCGTATGCCTCTGCTCCCAGTCGCCGACTTACTGTCCGTTCACAGCCTCTTGCTGGACCTGCGGCGGCGACTGACGCCAGGCAGAATGGCGACACCTCGTTGAAGCACAGTGGCCGGATGCCATGACGCGGGATGTTCATCAGAGAGCCCGGGCCTCGCCAACCCGGCTGCAGAAATCATGAAGACAGTTTGAGCGAATCCGGACGTCACAACTCGCAATGAAAAACCACCGTAGTCCACATTGCCCCCCCCTGGAAAAAGGAAACCGGAATGCGGCACCTGATACTTCTTCTGCTGCCCTTTCTGATGGCATCTTCGCTGCGGGCTCAGACCCGCGAAGAGATCGTGCGTGGCGACAAGGCCCGTGTCGAAGCCGAGGGCTTCTGGATCTACAACGACCTGCCGAAGGCGTTTGCGGAAGCTCATCGCACAGGAAAGCCAATCATCGTCGTGCTTCGCTGTCTGCCCTGCCACGAGTGCGTCAAGCTGGATGACGAACTGGTCGAGCAGGACCCCGTCATCCGCCCGTTGCTCGATCGGTTCGTCTGTGTCCGACAGGTCTCGACGAACGGCCTGGATCTGAGTCTGTTTCAATACGACACCGATCAGTCCTTCGCCGTCTTTTTTCTGAATGCTGACAAGACGATTTATGGGCGGTTCGGCACACGCTCGCACAGAACAGAATGGATTGGCGACGTGTCGCTGGAAGGACTGGCCAAGGCCATGCAGGGTGCTCTGAATCTGCACGCTCGATATGGCGAGGTCCAGGATTCGCTGGCCGGCAAACGCGGAGCTCCGATGGAAGTCGCCTCGCCCGAACTCTATCCGTCGCTGAAAGGTAAGTACTCGGCGACGCTGAATTACAAAGGCGATGTGGTGAAGAGCTGCATCCACTGCCATCAGATCGGTGACGCACAGCGAGAATTCTACTGGCACGCCCGGAAGCCGATTCCCGACAAAGTCCTGTGGCCATATCCACATCCGAAGGTCGTCGGGCTCGTCATGAATCCGGACGAGATGGCAACCATCAGTGACGTTCTGCCAGACTCGCCCGCCGCAGCGGCAGGGCTCCGCGCCGGCGATTCGATCGCGCAGTTCAACGGGCAGCCGATGCTGTCGACGGCCGATGTGCAGTGGGTCCTGCACAACGCCGACCCCAATGGCGCGAGCCTCCCGATTACTGTGCGACGCAACGGCCGAATGATGAAGGCGACACTTTCGCTGGACACGGACTGGCGTCGTGCTGGCGACCTTTCGTGGAGAGTGACCACATGGGGTCTGCGACGAATCGCGGCTGGCGGGCTTGTTCTCAACTCGCTTTCCGACGACGAGAAAGCGGACCGTCGCCTTCCTCGCAACTCGATGGCTCTCCGCGTTCATCGGGCCGGAAAGTATGGACCTCACGGTGCAGCTCGCCGCGTGGGTTTTCGTGAGAACGACCTGCTGATTGCATTCGATGGACGCGAGGACCTGATGACCGAGCAGGACCTGCTGACCTACGTCGTGACGTCGAAGAAGCCCGGCGACCGTGTCAGCGTCGACATCCTGAGAGGCAACCAGCGAATGAATTTCACTCTGCCAATCCAGAGGTAACTCACTACAAAAGCAATTGAATGCCGAGCATCTGAAGAATGCCCCGCAAGGCCATTCACAACGAACCTTCCGCTTGGGTGCTCGCCGAGTGTCAGCGTCAGGCTTCTGAACAGGAACAAGCTTCGCCCAATGCCCCCCCACCAGCGGAGAGAAGCACCGCGATTATCATGGCACGGACTCAAGACAAAGCAGTCTCAGTCTCCATTCCAGAAAGAATTTGAGCAGGCAGGATGAGCGACCTGACACACCTCAGGAGCGAGCTGCAACCGCTTCGTGAGCAACTGATTGAGCATCGCGTCTATCGGCAGCTGTGTTCGCCGGAAGCGATGCACGTCTTTATGGAGCATCATGTGTTTGCCGTCTGGGACTTCATGAGCCTTCTGAAGTCACTGCAGCAGCGACTGACATGCGTTGAGACTCCCTGGCGACCTGGCGGCAGTTCACCTGGATGCCGCCTCGTCAACGAGATCGTTCTGGGTGAAGAGTCAGACGAGGATGGCCTGGGCGGCTACGCAAGCCACTTTGCACTCTACGTTGCGTCCATGCGTGAGGCAGGTGCGGACACGACGGCGATCTCCACATTCATCGACGAGATCTGCAGTGGAAACTCCTGGGGCAGCGCCATGCAGACTGCCAGCGTGCCACCGGCCGTCCGCCGCTTCGTCAGCAGCACGTTCGAGATCATCGAGTCGAATGACCTGTGCGCAGTCGCGTCGGCTTTCACGTTCGGGCGTGAAGACCTTCTGCCCGACGTCTTCGATCAGATCGTGGCCGAGCTGAACTCTCAAACGTCAGGCAGCTTCGATCGCTTTCTCTATTACCTGCAGCGTCACATTGAACTCGATGGAGATCAGCATGGAGGCATGGCACATCAACTGATGGAAGAACTTTGTCGGGATGACGCGGGTTCATGGCAACGCGCACTACAGGCGGCACGCGAGTCACTGCATGCCAGACTGCAGTTATGGGATGCCGTCGCAGCCCACATTGATGCTCGACAGCTCATCGACAGATGATCCGGCTCGGACATTCCAGTAACCGTCCCGGAGCACGGTGTCCTTCGGACGCAAAGCAGACACATGCAGGTGCTGCCTGATTGAAGGGTGCGGACGTGCCCTGTTTTCGTTGAGGATGTTTTCTGACAGGAAAGCGACGACGCGAGAACCGCCGGTCAGATCCCTGTCAGGCCTGCAAGACGCGGCGGTGGCCGTCGGCTTCTGTGGGGCTAAAGGTGATGCGTATGTGACGGAAGTCCTCGCCTGGGGTCTCTGCAGTGCTCGGCCAGCGGATTCAAAGCAGCCGCCGTCAGTCCGGCTTCCGCCGACTTCCGAATCATGAAAGCCGGCAGCCGCGTGACAGCGGCGAAACAGTAGCTCGACGCTCTTCACCGGCCGACCGAGCAACCGCCCCATATCTCTGGGCAAAATCGCGTCGTCCGGGTACTTTCAAGAGAGTTGGAATCAGCGTCGCGTCTCGCAGTCTGTTTCCGGTCCATTTTTCTCATTTTTTCGCGCGCATTTCGTCGCGGAATCTCGCAGATCGCTTCAGAGTCGGTGCCAACACCATGCCGGGAAGTGAACAGGGATTGTCAGACCTCATCGCGCAGGCACGGGCCGGTGACGATGAATCGCTCGGTCAGTTGCTGGACAAGTACCGCGACTATTTGCGGCTGCTGGCCCAGCGAGCGATGGACGGGCGACTGGCCGGGCGGATCGATGCGTCAGACATTGTTCAGCAAACCTGCCTGTCAGCCATTAAGCGTTTCAGCGAGTTCGACGGTGTCACTGCTGACGATCTCGCTGGCTGGCTGTACCGAATTCACGAGCGGAACCTGGTCGACGCAGCACGCCATCATCTGGATGCTCAGAAACGAACTGTCACAAAGGAATCAGGGGGCGAGGAAGCAAGCAGCGAGGAAGCGATCGAAGTCACCAGCCCCAGCCAGCGCATCATGCGGGGAGAACGCGCCGCTCGGCTGTCGCGGGCGCTTGCGGAACTTTCCACCGATCAGGCCGAAGCAATCCGCCTCAAACATCTGGATGGGAGGTCGCTTGCGGAGGTCGCCGGTCAGATGAAGAAAACCGAACGATCCGTCGCCGGTCTGCTGCAGCGCGGACTCGAGAACCTGAGAAATCGATTGACCGACGACTTCGGGGAATGAAGCCATGACCGACCCTTCGACCGGCCAACCAGACCAGGGTGCTGAACCGCTTCACGATCTGATCGCTGAGTTTCATCGACGTCGTGACAAGGGGGAGACCATTGAGCCGGCTCAGTTCATGTCTGAACATCCCGAGGTACAGGCCGAGCTGAGCCGGTATTTTGAAAACGTCGCCACACTGGAAAGTATGGCCGGCCCAACAGCCGAGACGGCTCAGCCGGGCATTGTCGAAACGATTATCACAGCCGACACGCAGAACGGCGCACACACGGAGACCGTGCTGCAGGACAGCCAGTCCGGAACGCCCAGAGTTCGAAGTGTGAGTGACGCTCCACTGTCACAATTCGGTCGCTATCGAATTCTCAAGGAACTCGGCCGCGGTGCGATGGGCGCTGTGTACCTCGCCCACGACCAGCAACTCGACCGGGAAATCGCTTTGAAGATTCCGCAGTTTGGCCAGGACATGGATCCCGGACTGCTGGAACGTTTCTATCGCGAGGCTCGTGCCGCCGCCGCACTTCGTCACCCGGGAATCTGCCCGGTGTTCGACGTCGGTGAGATTGACGGACAGCACTACATCACGATGGCCTTTATCAAAGGCCGCCCGCTGCGGGACTTTACGAAAACATCGAAGACGCAGGGCATTCGCCAGATTGTGCGAGTCATCCGCAAGCTGGCCATGGCTCTGGCGGAAGCGCATCGGCACAAGGTCGTGCATCGCGATCTGAAGCCGGCCAACATCATGATCGACGAGCGGAAAGAGCCCGTCGTCATGGACTTCGGCCTGGCGCGACGGTCGGCTGAAGGCGAGGAAAAGCTGACGCACTCAGGCACAGTCATCGGCACTCCGGCCTACATGTCACCCGAGCAGGTCGACGGCGACAACGACCGAGTTGGGCCGACGGCGGACATCTACAGCCTGGGCGTGATCTTTTACGAACTGGCCACCGGACAGTTGCCGTTTCAGGGCAACCTGATGTCGATCCTCAAGCAGATCGCCACCGTCGACCCGCCGCCCGCCTCCGAGCTGCGTCCTGACCTGCCGGGCGAGCTGCAGGCTGTCATCCAGAAAATGATGGCCAAGGAGATTGAAGACCGGTTTCAGTCGATGGACGAAGTCGCCGCCGTCCTGACGGACTTCCTCAAGGATCAGCAGGCCGCCACTGACGAGAGCGGCATGATGGAGACGTCCAAAGCTCCGTCCGCCAGACAGCAGCCACAGGTGCCGCTGGAGGAAACAGAACCATTCACGGCACCAGACGCTGATGAAGCTCGAAAGTCGCTGCCACAGTTCGACACATCGGACTCAATGTCCGCAACAGCAGCGAAAACCAGTGGCGGCCCTCCCAGGAACCGAAAGCTCATCGGAGCCGCACTGGGCGGGATCGCCATCCTGCTGGCGGGGATCGTGTTCTTCGTCCAGCTCGGCAAAGTGACGGTCGAAATCACGCTCGACGATGAGAACCTGTCTCTGAGCGTCGACGACGGAGCGATTGTGATTTCGGGCTCCGGCGAACCAATCCGCCTCAGCGCCGGCCCGCACAAACTGCTCGTTGAACGGGACGGTCTGGAAGTCGTGACGGACGAATTTGTCGTCAAGAAGGACGGAAAGAACGCGATCCGAGTCGCAATCGTCGGCGACGACGTCGTGATCCTCAAAAACGGCGAGGATGTTCCTGAGAAGTCCGTTCGTCCTCGCGAGCCAAAACGCGAGATCTGGTCGAAGGCCCTACAGCTGGCAGGTCACGACGACTTTGTGCAGGAGCTCGCATTTGACGCGGATGGCTATCAGGTTGCGTCAGTCTCCGGCGATAAGACCGCTAAAGTCTGGAGACTTAGTGATGGCACAAAACTACAGACGATTGATCTGCCAATTACCTGCAACTCCATCTCGTTGAGTGCAGACGGAGAGACATTGGTCACCGGCGGCAGTGAGAAAGGTGATGTCTTAGTCTGGAACGTCGAAGATGGTCACTCAGTACACACCAGTCGTATACCCCGTGGCAATGGTTACGTCCGAGCGATAAGCCCAGACCATCGTCTCGCGGCGAGAGTCAAACTCAACACAATTACTGTTCTTGATATCTCGTCGTCGTCTACGCAATCCGTTCTCGTCGAACAGGCCGAACACGTCCGCGACGTTTCATTTCATCCCAATGGGCGGATTCTTGCAGTCGCCAGTAGTGATGCAGCCGTCAGGCTATGGGACATTGACAAAGGTGAGGTCTTGCATGTCCTGAAGGGGCATCAAAAAGAAGGCCGACACTTGGATTTCAGCGCCGACGGCAAGACCCTTGCCTCTGCAGCAGACTACGCTGAAATAAAGCTCTGGGATATCAAGGCGGCCGCCGAGAAGACGTCGATCCATCCGCATAGCCTGGTCAGCGATATTGCGCTAAGTCCTGACGGAGCGCTCGTTGCAGCAGCGCGCGAAGAAATGTCGTTCGCTGTCTGGGACTCACAAACCGGCGATCTGGTATTCGAAGCACAAGACACAGCCGTTGCAGAACGAGTCGCTTTCTGCCCTGATGGAAAACTGCTCCTTGTGGGGCACAAAGGCGGCGGCATCGATGCCTGGAAGGTCCCGTCATCTCTGCACCCGAGAGGTCCCAGTAGCCTGAGAGCATCCGACTCTGCGGGAATGACGCGAAACGCTCCACCACCCGCGGTCGCTCCCTTCGACGCCAATCAGGCGAAAGCTCATCAGCAGGCCTGGGCGGACCACCTCGGCCTGCCCATCGAATACGAAAACTCGCTCGGGATGAAGTTTCGCCTGATTCCGCCCGGAGAGTTTCTCATGGGCAGTACGCCAAAGGAAATCGCGTCGGAACTCGAACTGGCAAAGAACGACCAGCCGTTGCGAGAGCGGATTCAGAGTGAAGGAATTCAGCACAAAGTCACCCTGGACAGGCCCTTCTACGCCGGGATCACTGAGGTGACCCAGTCGCAGTACGAGCAGATCATGGGGGATAACCCTTCGCACTTCTCCCTGACCGGTAAAGGAAAGGATTCGGTCGCCGGTCTGGACACCAGCGACCTACCGGTGGAAATGGTGAGTTGGAACGACGCAGCTGAGTTCTGCGCGAAACTGAGCCAGCACGAGCAACTGGAGCCTCGCTACTTCCGGGCCGGTGACACGGTGACTCAGCTGGATGGCACAGGCTACCGGCTGCCAACAGAAGCCGAATGGGAGTTCGCCTGCCGGGCGGGCACGACGACTCGGTTCTGGAGCGGCAACAGGGATGAAGATCTGCTTAAGGCGGGCTGGTTTTATGGTAACGCCGGTCCGCGAACGCGCGCCGTGGGCGAACTGAAAGCAAATCCGTTCGGTCTGCACGACGTGCACGGAAATGTGTGGGAGTGGACGCAGGACAGCTGGAATCGTGAGTTCTACAACCAGTTCGCCGACGACACTGCCGTCTCACCCGTAAGTGAGCCCTTCACCGAATTCGAACACGTGGTCCGTGGCGGCTTCTGGCTCTACGGCGCATCCTTCTGCCGTTCATCACACCGTCATGCGCGCCCTCCAACAGCCCGCTACGACGCGATCGGCCTGCGGGCGATGCTGGACGTCGAAGCCGTCAGACGGGCGATCCAGCGACAGGCCAAGGTGGCGACAGCGATCGAGCGACACGAATGGCCCGCTGATGCCCCGCCGCCCGCCATTGCACCATTCGGCTCCGATCAGGCCAAAGCACATCAGCAGGCCTGGGCGGATCATCTTGGCGTGCCGGTGGAGTGCACGAACAGCATCGGCATGAAGTTCCGCCTAATACCCCCAGGCGAGTTCACGATGGGCAGCACACCGGAGGAAATTGAAGCGACACTGAAGATAACGGGCGGAGACGAGGATTGGCGCGAACGAGTCAAGAGCGAAGGCCCTCAACATAAGGTCGTGCTCACCCAGCCTGTATATGTCGGCATCACCGAAGTAACGCAGACGCAGTATGAGCAGGTCATGGGCAATAACCCGTCGCACTTCTCGTCCGCGGGTGAAGGCAAGGAAGCAATCGCCAATCTGGAGACCGGTAACCATCCGGTGGAGATGGTAAGCGGCCACGACGCGGTGAAGTTCTGCGCGAAACTGAGTTTGCAGGAGAAGCTGGAGCCGTTCTCCCTCCGATCGCGCGAGAGAATCACACCGCTGGACGGGACTGGCTACCGACTTCCGACGGAGGCCGAA
>Ga0070727_10002815_pt1 | contig 16344 bp, 9 predicted proteins | sample tdAd472_FD_66722 | JGI IMG/M metagenome (GOLD analysis project Ga0070727, IMG submission 66722) | Marine sediment microbial communities from the Atlantic coast under amendment with organic carbon and nitrate - tdAd47.2 | ecosystem: Environmental > Aquatic > Marine > Coastal > Sediment | place...
GCCAGCGACGGCGGCACCACGTCCATGCGGCGCAGCAATGTGCGGAAATCGCCGAATTCGGTCTTGTATTCCTTGAAGCGATCGGTGAGCCAGGCCTGTTCGCGATCGGACAGGCTGGCGCCGCTATCCACGCGATCCTTCATCGAAAGCGCCCGTGCCCGATCGGTCCGGATCGATTCGTTGATCACCAGGACCATCGGAAGAACCATGCGCACGAAGGTCGCCTTCTTGCGGTCGACCTGCTGGATTTCGGCCATGTCCTGCGGAATGGCATCCGGCAGCACCCGCGGCACCATCGAATCGCCGGCGCGGATCGCGGACAGGTCGTATCCGATGCTGTCGAACCGGGCGATCAGCCGGTCGACGGTCGGCGCGGCGACGTCCACCGGCGCCTTCTGCAATGCCGGCGGCGTGATGCGAACCGCCGCCACCGCCTTCGGTTTCGCGACCTTGGTCTGCAGACCCTCGGGCGGATTCAGGACCAGGATGGCCGCTAGAATCGCACCGGAAGCGATCATGTACCAAGGCGCTCGGCCTGAAACGGCCGTTTTAAGTATCTCTCTCATGACACCCTCGCCTAACTCTTAGACAGACCGTTCGCCTTTTATTGTGGCGATTTTACGGTCTTGGACGCTCCACCGGCCGGCTCCTCGTCCGACCAGCCCCTCCGGGCGCCCGTTTCTCTTCGTTACCGACCGCGACCACTCCCCAGTTGTCGCGGTTGCAAGGGAAGCCCCCTGTGGTTCGGCGTCCCCTTTTGCCCCGGCCTTTAGGCCGAAGGACAAAACCTCAAATTTTTCGCCAGGGTTTTGGGTGCGGGCGTTCTCGCCGGTCACCTTGTGGAATATGCATCGACCCGCATTCTGCGGATGGCCCTGCGCGGGCCCGGCGGCGCTTTAGACTGCCGCCCGGACTTCCGACACTTCAGGAATGTAGTGACGGAGCATATTCTCGATCCCCATTTTAAGCGTTGCCGTGCTGCTCGGGCAACCCGCGCAGGCACCGCGCATCGTCAAGTAGACGACGCCTTGCTCGAACCCGTGGAATACGATGTCTCCGCCGTCTTGGGCGACGGCGGGCCGGACACGGGTATCCAGCAGTTCCTTGATCTGGCGCACAATGTCATTGTCCGCCTGGTCGAAAATCGGTTCCGGGGCATCGGCGGTCTCGTACAGGACCGGCCGCCCGGCCGTGAAATGTTCCATGATCGTGCCGAGAACGGCGGGCTTCAACTCGTACCATTCGACCATGTCGGACTTGGTGATCGTGATGAAGTCGCCGCCGAAGAAGACGGCGCGCACGCCGTCGACCAGGAAAAGGCGCTCGGCCAAGGGGGATTGTCCCTCCGCAGCGTCAGCCGAGGAGAAATCCAGCGTCCCGTCCTCCATCACCGGTTTCCCGGGGATGAATTTCAACGTCGCCGGATTCGGTGTTTGTTCAGTTTGAATAAACATTACCTAAAATCCCACCTATCTCTTGATCCAAGATGGGTCAGGAATCGATTCCATTCAACCCCTGTCCTGTTGCCGATGGGCGACACAAGTGCTGTGACAGCCTGTGGATAAACCGTTCGATTTACCGATATACCGCTGTAAGCGGGGCGGCGTGCGATCGCCGGGTCAGGTGATCGCGTCCAGTTCCTCGTCCGACAGGCAACCCGGAACGATGGTGATCGGGATCCGCAAGTTGCTCAATTCCTTGCCTGTCAGGTGGCTGACCACCGGCCCGGGCCCTTCGGATCCCGTGCTCGCCGCCAGGACGAGGATGGAGATGGTCTTGTCTTCCTGCAGCAGGGCGGCGACCTGCTGCGCCTCATCCCCCTCACGGACGAAAAGAATCGCCTGCTGACCCGTGGAGCGGTTCACCTCAGCGGCGTATTTCTGCAGCAACGCCTCGCCCTGTTCGCGGTTCTCCTCGCGCATCAGGGTTTCGACGCCCAGCCAATGGACGAATTCCGTCGGCTGCACGACATGCAGCAGGGCGACCCGGCCGCCGGTCTTCTTCGCGCGTTTGCAGGCGAATTTCAGGGCGATCGGCATTTCCTCCGATTCGTCGACGACGACGAGGAAGACCCGATCGGAACCCGTCGGCCCGGCCGTGCCCGCCGATGACGGCTTGCTGTCGCTATCGTTTTCCACGTGGGTCATGCGACCCTTCCTTACCCCATTCACGAGCATTCGTTGCGGCGGATCTACCGCCGTCGAAGGCTTTCGATGTCGTGATCAATGTATCAGGGTCGCGAAACTGCGCAACGGAAAGCGACGTTCCGCCGCCGTGCCGCGTCTTCCGCGCGGCCGCCCGCGCACAGGGCGAACCCGCTATTTCAGCAGGACGTTGATGATTTCCTTGAGCTGAGTCCGCGAGCGCAGCAAATAGAACCCTTGGGCCGCAAGATGGCTCGGCAGGATCAGCCCGTCGGGGCTGCCGTTGATGACGACCAGCGGGTCCATCGTGGCGGCGGCGTGCATCGAGGCCAGCATCTGCGCCCAGAGGGAGGCGACTTCCTTTTCCGCGACCACGTTCTGGAAGTCCGCCTGCAAGGCGGTCAGCAGCATGTAATAGCCGTATAGCCGGCCCTTGTTGTGATAGAAGACATCGTCGGCATAGATCGAGAAGGCCGAATATTGCTCCAGCGCATCGCCGGTCGCGGCGGAGGCGGAGCCCAGATCGGCCGAGAACCGGTCCAGCGTGGCCAGCAGATTGTCGGCGCGCCGTTCGAAGACGGCATTTCCCCCCGACAGGCGCAGGTTATAGGTGCGCAGCGCCTCGGCTGCGTTGCGGTACTGCTCCGCCGAGCTGCGCTGGGGCAGAAGCGATTCGGATACGTTGTAATACCAGACATCCGGCGCGTATTTCAGGAAGCCGGTCGCCGCTTCGAGATCCGTGTCGGCGGCGCTGGAGCCGCGGATGCGGCCGATCTGGTCCGTCAGTTCGATGGTGAACCGGCTGAGCGCGTCGCGAATCCCGGTCTGGAAATTCGGCATGTTGTCCAGCGCGGCGGACGGCATGAAGAACGGCGCCATCGGCGTCCAGGAATTGTCCCGGGTTTCCCGCTCGATCAGGCGCACGGTCATCGCGACCGCATGGGACCCGCCCGGGGGCGGGTCGGCGATCAGCGTGGTGTCATCGTCGATCCGATGCACCATGAGCATCCCGACCGGGTAATACAAAGCCGCCGCCAGGACGATCACCGCCATGGCCCCGAAAGTCAGGCGCGCGGTGCGGCCTTCCGGCCGGGGCAGCGCGCGCAGGCGTTCGCCTAATGCTAGTCTATCCATCATGTCCTGACTTACGTGAGGGCTCGCGCCGCCAGTTGCAATACCGGCGCCGTCTCAAGGCCGGGAATGACTGCTGCGATGACCCGAAACGGCGGGGACCGCCGGCGTCACTGAATGAAGCCGATGACCTCCCGCACTTCCCGAAGGATCGGGTTGGTGATGGCGCGCGCGCGTTCCGAGCCCTCGCACAGGATCCGGTCGATTTCGGAAACGTCCTGCAGCAGGCGCTGCATTTCCTCGCCGATCGGGCCCAACACCGACACCGCCACATCGGACAGGATCGGCTTGAATTCGGAAAACTGCTTGCCGCCGACTTCGGCCAGCGCCGCGTCCACGCCCATCCCGCGCAGGGCGGCATAGATATTGACCAGATTCTGCGCTTCCGGGCGGCCTTCCAGGCCTGCCGCCTCGCTGGGCAGGGCTTCCGGGTCCGTCTTCGCCTTGCGGATCTTCTGGGCGATGGCGTCGGGACCGTCGGTCATGTTGATGCGGCTCATATCCGACGGGTCGGATTTGGACATCTTCTTGGTGCCGTCGCGCAGCGACATGACGCGGGTGGCCGCGCCCAGGATCAAGGGTTCGGTGAGCGGGAAGAAGTCGGGCCTTTCCCAGTCGTTGTTGAACTTCGCGGCGATGTCGCGGGCCAGTTCCAGATGCTGCTTCTGGTCCTCGCCGACCGGCACGTGGGTCGCTTTGTAGGCCAGGATGTCGGCGGCCATCAGGTTCGGATAGACGAACAGACCGGTGGAGGCGTTCTCCCGGTTCTTGCCCGCCTTCTCCTTGAACTGGGTCATCCGGTTCAGCCAGCCCATCCGCGCGACGCAGTTGAAAATCCAGGCCAGCTCGGCATGGTCCTGGTTCTGCGACTGGTTGAACAGGATGTGCTTCTTCGGATCGATGCCGCAGGCCAGCAGGCCGGCCGCCACCTCACGGGTGTTGCGGGACAATTCTGCCGGGTCTTGGAAGATCGTGATCGCGTGCAGGTCGACCAGGCAATAGATGCATTCGTAGTCGTCCTGAAGCGCCGCCCAGTTCCGGATCGCGCCCAGATAATTGCCCAGCGTCAGGTTCCCCGTCGGCTGAATACCGGAAAAGATCCGATTCTCCACATTGGTCGCGGTGGTCATGGTCAAAAGGCTCCATATGGTCGCGGCTCCGCCCGGTGGACGGAAGGTCCGAAACTGGTCTGTACATCGGTTAAACGGACGCCGGATATTGAAGACGGCCCGACCGGGCCGCCTCAGGCTTTCCGGCGCGGTTATGCGTCCCGACGCCAGTGCGGTCAAGATGCGTGCGGGGCCGAATTCCCCCGCGAACGGCCATCCGCGACCCGGCCTAGCCCCGCCGGCGCAATTGCCGGGCGACCTGGCGCAGATCCGATCCGCCCAGCAGCTGGGCAAGGCCGAAGAACAGGACCATGCCGGCAAGAATCAATCCCGCCAGGGCAAGGAGCTTCCGCGCGGCTCCGGCCCGGAACCAGTCATCCAGGACATCCGCGCCCGCCCACAGCGCCAACGCCATGACGATTGCCGCCAAAAGAACGCGCGGGACGGCCCGAATCAGCCGTGCGTCCGGCTGGAAATGCCCGCTTCTGTGCAGCAGGAAGGCAAGGAATCCGGCATTTGCCCAGGCTGAAACCGCCGCCGCCAGCGCGATGCCGACATGGGCCAGAACCTGCATCAGAGCGACCGCCAGGATCAGGTTCAGGGCGACGGCGCCGATCGCGATCTTGACCGGCGTCCTGGTATCCTCGCGGGCGAAGAAGCCGGGGGTCAGCGCCTTGATCAGGACATAGGCGGGCAGGCCGATGGCGAAGGCGCGCAGGGCGTCCGCGGTGGCCAAAGCGGCGTCGGCGCTGAAGGCCCCGCGTTCGAAAAGCGTCGAGACGATGGGCCAGGGAATGGCGATCAGGGCGGTCGCGGCCGGCAGGGTCAGCAGCAGGGTGACCTCGACCGCGCGGTTCATGCTGTACATCGCCGCTTCGTGGTGGCCGGCCCGCAACTGCCGCGCCAGCAGAGGCAGCAGGGCGACGCCGACGGCGACGCCGACAACGCCCAGCGGCAACTGGTTCACCCGGTCCGCGTAATACAGGAAGGACACCGATCCCTGACGCAGCAGGGTCGCCAACAGATCGCCGACCATGACGTTGATCTGCACCACGCCGGCGCCCAGGATTCCCGGCGCCATCAGCATCAAAAGCCGTTTCACCCCCGGCGTCAGGCGCGGCAGCGGCAGCGGCACCATGATGCCGGCCTTGTGGCAGGCAAAGGCCAGCATCGCGAATTGCAGCGCGCCGGCGATCGCCACGGCCACCGCAAGCGCATGGCCCGGAAGGGGCAGCACGTGGATGTGGATCAGGAAGAGCGTTGCGATGAAGACCAGGTTCAGGATGACCGGCGCGGCGGCGGCGGCGGCGAACTTGCCGACCGAATTCAACATGCCCGACATCATCGCCGACAGCACCATGAACAGAAGATAGGGGAAGGTGATCCGCGCCAGTTCCACGGTCAGGTCGAATTTCTCGGGCTCGTCCACGAAGCCGGCGGCCTGCACCATCATGATCCAGGGCATCGCCGCCATGGCGATGACGGTCAATACCAGGGTCCAGGCGGTCAGGGCCGCCGCGACATCGGCGGCGAAAGCGTCGGCCGCCGCCTTGCCTTCCCCTTCCAGGCGGCGCGCGTAAAGCGGCACGAAGGCGGCGTTCATCGCCCCTTCGCCCAACAGGCGGCGGAACAGGTTGGGGAATTTGAAGGCGATGAAAAAGGCGTCGGCGACCATCCCGGCGCCCAGGATCTGGGCGATCAGGACGTCCCGGACGAAACCCAGGATGCGGCTGGTCATTGTCCAGCCGCCGACGGTCGCAATGGAGCGGACGAGTTGCATGACTGAAGGCCTTTACGGGATTCCCAACCCTTTAAGAAGATTAAAGGGCATAAAGAAGGCGAAACAGCGGCAATCGGAAGGCTTTCCGGGACGGCACGCGCCGGCGGCCTATTCGGCGGCCTCCTTCGGCATCGTCTGCGGCGCTTCCTTGCCCCCGGCCACGTCCTTGTCCCCGGTCAGGCCGCCGGGGCCGGCGATTTCCAGCACATTCAGCAGGCCTTGCCGGATTTCCTTCAACTTGGTCTCGTGGGTGATCTTCATGCCGAAGACGTCCTTGACGTAGAAGACGTCCACAACCTGCTCGCCATAGGTGGAAATCTTGGCGGTCGTGATCTGGATGCCCAGGCGGAAAAGTGCCGTCGTCAGGCGGTAGACCAGCGCCGGCCGGTCGCGCCCGTTCACTTCGATGACCGTATGGGTGTTGGACGCCTTGTTGTCGATCAAGACGCGCGGGGCGACGTAGAACACCTCCATCCGGCTGGGAATATGCGACGCCTTCCGGTCCAGCTCCTCCAGCGGCCGGACGCGGCCGGACAGGACCTGTTCGACCATCACCGACAGCCGCGCGAGTTTGGAGGAAGACTTGAACGCACCGCCGCCGGCGTCCTGGACCGTGAAAACGTCCAGCGCCATGCCGTCCTTGAAGGTGGCGATCCGCGCATCGACGATGCTGGCGCCGCACACCGCCAACGCGCCGGACAGCCGCGCGAAAAGGCCGGGATGGTCTTCGGCGAAGATGGTGATTTCCGTGGCGTCCCGGGTGCTGAGCACCTGGATGTCCAGCGCCAGCGTCTGCTGCCGCAGTTCCGCCTCCCGAATGACGTCGGAATGGCGCAGCAGTTGTTCCGCATCGAAAGCCAACAGGTAGCCGTCCGACAGCCGATCGATATGGCGCTCGCGCTCGTGCTCCGGCCAATGGTCCAGCAGCCGGGCCAGGTCGGCGCGGGCCGCCGCGACGCGTTGTTCGCGGCCAAGACCGTCCAGGCCCTCGGTCATGAAATCGAAGGCGCGATAGTACATTTCGCGCAGCAGGCTGGATTTCCAGTTGTTCCAGACATTCGGGCCGACCGCCCGGATATCGACCACGGTCAGGCACAGCAGCAGGCGAAGCCGTTCCGGCGACTGGACCAGGTCGACGAAGTCGATCACGGTCTTGGGGTCGTCGATATCGCGTTTGAACGCCGCGTTCGACATGGCCAGGTGGTGCAGGACCAGCCAGGCGACCGTCTCCGTCTGCTCGTCCGACATGCCCAGGCGCGGGCAAAGGCTGCGCGCCACTTCGGCGCCGAGTTCCGAATGGTCGCCGCCGCGGCCCTTGGCGATGTCATGCAGGAAGACCGCGACGTAGAGAACCTCGCGCGACAGGATCGACGGCAGCAGCTTGGTCGCAAGCGGATGGTCGTCGGCCAGTTCACCGCTTTCGATGCGGTTCAGGATGCCGATGGCGCGGATCGTGTGTTCGTCGGTCGTGTAGACATGGTACATGTCGTACTGCATCTGGGCCACGACGCGCCCGAAATCGGGGATGAATTTCCCGAACAGACCGCATTCGTTCATATGCCGAAGGGTGACCTCGGGGTTTATCTTCGAGGTCAGAATGTCCATGAAAACGGCATTCCCGTCGGGATCGTCGCGGAACTCCTTGTTCACATATTTCAGATTCCGGGTGATCGATTTCAGCGCGTCCGGATGGATCGCCATCCGGTTTTCATGCGCGACCTTGAAGATCCGCAGCATGTCGACCGGCTTGTTCTTGAAATGCCCGCGGCCCAGCTCGTTCAAGCGGCCGCTTTCATGCGCGAAGCCCGCGACCTCGCTGGCGCCGAGCAGTTTGGACAGGCTGAACAGCGGCTTCTTCTGGTGCTGCGCCTCGAAGGCCGCGCAGAAGATGCGGGTCAGGTCGCCGACATCCTTCGCGATCAGGAAATAGTGCTTCATGAAGCGCTCGACGCCGCTGGTGCCGGCATGGTCCGTGTAGCCCATGCGGCGCGCCAGTTCGGGCTGAATGTCGAAGGTCAGCCGTTCTTCGGGACGGTCGGTCAGGTAGTGCAGGTGGCAGCGCAGGGTCCAAAGATACTGCTGCGCCTTGGCGAAACGGGTCGCTTCCGCCTTGGTCAGGATCTTCCGCTCCACCAGTTCGGAAATATCCTGGACCTGATAGAGATACTTGGCGGCCCAATAGAGCGTGTGCAGGTCGCGCAATCCGCCCTTGCCGTCCTTGATGTTCGGTTCCAGCACATAGCGGCTGTCGCCCATGCGTTCGTGCCGGGCGTCGCGTTCCGCCAGCTTGGCCTCCAGAAAGGCGGCGCCGGTTCCGCTCTGCACTTCCTTGTTGAAGGCCCGCAGGAAGCTGTTGAACAGGCCCTTTTCGCCCCAGACATAGCGGGCTTCCAGCATCGCGGTCTTGATGGTGATGTCGGCCTTCGCCTGCCGCATGCAATCGTCGACGGAACGGGTCGCATGGCCGACCTTCAGACCCATATCCCACAGTGTGTAGAGAATTTCCTCGACCACCTGCTCGACGCGGGCGGAAATCTTGTAGTCGTGCAGGAAAAGCAGGTCGATATCGGAATAGGGCGCCAGCTCGCCGCGTCCGTATCCCCCGACGGCCAGGATGCATAGTTTTTCCGACTTCGTGGGATTTGCGGCCGGATAAAGATGGGTCGCCGCGCCGTCGTGAATGACGCGGATCAACTGGTCGATCAGATAGGCATGGGCGAGGACCGTCTTGGCCCCGTCATGGCTTTCGAAGAAGCGGCGTTCGATCTCGGCCCGCCCCTTGGCGAGCGCATCCTTGTACAAGGCCAGCAGCTTCGGCTTGCGCTCGGCCTCGTTCAGGCCCTGTGCGAAAAGCTCCTCCACCGCCTCCGAGAGGGCGCGGCGGTCGATCAGCTGGCGGCGTTTCTCTAATCCTGTGATGTCCATGCGGCGAAATTAGAAGACTCCAGGGGTTTTGGCGAGAGTCGTTCTAAACTGGAGTCGTTAAGACAAAACGAAGAACGGTTTCGGGTGGACCGGGCGTCAATCGGCGTCCTTGATCAACCGGCTCAAGCGGTAGAGGGCGTCCAGCGCCTCGCGCGGGGACATATCGTCGGGGTCCATCCCCGCCAGCACCTCAAGGGCGGGATGGGGGGCCGGCGGCGCCGCGGCGGCCGGTTTCGGCTGGGCGGCGGCCTGGAAAAGCGGCAGATCGTCGATCAGGCGCGTCACCGCGCCCGATTGCTCGCCGCGCTCCAGGGTGTGCAGCACTTCTTCCGCCCGGGCGACGACCGCGGCGGGAAGCCCGGCCAGACGGGCGACATGGATGCCGTAGGACCGGTCCGCCGCGCCGGCGGCGACCTCGTGCAGGAAAACCACCTCGCCCCGCCATTCCTTGACCCGCATGCAATGCGGCGCCAGGGCCGGAAGCCGCTCGGCCAGCGCGGTCAATTCGTGATAGTGCGTGGCGAAGAGGGCGCGCGACTTGGCGGCGTCATGCAGATGCTCGACGCAGGCCCAGGCGATCGACAACCCGTCGAAGGTCGCCGTGCCGCGCCCGATTTCGTCCAGGATGACCAGCGACCGTTCGGTGGCCTGGTTCAGGATCGTCGCGGTTTCGACCATTTCGACCATGAAGGTGGACCGGCCGCGCGCCAGATCGTCGGACGCGCCGACGCGGCTGAACAGCCGGTCGACCACGCCGATTTCCGCTTCCTCCGCGGGCACGAAACTGCCCGATTGCGCCAAAACCGCGATCAGGGCGTTCTGGCGCAGGAAGGTACTCTTACCGGCCATGTTCGGCCCGGTCAGCAGCCAGAGATGCCGGTCGCGGCTGAGGTCGCAATCATTGGCGACGAAGGGCTGCTCCCCGCCGCGGCTCAACGCCGCCTCGACCACCGGGTGCCGTCCGCCGGTGATCCGGAAGCTCAGGTCGTCGGTGATCTTCGGGCGGGAATATCGTCGTTCCTCCGCCAGGTCGGCAAGGGCCGCGGCCCAGTCCATTCCGGCCAGCGCGGCGGCGGCGAGCGCGATTTCCGCGACCCGCGCCGTCACTTCGCCGATCAGATCGTCGAACAGTTCCTGTTCCAGGGCCTGCGCCTTGTCGCCGGCCTCGGAAATGGCGCGGGCGAGGTCGCCGAGCTCGGGCGAGGAATAGCGCATCGCGTTCGACATGGTCTGGCGGTGGATGAAGGCCTCCCCCATCCGCGCGGCGTGGCGCGCCGAAATCTCGATGAAATAGCCGAGCACGTTGTTGTGCTTGATCTTCAGGGTCTCGATCCCGGTTTCCTGCCGGTACCGCCCCTCAAGCCCGGCGATCAGCTTGCGGCTGTGGTCGCGCAGATTGCGCACCTCATCCAGATGCGGCGCGTAGCCGGACCGGATGAAGCCGCCGTCGCGGGTGATCAGCGGCAGCTCGTCCGCCAGGGCGCGGGCCAGGCGGTCGACCAGCACGTCGTGGACGCCCAGGTCCCGTTCGCCCTGGGCCAGCAAAGCCGGCAGCGGCCCGGCCCTTTCCAGCAAGGCCCTGATCCCGGCGGTCAGGGTCAGGCCGTCGCGGACCGCCGCCAGGTCCCGCGGTCCGCCGCGCCCGACGGTGATCCGCGACAGCGCGCGTTCCAGGTCCGGCGCGCCGCGCAGCGCGGCCCTCAAATCGCCCCGCAGACCGGCCTGTTCCAGGAAGAAACCGACCGCGTCGTAGCGCGCCTCGATCTCCCGCCGGTCGGTCAGCGGCGCCGACAGGCGGTTCGCCAGCAGGCGCGCCCCGCCGCCGGTGACGGTGCGGTCGATCACGTCCAGCAGGCTGCCGGCCCGGTCGCCGCCCAGGGTCCGCGTCAGTTCCAGGTTCCGGCGCGTCGCCTGGTCGATTTCCAGGACCGCGCCGGCGCTCAACTTGCGCGGCGGCGACAGGCGCGGGGTCTTGCCCACCTGGGTCAGGCGCACATAGTCCAGCAGCGCGCCGGCGGCGCTCAGCTCCGCCCGTTCGTAGTCGCCGAAAGCATCCAGCGCGGCGACGCCGTATTGCTCCTTCAGCCGCTTTTCCGCGTTCACCGAATCGAAAAGGCTGTCCGCCTGGATCGCCAGTTCGTCCCGCCAATCGGCGAACAGGTCGAACAAGTCGCGCTTTTCCGTCATGCGCTTGGGCACCAGCAATTCGCCCGGCTGCACGCGGGAGAGGACGGCGGCGACGGAGCCTTCATCGACCGACTGGACCCGGAAATCGCCGGTCGAGACGTCCAGCCAGGCAAGCGCCAACCCGCCGCCGGCCATGGCGAGCGCGGCGAGGTAATTGTTGCTGCGGGCGTCCAGCAGGGTGTCCTCGGTCAAGGTTCCCGGCGTCACGACCCGCACCACGTCGCGCGCGACGACCGATTTCGCGCCGCGTTTCTTCGCTTCCGCCGGGTCTTCGGTCTGCTCGCAGACGGCGACCCGGAAGCCCTTGCGGATCAGCCGGGACAGATAGGTTTCCGCCGCATGGACGGGCACGCCGCACATCGGGATGTCCTGCCCGTCGTGATGCCCGCGCTTGGTCAGCGTGATGTCCAGCGCGGCGGCGGCCTGCACCGCGTCGTCGAAGAACAGTTCGTAAAAATCCCCCATCCGGTAGAACAGCAGGCAATCCGGATTGGCCCCCTTGATGGAAAGATACTGTTCCATCATCGGCGTCACCTTCTGCGGGCGGGCCGTGTCGGCGGTTTCCTGGCCGGGGCTTTCCCGGGGCGCGGTTTCTATGGATTCGGGCATGGTTTCAGGAGACTACACATTCGGCGCCGGTGTACAAACAGGCGCTGGAGCGGTGGCTGCGGACAGGTGCATGATCGGCTCTACCGACCCAACGCGCTTCTTGCAACCGGGCGCGACCCTCGGCTTTATTGATTCAGCAAACAAACACAGAAAGTTCGACGGAGGGGTTCCCGACCATGGCAAGCGACCGCATCACCGATCAGGAGGCGCTTCAGTTCCACGCGTCCGGCCGGCCCGGCAAGGTGGAGATCACGCCGACCAAGCCGCTGACGACGCAGCGCGACTTGTCGCTCGCCTATTCCCCGGGCGTCGCCGTGCCCTGCCTGCGCATCGCCGACGACCCGGCGGCGGCCTATGACTATACGGCGCGCGGGAACATGGTCGCGGTCATCTCCAACGGGACGGCGGTGCTCGGCCTCGGCAATATCGGGGCGCTTGCCTCCAAGCCGGTGATGGAAGGCAAGGCGGTGTTGTTCAAGCGCTTCGCCGATGTCGATTCGATCGATCTGGAACTGGATACCGAAGACGTGGACGAGTTCGTCAATTGCGTCCGCTTCCTGGGGCCGAGCTTCGGCGGCATCAATCTGGAAGACATCAAGGCGCCGGAATGCTTCATCATCGAACAGCGCCTGCGCGAGGTGATGACCATACCCGTCTTCCATGACGACCAGCACGGCACGGCGATCATCGCCGCCGCCGGGCTGATCAACGCCCTGCATCTGACCGGCCGCGACATCAAGGATACCAAGCTTGTGGTGAACGGGGCGGGGGCGGCGGCGATCGCCTGCGTCGAACTGGTCAAGGCCATGGGCATGGCCGCCGACAACGTCATCATGTGCGACAGCAAGGGCGTCATCTATCAGGGCCGCGAAGAAGGCATGAACCAGTGGAAATCCGCCCATGCCGCGGTGACCGACGCCAGGACGCTGAAAGAAGCCATGCAGGGGGCTGACGTGTTTTTCGGCCTTTCCGTCAAAGGCGCGGTGACGCCGGCCATGGTCGAAGGGATGGCCGACAAGCCGATCATCTTCGCGATGGCGAACCCGGACCCCGAAATCACCCCCGACGAGGTGAAAACCGTCCGCAGCGACGCCATCGTCGCCACCGGGCGGTCCGACTACCCGAACCAGGTGAACAACGTGCTCGGCTTTCCTTATATCTTCCGCGGCACGCTGGATGTGCGGGCGTCGACCATCAACGACGCGATGAAGATCGCGGCGGCCGAGGCGATCGCCGAACTGGCGCGCGAAGACGTGCCCGATGAAGTGGCGGCGGCCTATGGCGGCCGGCGGCTGCGTTACGGGTCGGAATATATCATCCCGGCGCCTTTCGATCCGCGCCTGATCGTCGCCGTGCCGGAAAGGGTCGCCCGCGCGGCGATGGATTCCGGCGTCGCGACCCGGCCGATCATCGATATCGAAACCTACCGGGCGGAACTGAAATCGCGCCTCGACCCGACGGCGTCGATGCTGAACCTGATCTTCGACAAGGTGCGCGCCAATCCGCGCCGCGTGATCTTCGCCGAGGGGGAAGAGGAACGCGCGATCCGCGCGGCCATCGCCTTCCGCAGCGAAGGCTACGGCACGCCGGTGCTGATCGGGCGCGAGGACCGGATTCAAGAGATGGTCACGACGATGGGCTTCGGCTCGCTGGGCGGGATCGAAATCCACAATGCGCGCCTCTCGCGTGAGAACAACCGCTATACGGAATTCGTCTACAAGCGGCTGCAGCGCCAGGGCTTCCTGTACCGGGACTGCCAGCGCATGGTGAACCAGGACCGCAACATCTTCGCCGCCTGCATGGTGGCGATGGGCGACGCGGATGCGATGGTCACCGGGCTGACGCGCAGTTTCTCCGTCTGCTACGAGGCGATCACCCAGATCATCGATCCGGTGCCGGGCGAACGGGTCATGGGCCTGATGGTCGCCATCGTCCGCGGCCGCACCTATTTCATCGCCGATACCAATATCCATACCGTGCCGTCGCCGGAGGAACTGGCCGACATCGCCGTGGAGGCGGCGGAATATGCCCGCAAGATGGGGCATGAGCCGCGCGTCGCCTTCCTGTCCCATTCGACCTTCGGCAACCCGATGCTGGAGAATGACGAGCGCCTGCGCGAGGCGGTCCGCATTCTGGACGCACGGGATATCGACTTCGAATATGACGGGGAAATGTCGGCGACCGCCGCGCTGAACGCCGATCTGATGAAGGAGCTGTATCCCTTCTGCCGCCTGTCCGGCGCCGCCAACGTGCTGGTCATGCCGGCGCTGCATTCCGCCCATATCAGCACGCGCATGCTCAAGGAAGTGGGCGGCGGGACGATCCTGGGTCCGATGCTGCGCGGCCTGACGAAATCGGCGCAGATCGTTCCGCTGGGGGCCAGCGTCAACGATTGCGTCAGCATCGCCGCGCTGGCGGGCTACGACGCGATTCGCTGACGGGGAGGGCCGCCGGAGCTTCCGAAATCCGTAACCTTGGGCGTATATGTCTGAGGAGGCGGAAGCCCTGGCGGTTTTCGAAAACGGATTTCCCGGACGAGGCGTCGGGCCGGCGCGCGAGCGCCGGCGTAAGGTGAGCTGTATCGTGAACGAAACTTTCCTGACCGGACTGGCGATCGGCGTCGGCGTCTCGGCGCTGGCGGCTTGGGTCGCGTTGCGGAAACGCGACGCCAAGGCGCGCCTGCGCCTGGCGCAGGTCCGCGAGGAATTGGAGGCGGCCCGCACCTCGCTGAAGGAAGCCGCCCTGGAGCACACAGCCGCGGAAGCGCTGGTCGAAAGCCTTCCCGCCCCGTTGTATCTGGTCGATGCCGATTTACGGGTCCTGCGTGGCAACGCGGCGGGAACCTCCTTGATCGGCAAGGATCTCAACGGGCGCGAACTCTCCGACGGGTTCCGGCAGCCGGACCTGCTTGCGACGGTGGAGCAGGCGATCGCGGCGGGCAAGAGCCGCAGCATGCGGCTGGAACTGCCGGTGCCGGTGGAACGCGCCTACCTGGTTCAGATCGAACCGGTCAGCCAGCTCGCCCCGGCGGATTTCGACGACCCGGAAGCCGACGGCGCGCCGGCGGCGCTGATCATGATGCTGGATATCACCCCGGTGCTTCGGACCGAACAGCTGCGGGCGGATTTCGTCGCCAATGTCAGCCATGAATTGCGGACCCCGCTGACCAGTCTGATCGGGTTCATAGAAACCCTGCGCGGCCCGGCCAAGGACGATGTCGAAGCGCAGGAGCGCTTTCTGGGAATCATGCAGGAACAGGCCGACCGCATGTATCGCCTGATTGCCGATCTGCTGTCGCTGTCGCGGATCGAGATGGAGGAACACAGCGTTCCGCGCGGCAGGGTCGAGCTGCCGCTGATCGCGCGGAAGGTCAGCGACGGGCTGGCCTTCAAGGCGCGCGACCGCGGCATGCGGGTGGTGATCGAGGTGCCCGACGGCCTGCCCCCGGTCGCGGGCGACGAGGACCAGCTGACCCAGGTGCTGCAGAACCTGATCGACAACGCCCTGAAATACGGCGAACGCGATACCGAGGTGGAGGTCCGCGCCGCCGTGAAGGGGGATCAGGTCGAAATGAGCGTGCGCGACCATGGCCAGGGCATACCGCGGGAACACCTGCCGCGGCTGACCGAACGCTTCTACCGGGTCGACGCCGCGCGGTCGCGGGAGATGGGGGGAACCGGCCTCGGCCTGGCCATCGTGAAGCACATCGTGAACCGCCACAGAGGCAAATTGACGATAACCTCGAAGCCCTCCTACGGCAGTACCTTCACCGTGTCATTGCCGGCTTGGAAGAAATGATCCTGGAAAGGCGATAAAGCTTTCCGAAAATTTCAATTCCGCCGGCACCGCGCATAGACAAATGTCTTTTTCATCGATTTTTTTCGAATCCGGCCCCGCTGCAATAAAAGCGTAACAGAAAATACATATGAAGGTCGCGCCAACGCGGTACTGCGTGGGCGGAACGGCAGGTGATGTGGCGACGGCGTCGTGACGTGCCTACACGAACAAGAACAAGTTGGAACCGCAAATCCGAACCTGACCGCTCTTAAACTAGGCTCAACATCCACACTAAACTCTGGGGTCCATTCCATGAATCCGCTTCTCAAGACAGTCGCCCTCGCGGCACTCGGCGTCGTCGCCCTTGCCGGCACCGCCCAAGCCCGCGACCAGATCCGCATCGTGGGTTCCTCCACGGTCTTCCCGTTCTCCACCGCGGTCGCCGAAAACTTCGGCAAGACCACCAGCTTCAAGACGCCGGTTGTCGAATCGACCGGTTCCGGCGGCGGCCTGAAGCTGTTCTGCGCCGGCGTCGGCGTCGAGCATCCGGACATCACGAACGCGTCCCGCCGCATCAAGAAGTCCGAAGTCGAACTTTGCGGCAAGAACGGTGTCGCGGACATCGTCGAAATCAAGGTCGGCTATGACGGCATCGTCATCGGCAACGCCAAGTCCGCCACGG
>Ga0070727_10002816_pt1 | contig 16343 bp, 13 predicted proteins | sample tdAd472_FD_66722 | JGI IMG/M metagenome (GOLD analysis project Ga0070727, IMG submission 66722) | Marine sediment microbial communities from the Atlantic coast under amendment with organic carbon and nitrate - tdAd47.2 | ecosystem: Environmental > Aquatic > Marine > Coastal > Sediment | place...
TGTTGCCTGGCACCAGGCATCCGTTACGCCACAACTATAGGATGATCTCACTTAATGTAATCTGAACGGAGTGTCCGGCTCGGGATTCCGGTAATCCATGATAGACTGCCGCCCGGAATATTTCCGGCAGCCCCAGGTCCTTGCGCTCCGCGGTCAGCGTGTTGAGAAACGTCTGTAAGCCGGCAGCACGGTCTGTTGCCGACCTCTTCCGCAATTGCAAATCAAGGAATAGTAATCATGAACGGTGCCCATGCGCTGATTGAAACCCTGGCCAGTTGTGGCGTCGAATTGTGTATCGCCAACCCCGGAACCTCGGAAATGCACCTGGTACAGGGACTAGACTCCGTCCCCCGGATCCGATCCGTACTGGCGCTTTTTGAAGGCGTATGTACCGGCGCCGCCGATGGCTATGGGCGCATGACCGGCAAGCCCGCGGCTACCCTGCTGCACCTTGGCCCGGGCCTGGCCAATGGCATCGCCAACCTGCACAACGCCAGAAAAGCCCGATCGCCCATTATCAATATCGTCGGCAATCACCCACACTACCATATCGGCTACGATGCGCCATTGACTTCGGACATTGACACGCTGGCGCGGAACGCCTCATGCTGGATAAAGTCCACCAGCACAGCCGACTCCCTGGCCAGGGACGGTGCCGACGCTTTCACTGCGACACTGCGCCAGACACCGGATTCCCAGGGACAGATCGCCACCTTGATCATGGGCGCCGATGCCGCCTGGGGAGAGTCCCCGGGGCCGGTGCGTCCCAACACGCTGCCTCGCCGCCCAACCGTGGATGAACTGGCCATCGAGTCCGTTGCCCAGGTTCTGGAAGGCGGGGGCAATAATGCCATACTGCTGGAGCACCATGCCCTGACGCCGGCAGCTCTGGAAGCTGCCAGCAGGCTGGCCAGCAGCACCGGCTGCCGCCTGCTGACCGGCACGTTTCCGGCCCGCATTGACGGGGGTCCGGGGCGGGTGGCAGTGGAACGTCTTCCCTATTTTCCGGAACAGATACTGGCATCGCTGGAAGGCACGGATAACCTGGTGCTGGTCAACGGCCAGATTCCTGCCAGTTTTTTCGCCTACCAGGGAATTCCCGGTCAGCTGATTCCGGCGGGCTGCAATGTGCATCGCCTGTCCCGTGTCGAAGAGGATGCCGTGGATGCCATGGAACGACTGGTGGAGCGAATGCGTGCCGGCAGCGCTGACATAACCCGATTCCAGCACCAGGATATCCCGAGACCGGTGGGCGAACTGTCCAACAAGAGCATTATCCAGGCATTTGCCGCTACCATGCCCGAGGACATCATCGTCTGCACCGACTCCGGAGGTGGCAACGCAGCCTACCCGTATTGTCAGAACTCGGTGCCCCACAGCTGGCTCAGTCTGACTGGCGGTTCCATTGGCCAGGGTGGGCCCGCGGCCACCGGTGCAGCACTGGCCTGCCCGGATCGTCGCGTCGTGGCACTGCTGGGCGACGGTGGCGCTGCCTATACCATTCAGTGCCTGTGGACCCAGGCACGGGAAAACCTGGACGTTACCAGCGTCATTTTCGCCAATAATTCGTACAATATCCTGAACGTGGAATATGCTCGCCTGGGGGTTAAGAACGTGGGGAATATCGCCGCCAGCCTTTTCGATATCAGTAATCCCTCTATTGCCTGGGTGGATATGGCAAGGAGCCTTGGCGTGCCGGGCGCCGTCGCGGAAACTGCAGAACAGCTATGCGATCTTCTGGAGCAGAGCTACAGGACACCCGGCCCGTTTTTGATCCAGGCCAATGGTGAACTGCAGCGGTAGGTAATCAGGGAGACCCTGTTCACTGCTGCGCTTCCGCCAGGCGCAGTGACATGAACGCTCCCACCAGCGCCATGAGTGAATAGAACAGCAAGCCCCCCTGGTCGACCAGGATGTCGATGAGCGCACCGAATCCTGCCAACAACAGCAATGCAACGCCGATTACCGTATTGGATACCGCCACGTAGGCTGCACGATTTTCCGCATCCGCCATGTCGACAAGATGCGTCTTGCGCCCTATTCTCACGCCGGCGTGACCCACGTAAACGCCGAACAGGCATATCGCTAACAACAACTCGTCGGTCCAGCCTGCGCCAACCAGGGCAAGGGTTACCAGTCCGGTGACACCGGTGCAGGCACCCCCCAGGATCATGGTTATCCGACTCGACCGGTCTGCCAGTCGCCCCCACAGTGGCGCACTGACGAATCCGGCAATACTTGCCGCCAGTAACAACAGGCCCAGTCCGGAGAGGGCCTGGTTGTCCAGCGAAGGGGTCAGGACGACCAGATAAGGTGGCAGCAATGCCGTGCCCAGTAACAGGGTGCGGCTTACCACAAAATGACGAAATTCGGCATCGACGACCAGCAGGGAAAGCTGCTTCCCGGCCTCGCTGATGGCATTGCTTCCCCCACCAGTGGCACCGCGTTCCTCCACCAGGGCACTGTAGATGCCCGCCGCGACGAACCACAGCAGTGCGGCAGCCATAATGATCAGGACCACGGCCGTCAGGCTTCTTCCACCCCCCAGGATCAGCCAGGAGGCCAGGGCAATGGCGATCAGTCCGGCAAACGAATCGGCGTAACCACTGACGCTGCCGCGCCGCGTCTTGGACACGGTTTTTCCCAGCACGTCCTTGTGGGAGACCGAGCACACGCCACGGCACAGGCTGAACAGCAGCAGGCAAAGTGTCACGGCGATTCCCGCCGCCCCGCCAGTGAGATTGACGGCCGCCAGGCAGATTCCGAGCAGGGCAACACCCTGGCCGACAGAACCGGCACACCAGAGCCACTTACGTACCGGCAATCGGCGCAGGTAGCCTGCCACGACCAGCTGCGGCAACAACGAAAACGCACTGTGAACAGGTACCAGCAGCGAGACATACGCGGTGGGCGCACCCAGGGCAGCCAGCAGCCATGCCAGGGTGACCTTGGGGTCGATGAACTTGTCGCCGGTCTTGGTCAGCGCCAGACTGCCCAGGTGGACCAGGTAGTTTCTCGGCTGTTCCCTGCAGGCCTCTTCCGGGATGTCCTTGCACACCCTGGCGTCTTCATCGCCGGTGAGCAGCCCGTAGGCCTTACGGGTCAGTGAATCAGTCATGTAATGGGTTTACTCGTTGTTGGTATGACGGTAACCCGCAGCCGGGACCAGCGTGAGTTGGAGTCGTTGGCAGTACGCAGCGTTCCGCATTCCGGATTACCCCGGCCTCCGCTATACTCCGGAGAAGTCCGAACAACAGTGGACGCAGGTTGGGGGCCGGATACGGTGGATGGTTGCGCCTGGCAATGCCGGAGTCATTTCTGCAAATTTCCGCTCCGACAATGGTTGCCTGATGGTTTTCTGCCTAATGGCTGTCTGCCTGATGGTTACTTGAATGGTGTCACGAGAAATACTGCCACGACAAGGTCTGTAAAAATGGCGAAAATACACGATAGGCGGATGGCCGCGGAAATCGAGGGCGATTTTGTTGTGTTCCTGATTGGCATGAGAATCAACAGGCTCTGGAAAGTCCATAAATGGTTTCCCGTTGCCCGCGCCATGCGGAGCATGCTGAAAGAACTGGATGACAATCCGGAACTGGGCTGTCTCGGCTACACCGAACTGGGCTTCACCAACGTGCAGTACTGGAGATCGTTCGACGCCCTGGAACAGTACGCGCAAAGCAAGGATCACGCTCATCTGCCGGCCTGGGCTGACTTCAATCGCCGCATTGGCAAAAGTCGCGGCGACGTTGGCATCTGGCACGAGACCTACAGGGTGCGCAGCGGCGAGTACGAGGCGGTATACAGCGGCATGCCGGAATTCGGTCTGGGCGGCGCCGGCAACCTGGTGCCGGCGGTGGGCAGGCGGGAAACGGCCCGCGGACGACTCGGCAAAGAACCCACCGCCTGAAGCCGGCATGAACGGCCGGTGGCTGCAACGACTGCGACAGATCTACTGCCAGCCGGTTCAGGCACGGGCACCCTTCAGTGCGGTGTAAAAGTCAGCTGATAGCTCCTCACTTCTCCCGTCACCTTTACGGTCCGGCCACAACAGACTGACCAGGGGGATCACGGCGAGGGGTATCAGCGTCGCGGCAAACGTAGGATCGCGCCATTCACCCAGCCATTGGCTGAAATCGTACCAGAACCTGGCAAAGCCATCGGCACCGGCATTTTCGGGACCGGCGAACAGTGTATTCAGACCCCAGTGCAGCAGCCCGCCGCCGTAGCCCGTCACCATACCCCAGAACACACCGCGTTCCGTGGTGCCCTTCCAGTAGAAAATATAGCCAATGGCAATGGCCGGAGGAACAACCATGGCGAACCCGAGCAGGAGCAGCTGTAATACCGAGGAGATATCGGCACGCCAGGCAATGGTGGTGGCGATAAGGCCGTAGACAACGGTGGTCAGCTTGTAGGCGCGCAAACGCTTTTCCTGGGAATAGTGCCGGGAGCCGGGAATCCAGTCATTGACGAACAGCGTCGCACTCCCCAGCAGTATCGGTGCGCCCGACGAAATCAGCGCACCGAGGATCGCGGCAAGGGCTATTCCGCCAATGATGGGCCCCACGTCCGTCGCCAGCTGGGTGATGTTCCGATAGCTGCTCAGACCGCTTTCCGGTCCGTATTCGGCCAATGTGCCTATACCGATAAAGCCCGCCAGGAAAGGCATCACCGCGGCCATGGCCCCGGCCAGGAGAAATCCCGGAATCAACAGGTCTTCGTGACGTGCGGAGGTAGAATAGTTGCAATAGACCGAGGCTGCCGGGGTGTGCAGGGTGGCGGAAAAGAACAGGGCGATAATACTGGCCCAGCCTATGCCCGTGAAGCTCCACCAGGACTGTTGGGAAACATTGTTTTCCAGCAGCATCGCGTCCGCCTGGGCCATCATGCTGGACCAGCCTCCCATGTTCTGCATGGCGAACAGGCCGACCACGGCCAGCCCGCCGATAGTCACCGTACAGTGGACGATATTGGTGATACCGGTCCCCTTGAGACCCCCGGTGGCCGTGAAGGTAAAGATGACGATACCGCCGATATAAACACAGATGCCAAACGGCAATCCGGTGACGCCACTGACGATAGAACCGATGACGAATGGCTCGATGATGTTGACGATGAGGTATTCGGTCTGTACGCACAACGAGGATAGCCACTGACAGCGCCTGGATCCAAAGCGCAGGTCGAAGACCTGACCGGCACTGGAAAGCTTCAGACGTCGATAGGGTATGGCGAAAAACAGCCCGACCAGTGCCAGCGCAGCAAACGAATTGACACCGTACCACATGTTTCCCAGTCCACCGGTTACCACGTCGCCGGCAACACCGTAAGTCCCGGCACCGCCAATACGGGTGCCGGCAACACCGGCTGCCAGCATCCACAGGCCCAGCGTGGAACCCCCGGTGGCCCAGTCGTCTGAGTTGCGATTACGCCGGTTGAGGAATATCCCGAACAGGGTAAAACCCGCCAGGTAAAGGACGATCACCGATGTTGATATTACCGCCGTGTTTGCCACGCTGCCCCCTTTTGCTGCCGGTTATTCAATACCGGTTATTCTTGTTCCGGCCGCACCTGCATGGCCCGACGCCTTGACCTGCATCAAGCGGGTTTGACCCGCCGACAGCCATACTACATCCTAACAGGCTGTCGAAAAACCAATGCGCCAGAACAAAATGTCCCTGCCGGTCCCGGAGCCGGCCGCAGGGCGCCTCGCCATTGAACTCGCCTGCAAGCCAGGGTTTTTCCATAACTAATCGGAGTTCCCGACGTTGCTTCGAAAAAATGAACATCACAGGCTTCGGCACCGACAACTGGAGGATCGATAATGAGCAGGATACCCCCTGTATCGAGGCAATGGCTGGACCAGGTCGTGGAAGAAATACTGGAACCTGACCGCGCCATCATCGATCCCCACCACCACCTGTGGAAGCGTGGCCTTGGCTTCGACTACGTGCTGGAGGACCTCTGGCAGGATACCGGAACCGGTCACAGGATAGAGAAAACGGTGTTCGTTGAATGTTTCGCCTTTTACGACCGCGACGCGCCGCGACATCTTCAATCCCTGGGCGAGACGAGGAAGATCGCAGAGATCGCAGGACGAAGTACCGGTAACCGCCAGGGCAAGGCGGAAATTGCCGGTATTGTTGCCCACGTGGATCTCACCCTGGCCGGCGAATCGGAGCAACTGCTGGGCGAACTCCTTGAGCAGCACCGCCACGCCAGCCGGGGGCTCTTGCGGGGCATTCGTCATTCTGGAGCGTATGACAGGAATGCCGACTCGTTTTTTATTACTCCCAGGGGGCCGTCTTACCTTTACGGCAAAGAAGAGTTTCGACGCGGTCTGAAAGTCCTGGCTGACCGTGGACTGATTTATGATACCTGGCACTACCACCATCAGAACCAGGATTTTCTCGACCTGGCCCGGGCCGTACCCGAATGCACCATGGTGCTCGATCACTTTGGCACACCACTGGGTGTGGGTGTGTATACCCATTGTCGCGACGAGATTTTTCAACAATGGAAGGAGGACATCCGGGCCCTGTCCCGCTGCCCCAATGTCTATGCCAAGCTCGGCGGACTGGCGATGCCGGACAACGGCTTTGGCTGGCACAGGCGGACATTACCACCGGATTCCAACGAGTTTGTTGCCGCTCAGCAGCGCTATTACCTCCATACCATCGACTGCTTCGGCCCGGCGCGCTGCATGTTCGAGAGCAACTTTCCCATGGACCGCTATTCGATCTCGTACCAGGTATTGTGGAACGGGTTTAAAAAGATGGTGGCGGACTTCGGTGAACAGGACAGGCATGCTTTGTTTTACGGAACGGCGCAGAACATCTATCGACTTTAGACCCAGTCCTTCAGCGTTTACTGAGAAGTTTGATGACGGCACTGCTGGCCAGGATAGTCTGATCGTCCACGCGCAACTCTCCCCGGGTGAAAACCAGTGATCTGCCGCGCTTCACCACTTCGCTGCGTCCCAGCACCAGGTCACCTTCGTGAGCAGGTGCCACGAATTCATTGTTGCAGGTCACGGTAGCCACGCTTTCTTCTGCCCCGCCGTTCGCCGCCAGGCAAAGGGTATAATCCGCAAAGGTCATCATTACGCCGCCGTGCAATGAGTCGTGGGCATTACAGTGACGTTTTTCGACGCGGAAAGCGGTGTGGATGTTGCCGTTTTCCACTCTGAAGAAAAACGGCCCCAGAAAATCTTCGGCCTGGTCGCCATGCCAGTGACTGAACCCGTCGGGTATTCCGTAGTCCCTCGGTTTGTACTTCATAATCGCTCCGTGTGTGAATGCCGCCGGCCCGACCTCGTTGCCACCCACCGCGTCGGGTTTCCGTCATTCAGGCCAGGCGCCTGCCGAACGGCTGAATCAACCCCGGGTCCACGCCCCTGTCCACCAGCACGGCGAACTCCCCGGCAAGACGCTCACTTTCTGACAGGACCCTGCGCCAATACCTGACTCGGGTGTCATAATCCAGTTTTCTGAAATCGTTCCGATCCGGTATTCTGCCATAGGGCAATCCCGCGACAAATTCGGCAGACGGACAAACAAGCAGCACGTTATCGAAGTGGGATCTCTGCACTTTCCGCCACGGCAGAAACTTGTCGAACCAGCCTGGAACCACCCGGGGGTAGAAGTGCGGGTACAGCACCAGGCCATCATTCTTGTGAAAGGGCACGTCAAAATGGTAGTCGGTGATCCCACCGTCCACGTAAAGTCCGTCAGGACCGCCGGTTAAATTACGCACGCCTTCCAGGGCAAACGGGATGGAACCGCTGGCAATCAGGGCATCGTAAACGTTATCCGTGGTCAGCTTGACATCATGGGTTCGGACATCCTGTAATGCTGTCAGTTCGCAGGTGTGTGTATGGTTATTGAAAACCACTCGATCAAAATAAAACTTCAGTAATTTTCTGCTCAGCAGGTTGGAAAAGGCGGCCAGGCCGAGCCCGGCGCCCAGCAACAGTCGACTGTCCCTGCTGAGAAAGCCCCGACAACGATCGGCTATGATGTGCGTCCTTATCAACCTGTTTTCCACCAGCTGTCTGCCGCCGTCGGCTCCCAGTACCTGGTGCAACATGGCCCTGGCCTTGGCCGTGACTTCCCTCGGGGTGGGCTCGGCCGAATACTTTTCCGTACTGTAAAGCGTGGCCAGCCGATCCAGGCTGGCCACGGGAATATCGGTAGCCAGGCAGGCAAGGCGCCAGGCCCCTGCTGACGAACCGACAGTGGCCAGGCCGTCCTGGCGCGAGGCGAAATATTCACCGAACAGGTAGCGATCGAGTCCGTACAGGACAAACCATTTCGGCCCCCCGGAGGCGCCCGCCAGCACCTTGAACTGTTCATTTTGCAGTCCATGGTCACGGATCTGTTGCAATGCCCTGGGGCCGGCGAATAAAGACAAGGCAGCCATGACGGCCATGATATACTGCCCTGCATTGTCCGGCACGGGTCTTGGCTCCCTGCCATGAATCCAATCCAGCCTGGGCCCGCAGCTCATAAGCCAGCCATGCATTCTCTGAGACACTACCTCGACCAGCGAAAAACCCTGCTTTTCCTGCTGGCCATAGGCAACGCCATCGCCTTTTCCACCTGGCAGGTGCTGCTCAATAACTACGCCGTGGAGAAAGCCGCCTTTACCGGTGAGGAAATCGGCGTTCTGCAAAGCCTGCGCGAGGTCCCCGGCTTTCTGGCGTTTACCGCCGTCTGGGTACTGCTGTTGATCCGGCAACAGAATTTCGCCATCCTGTCACTGGTAACCCTTGGAACGGGCACGGCCATTACCGCTTTTTTCCCCCAGGTGCAGTGGCTCTACTTCTGCACGGTGTTGATGTCCATCGGTTTTCACTACCTGGAGACCCTGCAGAACTCCCTCAGCCTGCAATGGCTGCCCCGGGCCAAGGCACCCGAGATCATGGGTCAGATCCTCAGCGCCCGCAGTTTCACCAGCCTGGTAGTCCTGGGCTGTCTTTACAGTTATTTCCTGCTGTTCGAACCCAGCTACCTGGCAGTCTACCTGTTGGCCGGTGGCACCACGGTGGCCATCGGCCTGTTCTGCTGGCTGGGCATGCCACATTTCGAGGACACGGTGATTCAGCGTCGGGAACTGTTTCTGCGCAAGAAGTACTGGCTTTATTACCTGCTGACATTCCTGTCCGGCGCCAGGCGACAGATTTTCGTCGTATTCGCCGGTTTTCTGCTGGTGGAAAAATTCGGTTTTCCGGTAGCCAATGTTGTCCTGCTTACCCTGGTAAACGCCGCGATGACCACCTGGCTGGCACCGAAAATAGGTCGGCTTATCTCCCTGGTGGGCGAACGTCGCGCCCTGACCCTCGAATATCTGGGCCTGATCGTGATATTTACCAGCTACGCCTTTGTTGACACCATTGCCATTGCCGTCATGCTGTATCTCCTGGATCACCTGTTTTTTGCCATGGCCATTGCCATCAAGACCTATTTTCAGAAAATTGCCGACCCGGCGGATATCGCCGCAACATCCGGCATCAGTTTTACCATCAATCACATTGCCGCGGTGGTGCTGCCCGCGCTACTGGGGCTTCTCTGGGTGGTCAATCACGGCCTGGTTTTTCTTATTGGCGCAGCCATTGCCTGCGGCTCTCTGTTATTGAGCCAGCTGATACCCGACAAGCCTCTGCCGGGACTGGAAACCCGCCTGCTGGCGAGACAATCATGAACAGCACAGCAGGTGATAGTTTCCCGGTTGGACACCGCGGCCCTCACCGGTTCGCAAACGGATTGGCAAACCAGGTTGTCAAACGCGATCAGCAGGCACCATGAAACAGGCTTCATCACATCACTTCAGCCATGTCCTGAGGCACATTCCCAACGGCATTACCGGCATCCGTATCGGCATCGCCCTGGCATTTCCCTTCTGTCCGGAGGCGTATCACCTGCCGCTGATACTGGCCGGACTGGCAACTGAATTCCTGGACGGCCAGGTAGCCCGGATGTTTCAGTGGACCAGCTACCTGGGCCAGGTGCTGGATCCCATCGCCGACAAGCTGTTTGTCCTGTCGGTCAGCCTCACCTGGATAGTGCTGGACAAGATTTCCCCGCTGCAGTGGTTGCTGTTTGCCCTGCGGGATTTTGGCGTGCTACTTATCGTCGTAGTTCTGCTGGTGGCGGGCCGGCTCAGAACCGTTAGGTCAGTCAAGGCCAGGCTGCCCAGCAAGGTCACCACGGCGCTGCAATACCTGCTGTTCCTGGTTATCCTCACCGGCTCGCCGGACCTGATCTGGCCCCTTGCCTGGGCTACCGCCGGGCTGGGCATGGTCGCCACACTGCAATACGCCTACCTGGTGCGATTGTCGTTGACTACCGATACCACCCAACGCCTGCTCTGATGCAACTGTTATTACAGGTCATCTGGTTTCTTGTTCCCGCCGGCGTAGCCAACCTGGTACCGCCAATCGCGGCAAAACTCTTCCCGCGCTGGAACCGTCCCCTGGATTTCGGTATCCACTGGCGCGGCCAGCAACTGCTTGGATCACACAAGACCGTCCGCGGACTGGTAACGGGGATACTGATGGCATCGGTGGCGCATCAGTTACAGGTATTGCTCGCCCTCGGGTCACCTCGACTGACGGAACTGGCCCTCTCGCCAGCGTACTACCAGACCTGGTGGCTTGGCGCCTGGCTCGGCTGCAGTGCCCTGTTGGGCGATGCCTGTAAAAGCCTGGTCAAGCGTCGGCTGCAGGTGGCGCCGGGTCGGCCCTGGCTGCCCTGGGACAAAATTGACTGGATACTGGGCAGCCTTGCCGGCTGCTGGTTCCTGCTGCCGCTAAGCCTCGGTTTTGTCCTCACCGCCATCGCCGTCGGCACAGTGCTCTCCACCATCGGTCGACTCCTTGGTTACTGGCTGCACATCAACGAGCAGTGGCTGTAGAACCCCGGCTTGAAGCGCTTGACTGCAGCCCTGGAATCGCCGTCCATCATCCATGCAGCCCCGGGTGCAAATAGGGTAAACTGCGTCGATGCGCCAGGCAGTATCGCAATGAAAAGCACAGCAGCCTCTCCAGCAGTCAAACGCCTGGTCCTGATCGGCGGTGGTCACAGCCATCTCAGCGTGCTCATGCACCTGGCGATGAATCCCGTTCCCGGACTGGAAGTGGTGATCATTTCCCGTGATATCCACACGCCTTATTCCGGTGCGCTGCCGGGATACGTCGCCGGCGTCTACCAGCTCGACGATATTCACATCGATCTGCGTCCTCTCAGTCAGTTTGCCGGCGCCCGGCTGATCCACGAAGAAGTTACCCGCCTGGACCTGGACGGCAGACGGGTTCTTTTCGACAGTCGACCACCGATGCGCTTTGACCTGATTTCCCTGAATATCGGCTCCCGACCTGACGCGTCGAGCATTCCGGGTGCCCGGGACCATGCTCTCGGGGTCAAGCCCATCGACCTGTTTCTGCCCGCCTGGCAAAAGGTGCGACAGCAGGCACTGGATAATCTACAGGCATCCACACCCTACGCCATCGCCATCGTCGGCGGTGGACCGGCCAGCGTGGAACTGGCCTTTTCCGCCCAGCATGCCATCCACAGGGCGGCCGGCATCAAAACCGGCGAGACGTCACTTTTTACCGTGAAATTAATCACGGCGGATACACAGCTGTTGAAGTTTCACAACAACCGGGTCAAGGATTTTACCCGCGCGGAACTTGAACGTCGGGGAGTAAAACTGTTCTTCGACCATCGGGTTACCGAATTCGAAGCCAACAGGGTTATCTGCGACGGCAAAGACCCGGTTCATGCCGACACTGTTTTTTATGCAACCGGGGCAAGTATCCCGCAATGGCCGGCGGACGCCGGGCTGGCCGTCGATGAAGCCGGCTTCATCGCCGTCAACACCAACCTGCAAAGCCTGAGTCATCCCTTCGTCTTCGCCAGCGGCGATGCGGCGTCCATCGAAGGCTACCCGCGGCCGAAATCCGGGGTCTACGCGGTACGGCAAGGCAAACCGCTGGCCCGCAACCTGGTGAGGTACCTCACCGGGCGAAAACTGCGCCGCTACATACCGCAGAAGCACGCCCTCGCTCTCATGTACACCGGTGACGGCAAGGCCATTGCGTCAAGACGCAACCTGTTTCTGAAGGGACGCTGGGTCTGGGCGCTCAAGCACAAGATCGACATGGACTTCATGCGCAAATACGCCAGGTTTCCGGCACCGGAACCGGCGCTGAAACTGCAACGCGGGCTTACTGACGAAGCTACGGAATCTGCCCTGCGTGAACATGCAATTCGCTGTGCCGGCTGCGCCGCCAAGGTCGGCAGCGACACGCTGCAGTCGGTCCTGGCACAGCTTGAGCCCACCGGTCACCCGGACCTGGTCGGCGACCTGTCGTCCGCGGAGGACGCAGCCCTGATCAGGATCTCCAGCGATCGTATGCTGGTGCAGACCGTGGACTATTTCCGGGCCTTTATCAACGATCCCTGGCTGTTTGCCCGGATTGCAACCAATCATTGCGTCGGTGACATTTATGCCATGGGCGCACGCCCCCATACCGCCCTGGCCATTGCCAGCGTACCGTTTGCCAGCAAACTGATGATGCAGGAAACGCTGGATGAATTGATGAGTGGCTGCGTCTCTGCCCTCAACGATCACGATACCGCCCTGGCCGGCGGACATTCCAACGAAGCCGGGGAGCTGGCCTTCGGACTGTCGGTGAATGGCTATGGACATCCCGACCGACTGCTGTCCAAGTCCGGCGCCAGGGAGAACGACGTGCTGATACTCAGCAAGCCGTTGGGTACCGGCACCCTGCTGGCAGCAGATATGCGCTTCAAAGCCAGGGGTCGCTGGATGGATGCGGCTTTCCAGCAGATGCTGGTGTCCAATCGCACGGCGGCTGACCTGTTTATCACCCATGGTGCCAGCGCCTGCACGGATATCACCGGCTTTGGCCTGGCAGGTCACCTGGCGGAGATGCTGGCCGCCGCCAATGTCCACGCCAGTCTTGAACTGGACACGCTGCCGCGGCTGGAAGGTGCCGCCGACTGCCTGAAAAAACGTATTTACAGTTCGCTCCACGACAACAACAGTCAGGTGAGGAAGATCATGACAATCGACCAGCGCCTGCAAGACAACCCGCTGCTGGAACTGCTGTTCGATCCCCAGACCGCCGGCGGGTTACTGGCCAGCGTACCCGCCGGCGAGGCCGACCGCTGCCTGCAGTCGTTGCGGCAGAATGGCTATTCCTCGGCAGAAGTGATCGGTCGTGTGGTAGCATCTGCCGACGGTTCTGCGGGCATCACGGTCAGTTAAATCCCAATCCCGCTGCACAGCGACAGGAACCAACCATGTCATTGACAACCAGGCCAGGCACCGGTGAACCCGGCCCTGAAAATCCGTCGCAACCACCGACGACGGTCGGGTTACCCACCGTACTGGGCCTGCTCCTGCTGGTGGTGGTCGGCTGCAGCCAGGCTGTGGGGGCGCCGGCAGAAGATTACGCCCTGCAATCCGTCCTTGCCCGTTATGCCGGGGCGACGCGAACTGCACCCACCGTTGACCGGGAGCTTGCCCAGCGCCTGTTTCGGCGTGGCAATACCTACAGCAACCTGGAACGCTATGACCAGGCCATCGAAGAGTTCCGGGAAAGCATCGCGGCGGATCCGAATTTTGCCGAAGCCTATCGCAACCTGGCCAACACCTATTATTTCCTGCAGCGAATTGCGGCAGCCAAACCGGCATTTGCCAGGTATATCGCCCTGACCCTTGACCGGGAGCCCGATTCCGCGATTCGCGCCGCTATCGCCACGCTGGGTGAACTGGAACGAGAGGACGGTAATTACGAAGAGTCCCTGGCCTTCGATCTGCGCAGTATCGAGCTGGATCCCACCAATGATTCGCAGATACATATCATGGGCAACACCTACAATAATGCCGGTCAACCTGACAAGGCCATCCTTATTTACCGGGCCGGCATCGACGCGCAGCCGGACAATGCATTCCTTTACCGCACTCTTGGGCGCCTGCTGGAGCAGGAAGGACGTCTCGAAGAAGCTCTTGACCAGTATCGGCTGGCGGCACGACTTGACCCGGAATCGGATTTTTACACCAACCTGGTGGAACAACTCAGCGGCAGACTCCAGCGTCGGGCCGAATCCAGCCGTTGACTGTAACCGGCAAACCGGTTGGCCGGTTACAGGCAGAACCGGATTGACCCGTACCCATCGGCATGCTTCACTCACGCTTCCAAAAAAAGAGACTGCCTGTTAACTGAACGAGTTTACACCTGATCGAGGTCCACTAGGGTAGCTGTGGACAGCAGACCCGGCTGACCTTCTGTCCTTCGGCAGAAACAGCAGGGGATACTGAATTAAAATCAGTCTGGCGAAACGATCTGACCCGGTCCGGAATTTACATGGAATCCATCTATTACGTACTCTGCTGGCACTGCCACCGGCGCTGTAAACATTGCTATGAAGCGCGGTTTCGTCCCTATGTGCGTGACGAACTGCAGGACGTGGTGAATGAAGCCCGGCGCAATGCCCCGGCCATCGTGGCCAATCTGCCTGACACCATGCGCTACCTGGAACCGGATTCCCGGGACGGCAACCGCTTCGTGGAAAAAACCGGCAAAATCATCCTGTCAGGCGGCGATGTCCTGACCGAACCGGTCAGGGAGGCGGTGCTGTACCCGACCCTCGAGGCGCTGCGGGATAAATACCGGGCGGCAGGAGGCGTCAAGGTCGTGGTGCAGACCACGGGTGACCTGCTGACTCCGAAAATAATCGACGAATTGCTGGCCAGGGATGTGTGGTCGATTTCAGTGTCCGGCATGGATGACTACCACGTCGGCATGCAGGGTGACCGGAAAAAGGAACTGGCCAGGAAAGTTACCGCCATGCTGCTGGATGCCGGGGTGACCGATGCCACCGGGCTGGGTGAACGGTCCGAACGCAGTAAGATTGAGGGGCCGCTGTTTTCCATGTTCGGCGCCACTGACGACAGCTGGATCGGCAAGCTGTGGCCTCGCGGCAGGGCATGGGAGAACAACCTGTCCCGGGCAACCCTGGCCGATAACTTCTGCAACGCCTGGTCCGGTGGACTGAATTTTCTGAATCACGGCTATGCCGGTTCGGAGGTGTCCATCGATCCCTCGGGAGACGTATTCCCCTGCTGCATCAAGACGGCCCACCCCCTGGGAAACCTGGTGGAGGAGCCCCTGCTGAAAATCCTGGACGACCTGGCCGGGGAGCCGGCCCTGGAAGCCATCAATGCCGGCAAGCCCGAGCGGATGGGCCTGAACCACGGCTGGCGCGTCGCCGACTACCTGGAAGCTTCGCAAACCACGACACCCGCCGGCGACGCCTACAGCAACCTGTGTATCGGTTGTGATCGTTTTCACCGGGAAGTTCTGGGCGAAGTCCTGGACAGCAGACGCAAACAGCGCCGCGCCAGGCGCATGGGACTGGTTGCCAGTGGCGGCTGATTCCGCCGGGCACGGCGTTGCGACACTGCTGCTGGCCGGCTGTTTAGCCGCCTTCGGCTTACGCGCCGAACCCGACCCCACCGACTGGTCCGCGGTCCTGGATGAAGCCCGACAGCAGACCGTGTATTTCGCGGCCTGGGCGGGTGAGGCGCGGATAAACGACTACCTGGCCTGGGTGGCCGATGAAGTGGAAGACCACTTTCAGGTCGATCTGCAGCATGTCAAACTGGCGGACACGGCCATGGGCGTGTCGCGTATTCTGGCCGAAAAGCAGGCCGGCAATACCAGTGACGGCACCGTGGATCTGCTGTGGGTCAATGGTGAAAATTTTGCCGCGCTGAAGGAAAACGGCCTGCTGTATGGGCCCTGGTCCGAGCAGCTGCCCAATTTCTCACTGGTCAATGCCAATCGTTATCCCGAAATGCGGGAGGATTTCACCGTGGCCGTTGACGGACTGGAATCACCCTGGCTGCGCGCTCAGCTGATCTTTTATTACGACAGCGCCATAGTCAGTACACCACCCCGGTCCATCAGGCAGCTGCTGGCCTGGGCACAACAGCATCCCGGAGAATTCACCTATCCCAGGCCGCCGGACTTCCTGGGGACAACCCTGCTCAAGCAGGCGGCCCTGGAACTAAGTGATAGGACTGCCCCCTTTTATTCGCCGGTTGGTGAGTCGAACTTTGCAGAAGTGACCAGGCCCCTGTGGAACTACCTGGATCAACTCCATCCTCACCTGTTGAGAAAGGGCCGCTACTTCCCGGTAAACGGTGCGCAACTGCGCAGGCTGATGGCGGATGGCGACACGGCACTGGCGTTTTCCTTCTCCCCCGGTGAAGCCGTCACGGCAATCGCCAATCGGGAATTACCCCCCACG
>Ga0070727_10002824_pt1 | contig 16319 bp, 13 predicted proteins | sample tdAd472_FD_66722 | JGI IMG/M metagenome (GOLD analysis project Ga0070727, IMG submission 66722) | Marine sediment microbial communities from the Atlantic coast under amendment with organic carbon and nitrate - tdAd47.2 | ecosystem: Environmental > Aquatic > Marine > Coastal > Sediment | place...
CACTCGGCTGAATTTCGTAGGGCGTCGCTCAACGGTCCTGGTGGTGTGAGGAACGACTCACCGGAGACCTTGATGTCGAGGTCATAGTCGGGTGAAATTTTGTTGAAGTGGTCCCTGATCCATTTTTCAATGCCCTGGCCCGTATGCAGATCGTTGAACCGCACATTGAAGCCCGCCGTAACGGTTGCAGGAATAACATTGGTCGTTGGGTTGCCCACATCAACCGTCGTAATTTCTAACGTGCTGGGCTGGAAGTGGTCAGAGCCCTGGTCGAGCAGGTTTTCAACAATTTCACGCAGCATCCAGACCGTCCGCGGAATCGGATTGTCGGCCAAATGTGGATAGGCTGTGTGGCCCTGGGTGCCGGTGACCGTTAAGACGCCATTGAGGCTGCCCCGACGACCAATTTTGATCATTTCGCCCAGATTTTCAGGGTTGGTTGGCTCACCAACAATGCAGCCATCCCAAGTCTCGCCTTCATCGGCTAAGACTTGGAGCATCTTCTCGGTGCCATTAATCGCCGGGCCTTCTTCGTCACCGGTGATCAGAAAGCTGATGGAGCCGTCAAAGCCTTCGCCAGCTTCAGCCAAGTACTGCTGAGAAGCTGCGGTAAAACAGGCAATGGCGGTCTTCATATCCACCGTGCCGCGCCCATAGAGCATTCCATCGGCCACTTCGGCGGCAAATGGGTCGAACCGCCAGGCGTTTTCATCGCCCACCGGCACAACGTCAGTATGTCCTGCAAAGCAGATGTGTTTCCCGCCTTTGCCAACCCGAGCGTAGAGGTTGTCTACGTCCGGTGTATTGGCGTCACTAAAGGGCATTCTCCGGCAATCGAACCCCATGGGCTTTAAGGCCCCTTCAAGCACAGCCAAAGCGCCAGCATCCAATGGTGTGATACTGGGGCAGCGGATAAGCTCTCGGGTTAGCTCAACGGGGTCGATAGGCCGGGTCATGGTTTAGTCCCGCAAAAGTTCATTGATCGAGGTCTTCGAGCGGGTTTTCTCATCGACCGTTTTAACGATCACAGCACAGGCCAAGTTGGGGCCAGGGGTGCCATCGGGCAGAGGTTTGCCAGGCATGGTGCCTGGAACGACCACCGAATAGGCCGGAACCCGACCATAAATCACTTCGCCGGTTTCGCGGTTGATGATCTTGGTCGACTGACCAATGAACACACCCATGGAGATCACAGCGCCTTCTTCAACGATAACGCCTTCAGCAACTTCCGAGCGCGCACCGATGAAGCAATTGTCTTCAATGATCACCGGGCCAGCTTGAAGGGGCTCAAGCACGCCACCAATACCGGTGCCGCCCGAGATATGCACGTTCTTGCCAATCTGGGCGCAGGAACCAACAGTTGCCCAAGTATCGATCATGGTGCCTTCGTCGACGTAGGCGCCGAGGTTGACGAAAGAAGGCATCAGCACCACGCCGGGTGCAATGAAAGCCGACTTGCGAACGATGCAGTTGGGTACGGCGCGGAACTTAGCTGCGCGGAAGTCGCTTTCGTCCCAACCTTCAAATTTGGATGGCACTTTATCAAACCAGCTGGCGTTGCCCGGTCCATGGCCAATGGTTTCCATGTCGTTGATGCGGAAGGAAAGCAGCACAGCCTTTTTGGCCCACTGGTTGACCACCCATTCACCGTCTTTCTTTTCTGCGACCCGCAGATTTCCAGAATCGAGGGCTTCAAAAGCGCTCTCAATGGCTTCGCGCACTGCTCCGGTGGTGTCGGGTGAAATGGAGTCCCGGTTTTCCCAGGCGGTTTCGATTTCTTTTTCAAGTTCCGTATACGGCATGGTCGTCCGTGTCCTTTTAACGTAAAGCGTCATAACAAAAATTTGCCCGCACAATGGCGGGGCGCAACGGGGCTGTCAATATGGGGTTTTACCCAACGAGGGTGCTGAGCCACTCTGCCAGATCGTCGATGGTATGATGCACATATGGAGCATCGGAGTCTTCATTGCCCCAGCGGGTGTCGGTGCGGACCCAAACCGTAGCCATACCCATGGCTGCTGCGGGCTCCAGGTTCTTGGCAATATCCTCAACCATGACGGCCTTTTTCGGGTCGATATCAAAGCGCTCGATCATCTCATTATAAGGCCCGGGCTCAGGCTTAGGCGCATAGTCGGCATCGGCTATATCGAAAACGCCGGAAAAATGCTTATCGACACCCAAGCGCTTCATCACCCGGTCGGCATGGGCGGTTGAGGCGTTGGTATAGATGATCTTGCGGCCCGGCAGTTTGGCTAAGGCCTTGCCTAAGTTTGGCGAGGGCGAGACAGGGGTAACGTCAATGTTGTGAACGTAGTTGAGGAAGGGTTTTGGATCGAGGCCGTGGTTGGTCATAAGGCCGCGCATCGTGGTGCCGTAGTCGCGGAAATATTCTTTTTGTAGTTTGTAGGCCGCGTCTTTCTCCATGCTGAGAAAATCTGCGACGTAATCACGAATGCGCACATCGACCTGAGAAAATAGATCGGTTTTTGCCGGATAGAGCGTGTTGTCTAAGTCGAAAACCCAGGTTTCCGCATTGGCGAGATCTTTAAGAGATGTTGTTTTCATGGATCAAAGATTGGGCTTGGAAGGCCGGTCCTGCAACCTCTTTTTGCAGTAATTTGCCGTTTGCCTTCAAGGGCTAGGCTCCCCATCTATCATGATTAGGGGTTGTCTTGATGCCCGAGGAGGCGTTTACTTCAGATGAACCCGTTTTAAAAACCTGCCATCACACTGAAAAGCAGGCATTTTTTGGGAGCATATTGGATGGAAGCCGCCGCAAAGAGCGGGTCTGGAATGAGCAAAGAACAGCAGCTAAAGGCGGAGAGAGATCGATTCGTCGCCTTGGCTTTTTGCTGGGCTGAATTCCTGTTTGAGCTTGATGCCAACGGCAACATCGTTTTTGCTGTTGGCGCAACAGGTCCTGCGCTTGGCAAAAATGCTCACGAGCTCATTGGCCAAAATGTTCAATCCATTGTTACAGAAAAAGACCGCTTCCTGCTTGAGCAGCTCTTAAAAGTTGCTCGAAACAGAGGGCGGATTGAGAACGTATCCATCCGCCTTGAGGGCACGCGAGGGATGACCCCGCCGCTTGATTTCGCCGGCTACTGTCTCGATGAGTTGGAAAGCCATTTCTTCGTTGCCTTTAAGACGGGGACCCCTGCGGCTGTGGTTAAGGGCGCAACTGTTGACCCGGCGCTCAGGGACGTGGAGAGCGGTTTGTTTGATGGCGATGCCTTTGCCGAAGTGGCAACGAGGCGGGTCGAACAGATGCAGCAGGCTGGGCAGGACGTTAAGGTCACTATGATGGCGATCCCAGATATGGGAGAGCTGACTGACAAACTTGATGATGAAGCCGGACACGACCTGATGAATTCGGTCGGAGCTTGCTTAAAGGCCAATTCGGTCAATGGTGACTCGGCGGCCCGGCTGGCTGATGACAAGTTTAGCCTGATCCATGATGCCAATACCAATGTGGACCATATCCAAGATCAAATTGCTGAGCTGACCCGTCATGCCGACCCAGATGGGCAAGGGATTGAAGTAAAAACCGCTACAGTCGATATGAATGAAACAGGTGTGAGCCCGGCTGACATGGCCCGCGGTCTGGTCTTCACAATCAACAAATTCCGCGAACAGGAAGGCGGTGATTTCGACTTGGAATCCCTCTCCACCAACATTGGCGCTCTCGCAGCAGAAGCCGCCGACTGGATGGAAAATTTCCGAGGTGTGGTTTCAGGCTCGGCCTTTGATGTGGCTTACCAGCCGATCATCGATTGCAAAACCGGGGAAATCCATCACTACGAAGCCTTGGCACGGTTTAAGGTTGACGGCGGTGGCGATGAATCGCCCTATCGCCATATTACATTTGCCGAAGAAACCGGCATGATCCATGATTTTGACATTGCCATGGCGCGCAAGGTGGTCGATTGGCTATCCAAGCAGCCGCGCAACAGCAATAAATATCGCCTCGCCATCAACATCTCAGGCCATTCAGTGGGCACGCTTTCTTATGTTACGGCCCTCCATGAATTGTTGAAAGAAAACAGCTGGGTCGAAGGGAAACTGATGTTTGAGATTACTGAGTCTTCCCGCATGTCTGATTTAGAATCGGCTGATGAGTTTATTCAAAGTCTGCGCCGCCAAAGCTATCATGTTTGCCTCGACGACTTTGGTGCAGGGGCAGCGAGTTTCCAGTATTTGAGCACCCTTGATGTGGATGTGGTGAAGCTTGATGGCAGTGCCATTAGAAATGCCATGAGTGTTCCCAAGGGGCGGGCTTTTCTTTCGGCACTGGCAGAGCTTTGCAAGAAATTGGGCGTCGAAACCATTGCTGAGATGATCGATGATCCGCGTGGCTTGGACTTTGTTCGAGAATGCGGCGTTGATTATGTTCAAGGCTATCTTTTCGGTAAGCCCTCGAAAAATATCAAAGATTTTGAGCCTCTCCCTGGCAAGGAGTTGTTCTCAAGGCGACGAACGGGTTAAAAAGTATCAATGAGCATCAATAGTTCTCAAACGGAGGTGGCTGTGGCTGAAATTCAGCCTGAAGTGCCTGACAAAGCATTGATTGCTGGACATCCGGGGGCTTCCCTGTTGTTCAGCTTCGATGGATCGGTTCGTCTCACCAATCCCAAAGGCCGGGAGTTGCGAGATCGTTACGAGGCCAATGAGGCCCCAGAGCTCAACGAACTGTTGAAAGAAACCTGCCATCGGTTGCGCACGGTTTCCGGCACAGTCAGTCTGCCGCGTGAAAATGTAGAAGGGCTGCTAGAGGTCACCTGTATCCCCTTTGCCAAGCGCTCACAGGTTCTCGTTCTCTGTCGCGACGCCAGCCTTGAGATTTCACTGCGTAATGCTCTCGTCGAGTCGCGTCAGCGCTATAAAGATCTGGTGGAGATTTCCAGCGATTTTGCTTGGGAATTGGGACCAGAAGGCACCTTTGTTTTTGTCTCGCCTCGCGGTGCGTTAGGCTACCCGGCAAAGATTTTCATTGGCAAGAAACCAGACGATTTTCTGCTTAAACCAGATGATGCTGAGAGAGGACTTCCGTTCACCAGCGGTGAAGATGCCCACGAAGAAGAAGTCTGGCTTAAGTTTTCAGATGATGAGCCCGCCTGTGTGGTGGTTTCGGCCTCGCCTTTGGCCGATGAGGACGGTCGCTGGGTTGGTGCACGCGGCGTTTGCCGAGATGTGACCGAAGAGCGAATGCGCGATGCTGCCTTGGCCCGCGCTTATCACCGGGAAAAAACCCTCAGCCGTATTGTGACCGCCATCCGCGATGAAGTTGAACCTTTGAATATGCTCGCTGTTGCAGCCAGCGCAACAACGCGCAGCCTGGGGGCTGATGGGTGTTATCTCTATCGGTTCAAAGAAGACCTTGGCTTTTTACCCTCAGCTGAGTTCGGTGAGGGGGGCGATCCCGGTGCAGCGGGACGGGCGCTTAATTCTTTTGAAGATGGATCGGTTGTAATCGATCAGGAAATGGACGATCAGGCTATTTTGGCAGCTCCAACCTCCTACAGCACCGAGGTCAATGGTGCCATTGTTCTTTGGAAGGCTGGTGGTGAAGGCAGTTGGGATGATGATGACCGGCTTTTGCTGGCAGACATTGCCAATCAGTTGGGGATTGCCAACGAGCAGGTTGCCAAGCACGAACATATTTTGCAGCTCTCCAGAACTGATGCGCTGACGGGATTATTGAACCGCCGGGCATTTTTTGAAGAGGACGTGCCAAGGCGCATTTTACGGCTTGAGCATTCAGGCGAAAAGGCCTCGCTGGTCTATGTCGATTTGGACAACTTCAAGCAGGTTAACGACATTCATGGTCACCAGCGGGGCGATGAAGCGCTCATTGCCCTGCGTGATCTTTTGCTCCACGAAACCCGGCCGGGTGACTCCATCGCTCGACTTGGGGGCGATGAGTTTGCCTTGTGGCTTGATGGTGCCGACGAAAGTGCTGCACGGAAAAGATCTAAGGGGCTTCTAGGTGCGACAGAGAAATTACAAGAATATTCCGGCGATGATGACCATCCGCTGGGTATGTCCATCGGAATTGCTGTTTTTGATCCGACGATCAACGAAAGCCTAGATAACCTGGTGGCTCGGGCTGACGATGCTATGTATGCGGTGAAGCACGGCGGAAAGGGGAATTTTGCCGTCGCGCCGATGCCGGGGGAAGAAAAACAATGAACGATAAGAACGGGGTGGATCCCAAAATCTTAGAGGGCAACCAGCCGCTCTCTTATGAAGAAGCACGTGAGCTGTTGCGCCATGACGATCCGGAAGTTCGCAAACGCCTGGCTTCGCGGACCGATATTTCTGCTGAAATCCTTTATTTTCTTGCCGAAGATCCCCATCCGGATGTGCGTCGTGAAATTGCGGCCAATGACGCCACGCCACGTAAAGCTGATATGCTGCTTGCTGGCGATGAAGAACCTGCCGTTCGGGAAGATTTGGCTTATAAAATTGCCAAGCTGGCACCTGGGTTGACCGCCAACGAGCGCGACAAAATCAAAACCATGACCTACGACGCGCTGGAAGCCCTGGCGCGTGATCAGGCGACTAAGGTTCGGCAAATCCTGTCGGAGACCCTTAAAGACCTTGCTGATGCGCCGCCGGCCGTTATTCGCCGCTTGGCGCGCGATATCGAGTTAGCTGTTGCCGGACCGGTCTTGGAGTTCTCTCCGGTTCTTACCGATGATGATCTGCTTGAGATTATTGAAAGTGAACACGCTAACGGCGCTCTTTCGGCCATTTCACGGCGTTCTCAGGTTGCCTCCAGCATTGCAGATGCCATTGCCCATTCAGACGATGAGCAGGCGATCACCGAGCTGCTTTCTAACCCCAGCGCCCAAATACGCGAAGAGACGCTCGACTTATTGGTTGATCGTGCGCCGGATATTGAGGCATGGCACGCTCCTCTGGTTCAGCGCCCGGTTCTTTCGCCAAATGCCGCCAATCGCCTGGCAACCTTTGTGGCCGATACCTTATTGAAGGTTCTGGAGGTCCGAGAAGACTTGGACGCGGAAACCGCCGAAGCTGTGAAAAAAGAAGTCCACCGCCGCCTTGATGCGACCGCCGGTGCCGAACCGAGAGGTTTGGATCGTCTGCGTGAGCTGGCCGAGCCCAAAGGCATGGATAGTGGCCCCGGGCGAGACTCGTTTATTGATGAGGATGAAGACGACGGCGAAACACCCATGGAAATGGCAACCCGCCTCTATGAGAGTGGGGAGTTGAGCGAAACGGCTATTCTTGATGCTCTTAATAAGGATGACCGTCGATTCGTTAATGCCGCGCTGTCGGTGATTTCAGGCGTTCCTCTCGAAGGCATTATGCGGATGATCTCTAGCCAAAGCGCAAAAGGGATCGTATCGGTTTGCTGGAAAGCCGAGATGTCGATGCGACTGGCAATTGATCTACAAGCACTTCTTTGCAACATCCCCAAAACCAGCCTTCTAGGCGAGTCCAGTGGCGATTTCCCGCTTGATGAAGATGATATGGCTTGGCAAATCGAACTTTTTGGCGGCGATTAGAGCCTCTAAAAATGTCTCAAGTGGGCAATTTGTTTATAGAGCTGCCGGCGTAAAAGCAGATAGCCAATCCCTGCCATGGCAGTAACCGTCCCGGCGGTTAAAAGCCCTGAGACTTCGGGGAAGAAGGTCCAGCTCCCTGGCATAATCTTAGCGACCACGCCATAAGCCGCTCCCGTGCCCAAAATACTGGCAAGCCCTGCTGCTGCTAAGGCAATGAGGACCATTTCTAAAGTGCAGGCCAATGCGATCTCTTTCGGACGTGCTCCAACAACTTTGAGCAATGCCATCTCCTTGACCCGTCGGCGATACCCCGCCGAGAGCGACCCCATTAAGACAAACGAGGCTGCAGCGACGGTTGTTGCAGAGGCCATAACCAAGGTCGCTGCCACGTCATCGATTAAGCGGCTAATTTTTTTGATCACATTGGGTATGCGAATGAAGGGTGCCAGCGGGAAAGTTTCGCGTGCGGTTTTTTCAATAGCGCTTAATTGCCCTTGTCCCCCCCAGAGCGCCGCGACCCGCGTATGAGGAATGGGTTTGGCAGGAGGCGAGAGAATGATCGGGAAATCAAGCTCCAGGCGCGTCCAGTCAACAGCCCGAAGGTTGGCGATAGTTACCTGGCGTGGCTCTCCTAGAATATTGAGCGTGAGCGTGTCGCCAAGCGAGACCCTTAACCGCTCGGCTACCTTGGCATCGAGAGACGCAAGCAGGGGGCCTCGGTAGGTCTCAGGCCACCATTTGCCTGCGGTTAGGGTTCCGTTGGCAGCAGGTTTGGCACTCCAGGAAAGGCCTCGGTCACCACGAACCACCCAGGAGATATCTTTTGGCACGCCCCAATCTCTCACGGGGGTATTTTTCACAGCAGTTAAGCGGCCATGGAGGAAGGGCACCTGTTCCAAGCGCGAGACGCCAGGAGTCTTGTTTAGCATTGATGCAAAGGCATCAATTTTATCTGGTTCGATATTGAGGAAAACCAGATCGGGGACTTGGCTTGGCAGGATATCACGCAGATGTTTTCCGGCATGGCGGTCAATGGTCAAAAGGGCGACCAACAAGGTAAGGGTCAGGCCCAGCGCCATAATCATCGAGCCGGTCGGAGCGCCAGGGCGTCCGATGTTGGCAATGGCAATTCTCAAGATGGGGCGGTTTTCAAGATGAATACGATGGGCGATCCAGCCAACTGCTTTGCCCAGCCCCAGAAACGCAATAACTGCGATGGCAACGGCGAGTGAGAAAGCCACGGCGAAAATTGGCATGGCGGTAGCAGTCATCACCAGTGCGCCAATCAACCCGGCGGCGAAAACCATGGCCAGGATGGCCTTCCAGGTATGACGGTCGCGCATGGGCTTCATTTGGTGCTTAAACAGTTTTTGAGCTGGGGTGGAGCAAGCACGGTCCAAGGGCCAGATGGCAAAGAGTAAGGCTGTTAGAAGACCAAAAGAACCAGCCCCAACCAGCGCCACTGCCTGGATTTTAGGCTCCCAAGCGAAGGGCAGCATGGGGGCTGCAGCTTTCATAACCAACAAATGCAACCCGGCCCCTATGCCAAGACCAATGATGAGGGCCAAGAAAGTGGCGAACAGAACCTGCCAGAGATAAATCGACGAGATTAGCCCGCGCGAGGCCCCATTGCTTTTTAAAATGGCGATCGTCTTGGTCTTGCGGGTTAAGTGTGCGCTCACACCCCCCGAAACCCCGATCCCACAAATCAACAGAACTGAAAGCCCGACCAATATCAACATGGAGCGGCCAATCTCAGCCATCCGTTCGATCCCTGGCACACCATCAGCTGCGTTCACAATGCGCCATCCAGCATTGGGAAACTGCTTCTCTATTTCAGCAATTGCGGTTTCGGCCTTTTCCGGATGGGCGAGCAAAACCCGACTGTACCAATAGCTCGGCCCCCCTTTTTCAGCCAGACCGGTTTGCTCAAGGGCGGAGCGGGAAATCATCAGGCGAGGACCGAGAGCAAAGGCTGCAAGAGACTTATCAGGCTCCGAAACGATGGTTGCTCTGATTTGGATAGTGATTTTCCCCAGTTGAACCATATCGCCTACGCTGGCGGACAGTCTATCTAGCAAGGCGGGTTCAGCCACGGCCCCAAAGTGATTGTTTTGCAGGTTTAATAAGGTTTGCAGTGGATGAGACGGGGAGAGGTTCATTTTCCCCAGCAAGGGATAGGCCTGATCAACCGCTTTGAGCTCCACGAGCACCGAGGGCCCGCCGTTGGCTTTGCTCACCAAGGGGCGCAGCTCACCGATTTCGCTGATCTTGCCCATTGAGGCTAGGTGGGCTCGTTCTTGCGGGTTGGCAGGGCGGTGGAAAAGCCGCAGCGCCAAATCGCCCCCTACAGACAGCCGAGCGCTGCCCCGCACACCATCGAGAACGGCATCGGCAATAGAGCCAACCAGGGCGAAAGCAGTAATGGCAAAGGCAAGACCGGCAACAAGGAGCCAAAAACCGCCGGAGCGACCCTGGAAATCCCGGCGCGCGAATTTAAGCGCCAGGGATTGGGTTTGAATAAATGAAAGCTTGCTGCCCACGGCGGAGCTTAGGCGCCCTTGATCAGGGTGCCAGCACCATGCTCAGTGAAGATTTCGAGCAGCACCGCATGGGGAACACGTCCATCAATGATCACAGCACCTTCAACGCCTTCGTCAACAGCAGAAAGGCAGGTTTCAATTTTAGGAATCATCCCGCCATGAATGGTGCCATCTTCAACGAAATCACGGGCCTTCTCTGCCGTCATCTCTGGAACCAGGACATCATTTTTGTCACGCACACCTTCAACATCGGTCAGCATCAAAAGCCTTTTGGCGTTCAAAGCCGACGCAATAGCGCCGGCTGCTGTATCGGCGTTGATGTTATAGGTTTCGCCCTTGTCGCCCATGCCAATGGGGGCAATCACCGGGATCACGTCGGTTTCAAGGAAAGTTTCCAAAACGTGTGGGTTCACTTTCTTTGGCTCGCCAACGAACCCAAGATCGAGCAACTGCTCAATATTACTTTCTGGGTCTTTCTTTTTGCGATGCAGCTTTTGAGCCTGGATCAAATGACCGTCTTTGCCTGAAAGACCGGCAGCAAAGCCGCCTGCTTCATTGATTGCGGAGACAATTTTTTTATTAATCGCCCCGGCCAAGACCATTTCGACCACTTCAACGGTTGCTTCGTCAGTGACCCGCAGACCATCGACGAAAGAACTCTGAATTTTTAAGCGCTCAAGCATGGCAGCAATTTGTGGGCCGCCGCCGTGGACGACAACCGGGTTCATGCCGACTTGTTTTAAGAGCACGATGTCGCGGGCAAACATTTTGGCAAGCTCAGCGCTACCCATGGCGTGACCGCCGTACTTGACCACGATGGTCGTGCCTGAATAGCGCTTCATATAAGGAAGCGCTTCAGAAAGGGTTTTCGCCTGGGCGACCCAGTCTTCCTGGGTTTTGTTTGCAGTATCGGTCATCGTGCATATTCCGTGAATATCGTCTAAGCCTTTGTAATCTACACGCTTTAAGCGGGTTCGGCTAGCATGGTCAGTTCGGCGCGCAATTCAGCAATGCCGTTCTTCTTCTCAGAACTCGTCACATGGATGCGCGGATGTGAGGCGGGACGCTTTTTAAGCTCTTCAACCGTTTCTGCGAGACGTTTGTCGAGTTCCTTGCCGGAAATCTTATCAATTTTGGTTAGCACGACCTGATAATTGACAGCAGTCTTGTCGAGCATCTTCATCACATCCCGATCCACATCTTTGATGCCGTGTCGGGAGTCGATCAAGAAGCAAACGCGACGAAGTGGCTGTCTACCCCGCAGGTAGGTGTTGATAAGCAGATGCCACTGTTCGACCACCTTTACAGGCGCCTTGGCATATCCATGGCCCGGTAGATCGGACAGAATCAGTCGTTCACCAAGGTTGAAGAAGTTGATTTGTTGGGTGCGGCCTGGAGTATTGGAAGTTCGTGCCAGGGTCTTGCGACCGGTCAGCGCATTGATCAGGCTCGACTTGCCCACATTGGAGCGCCCACAAAAAGCGACCTCTGCAAGGTCCGTCTCCGGAAGCTGCTTAAGTTCAGCAACGCCCAGCATGAAATCGCAGGACTTGGCAAATAGAAGCCGTCCTTCCTCGATTTGTTGGTCGTCGAAGGCGTCGTCGCTCATTATTTCCACCCGTCTTCCCGCACGCAGGAAGAACTAGTTACTATTTAGCTTTCTCGGCTTGCCGCATGATCACCCACTGCTGAGCGATAGACAGGACGTTGTTGGCTGCCCAATAGATTACCAGCCCAGCAGGGAAACGACCCAGCATGAAGGTAAAGACGATCGGCAGCGCCATCATGATCTTGGCTTGCATCGGATCGGCAGGCTGTGGGTTCAACTTCTGCTGCAGGAACATGGAAACGCCCATGATCAACGGCCATACGCCAATCATCAACAACTCGGGTGGCGTCCAAGGGATCAGGCCAAACAGGTTGAATACCGAGGTGGGATCAGGAGCGGAAAGATCCTGAATCCAGCCAAAGAAGGGTGCATGGCGCATCTCAATGTTGACGAACAACACCTTGTAGAGCGCGAAGAACACTGGGATCTGAACAAACAGCGGCAGGCAGCCAGAAGCTGGGTTGGCTTTCTCGCGTTTGTAGAGAGCCATCATTTCCTGGTTTAGCCGTGCTTTGTCGTCGCCAAACCGCTCGCGCAGTTTTTCCATTTTTGGCTGCAGGGCCTTCATCTTGCCCATTGCGCGATAGGATTTGTTGGCCAGCGGGAACATCAAAAGCTTGATGGCCAGCGTGAGCAAGATAATTGCCACGCCGAAGTTGCCGAACCAATTGTTGATGTAGAGGAGGCAGTAGAAGATCGGCTTGGTCAGGAAGTAGAGAACGCCGAAATCGATGGCAAGGTCGAAGTTGGCAATGCCCAAGGACTCGGTGTAGTGATCCATCAGGGTCACTTCCTTGGCGCCAGCGAACAGGAATCCCTGCGTTGAGCCGGAGCTGCCTGGTGCGATGGTGACGCCGCCAGATACATAGTCAACCTGATATTTATCGTTGTTGCCGTCTCGGCTATAGATGAAGTCGGCACTAATGGCCGCCTGCTGATCGGGAATGACCGCGGTCATCCAATACTTATCGGTAATGCCAATCCAACCGCCGACAGACTTGCGCTTCAGGTTGCCATCGTCGCGCAGATCATCGTAGTCGACTTCTTCAAGTGTGCCGTCAAAGACGCCAAACGGACCTTCGTGAATAATAATGAACCCGGTCGTTTCGGGCGTGCTCGTCCGAGAGATCAGCGCATAAGGATAGAGCGTTACAGCTGCTGTGCCATTGTTCTCAACCGTCTGCACGACCGTGAACATATAGTTCTCGTCCATGGAGATGGTGCGTTTGAAAGTGAGGCCTTCGCCGTTGTCCCAAACCAAGGTGATGGGCTGGCTTGGCGAAAGAGTTTCTGACGTAGCACCCCAGATGGTTTCGCCCGTGGGAACCTTGACGCCCGTAGCGGTCCAGCCCCATTCGGCAAAGTATGGGTTGGTCGAGCCAAGCGGAGAGGTTAGTGCAATCTCCGGGCTTTCTGGATCCAATTCTTCGTGGTAGTTGGCAAGTGTGAGGTCGTCGATCCGAGCACCCTTAAGGGCGATGGAGCCGTGCAGGCGTGGCGAGCTGATTTGCACTCTTGTCACGTCTTTTAGAATGTCTTCGCGTTTCCGCTCCTGCTTTACAGGGGCAGGTGCGCTGGGGGCACCCGGAACGCCTGGAGCCGTTACGCCAGCTGGAGGAGCGGGCTGACCGGGAACTGCGCCATTGGGCGCGCCGATCTGAGCCTGCTGCTGCGGCGGAGGTGGCGGATTGAAATATCCGAAGATGTAATCGAAGCCGAAAATGATGATGATCGCCAGGACGACGGCCAAGATCAGATTGCGCTGTTCATTCATCGGTCGATGCTTCCTCTAACGTGCGGCGGGGGCGTTGCCGCCCGGACCACCGTGACATTCGTCGGGCCCACTAGAATTTGTGTCTTTTGGCGGCACAGGGTCGTATCCCCAACCGCCCCAGGGATGGCATCGGGAAATTCTCCGAAGTGCCAGCCAACCGCCTTTAAAAGCCCCATGCCGGTCAATCGCTTCCATAGCGTATCCCGAACAGGTGGGCTGATAGCGGCAAGTGCCGGGCATGATCGGTGAGATTAGGAGTTGATATCCGCGAACGAGTCCACGAAGCAATGCGGCTGCTGGATTCATTCGAGTTGGCTCCTAAGGTTTCCCCGTTGGTCCCCACTTCACTTTACCGTCGTGGGCGTTTGCCCCTCCGGCTGTGCCTTACTGGCGCTGTCTCAATCCGCTCAAGAGCGATTTCAAGATCGGCCACTAAGGCGTCGAAAGGCCGGTCGACAGTATCGAACCGGCCAATAAGGACGTAATCTCGTCCTGCCTTGCCCCTGGTTTTGAAAATCTGCTCGACGGCGGCGCGCAATCTTCTGCGCGCTCTATTTCGTCGGACAGCATTCCCAACCTTCTTGCTAACGGTAAAACCGATGCGGGGCGGGTTGTCGTCTTCACGCCTTCGTTCCTGTAAAATCAAACCACGAGTGACCCATTTACGGCCCGTGGCTGCGACTTTCAAAAACTCAGTGCGCCGTTTGAGGCGCGGGATCGCCGAAGCCATCGCTTCGTGCTCCCTTCAGCCTCAAGTTAGGCGGACAGACGTTTACGTCCTTTGCTGCGACGATGAGCCAGCACCCGCTTGCCTCCAACGGAGGACATACGAGAGCGGAAGCCATGCCGACGTTTGCGGACGAGCCTGCTTGGTTGATATGTACGTTTCACTAGTCTTTCTCCGTAAAAACGGCCGTTCTTAAATCAAGCCCCGGTGTATACGGAACCGCTTGGGTGAAGTCAAAGCTTTTCAAGCAGTTTTGCCAAGATTCAGCACTCTGTGGCAAACCGACCTATCTTGAGGCCCCTGAGTCGACAATTGCCGCGTTGATCTTCTTGATTACAGCGGGGTCCACTTTTTTGCTGCACATCACATAGCGCTTGTTGCCCGGAGGGGCGTCATCGAGCTCCATAATCGCCAAACTGACGCGCCCGCCTGCGCTCTCAGCAGCGTTCTTTGAGGCGATGCGATGGTTCATCACAATATAGTCGTAGCTCTCTCTCGTCAGCATGGCCGAGACATACTGGGCTTTCTTTATTTCAACCCGTGTTGGAGAAAGACTTTTCAGCAACTCATCCACGTAAGGACCATAAGAATAGCCCTGCTGGGTACCGATGCGTAATGCCTTGTCGGAGAACAGGCTCTTGATGGTTTTGTGGGCTTTGACCCGCTCATCATTTTGTCGGTAGAGAGCGACGATACCTTTATCTTGGTGAAAAGACTGGGTGAACTGGGCATAGGCTGCCCGTTCTGGCGTTTTAAACCAACCAACGGAGCACAAGGGTTGATGGTTTTGCTCAATACTCGAGAGAACCTGCTTTGCTTTTGAGCGCTGCCAATCAAAGGTCACGCCAGCGCGGGAAAAAAGGATGTTGGCCTTCTCGATAAGCTGGCCCGTCGGGGGTTTATTGCCCTGGTCGATATAAAAGGGAGGGCGATGATGGTAAATCCAAGTGAAATCAGCCGCCCAAGCCAATTGCGGCGCAAGCTGGCCGATGGCGACCAGTGCTCCAAAACCCCAAACCTTTCCGATGCATTTCATTTGTTTCTTTTCCTTGGCATGTTCAGGCACCGTACATAGTAGAAAGATTAAACAAAAACACAATCTAAACACGTGTGGCAGGGCTTGCTCTCAAATTGCTCACAGAAAGGTGACTGGTTCGTGTGCTGTTGTTAAGCCTATTAAATAAGGACAAGACCGGACAAGAAGCCTCTGATAAGGATTGACGAAAGACGGATGCATGAGCAGTCAGACAATGCAGAACATTGAAAAGAACCCTATGCCGATAGAAGAAAAAACCAGCTCAAATAGCCGGTTCTCTTTTTGGCGGATCGTGCCAGTGGCTCTCATTCTCGGTGGGCTCGCTGCTTTTTTTGCTTTCGATCTCAATCAATACCTTTCATTCGATGCTTTTTCCCAACATCGCCAATTTTTGATGGATTGGACGGAAGCCAATACCCTTCTCGCCGTCCTTTCCTTTATGGGGATTTATGCTCTCGCGGTTGCTTTTTCGATCCCAGGGGCTGTCTGGTTGACCATCATTGCGGGCTTTCTGTTTGGCACTGTTGAGGCCACCCTTTATGTGGTGACCGGCGCAACAGTCGGCGCAACGGCCATCTTCATCATCGCAAAATACTCAGCGGGCGATTACCTCTGCTCCAAGGCCAGCGGCATGGCCAAAAAGATGGAAGATGGCTTCAATGAGAATGCCTTCAGCTATCTTTTGGTCCTTCGTTTGGTTCCACTGTTTCCATTTTGGCTGGTCAATCTGGTGCCGGCCATGGTCGGTTGCCCCTTACGTACCTATGTGACAGCGACCTTTTTTGGCATCATTCCGGGCACGTTGGTCTATGCCATGGTCGGCAATGGTCTTGGCTCGGTATTCGATGCGGGTGAAACGCCCGACCTTGGCATTATCTTCTCTCCCGAAATATTAGGCCCAATCGTTGGCTTGAGTTTGCTGGCGATGATTCCGGTAGCCTACAAGAAATATAAAGCAACCAAACAAGACACTTAGTTCACCTGCGTTTTTCCCGTACAATCAAAACTCTTAAGAGGGGGAGCTATGACTCAACACCTGGAAGCTGACATCTGTGTCATTGGAGCTGGATCGGGTGGCCTATCTGTTGCCGCCGGGGC
>Ga0070727_10002826_pt1 | contig 16311 bp, 11 predicted proteins | sample tdAd472_FD_66722 | JGI IMG/M metagenome (GOLD analysis project Ga0070727, IMG submission 66722) | Marine sediment microbial communities from the Atlantic coast under amendment with organic carbon and nitrate - tdAd47.2 | ecosystem: Environmental > Aquatic > Marine > Coastal > Sediment | place...
TGATTGGCGGAAAGGGATTTCGGAAAGCGGACATTGTCCGCGCCGAATGTAATGACCCTAATTTGAGCTTGATGCCCATAGCCTCGCCGGAAAATGACAAACAGTGAAGCCAAGGACGCCAGCGCTAAGGCACCATAAAGGATCGTCCCTACAGAATTGCCGACGTCGACCCCAAAGAACTTGTTGGGCTCTTCAAGGGCCATGAAGACCATCATCCCTGCAAATATCAACAAAAAGAAACCCATCAGCCCAGCTGACCAGCCTCGTAGTTTGTAGGAAAATTCTTGGTCGCTGAACTGTGTTGTCATTTGCTCATCAATCGTAATTTAAGGCTATCACTCCTTAAGGGACGTAAAGTCCCCTAAGAGGTTCTATCGCATCCAATTCAGATCACTGAGCGCTATTTGCCAGGTTCTTCATCCAGATGTTGGAAAGCGCCGTTTCGAGGATCGTTGCGCCTGTCAGGTTTGCTTGGCGGAAGTTTTTCATAGCGAAGTCGGGTTTCTTTGAAAGAACACCTATCAACCCCTTGTAATAGACGGCTTGCGACATCCCAACTTGGCGGTTGCTTTTTGCCGCCGCGAAAGCCGCTTTCTCGAAGTCTGAAAAATTCATTTTCCGAAGAAGTATCGCTAAGGCAAATGCTGAAATATTGTTCGATTTCGCAAGCTTATCAGCTTCCGCACCATACTTTTTGAGAACCTCATCCTTGACGTTCTTTTTATTGAGTATGCTTGCCGCCATATATCCAAAATGACAGCTATAGGCCTTTGGCGTGTCGAGACACCCTTTGTAGGTTTCTGCTGCCATTTTTGGGTTTCCGTTCGCAAGGTACATACCCCCCAAACGGAGTTGGGTCTGAAGTTTTTTGGTAAATGCCAGGGCAATATCTTCTTTTGCAAAGGCTGTAAGAGCTTTCGCATCCATGGCGCCAATGGCGCCTCTGGCCCGTATTTCATGAATGATCGCCCGATTTTTTTCGGTGATCGTTTTATCCTTTAACGCCCGGTCAGCCATTTCCATCGCGTCAATGAATCCGCCTTTTTTCAAGGCTTTTTGAGCAATCGCAGCTGCTTTCAAGCCCTGAATGTTGTCGGAATACGGCTCTGGACGTGGAAGAGTAAATTTGTAGGCATCGGCCTTGGGTATCACTACGGGGTCCCACTGGGCCAAGGTTCCAAGCTTGAACCTAACCTCGAGGCTTTTACCCATTTGTTCGCGTGGGATAAGTTTTAGTGGAATTTCCATGCGCACGGGCTCTTTAACGATATCGCGCTTCTTGCTGTGTTTCTTCGCCCAGCCTCGCAGATCTTGAACGGCCTTTGTTGAGGCTTTAAGCGTATCAAGCATATAGCCCGTCGGGGAGGTCTGCATTTGACCATGCAGGTATCCATATAGGTAATAATCGAGCCCTTCCATGCATTTGCGAGAAAACTCAAACTCAATCACCAGTTTTTGATCTTCAATGCTATGGCGTGGGTTTTCCAGCGAGTTGGATTTGGTGCAATTATTGGAGAGAATAGCATTGGCATCCGGCGCGCCCCATCGGCTTTTCTCCTCTGGAGCTAGGCCTTTTTTCCAGCGACTGTGAGTACTGGTTTCTTCAAGAACATTCTTGATATTGTAGTCAGCATAAACGCTGTACATGGCGGCCATGAATGGCGTCGCGTATGAGGTCCCTCTAAGGACTTCGCCTTCAAAATTAAGCTGTCCAGGCCCGACCACATGCGGGGCGATTTTACCGCTATTCGTATGTCCGATACTTGAGAAAATTGAAGGCGCTAATGCCCCTGACTTATCTTTGCCGAACGAACCGACGGAAATGAGAAAAGGAGACTCATACTGGGAATAGGCATTGAGAGATTCCTGGCCGTTGTAGTGTCCGCTTCGCGTTCCCGCGTTTCGCACGAAAAGTCCAAATTTGAGATTTTTCGATGGCGTCGCCGATTTGTCGACAAGCCTAATCCACAAGTTGCCCGTTTCTTTAGGGGTCGTTCTGAGGCTGAGGAGTGGTTTTTTCCCACTGCTGGTTGATTGGGCGACAATTTCACCACTTTTATTGATCAGCTGGAGCTCCATGGTTGAACGCACGTCACCCCATTCATTCCATCCCAAATTGATGATAACTCCGAGGCCTTTTTTTACATAGATGTGGTTTTCCTCAACCAACCGTCCTTTTTTGTTAGGCTCTGCTGAAAACTCTAATCGACCATCGCCATCGGCATCAAGATAAGGGAAGGCATGTGATATCTGACGATAGTTCCCGGTCGATTTGAGGAATGTAAATTGATACTTCTCAAGCAGCTTTAGCTTCTTGAAATACTTACCAATATCCGCTCCCCCCATGTAGTAGCGAAGCCCTTGGCTCATTGAGGCAAAATAGGTGCCATTGGCCTTCATGGTTTTCAGGATTTTGACCAAGTCTCTGTCAAAGCTACTCGTTTCAATTAAAAGAAACGTCGCCATGGGCATAACGGTTCTGGCGACAGAAAAAACGTTATATCCGTGATCTCCTGACGCCTTCTTGCCGTCCTTACGCAGCGAGAGATACTTAACCTTATTCTTCCATTTGGGGTTGGCTTCTAACCAAGCGTCAAGGCCACCAAATTCAGAATCAATAATGGTGAAACGAAATGCTTTCCCCGTGACCAGAGGCTTATCTGCCATCATCTTAGGAAAGCCTATGGCAAGTTTCGCCTCAGTCAGCGACATTGGCTTTGGCTCATCGGCAGGCTTAATTCGAGACGTCGGTGGCGCGCCATCAGCAAATGCATTTACAGGCGAGATGAAAAGCAGCCCAATAAGTGGCAGCAAAACACTAAAGAAATTAGTTTTCATAATGGGGCTTGCTCCAATTTTCTGCCAAACAGGCTAGCTAATAAATGTCTCTTAAAAGATATGCTCTCTGATTCTCTGTGCTGGGTCTACCTCAGGGTTATCAACTGAGGAACTATCTTACTGGAATGGCCTTGGTCATTTTCATGTGAGAATATTCCAAAAAAACTAGACCTATTTGCTTGAGCGCGGTTTGATGCTCTTTATGAAAATTCACTTATCCGCTCTCATTCTTATTTTTTGCGCCCTCAGCTTTCCGACCAAAGCAGAGACTTTATCGGGAAAGCCCAGGGTTATAGATGGCGATACACTTGAAATAGCGGGACAGAGGATTGGTCTCTTTGGCATTGATGCGCCGGAGTTCAATCAGGTCTGCACCAAGAAGGGCAAGCCCTGGGCCTGCGGCGAAAAAGCGACCATGGTCTTGCTCTATGCTGCCGGAACCCACTGGGTTGATTGCCAGACGCGCGAAAAAGATAAACGCGGACGGTTGATGGCCGACTGCAAGACCGGGCCATATCATCTAAGCGAGTTTATGGTTCGCACTGGCTGGGCATTGGCGGATCGCACGGTGAGTGATCAGTTTGTTGCTCAGGAAGAAGAAGCTCAAAAGACCAAGAAAGGCATTTGGAAAGGCTCGTTCGTTGAGCCCTGGGAATGGCGCAAGGAACAAAAGTAGGGACCGACAATGTTTGAACTCCATCCTCGCCTAAAAGCCGACACCGTTAAGATCGCAGACCTGCCTCTTTGCCAAGTGCTTCTCATGAAGGATGCCCGTTACCCTTGGTTGATCCTCGTGCCACGCAAAGCCGAGTTAACCGAGATACACGACCTGAGCATCAGAGCGCGCACTGAGCTTATGGAAGAAATCACCCAGTGCTCACGGATTATTCAGGCGCTTCATAGTCCCGATAAAATCAACATTGGAGCGCTGGGAAATCTGGTGCCACAGCTCCATATCCATGTGGTTGGTCGCCGAACCGACGACCCCGCCTGGCCTGGACCCGTTTGGGGCGTAGGTGAAGCTCTCGCCTACGACCACGATACTTTGAAAGACGTGCGCAATCAGTTCATGGCAGCTCTCATTGACGGTTGAACAAAACCACATCTTTGCCAACAAAAACCATATCCGCTGCTGACCAGCGTTCTGCCAGCCACTGAAAAGTCCTATCTGAGAAAAAGCAAACATGGGTTGGATCGGTAATGTAATGCCAGCGGGCAAAGGCTTCTTGGTCGATCACCCGCTTGGTCATGATCCCCATCCATCCACCTGGCTTGAGGCAGTTCCACAGGCGCTCCAACTCCGGCCCAGGCTGCGATAAGTGCTCGGCGACTTCGCTTAAGGTGATGAAGTCGTAACGGTCATCAAAGACTGCTTCATCCGCCTGGTAAAAAGCATCATAGAGCGCCACGTCATGCCCCGCCTCTTTAAACATCACTGAGAGCGTTGGCCCTGGCCCACAACCAAAATCCAATCCCTTTGCCCCCACTGGAATGCGTTCAGCTAATGGCTCAAAAAGACGGCCCAGGAAGTTACGATATCCAGGGTCATCCGGCTGGTTGTCGTGAAGGTCGTAGTTCGCTTTCTCTTCTATGGGCGAGAGATGGTGCTCGGGCGGCACGAAGACCAGGTTGCAGCAATTGCAAAGCCGATAGCTGCGGGTTTTGTCTTGATGATAGGCGCTGCTTTCGTCACTGCCGCAAAGGGGGCAGATCATGTCAGCCTTCTTGCTTGTACTTGTTAAAACCCGCGGGCTTGTAGAATACCACTTCAGGCTCCGGGTCGGGCATTGCACCCAATTGCTTTTCCAAGGCCTCGACCTTGGTTGTGAGAGATCGAACGTGACCGATCATGCTAAGCAACAAGGCCTTGGTCATGGCTTCCATATCATTGAGTTGCGCTTCAAAGACTTCGGGTGGAACGGCAATCAGTAGGCTGTCTTCTAAAGCGCTCACGGTGGCCATGCGCGGCGCGTCGCTGATTAAAGCCATCTCGCCGAACATCTTGCCCGGCCCAATCTCACCCAAAACACTTCGCTTTCCGTCGACTTCTCGTGAGACCTCAAGCTTGCCTGACTGAACCAGATAGGCGCTATCGCCTTGATCCCCTTCAGAAAAAACAAGGCTTCCTTTGCCGTAGTTTACCACCTTCATAGGGTCTGCCCTGCTTCAGCAATGACGGCTTTAAGCTCGTCGGGTTTTAGGGGTTTGTGCAATAGCCTCAGTCCACTTTGATCGGCTTCAACCAACCGTTCTGGTGCCGTATCACCGGTTAATAGCACTGCCACAATATGGCTGCCATAGCGCTCTTTAAATTGATTGATAACCTGATCGCCCGATTCCCCATCGGCCAAGCGCCAATCGGCAATAACGAGGTCGGGCAAACGATCTTTACCCTCAAAAGCGGCAAGTGCAGTAGCACCATCGGGCGCTGCAACAACCTCATGTCCCCAGGCTCCGATCAACTCAACCATGCCAGACAGCACTTCGGGGTCATCATCAATGGTCAGGATAAGCCGTCCCGGCAAGGCTTCCCCACTAATTTCAGAGGAAAGGTTTGCTTTTTTCTGGGCGGGAATGGCCGTCAATGGAACGCTCATCGTAAAGGCCGTGCCTTTACCTTCAACCGACTCGACCGACACTTTAATTCCGAGCAAGGCCGAAAGACGACCAACGATCGACAGGCCAAGCCCCAATCCTTGGCGGCGGTTTCGTCCTTCATTGGCGACCTGATAGAAGTCCTGGAAAATGCTTTTAACTTCCCGAGCGGGAATACCTTGCCCCGTATCGATTACTTGAATTCTCAGCCTGTCTTTGCCCAACCGGCAGCCCATCAGAATCTTTCCGCTGTCCGTATAGCGAAGAGCATTGCTTAAAAGGTTTCGCAAAATCCGCTCAAAGAGTGTCCGATCCGTCACGATGGGCTGATTCTTCGGAACGACAGTCCTCAAGGTCAAGCCCTTGCCCGTGGCAATGGACTCATGCTCTGCGCAAAGATGGGAGAGAATATCTCCAAGATCGCAAGGGGCCAACTGAGGCACGACCAAGCCGGCATCTAGCCTTGAAATATCGAGCAGTAGATTGAGCAGATCGTCCAGGGCCTCAACAGATCGTTCAATCTTGCTAACGAGGTCCGCCGTTTTTTCATCTAAATCCCGTTGGGCCAAGGAAGCGACAAAGAGAGTTAAAGCCTGAAGGGGCTGCCGCAAGTCATGACTGGCTGCTGCCAAAACTTTACTTTTTGCATGGGTCGCTTCTTCGGCCTCTTCTTTTGCCGATTGCAACTCTTGTGTCCGCTCATCCACCTTAACTTCAAGGTCCGCATGGGCTCGGCGGAGGCTATCTGTAAGACCTTGATTGCTGGCTTCGTAGCGCCTCAAGCCCTCAACCATCTCTTTAAAGGCTTCCACCATGTCTTGGGTTTCGCGGAACGCACTTTCAGCCTCAATATTTTGGCTGAAATCACCCTCTTTTAATGCCAAGGCCATATCGCGCAATTGGACTACCGGTTTGGAAATACTCCTCGCGAGTGCTAAGCCAATGGCGACTGCGACCAACGAAATCAGCAGCACGACGATGATATTGGTCAACAATGCTTGCTTCACATCACCAAGAAAATCGTCTTCGGGCATATAAATCCCAATCAGCCAAGGCCAATCTGGATTAGGAAACCGCACAAAAATCGCGTGATGCTCTTTTCCATCGAGATCAAAAGACGTGAAGGTGGAGCTTCGACTGCTATTGACACCGCCAGCATTGACTAGAGACCGGTGGGCCGCCCTCGCGACAGGGGCGTCCAGCTCGTCAATCCTGGTAAATCGCAACCTATTATCCCCTTCACCGACGTCGGTTTTGATTTTCTCCAGCTCAGGAAATGCGATCACGTCGCCATTAATATTGAGGATAAAAGCCGAGCCGGTTTTGCCAATTTTCAAGTCATCAAGAAACCCTGAAATCTGGTCGATCTCGATATCGACACCAACAACCCCTTTTATGTCACCATTGGCATCGTGAACCGGGCTTGCCGTTGTGACGCCAGGCCTCTGCGAGGTGAAGAAAATGTAGGGGTTGGTCCAGATCAGCTTACCTTGCAGGGTTGCTTTTTTATACCAAGGTCGGACGCGCGGATCATATCGGTCTTCCTTATCAATAGACCGCTTAACCTCTTTAAAATTAGCATCGCGCCAGATCAGCGTTGCACCGGCTCGGCCCATCCTTTCGGTGATAACCTTTGTGCGATACCCGCCGGGAGAAACCGTATCGTCTCGCTTGACGAAATAGAATGCCCCTTTGCGCGTGCCAAAATAGATTCCGGCAAACTGATTGTATATCTGGAGTTGCTCAAAGAAATAGCGCTCCATTCCTTCAATGTTGTCGCTTTTTACAACTTCGTGAAGGGCTAGTTTTTGAGTTAATTCAGCAGCACTTTCGGCGGGGTCGAGAAAATTTTCTGTATTGCCCAAAACGTCTTCTGAAAGATTTTCAAGAATCTGTCGGGCTTGGCCGATGAGCACGCGCTCAGATGTTATGTACGACGAGACAATAATAAACCCCGACGTCGCAAACAAAAGGAGGGCAACGGTTGCCACAAGTGCGGTACGAATACTCATCTGCTACGAAATGGCCCCTTTAAATTTTATAATTCTATGAAAGATGGCAACCGATTAGAGGCTTGTCACGTGCAAAATTTACCATCTGTACGAATGGACTAGTCTCGGGTAACTTGGCGACCAAATTTATTGGGGCGATCTAAAGATGAGAGATACCATTGTCGGAGCTGTTGTTGGGCTGGTTGTTGGCATTGTTGTCGGAGCAACATTGATTGCGCCAAGTCTACCGGTTCCTACAAAAGCGAATAAGCAACAAGCCGAAGAGGTTCTGCCGCCACCCGAACCTCAAATTGACACGGCCTGGAAAATAACCGGAGCATATCCCTCCACGCTGCCGGTGCTTGGCACCTTGGCAAAGCGCTTGGAAGACAAGGCCGTTCGGGTTTCAGGCGGCGCACTTGATCTACGTTACTACGAGCCAGGAGCTCTGGCAGCCCCAAAAGAAATTTTGAACGCCTTGAATGGCGGCGTCATAGATGGAGCCTTCATTTCACCCAATATGCTTGCAAGCCAAGCCCCGGCGATGCAAATCCGTGCGGGCATTCCTTTCGGACCTGCCCCGGAAGCCTTTCTTTCCTGGCTGTTTGAGCAAGGCGATGATCTTTTTGCACCCGTCTATGAAAAGCTCGGCCTTCATGCCGTACCCTGCGGGCTTACGGTTGCCAATGCAGGAGGATGGTTTAAAGATCCGATCGTCACTTCAGGCGACCTGCAAGGAGTGCGCGGCGCTTTTGACGGTCTGGGCGCAAAAGTTATGACGGCCATGGGGGTTGAGATTATTCCCCTTGCTGGCGGCGAAATTTTTGCAGCCCTTGAAAGCGGCAAGCTTGATGCGGTGGCTTTCTCCGTACCCGCCATTGACCAAAGGCTCGGTTTCCAAAAATTCGCGCCCCACTACTATCTGCCCGGATGGCAGAACCAAGCAGGTCTGATGGATTTCGTAACCCGGAAAGACCGTTGGGAAAGCCTGCCGAGCGCGCATAAGGCCGCTATTGAAACAGTTTGCAGCGACAATGTGAGGCAGGGGCTCACCGGTGGAGAGGCGGCCCAACCGATAGCGCTTAAACAAATGCAGAAAAACGGGGCCCGGCTACGACGCTGGCCAGATGAGGTCCTGCGCGATCTTGAAAAAGCATGGGAAGACGTCGCAAAAACCGAAGCTGAAAAAGACGAAACCTTCGCAATGATCCTAGCCTCGCTGACCGAATTTCGGCGCACCTATGCTCTGTGGGAAGATCTAGGCTATTTGAAGCGCTGATTTAAGTGACAACGTCGCCCGGCAAGCCTTCTAGTTTTTCAAGGAGATAGTCGAGGTCTTCGCCGTCTAGCTCGACACCCAAGTCACCATACTGAGTGAGAACCCGTTCAAGAATACGCCGCGAAAAGCGTTCCCTGTCGTTTTCTTCCCCGTCATATTCAGTTTCCCTAGCCACATCGACGGCAGCCCGAGCCGCCGGGTAATAGACAGCGGGCATTCCCGCTTTTTCATAGATCGCCTTTAACCCCAGTGAGCCACCATCATGGATCAACTGACGGGCATTGACGACAGGCAGATTGATTAACTCTGCCAAAGCCGTCTCGAAGAAAACCAAATCACCCATACAGAGGGCGCGCAAACAAATAGACGAGGTCAAACGGCCATTGGAATTGAGCTGCTTAACCAAAAGTTCCACATCATCCTCACTGGATTCAGCAGAAATGCTCATGGTCGCTTTTTCTCGGCTGCTCAAAACCAGATCAGTCGCCTTGTCGGCGGGCAATTCATGGCGCTCGACCAATACCTGCTGAAGGTTTTCCGAAACCATGGTCACCAGTTTCTCAGAAACGGTAACCGGCAGTTTTGCCCGCCCAACCATGGCTTTTTGAACACTTTCCTGCTCGCCGAATTTATCGACAACTTTCAGGAAGTTACCTTCATCGATTTCAGCCCCTTCATTAGAGACCAATGCCGTCACAACTTTTTCACTGCCCTCTTCAACCAAAACACCCGAGACAGCCTCATTGACGACTTCGCGCTGGGCAATTGCTTCCTGCTTATCTTCGCCTTGGCTTTTGATAATCTCAATCAGGTCTGCATCGGTTAAGACCTGAGAGAACTGGAGCATTGGCAAAGAAACCGATTCCACATCATCGGCCAAGGCTTTGGCAACATCATGAGGCAAGCCTGGGTTTTCTTTGACGTTATCGGCAAGCGCTTTGCGCACCCGCACCTCAGCGTCGTTGACCATCAGGCGGAAAATATCGGTCGCGATATTTCGTTCTGCATCGCTTAAAGAGCTGTCTTGAAACTGCCCGGCAAGCTTTGCTGCCGTTTCTGCCCGCATATCAACAGACGGGTTTCCAAGAAGGGCTTCTACATCTTTGGTCGTCAGGGCCATTGGTTTGCTTCTTCATTAAAGGAGAAAATTAAATCTAGCCTATTGAAGTCCATAAAGATTTCTAACTGCAATGCCATATACCATTCCCACCCATTGCAGTTTAGGCCGGTCCATAACCAGAAGAGTTTTACAACTGTCTGTCCTACTCTTTTCTTAATACACCATCTGTTTGTCGGCGACGCTGCAAAAGAATGACGAAACCAAGCAGCAAGATAGCTGGGAAATACAAAACTTGCTTTGGTGGGCGGTCGGTCTTCACCTGAATAGCGAGAATTTCCCAATCAAAATCGAGGCCCGCTTTTTGGGCTGGGCTGTCAAAACCAATTTGGTCGACGATGATCTTGCTGTCTTCCTCTCTGAACTCGACCCCAAAATTCCGAAGCCGCTCAATCCCACTTGCTCGATCCCCAAGTGCTACAGAAATCACGCGGGTTTTCTCATCCCCTTCGATGGTCATGCCGAACGCCTTGATGGTTATCTTTCCACTGTCCGGTGCCACCTCGGCCAGGGCAATCAGTTCTGACGGTTGACGGTCTTCCACGGCGGGAATGACCATATCCATCCAATAACCCGGTCGGAAGAGGGTGAAGGCAACGAGAAGAAGGGCTAAAGACTCCCACTTGCGGCTTTTGGCAAAGAAGAAACCTTGCGTGGCAGCAGCAAAAACCAACATAGCTGCCACCGCAGCCACTACCGTCATAACCAGATGAAACGGCCCCTCAATACCGATCATCAAGAGTTCGGTATTGAAGATAAATATGAACGGTAAGATCGCCGTCCGAATATCGTAGGCAAACCCCTGAAGACCCGTTCGAATTGGGTCGCCATGGGATATGGCCGCTGCTGCGAAGGCAGCCAGCCCCACGGGCGGCGTATCATCGGCTAATATCCCAAAGTAAAAGACAAACATATGCGCCGCGATGAGCGGAACGACCAGGCCCGACTGCGCTCCCAAGGTCACAATCACCGGCGCCATGAGGCTCGAAACCACGATGTAGTTGGCCGTCGTTGGCAGCCCCATACCGAGGATCAAACTGATAAGCGCGGTAAACAGCAAAATGAGAACCAGGTTGCCGCCCGAGATAAACTCGACGAACTCGACCATAACCTGACCAATGCCGGTCAAAGTCACGGTGCCGACAATCACCCCGGCAGCGGCCGTGGCAACCCCAATACCAATCATATTGCGCGACCCAGCAACCATGCCATCCATCAGGTCATGCAAGCCGATGGTGATCTTCTCTGCTTCGTCTTTAGTTTGGCCGCGTAGCAAAGCCAGTAAGGGCTTTTGGGTCAGGATAATGAAGATCATGAACATGGTTGCCCAGAAGGCCGACGTGCCGGGCGACAAACGCTCAACAGTCAGCAGCCATACGAGAACAACCACGGGCAAAAGATAGTGCAGCCCGGCCTTCACCGTTGGGCCAACCGGGGGCAATTCGCGCACTTCATGATCGGTTGGCAGGTCGGGCACCTTGGCGGCATAGGCCAATAGGGCGATGTAGGCGATGACCAGCAGGGCCGCAACAGTCCACCCCGTTGCATCACCCGCCATACTTTTGATGCCCTCAATAACCGGAGGTAAAACGAAAGTGAGAGCGCCCAACACAATAATGACACTCAAGACCCCCAGCAGTTTAGCCTTACCCCCCATTTTGTGAACCCGGGGCAGGCCTTCCAGCCCAGCTTTCATGGCTTCCAAGTGAACGATGTAGATCAGAGCGATGTAGGAAATGACGGCGGGCAAGAAGGCGTGCTTGATGACCTCTACATAGGTGATGCCCACATACTCAACCATCAGAAAGGCCGCAGCCCCCATGATCGGTGGGGTCAACTGCCCATTGGTCGATGAGGCTACTTCAACCGCCCCTGCCTTCTCAGCCGAAAAGCCAACCTTCTTCATCAAGGGAATGGTAAAGGTGCCGGTGGTGACGACATTGGCAATGGAGGAACCCGAAATCATCCCGGTCATGGCCGATGAAACAACGGCAGCCTTGGCAGGGCCTCCACGGAAATGACCCATCAGGGCAAAGGCGACGCGAATGAAATAGTTTCCGGCTCCTGCCTGTTCCAATAGGGATCCAAATAAAACGAAGAGAAACACCATGGTTGCCGAGACGCCGATAGCGACGCCAAACACCCCTTCGGTCGTCAGCCAGTAGTGCGAGGCCCCTTTGTTGAGCGAGGCCCCCTGGTGGGCAATCACATCGGGCATATGGGCGCCGGCAAAGGTATAGATCAGGAAAACCCCCGCAACGACCATCAAAGGCGGGCCAAGGGCTCGACGAGTTGCCTCAAGCAGCAAGAGAACGCCGACAATGCCGACAGCCACGTCGAGGGTCGTCGGATCACCAGGGCGTTCAGCTAATGCATCGTTCAAAACAATTAAATAGAGGCAACTGGCGGCAGCGATGCAGGCCATCACCCAATCTTGAATGGGGATGTAGTTTCGAGGGGACCGCTGAAGGGCTGGGAAGCTCAAATAGGCTAAGAAGATCGAGAAGGTCAGATGGAAGCGTTTAACAACGTCCTCATTCATCCAGGGCGTGAACTCAAGAACCAGCGGAGAAGAAACGTAAACCTGAAAGATTGACCATGTAAGGGCGGTCAAAACCAGAAACTTGGCAAGCGCGGGGTTCGAGGGGTGTCGTCCACCGGTATCGGCTTCAGCCACAATTTCCTCTGCACTATCGGCGTGAGCCACCTTTGGGGCCTCTTGTTCCGCCATTGGGCCTCGCGTCCCACCTAAAGAAAAAAACGGGAGAGGACGCACGCCCTCTCCCGGTATTTATGAGCCTTACTTAAGTAAGCCAGCCTCTTTGTAATATTTGGCTGCCCCATCATGCAACGGAGCTGAAAGACCGTCCATAATCATCTCTTCCTTCTTCAGCACGCCGAAAGCCGGGTGCAATTTTTTGAAGGAATCGAAGTTTTCAAAAACAGCCTTCACCACTTGATAAACCGTGTTGGCCGGAGCCTTGGTCGAAGAAACGAATGTTGCGCCAACGCCAAAGGTTTTTGTGTCCTTTGGATTACCGCGATACATGCCGCCAGGAATGGTCGCGATACGATAATAGCTGTTATCTTTGACCAGCTTTTCAACGGCAGCACCACTGACTTCAACAATGACGGAGTCACAGGAGGTCGTTGCTTCCTTGATCGACCCGCTCGGGTGACCAACAGTAAAGATCATGGCGTCAATCTTATTGTCGCAAAGCGCCTTGGACTGCTCGGACGATTTCAGCTCTGAAGCCAAGGCAAAGTCGTCTTTGGTCCAACCCATGGCCTTCATAACCACTTCCATTGTGCCGCGCTGACCGGAACCAGGATTGCCAATATTGACCCGTTTACCTTTAAGATCACCGAACTTTTTGATACCCGAATCTTTACGAGCAACAACGGTAAAAGGCTCTGGATGAACAGAGAAAACAGCCCGGAGACCTTTAAAAGGTCCAGCCTTAATAAACGACTCTTTCCCTGTGCCATGATAGGCGTGATATTGCCAATCAGACTGGGCCACTCCCATATCCAACTCACCAGCACGGATGGTGTTGATGTTATAGATAGAGCCACCTGTACTCTCTACCGAACAACGAATGCCATGCTCCTTGCGGCCCTTATTGACCAAACGGCAGATCGCGCCGCCCGTGGGATAGTAAACACCCGTTACACCGCCGGTGCCGATGGTGATGAACTTTTGTTCAGCCTGGGCCGTCGCAGGGGCAGAAACCATTCCGCCGGCGGCAAGGCCGATACCAAGAATGGTAGGCACTATGAATTTGCGAATTGACACTGGTGAAAGCTCCTTGTCATGATTTCTTTTTAAATAACAGTCCTGATCGACGGTCACGCTCCGGCTTTTCTAGGCAGGAGTTTTTTTATGAGTGATTCTTAAAAACAAGCCTAATCCATTGAAAGGCATGGATGCAAGGGAAGCTCAAAAAAACGGCATGTTGAAGCAATTGCGCTCCCCCGGTCTCAACGATAGGATGGGCCATCAAAATTCCAAGGGGCTTTTCAGGACTTTAAAATTATGGACATCAAAGACCATATTCGCGGCATTCCGGATTTTCCGAAGCCGGGCATCTTTTTTTATGACATTTCAACTCTACTAGCCCACCCAGATGCATGGCAGGTCGCCATGGGTCGGATGGCGCGGCAACTCATTAAATTTCAGCCCGATGTGCTGGTCGGCATCGAATCGCGCGGCTTCCTCATGGCGGCGCCTCTGGCGCTAAAGCTCGGCTGCGGCTTCATCATGGTTCGCAAGCAAGGAAAGCTGCCTGGCAAAACCATCAAGCATGAGTACGAGTTGGAATACGGAACCGATGTTGTTGAGATTCAAGAAGACGCCATCGAAAAAGGTCAGCGCGTCGTGGTGCTCGACGATCTGCTAGCAACCGGAGGAACCTTAGTGGCAGCCAATGAGTTGATCCGCAAGGTTGGCGGCGATGTGGTTGCAGCAGCCTGCCTCATCGAGTTGAATTTCCTAAAAGGCCGCGAGAAACTTGACGTGCCCTTTAGCAGCCTCGTCTCTTACGACGACTAAGAACAAAACGCTCAAACCAAAAAAGGCCGGGGAAAACCCCGGCCTTTTTTCTTTGGTTATGTCTTACCTATCCCTGGCGGATTTCATTCAGGAACTTGTCGACTTGACCATTCAGCGTTTCAGCCTGGACCGAAAGCTCTTTGGCAGCTGATAGCATTTGGTCAGCGGCCTGTCCGCTTTCGCCCGCAGCCTGAGTAACCGAAGAAATATTTGCTGTCACCTCTTGGGTGCCAGCAGAAGCCTGCTCGACGTTGCGGGCAATCTCTTGGGTCGCTGCACCTTGCTCTTCCACTGCGGCAGCAATGGTAGAAGCAATTTCGTTGACCTGGCCAATGGTGTTGGCAATGCCCCCGATGGCCTTAACCGAGTCAGCTGTTGCCCCTTGGACGTTACCAATCTGGGCAGCGATTTCTTCGGTCGCCTTAGCGGTCTGGTTTGCAAGGTTTTTGACCTCAGATGCAACAACGGCAAAACCTTTACCCGCATCACCGGCGCGCGCAGCCTCAATGGTCGCATTAAGCGCCAAGAGGTTGGTTTGCTCGGCAATATCCGTAATCAGCGATACCACTTCACCAATTTTCGAAGATGCTGTTGCCAGCCCCTCCACCATCTCATTGGTTCGCTGGGCTTCTTCAACGGCCGTGGCGGTTATGCGAGTGGACTCGGAAACCTGACGAGAAATCTCTCCAATAGAACTGGAAAGTTCTTCGGCAGCAGAAGCCACTGTTTGAACGTTGTTAGATGCCTGATCAGAGGCCGTAGCAACCACGTTCGCGCGGCTGTTGGTTTCTGTTGCTGTCATTGACATGGCTTCAGCAGAAGACTGCATCTCGGTCGAAGCGGAAGAAACTGACTGGACCACGCCACCAATGCTGGCCTGGAAGTCATCGGCCAACTTCGCCATCATGGCTTTTTTCTCTTCGGCAGCCTTAGCTTCGTTGCGTTTCTTCTCGGCTTCCAAACCTTCCATTTCAACAGCATTGTCTTTGAACACTTGAACGGCCTCGGCCATTTCGCCAATTTCGTCGCTGCGTCCTTGAGCGGGCACGTCAACAGAAGTATCCCCTCCGGCCAGACGTCCCATGGCGCTCGTCATGTTAGCAATCGGCCCTGCGATACTGCGTCCGAAGCCAATGCCGATGGCTGATGCAACGGCGATCACAACTAAGCAAGTAATGATCATGAAATTACGCATGCTGGCCAAGGGCCCCATCACTTCCGACTGGTCAATCTCAGCCATGACTCCCCAGCGCACACCGAGGAAATCAAGGGGAGCAAAGGCCGTCAGGACATCATCACCATGATAGTCCTTTCCTTTTAGAAGACCTGATTCCCCTGCGATCACCGCTTTTGCTGCTTCCGCTTCAATCTTGACCTTGCCCAGCGTCTTCTCTTTCGAGAAACGAGAGTCGCTGCGCATCAAATAATCACTGCCAACCAAATAGGTTTCCCCTGTCTCACCCAGGCCTGTTGCCTGCTGCATGACATGGTTAATTTTATCGTCGGCAATTTGGAAAACCACGGCCCCCAGAAACTCTTCGCCATCCAAAAGGGCTGCTGCAATAAAGCTAGCTGATGCTCCGGCACTCGGCGCATAAGGCTTAAAGTCAGAGAAGAGCGCAACACCCCTGGTCGGCTTTTCTTTGATTTTTTTGTAAAGCGTAGCCAAGTCCGTGTCTTTGTAAGGACCATCCACGAGGTTGGTTCCGTAATCATCTTCTTTGAAAACTGAGTAGACGATAAGCCCTTTCGCATCCACCAAGAAGGCATCGTAGTAGCCTCTAATTTTTGCATAGCGGCGCAAAATTGGGTGAACCCGCGCATGGGCTTTGGAATAGCGAGTACCATCGGCTTTATTGAGTTTTTCCCTGGCCTTTGGGTCTGGGTTTTTCTCAATGTAGGCTGTACGGATTCTCTCAGCGCCACCCTTCTTGAACTC
>Ga0070727_10002831_pt1 | contig 16296 bp, 16 predicted proteins | sample tdAd472_FD_66722 | JGI IMG/M metagenome (GOLD analysis project Ga0070727, IMG submission 66722) | Marine sediment microbial communities from the Atlantic coast under amendment with organic carbon and nitrate - tdAd47.2 | ecosystem: Environmental > Aquatic > Marine > Coastal > Sediment | place...
AATGATTATGTCATGGTGCTGCCATTATCTGTGCGCAATTGGGTTTTAGAGGCGAGCCTATGACAGCCTATGAGAAAATTGATGGCAGCGCTGCGGCGATCTCTGATGATGCGGCGATGTTGCGCGCGGCAGTCGAGCTGACGCGCGACATTTCGACGGCGCGGCCCGATATTTACTGGCCGGATATGCTGATTTCGGCATTGGTTGGCTATGCAGCATTAGCGGGCGCTATCCTGCTTGATGAAGCCATGTTGGCTATCGCGTGCGGGCTGGTGGCGGCACTGGCATTGTATCGTGCGCTGCTCTTCATTCATGAGCTGACCCATATTCATAAAAATGCGCTGCCGGGCTTTCGCTTTGTGTGGAATCTGTTGGTGGGCATTCCCATGCTGACGCCATCCTTCATGTATGAGGGCGTGCATACGCTGCATCATGCGCGCACCCGCTATGGCACGCCGGATGATCCGGAATATCTGCCGCTGGCGTTGATGAAGCCATGGTCGCTGCCGCTTTTTATAGTGGTGGCCTTGCTCGCGCCGCCTTTGTTGTTGGTCCGCTCGGCGCTACTGGTTCCGCTTGGTGCGCTCATTCCGCCAGTACGACGGCTGGTATGGGAGCGTGTTTCGGCTCTGTCGATCAACCCCGATTTTCGCCGTCGCCCGCCCGAAGGGGGTTTCAGGCGCATGGTCTTCTGGCAGGAGCTTGGCGCGAGCCTCTGGGCGGTGGCGCTGTTGGTGAGCCCCTATTATATCGGTTGGCGCCCGCTTCTCATTGCACTTGGCGTTTTCTCGTTCACGGCAGTTCTCAACCAGCTGCGCACGCTGGTCGCGCATCTGTGGGAAAATGACGGCAATGCGATGACGGTGACGGCGCAATATCTGGATTCAGTAAATGTACCACCGCCGGGTGCGCTGCCGGTCGTTTGGGCGCCAGTGGGTTTGCGCTATCACGCGCTGCACCACTTGCTGCCGAGCGTGCCTTATCATTCGCTGGGCGAGGCGCACCGGCGTTTGACTGCGCATCTTGGCGCAGACTCCACCTATATGCGCGCCCATTATCGCGGTATGTTGCCATTGGTGGGCAAGATTGCGCGCAGCACGATGGTGAAACGGGGATAGTAGGCTTTTACTCTTCCGTGCGGATCAATACGGCCTCGCCCAATAGCAGGAACAGCAGAAACGGTGCCCAGGCTGAGAGCATGGGTGGATAGGCGCCCAGATTGCCCATGGCGAGCGAGGCATTGTCCGCCACGAAATAGGCAAAGCCCAGCCCCATGCCGATAACGGCGCGGACGAATAAATGCCCCGAGCGCGCCAGCCCGAAGGCGGCGATGGAGCCGAGTAGCGGCATTAAGATTGCAGAGAGCGGCCTGGATATTTTATGCCACAGGCTTGCCTCCAGCGAGGCTGTGGGGCGGCCAGCATCGCGCAAGTCGCCAATGGCCTGTCGCAATTGCATGAAGGTGAGGCCGTTGGCATCGACCTTGGCGAGTGTGAACTGGTCTGGCCTGATACCGGAGCCTGCGTGAACAGTGCCCAGATCATTGGATGTGCCGCGATTGACGTCAAACTGGCGAACATCTTCCAATATCCAGTCGCTTTGTGTGGCATCATATCGTGCGACGGGTGCACGCAAGATATTGATAAGCCGATTATCGACCCGATTGAATATTTCGACCTCTCGCAAAACCACATCATGACCGCGTCCGCTGATGATTCCGGCTGTGACCAGGTTATTGCCCTCGCGTACCCAGACGTTGGTTTTGACGCCGCTGTCGCGCGGGATTTCGCCAAACTCGACGTCTTCCCATGCATCAAGCGCCGCGGTTGCCCGTGCGACGATCCGTTCGTTAAATATGAAACTGAGCGCGGCAACGCCCATGGCGGCAGCGATCAGCGGCGCCAATATCTGATGTGCAGAGAGGCCGGCGGCCTTCATGGAAACAATTTCGCTATATTGGTTCATCGTCGCGAGCGTGACGAGCGTGCCCAATAATACAGAAAAAGGCAGAAAGGTGGCAATGATTTGCGGCACGCGCAGCCCGACATAGCGCCACAACTCCGGCTCTCCATTGCCCGGTGGCGCGAGGATCTTGCCGCTCTGCCCCAGCAGGTCGAGCGTCATGAGTATGATCACGAGCATTGCCAGCACCGCAAAACTGCGGATCAGGAAGCTGCGGGCCATATAAAAGGCCATGCGCCGCGATGGGAAAAACTGAAGCTGCATCTTGCCTGATCCTCGCCGCTATAATGTATGTTTGATTTTTTGGCGGCCAAACCGGAACCATTTGGACAGCCATTTCGTGCCCTTTGCGAAGAGGGCTTCCAGCGCCCCAATGGGCTGTCCACCCGGGCGATGGGCGATCACATGATACATCCAGAATATCAGAGCGCTGAAGAGAATAAACGGCAACCAGAGCGCAAGCAGGGGGTCTACCCGGCCAGAGGCGCCCATATCTTCGGCATATTGGTTGATCTTGTGATAGGTAACGATGAACACGATAGAGAGAAACACGCCGAGCGCAGACGTGGAGCGCTTGGGCGGAATGGCGAAGGCCAGCGCAGCCATAGGCAATAACAGCATCATCGCAACCTCTACCATGCGGAAATGGAAATTGGCGCGGACTTCATTGCGGGTCATGGCATCGACGCCATCTGTAAACCCTACGCGCACCAATTCGGGCAGGGTGAGCTCGCGGTCCCTGTCTCCGCGGCCGCGGAATGTGTCGATTTTGGGGAGGTCAATGGGAAGATCATGCCCCGAAAAACTCAATATGCGCGGCGACGAGAGCGTGTCTGGGCGCTGGACGAGCACGCCATCGGTGAGCCGCAATATGATTGTGTCGGGGTCATCGGTGCCGAGGAAAGTACCCTGTTTGGCGGTAACGGCCAGTGACTGGCCATCGGTCTGATCTACCCGCACAAATATACCATAAAGATCGCGCCCGCTGTCCCGGCTTTCCTCGATACGCAGGGTCATGCCTTTGCCCAGATTGGTGAACTCGCCAACCTTGATTGATGCGCCCAGTGCGCCGGAGCGCAGCTCATATTGCAGCCCTTCATAGGCATAGCGGGCATAGGGTTGGATGAAGCCGACGATTGCAAAATTGATGAGCGCCAGTGCGATAGCAAACATATAGGGCACACGCAGCAGGCGGGCCGGAGAGAGGCCGACGCCGCGCAGCACGTCCAGCTCGGAGGATAAGGCGAGGCGGCGAAAGGCGAGCAATATGCCGAGCATCAGCCCTATTGGTATGCCGAGCGAGAGATATTCGGGCAGCATATTGGCGAGCATGCGCCAGACCACGCTGACCGGGCCGCCTTGCGCCGCAACAAAATCGAACAGGCGCAGCATCTTGTCGAGGACAAGCAGCATGGCCGCGATCACCAGCGTACTTGCAAGCGGTACGGCGATCAGGCGGGCGATATAACGGTCGGTTGCGCTTAGCAGATTCAATTTATCGTCGTCCCGTCACCATGTTTTGGCCGCAAATGAGGTCCATATCACCCTTGGGGCGAACAGGGCCACCTGCATAGTAACCATTTATTATGTGGGCTATAGCTTCGAGGAGAGACTAGGTCATGTTTAAATTTTATCGCAAGGGTTCGGCGTTTGTGCTTGCCTCTGCCTGTGTTGCCCTGAGCACAGGCAGTACGCCAGCCACGGCCTATGCGAAGCAGGCTATATCGAACGATATGAGCCGATGCTATTCCACGTCCGGTCCGGCAATACTGATTGAAATTCGCGGCTTCGAAAAAACAGATGGCCGCATTCGTGTGCAGTCTTATCGTGCCACAAAGGACGAATGGCTGGAAAAAGGCCGTTGGTTGAATCGTATCGAAACGGACGTGAAGCCTGCCAATGGCGTGATGCGCTTTTGTATGCCGGTTCCGTCTGCGGGCAGCTACGGCATTGCCGTGCGCCACGATACGAATAATAACGGCAAGACCGATATATGGAAGGATGGTGGGGGATTTTCCAATAATCCCAAGGCCAACCTCTTCAATCTTGGCAAGCCATCGGTCGGCAAGGTTGCTGTCAGTGTGGGATCACGCCCGACCAGCATCGCTATCCAGTTGCAATATATGTAGGAAGGAGAGGGCTTACCGCCTGTCTGTATGGTTTGCGTTGCTTTATTGTCTAATCCCAAATCGACGGGCAACCGCCAGTTGCTTCCGCGTGTCCGCAGCTATTGCGCTAATAATTCGGACATCTTCCATTATGAAGTGGAAAGTGTCGACCAGATTGGCCGTGCAATGAAGATGATTGCGCATGTCAAGCCGACTGTAATTGTTATCAATGGCGGCGATGGTACGGTGCAGACTGCGTTGACCGAACTCTATCAGGGCAGCTATTTTGAAGGTGACGCAGTGCCTCCTGTGGCTGTGCTGCCCAATGGCAAGACCAACCTGATCGCGCTGGATTTGGGTATCAGGGGCGACCCGATCAAGGCGCTTGAGCGGATTGTCGAGATCGCGAAAAATGATATCGCAGATCATGTTGTTGCGCGGGAACTCATTGCACTTTCCGATGGCGAAACGGGCAGTCGTCCGGTACTGGGCATGTTTCTGGGCGGTGCAGGGCTGGCTGAGTCGATTCTGTTTTGCCGCAACCGCATCTACCCGCTTGGACTGTCCAATGGAATTTCGCATTTCCTTACGGCACTGGCCGTTATGGCGTCGATTTTCTTTGGCATGAAAGGCAAATATTTTCCGCCCGCTGCGAAGCGCGTTTCTATTTCCATGATGCGCGATGGACAGCTGGTGGGACATTTCGCAGTTTTGATCGTCACCACGCTGGAGCGCCTTTTGCTTGGTGCGAAGCCTGCTGGCCAAGCCGGTATGTCAGGGCATTTGAAGCTGATGGCGGTCGATCATAGCCCTGCGGCAGTGTTGCGTATATTATATGCCAGTGTTCTTGGGCGCGTTGGTTCCAAGCGTATGCAGGGTATCCATCTCGAACATGGAGATATGATCCGTATTGAAGGCGAAAATAGCAGCGTCATTCTTGATGGTGAAATTTTTCAGTCCCATGAAGGTCGTCCCATTGTGCTCAAATCCACACCTCCTGTTCCGTTTCTGCGCCTGGCAGCGTGAGTGCGCGGCTTCATAGCCTGGTGTGCACCGAGCTGGCGCAGCCGGTTGACCTGCGCGTATCAGAAATGGCAGCCCAGCTGGCAGCGCATTATCCCCTGGCGGCGCGCGGGGTTCTTTTTTATGGCTCCTGCTTGCGTGAGAAACAGCTTGATGGGCTGATGCTCGATTTCTATCTGATCGTTTCTGATTATCGCGCTGCGTATGACAAGCCATGGCTGGCGCGGGCCAATCGCCTGATCCCGCCAAATGTCTTTCCCTTTGCCTGTAAGGGCATGAGTGCCAAATATGCGATATTGTCGGAAGAGGATTTTATCCGATTATGCAGTGACAAGGCGGATAATGTGTCGGTGTGGGCGCGCTTTGCGCAGCCTTCGCGTCTGGTATGGTCTGCAGATGATGCAGCCCGGCAGCATATTGCCTCTGCCATAACGCAGGCGCCGCCGACATTGTTGAACATGGCGCTTCCCGGTATAAATCCAGAGCAGCGCAAGACATGGCGCGCAGTGTTTGAGCATGGTTTTTCAAATACCTATCGCGCTGAGTTGCGGGCGGAGCGTAAAGGGCGCGCATTAAGCATCGTCGATGCTGAGCCGGAGCGCTATCGTGCCATATATGAAGCAGCGGTAGCCGATGCCATGGTTATGCCTGAGCGGTTGCCTGATCAACGCGAGATAAAGGCCAATGCACGGCGCTGGCGGCAGCTGCAACGGCGTGGCAAATGGCTCAGCGTACTTCGGTTGGCTAAGGCCAGCTTCACTTTCGCCGATGGTATTGAGTATCTTGCCTGGAAGATTAATCGCCATGCAGGCACGAAGATCGAGATTACGCCATGGCAGCGACGTCATCCCTTATTGGCGGCCATTACGCTTCTGCCGCAACTCCTGGCGAAGAAGGCGATTGGCTGATCGCCTGGGCGATTGCCTGTTTCAGCCCGGCAAGCGTATAGGGTTTGCGCAACAGCATGTGTCCCTCAAAACTTTTGTTGTCGGTTACTTCGCCCGCATAGCCGGTCACGAAGACCACAGGAATTGCGCGATACATTTCGGGTAATGTGGCAATCATTTCCGGGCCGGTCATATCCGGCATCAGTACGTCGCTCAGAATGAGTTGTACCGTTTTGTCCGCCTTAAGCATGTCGGCTGCCTTGTGGGGATGGTCGCAGCAAATGGCGCGATGGCCCAGCTCGGATAATGCAGAACGTGTCTGCGCCAGCACACGCGGATCATCCTCGACCAATAATATCGTGAGGCTGGGGGTTTCCGTGTCATCGACAATGATATCCTGCGCGGGCTCGGCCAAACCAGCACTGATCACAGAATTGGGCGTGCTGGTGACTGTGTCACCCGATATTGCTTCGTCCAGTTCTGTGAGATGATGGCGCGGCAGATATATCTGGACTTCCGTACCTTCTCCAACTTCGGACAATATGCGGATTTCGCTGCCACTTTGCCGGACAAAGCCAAAAACCTGACTCAGACCAAGGCCTGTACCCTTGCCGATATCCTTGGTGGTATAAAATGGCTCGAACACCCGGTCGAGTATTTCGGCCGACATGCCGCAGCCCGTATCGATGACGGACATGCAGACATATTCGCCTGCTGCACAATCGCCAATCTCGCGGGCGCGCAAGCGGCTCTGGCTGGTCCTGATCGTGATGGTACCGCGGCCTTCCATCGCGTCCCGGGCATTGACGGCAAGGTTCAGGATCACATTCTCAAGCTGATGCTGGTCGACATAAATGCTCCAGTCCGGGGCGTGTAAATCCAGTGTGATCTGGATCTGGTCCCCGATCGAGCGATCCACCAGATCGATCATATCTGCCATCAGCATGTCTGTACGCAATGCATTGGGCAGGTCCGGCTCGGAACGCGCAAAAGCAAGCAGGCGCCGGGTCAATGCCGAGGCGCGATTGGCCCCTTCCATTGCATTGTCAATGTGCCGCACGACATCCTTGACACCCTCGACCCGTTTGCGCGCAAGCTCCAGCCCGCCAACAACAACAGTCAGCATATTGTTGAAATCATGTGCAATGCCGCCGGTAAGCTGGCCAACCGCTTCCATCTTCTGCATCTGCCTCAGGCTTTCCTCAGCCTTCATCTTGTCAGCGGATTCCTGCTGCAGTTTGGCATAGGCCAGCTCCAGCTCCCGGGTGCGCGACGCAACAGCTGTTTCCAGCCCTTGCGTGCGTTGATATTCGTCATCCGCCAAGCGCTGTTGATAGTGGCGTTCTCTCATAATGGCACGGGCAAACCAGCCCAGCATGAGCAGAGCGACCAGCAATACCAGCCCAACCAGCCGGTAGGTGCGTGTGGCTTGCCGTGCGCTGTCCCCGGTGCGCTCCACATCGAGATTGCGCTCGCGCAGGCGGGTGTTCTCTGTTTCAATGATCTGTTCGAGAAGCGAGGTTGTGCGTCTGAGGCTCTGGGCCTTGCTGACCTGATAAAATTTGCCCAGCGCTGTCTCTTTCTGATCATAGCGTATGCGCAACGCCACATCATTCAGGGCTTGACCACGCGTGGCATAGGCTTGTTCGAGCTCTTTAATAAGCGCATTTTGGGCGGGATCGTCGCGTGTGGCGCGTTGCAGGGCGAGGAGTTCCTTGTTCGCACTCTGCCATTTGTCCTGATATTCTCGGCCAATATCCTGATCCATGCTGATGACATAGCGGGCGAGGGTAGACTCCGCCTTGGCAATGGTCGCATCGAGCCTGCGCGCGAGCCTGACGATTTCATAACTGCGCTGTTGCTGTAAGAGCGCCTGATTTTGTTCGCGCGTGGTAATGGTTGCATAATAGAGCAGTGCGCCAATGGCAAAAATGAGCGAGACGCCAATGACGAAAGGCAGGATGCGATCGATCCTTTGCCTCCAGCCCGAAGCCGCTTCCATTTCGTCCAGAACAGGGTCGTACATTCGCCCAGTTTAGACGAAATACTACAGGGATGAAAGCATGTTAGCGCCTGTGCGCTGCCTGGATTCAATCAGCCTATTGCACCAGTGGCTTTGCCTGCTGTTTCGAACATCGTGAGAATTTGCGTGACCTGTTCGCTGCTATGCTCTGCGCAGAGCGAACAGCGCAGCAAGAAGGTGCCTGCAGGCGTAGCTGGAGGGCGCGCCATATTGACGTAAAGCCCGAGCTCCAGCAGGGTTTGCCATATGGCGACAGCCTGTGCCTGGTCGGTCAATATCACGGCGATGATAGCGGATTGTGGCGTGTCAGTGCCCAGCTTGAAGCCCATTTCGCGTAGGCCATTGTGCAGGCGTCGGCTGTTTTCCCACAGATGCGCGCGTTTGTTGCCGGCATGCATTAATTTGCGGATGGAAGCCGCAGCGGTAGCAACAACGCTGGGAGGCAAGGATGCGGTGAACACATAGGGACGGCAGACGAGGCGCAATATCTCGAATTTCGGGTGATTGGAGACGCAGAACCCGCCGACGGTGCCAACGCTTTTCGAAAATGTACCGACGACAAAGTCCACATCTTTCTCGACGCCCTGTTCTTCATAAACGCCGCGTCCATTGGGACCGAAAAAGCCCATGCCATGCGCTTCATCGACGAGGATCATGCAATTTTCATGCTTGCGTACAGCGGCCACCATATCGGGCAGGGGCGCAATATCGCCCAGCATCGAATATACGCCCTCAAGCACGACGAGCTTTTGCGCATCAGCAGGCAGACGACCAAGGCGCTTGTCGAGATCTTCAACACTATTGTGGCGGAAGCGGACAATCTCCGCATTGCCCAGACCACAGCCGTCATAGATGGAGGCGTGGCTGTCTGCATCGAGGATGACATAGTCCCCCTTGCCCGCGAGCGTAGAGATCATGCCGAGATTGGCCTGATAGCCGGTTGAAAAGACCATGGCATGATCCATGCCGTAAAATTCCTTGAGCGCCTCTTCGCATTCCTTGTGGCCCTGATAGGTGCCATTGAGAACACGGCTGCCCGTGGTGCCCGCGCCGAAATTATCGAGCGCATCCTTGCCGGCTTGCACGACATCCGGGTCGAAGGTCATACCCATATAATTATAGGTACCCAGCAGGATCGTTTCCTTGCCCTTGATAACGGCAAGAGTGGGTGATTTGACCTCATCCATCACGATAGAAAACGGGTCGCGCACGCCCGTATTGAGCAGGGCTTCACGTTCGGCAATCAGCGGGTCGAACTTGGAGAAAAGATCAGTCATTCTATGTCTTTATCCCTGTAACTTGCCAACAGCATCGACAAGCTGGCCTACGGTCTCGATCTCGGCCTGCATGTTCATCGTGATGATGATGTCAAATTCATCCTCGATAGCAGCGACAAAATCCATCACCGTCAGGCTGTCCCATTCAAGATCGCCCGCAAATGTTGTGGTATCACTCAGCGCTACGCCTTTCGCATTGAAAGGCGCAATCTGGGCGGAGATAGTATCAAAAATTTGCTGGCGATCACTCATGATATGTCTTTCTAAAACATTATTGGGCGCTTCATGCCCGCGCTTGGCTGTCTTTGGCAAGGGAATAAGGCGGTAATCGGGCATGATCTTGCCTGAATATGTGGTTGGTGTAAGTGTCTGCGCGCCAGGGAGACCGAAGAATGAGTGAAGAGACAAAAGCTGCCAAATTAATGCCCAATGCGGTGCATCTGGTGCGTACATCGATGCTGTCGACAGTACAGCTCAGCCAGATGGCGGACCAGAAGGCGAATATGGTAATGGGCGCATCGTTCGTTGTCTTCACGCTGGCGGTTGGTCAGGTGCGGTCTGGTGTCATGCTGTTGCCGATCACCATTCTTGCCAGCGGTGCCTTTCTGGCTGCGGTTTTTGCCATATTCTCTGTGCTCCCGAAGGTGACGAAGGCGGGGGAGGCGCATCTTCTGGGTAATAGTCAGGGGGATAATATATTATTCTTCGGTATATTCAGCCAGATGAGCGAGCAGGAGTTTTCCGATGAGGTCATCGAGGCGCTGTCAACAGATGAAAGCACCTATCGCATGATGTTGCGCGACATTTATCAGAATGGACAGGTGCTCGCGCGCAAGAAATATCGGTATCTCAGCCTTGCGTATAAAGCATTTCTGGTCGGTCTGATTGGCAGCTTCATGACATTTGTAGCTGAAATTGTCATGAGCCGGTTTCTGTAAACTCAGTTCCGGAACGGGGCGGCGATCTCTGCAAGGCCGGTATCCGTATCAATTTTGGGCTGCCAGAAACCGGTTGGCGGCTTTTTCGCCGGGTCGGCTACCCAATCGGGGTGGCACATATAGCGCACCCGGTCTGATGTGAGCTTGGCGCGGGGGCCACGCGCGAGTGTGTCGATGCGCGCGAAACCCATCAATATCATTTTGGGCAGGGGAAGGGCACGAACCTTGCGCCCCAGCGCGCGCGCCAATGCCGCTGCCAACTGTGGGTGAGACAAGCCATTGGGGTGATTGTCGTCCACTTCCCATGTCGCGCCGCTGTGTGCATCGCCCGTTTTGCTGCACAGCGCAACCAGCACGGCAGCAAGATCACGCACATGAATGAGGGATGCCCGGCCTGCGGGCGGGACGGGCAATATACCGCGCTTGGCAACGCGCAACAGCTCACGAAATTCCGTATCGCGGGGGCCGTAGACGGCGGGCGGGCGCACCATCGTCCAGTCGCGGTCAGAGGCGCGGACATGGTCTTCTGCCAGAGCCTTGGACCAGCAATAGTCTGACAGGTCCCGCTCTCGTGCGGCGAGCGAGGAGACGTGCACAAAGCGTTTGATGCCAGCCCGCTTCGCCGCGATGATCATATGGGCGGTGCCTTGACCATTGCCCGCCTCGAACCCTGCGCGATCCGGCGCGTTGACTACGCCTGCTATATGCAGAACGATATCTGCGCCTTGCACCAGATCATCGAGCGTTTCCGGCCTGTCGAGCGCACCTTCGACCCAGATTACGCCTGTGCGCTCAGCTTGCAGCCGACGCGTGAGTGCTCGCACCGAAAAACCGGCGGTGAGCAACTGGTCCAATGCTTCCGCGCCGACGAAACCGGTTGCGCCTGTAAGAGCGACGATCCGGTTCACAGCATGGCCATATGATCGCGGTGCACGAGGGCGGGGCGGGTGGCTGTGCCCATCAGGGCGGCAACGTCTTCGCTGCGTTTGCCGGCAATATTTTGCGCGTCGGCGCTGTTATACTCGGTCAGGCCACGCGCAATCGGCTGGCCTTGTGTATTGACAATATCCACAACATCGCCGCGCACAAAGCGGCCACTTACTGTGGTGACACCGGCGGGTAGCAGGCTGTTGCCCTTGCGCAAGGCCGCTTCGGCACCTGCGTCGATCATAAGCTGCCCTTTGATTGTCAGCCGCCCGGCAAGCCAGTTTTGTCGTGCGCGCTTGCCTGTTTGTGCGAGAAAGACCGTGCCATTAGTGCCTTGTTCCCACGCGGTGAGTGGGCGCTCTGTTTCACCGGAGATGATTGCCAGATGCGCGCCTGCGCCTGTGGCGATTTTCGCGGCCTCGATTTTTGATGCCATGCCGCCCGATCCCATGCCGGAACCGCTGTCACCATCGGCCATTGCAAGGATAGCGGCGTCGATTTTCTTCACCTCGCGCACGAGCTGCGCATCGGGCGTATTGTGCGGGTTGGCCGTGTAGAGGCCATCGACATCGCTGAGCAGCACAACAGCATCGGCGCGCGCGGCCTGACCGATACGTGCGGCGAGGCGGTCATTATCGCCAAAGCGGATTTCGTTGGTTGCTACGCTGTCATTCTCATTGATGACCGGGACGACGCCCAAGGCGAGCAGGCGCTCCAATGTTGCCGCCGCATTGAGATAGCGGCGACGGTTCTCGAGGTCGTCGAGCGTGAGCAGCATTTGCGCAGCCGTCAGGCCGTTGTCGCTTAACAGGCTGGCCCAATGGCCGGACAATGCAATCTGGCCGACAGCGGCAGCCGCCTGCGCATCGTCAAGGCTGCCGCGCCCGCCTTTGGACAGGCCGAGGCGCCGCGCGCCCAGCGCAATTGCGCCGGAGGAGACGATGATGATCTGCTGTCCGGCCTTGGCCCGTGCCGTAATGTCTTCCACAACACCCCTGAGCCAGCCCGTGCGTATCTCGCCTTGCGCATCGACAAGCAAAGCCGAACCGATCTTGACGACCAGTCGTTTGATGGAGGCGGGTGGGAAACCGGTAAGGGCAGCAGGCTCAGACATCAGGCTCACTCAAATGCATTGCCAACCGGCTTGCCGTCAACAAAGACCTGCCGTCGTTTAATATCACGGATTTCTACGCGGCCTTTGGCAAACGCCTTGTTCAATGCTTCTGTTTCGTCGCGAGACAGGCTTTGGGCGCCATAACTGCGATTTTCCCAACCATCTTCGTTTTTGCGAAGCAGCTTGATTCCATAGCGCCCTATCACAATCGCTTCATTTGCTTCAGGCCGATACAGGACATTGCAGGGTTTCTGGCTGCGGCATGCGCCAAACTGGCTGAGCCGATCCCTCAGCGCTTCCGGCAGCTTCGCATCTTTGGGCAAGGTTACGATATTATGCCGTACCGCATCCTTTTGTTTTTCCTGATAGGCGGCATAGCGATTGTCGGATTTCAACATATCAGCAGCAGCAGTGCGAATTTCCTGCGTCTTGCCTTCTTTTGCGAGTGTTTTCAGGGCGTTTACGCCTGCCGGGCCGAAGTCGAAACGCAGGGCAGCAAAGTCGAACTTATCGACCGGCGTTTGACCACTCGTCAGGCGTGACACCTGATCGCGCGCGGAAATTGCGCCAAAGCTGAGGAGCGGGGTGGAGAGCAAGAAGGCGAGGCCGCACAGGAACAGCGCAAGGCGCATATTTGCAGGGCGCACAAAGCCGGTCCAGCGCGCTTCGCGCCCACGCAGCAGCGAGACGAGATAGGCAAGACCATAAGCACAGGCGATGGCGGTGAAAATGACGGCCCATATACGCTCTGGAGTAAAGCCATATTGGTTGACGCGCAGGCCGGTTGATATCGCCGCGATGATCGCCAGCGGCAGCATGGTTACGCCCAGCGCCATCGCACTCCAGCGCATTGCTCGCAGTTTGGCTTCGTCTTCTGGCGTGTCGCCGATCACCGCATTGGCGAGGATCAGCGCACCGATGATGCAGGAGAGTAAGATAGGCGTGGTGGCCTTGGTCGTTTCCCACAGCGCATCAAGGCCGGTGAAGGGCAGGGCGATAAGGAAGATCAGCAGTCCGGCAGCCAGCACGGGCGCGAGGACCGAAAGCACTGTCATGATCACCCGTTGCAGCATCAGGACAATATGTTCCCGGTCGCGCAGCAGGCCAACCGCACCGCCAAGGCTGCCGCCAGCCAGCATCATGGAGAACCATGATTTTTTCAGCAACTCCTCAAGCGCGTCGATGCCGATCAGATTGAACAAGGCCGAGAGCAGCAGCGCCAGCAGGAATACAATGCCGACAAACGCCCATGAAGCGAACCACAGGCTGACATTGGTCCACGCCCGGTTGTGCGTCTCTACATAGGGGATATACCATTTTTGCTGACCACCATCACGCCACCCCTGAAACAAGGGGGCGGCGATAGCGATGGTCAACAATGCGCTGATCAGCCGCCACGGCTCCCAGCTCGTAAAATCACCGCTCCAGTAGAGCACCGAGGCGACGACCAGTCCGGCGATAATAGCAAAGGCAGCGGACCCGATGATTTTGCCACGCTCGACTACAAAGGCAAAGCTGATCCCGGCCACGCAGAGGAAACTGGCAAGTGCGAGCCTGACGCTATCCTCCGTCAAACTGTGCCGCCCGTCCTTGATAATATAATGGATAGCAAGCCCGACCAGAGCGCCCAGCAACGCCAGCCCCCACGACCGCAGCGGCCAGTCCTCGTCTGTATGGCGCCGTTTTTCGGCAGCTAGAGTGGAGACCATGGCTTTTCTTCCTCGTCCGGCTCGATACCATCAGGATCGCCGAGGGCTTCCAGCGCTGTTTCAGAGCTTCCAAGAAGCGGCAGGGCGGCGTCAAGCAATATATCTACGCCTTCGCCGGTTGCCCCGGAGATGATGAAAATATCCTGTGCGCCGGCCTCGCGGAGCTGGCTGGCGACATCTTCCATCAATTCGTGACCCAGAAGATCGCCCTTGTTGAGCGCGATGATCTGCGGCTTATCCTCAAGCCCTGCGCCATAGGCGACCAGCTCGCCCTGCACGACATTCCATGCTTCGATCGGGTTTTCGCCTGTCGCGTCTATCAGGTGCAGCAACACACGGCAGCGCTCGATATGCCCGAGGAAGCGATCCCCAATGCCTGCGCCGTCTGCGGCGCCTTCGATCAGGCCGGGGATGTCCGCCAACACGAACTCGCGCTCGCGGTGGCTGACGACGCCAAGTTGCGGCTTGGTGGTGGTAAAGGGATAGGCGCCGACCTTGGCCTTGGTGTTGGTGATGCGGTTGATGAAGGTCGATTTGCCAGCATTGGGCAGGCCAACAAGGCCGACATCAGCGAGCAGCTTCAAACGCAGCCAGACCCACATTTCTTCACCGGGCCAACCGGTGCCATGCTGGCGCGGTGCGCGGTTGGTCGAGCTTTTATAGCTCTCATTACCGCGTCCGCCATCGCCGCCACGCAGAAAGACCTGCCGCTGACCGACTTTGGTGAAATCGGCCAGCACTGTGTTTTCTTCATCATCGGAAATAACCTGGGTGCCCACAGGGACCTTGATCACCAGATCGCCGCCGCCTTGTCCGGTGCGGCTTTTGCCAGAACCGGGTATGCCGCGCTGCGCTTTGAAATGCTGGGTGTAGCGAAAGTCGATCAGCGTGTTGAGACCCTGTACGGCTTCGAAGATGATGTCGCCGCCCTTGCCGCCATTGCCACCGTCCGGGCCGCCATATTGTATATATTTTTCACGCCGAAAGCTGACGGCGCCGGGGCCACCGGTTCCTGAACGAATGAAAATTTTTGCCTGATCGAGAAAATGCATGAGGCGCGTTTATCGCGCCTTGGCGGGATTGGCCAGCAGATTAGCCAGTAGAGGTGGTGAGGCGGCGCATTTGCACTTCCTCACCACTTTCTCATGCCTTATGCTGCTATGGCACGATCGGCATAAATCTCAACCGCCGGGTCAGTGCGTACCGGCATCATGCCACCATCTTCGAACAAGACAGTGTCTACTTCTGCATTGCGGCCAGCACTAAAGCGTTTTTCTACCCGGCCTGTGGGGTGAAAGCCGAGCTTGGTGAGCACGCGGCCTGAGGCGGGATTGTCAACGAAATGCCCTGCGACAACGCGCCCCATGGCGCTCGAACGAACAATCTGCATGACTGCGCCGGCAGCCTCGGTGGCAAATCCGAGGCCCCAATAGGGGCGGGCGATCCAGTAGCCCAATGACAGGGTGTCATTCGCTTCCTGATGAACGCCACATGCACCGACAAGCCTGGGTGCGCCTTGTGTGCGGTTGAAGATCAGGAAAGTGGGCTGTATGGGGTCCCGGTTTTTTGCAAGAAATGCGTGCGCGTCCGCCGTCTCATACGGCCATGGTGCCTGTACCAGGTTTCTGATGATGGCGGGGTCGGCGATAGCGGCCTGCAAAGCTTCAGCATCCTCAGCCCAGCCAGGCCGGAGTAATAATCTTTTCGTTCTTGCGAACATTGTCTTTTCCTCTCAGATGTCGCGGCTTTGGCCGATTACAGTTACAGCTTTACGACATTATAGCGGGTTTTGCCCGTCTTTCGCTTTGACTTGTGTAACTGTAGGGCTGTGTTGAAGCTCCATATTGCACAAGTGATGAAAAAGGGGCGGACCCTGGTGGGGCGCCCCTTGATCGAATCATCGATTTTTAAACCGATACTCTTCTGTGGGGCGTCCATTGGACGACCCGGTAAGATCGTCCGTTTATTCGGCTGCTTCGGCCATCATGTCGACAGACACATATTTACGACGAAGTTTGCCATCGTGAAACACCACGCGGCCTTCGGTCAGCGCGAACAATGTGTGGTCTTTGCCAATACCAACATTGCGGCCCGGATAGACCTTGGTGCCGCGCTGACGCACGAGAATATTGCCGCCGATTACATGCTGGCCACCGAATTTTTTCACGCCAAGGCGTTTGCTCTCTGAATCGCGACCGTTGCGCGATGAACCGCCAGCTTTTTTATGTGCCATGGTTTGTACTCCTTAAGTCTTGTTCGCGCTCAGGCTTCAGCCGCCTTGGGCTCTTCAGCCTTGGGAGCCGCCTTTTTGGCAGCGGCCTTTTTCGG
>Ga0070727_10002832_pt1 | contig 16291 bp, 19 predicted proteins | sample tdAd472_FD_66722 | JGI IMG/M metagenome (GOLD analysis project Ga0070727, IMG submission 66722) | Marine sediment microbial communities from the Atlantic coast under amendment with organic carbon and nitrate - tdAd47.2 | ecosystem: Environmental > Aquatic > Marine > Coastal > Sediment | place...
CCGGCTCACCCTGGCCTGACCTGCCTAGGCACCAGGGAGACCGTTACACCTCCCCCCGGCACCATCCTGACCCTGCCCCCACGACCAGAACGGTACCTGATCCGGCCCCCGTGTGAGCAGACCTGAAGTATGGCTTGGGCGCCTATCAGACGGATTGGGGGCTGCGCTCTCTGCCGCTTCATCCTTCGACTTCGCTCAGGATGAGTTTGGTGCATGGGGGAAGAAGAGAAGCGCTCTTGGCTCGAGCGAAGTCGAAGCACGAGCGCGGGCTGGGGGGATTAGGTGATCTGTCTCCCACAAACTTCCGTACCTGCCGCCCTGGACCCCGGCCTGCGCCGGGGTGAGCGGAAGAGAGGAGAATTCCCCACCCTTGTCGTCACGGAACTTGCGTCAGCAAATATCCGGGAGCCAGTTCGTGTTGCGCAGCCGTGGCTAGGTCCCGGATAAACGCTCCCGCGTTTTCCGGGATGACAAGGTGGGGGCTGCGTTGGTGGGGCGAGTCATGACCCGTCATGGATGGCAGATCAGTTCGCTTTCAGTTTCCTCCGTGCGCGGGGAGGGGGACGCTCCGGCGGCGGATGAGGAGCATGCCGATGAACAACAGGCAGGCGAGGCCAACAGCGGCGGGAAAAAGCACCGTGGTCCATGAATAGTGTTCCAGGGCGAGAATGACAAAGCCGTTTCGGACGGTGCCAATGGCATAAAACGTCCAGCTCTCTTCATAGGGCAGGCTGTAGGCCTTGCGGACTGTGGGGCCAAAGCCCAGCAGGTCCACACTTGTCAGGATCAGGACGGTGTAGAGCGGTGTGTTCGTTGCCCACCAGAGGGGCAGGGCGGTAAGGGCCAGGGCAAGAAATACCCAGTCCATGCGATGGAAACTGGTATCGGCAGAGCGGGTCATCGCCAGGACGGCCACGATGATTGTCAGCAGGCCAGAGATGCCGATAGGCCATGCACCGACCCCTCCGCCATCGGATAGTTGGGCAAGGAACACCACGAATGTGCCTGCGCCCCAGATGATCCAGGTGAAGACATGCGGCCGCGTCTGGCCGCGCAGAATGGTTCGAATATAGGGCAGGAAGGCCACGAAGGTGAGCAGCAGCGCAATCGCACTGAAAACCTCCTTCATGTCTCCCTCCCTGTCTCATGACGCATGTTCTGCGGCCATGAAAAAAAGGCCGGCAAAATCTGCCGACCTTTGAAACAGACTGGACCGTGAAAAGTCTAGCTGAAATTCTTGAAGATGTCGTCTGCGGACGGTTCTGCGCCAGAGGAGCTGTCGTCATCCTGCGCATCATAGGCGCCCGGTTCGTCGTGGGCAGGGGCGATGCCCGGGCCTTCGAATTTCTCGGCTTTTTCCGCTTCCATCTTGCGGCGCTTCTCGGCGGATTTCGAGATTACCTCGTCCAGTTCGATCTGCGTGCACAGGCCGAGCGTCACCGGATCGACCGGACGGATGTTCGGTGAGTTCCAGTGAGACTTGTCGCGGACATTGTTGATGGTGGATTTGGTGGTGCCGATCAGCTTGGAGATCTGCGCGTCAGACACTTCCGGGTGGTTGCGGATGAACCAGGCCACGGCATCCGGCTTGTCCTGACGGCGAATAACCGGCGTATAGCGGCTGCCCTTGCGCTTGGGCTGGGGGATGTGTGCGATCTTGGATTCGGCGACTTTCAGCTTGTAGCCTTCGTTGTCCTCGCCCTTGCGGATTTCGGCGCGGGACAGGATGCCGCCGGCAATCGGATCCACGCCGCGCATGTTTTCGGCGACGTCGCCATCGGCGATGCCTTTGACTTCCAGATAGTGCAGGCCACAAAAGTCCGCGATCTGGCTGAAGGTAAGGCTGGTATTGTCGAGCAGCCAAACGGCGGTTGCCTTGGGCATCAGAACTTCGGACATGGGGAACTCCCTGACTTTAATGGTGCCTGAAATGCAGCCGCCCGACACATCGTGCCGGGCGGTCAGGTTCCAGACATGCTTGAAAAACCTTGCGCCTTTTATAATGCCATGCCCGGCAAAAGGAAAGGTGCCTGCCTCACCAGGTCAGCACAATCTTGCCGGAGTGCCCGCCCTGACTCATCAGGGCCTGCGCGGCTTCGGCCTCGGCGGCGGGGAAAGCCTTCTCCAGAACCGGGCGGATTTTGCCGGAAATGACATGCGGCCAGAAATCCTTTTCCACGGCATCCCGGATGCGGCGTTTCTCTTCCACAGGCCGCGCGCGCAGTGTTGTCGCGGCCAGAGTGAGGCGCTTCATGAGGACGGGCGCGAAGTTCACGTTGGCGGTGAAGCCATTCATGTAGGCGATGTTGATAATGCGCCCGTCGGGGCGGGATACGGAGATATTCTTCTGGATATAGTCTCCGCCGACCATATCGAGGGTGACATCGACGCTGCCCTCGTCGCGGATGATGGCTTCAAAGTCTTCGGTCTTGTAGTTGATGGCGCGGTCGCCGCCGAGATCGCGGATCAGGGCGCATTTTTCCTCGCTGCCAGCCGTGGCGAAGATTTTCGAGGCGCCGGCCAGTTTCGTCATCTGGATGGCCATGACGCCGATGCCGCTGGTGCCGCCATGGCAGAGGAAGGCCTCGCCGGATTTGAAGCCCACGCGGTCAAACACATTGGCCCAGACGGTCATCAGCGCTTCCGGGAAGCAGGCGGCGTCCTGCCAGCTCATCCCGTCAGGCACGGGCAGGAGAGAGCCTTCATCAACGGCGCAATATTCTGCATATCCGCCGCCGGCGAGCAGGCCGGCGACGCGGTCTCCCGGCTTGAAGCGCGCGGTGCCTTCGCCAGTTTCCACAACAGTTCCGGAGATTTCGAGGCCCATGATGGAAGACGCGCCGGGCGGCGGGGGGTAGGCGCCTTTGCGCTGGACAAGGTCCGCGCGGTTAAGACCGGAGGCTGCCACTTTTACCAGCACTTCGCCGGGCTTCAGGTCCGGCCGCGCCACATCTGCCAGTTTGAGGGGCTGGCCATCTTCCGCAATCACCGCTTTCATCGTTTCAGCTGACATATGGTCTGTATTCCCTTCGGTTTCCGAGTCGCCTCCAGGCGAGGTTTCTGCTTTGATAAGGGCTGTAGCACGAATTGGAAGGTGACCCCCAATGGCCGCATTCGATGAAGAGCCGATCCTGGTGAATACGCCCCAGACACTGGAGCAGATGTCCGTGGAGGAGCTGCAGGCCAGGATCGAGGCGCTGAAGGCCGGAATTGCGGCTTGTGAAGCGGAAATCGAGAAGAAGAAGGCGCAGAAATCTGCAGCGGATGCCTTGTTCGGCGGCGATAATTAAGCGGCCATAAAGGCTAAGTTGATAAAGTCCAAATTCCTATGCACGCGAGCGAGGGCGCAATACATGGCGGCAGATAAATCACCGCACGAAGGTGGGGACAGTCAGGACGGATTTACCGGCGGAAAGCTGTTCGACACCGTATTTGCGCGGGGCATGGCGCTGGTCGAAGAGACCGCGACCTATCTAGACGGGCCCGGCCGGGAAAATGCCAAGACGCTACCGCGTGAGGCCAGCCTGACCTATTCGGCCTGGAGCATGGAGCTGACGACGCGCCTGATGCAGGCCGCGAGTTGGCTGGTCATGCAAAAGGCGGTTCGCGATGGCGAAATGCGCCGCGAGGAAGCCGCGGCCCGGAAATATCGTATCCGCCGCGAGGAGCCGCCCCTGGATGCCGCCGCGCAGCAGGGCCTGGGTTTGCCGCAGCGTTTCCTGGATCTTGTCATGCGCTCAGAAGCGCTGTTCGAACAGATCTGCCGTCTGGATGATGCGCTGTACGGCCAACGCGCCACAGCGGCCCCGAACCCTGTCAACGAACAGATCAGCCAGCTTCAGAGAGCGGCCGAAACCGGCGCGTTTGACCCGTTGATGGTGTGGACCCGCGCCAAATAGCGCGCGGGCCTCAGACTTCCCCGGTTTTTGTTTGCGGCGGCGTCAGCAGGCGTCCCTTCGGCAGGGCTTCCTTGTCCTGAAAGCGGAATGCAGCCGGACGGCGGTAAAGCGCGATCAGCGGTGTCTTGCGCACCAATTGGTGCAGCGCCAGCGGTCCGCCGAGGCAGGCGGCTGTCAGGAACAGAATAGTCACGCCGGATTCCGTGCGGAAGCCTGTTGAGACCAGCAAGGTTTGCAGCAGGGTGAGCGGGATGAAATAGGCGAGATAGATCACAAGATAATTCCGCCCGGTATATTTCACGAATTGGCCCCACGTCCTGTTACGGCGTGTCAGCAGTGTTGCCGCAGCGATGACGGCAAAAGCGCCTGCCATCCCCAGAACGAGGCTGATAATGGGCAGCCTGTCTGTGCCCTGTATGACGATAACCGTATTGATCGCGGCCCAGACAAGCAGGGCAGCGGGGACATCATCAAAACCGATGGTGATCGTGTCGGCATAGCGCCGGATCAGGCTGAGGCCAGCATAGCCTGCATAGAAGAAGGCGTAATATTCGGCAAACCGGTCTGCCAGGATCCAGCCGCTATGGACCAGACCGGCGGAATGCATGATCTGCAGAACCATCGCCATGATCAGAAGACGCGGCGCAGAGACAAAGCGCAGCAACCAGGTCACCACCGAAAACACGATGAGCATGGGTAGCAGCCAGAGGCCGGCTGCCGGCTGGACCCAGGCCATGACATAGCTGCCCAGAACCGACAGGGGAGACGTCATCAGCGTTCCGGCATTCAGAACGAGTGTCTGGATGGCCAGCCAGATGGCATAAAGATAGACGAATCTGAGCACTTTCCGGTCAAAAAACGTGGATTTCGAGCCAAAGAGTGTTCGATTCAGGAACAGTCCCGCAATGACGAAAAGCGTCGGAACGGTGAAAGGTGCCGCCCAGGCCGCCAACAGGTGCATCCAGCTGTGCGTCTGTAGCAATGCCTCGTAATTGAACGTGGCCTGCATGAGGACAAACAGCAGGATTGAGATCCCTTTGGCGTTGTCGATCCAGTCAATTCTGCGCGTTGGCATGGCGTTTCCCAGTTCAAATCAGGGAAACGACTGTGCAACATTCGCGCCAAAGGCGTATCAGAAGGTGGCGTAGACCCGTAAAAAGTTACGCGCCTGGGTGCTGCAGAAGCCCTCACGGACCGGCGCACGCATGATCATGATGCGGTGCCAGAGGGGGCCGAGCAGCTCTTCAATGACTTCATCCAGATCAAAATCGCGACGAATAACGCGTTTGCTGGCCAATTCAGCGAGCAGCATGCGCATGGGCATCCGGATGTCGCGGTTCATCCAGGCGCGCCACAATTCGCCGGCATCCTTGTCATCTGCCGCGGCGCAAAGCGCCACCCGAAGCACGGCATGGCCTGCACCGGTGCGGGCGGCAGCTTCAAGCGGGACAATCAATGCCGTGATGCGCTCTTGCGGGTCACGGCCGCCATCCGGGCTATCCGGTATCAGGGCCAGGGCGGATTCCACACACATGGCACCAATGGAGGGCCACCATTTGTAAATCGTCTGTTTCGAGGCACTGGCGCGTTTGGCCACGGCATCAACACTAAAACTGCGCCAGCCATTCTCGGCCATTTCTTCGCGCGTTGCATCCAGAATGGCGGCTTTTGACGCTTCGCTGCGTGTAGGCCCCTTCCGGGATGACTTCTTGGCTTCTGCCGGCGTGGACATGTTCAACTCCAGAAATCAACGCTCAACTGCAACCCCTACAGCCTTCGCAGGCCGAGTATAAACCCCAAGAGGTAAACAATATCCCGTTTTTACGCTTGCCGCGCAGACAATATGCACTACTCACTCCCTCAAAGAAACAGGAGCATTTTGCATGAATTCGGTTGAGGATCTTCTGAACGGTTACAGGCAGTTTCGCAAAGGAACCTATGCGCAGCAGGCGGCTCTGTATCGGGAGCTTGGCGAGGGCCAGAACCCGCGCATCATGTTGATCGCATGTGCCGACAGCCGCGCGGAGCCATCAGATATTTTCAGTGCAGCGCCAGGCCAGCTATTTGTGGTGCGTAACGTAGCCAATCTTGTGCCGCCCTACCAGCCGGATGGCAGCCTGCATGGTGTCAGCGCAGCACTGGAATACGCGGTGAATGTCCTGAAGATCGACCATTTGGTGATCATGGGCCATGGGGGCTGTGGTGGCATCGCGGCGTCTTTGGCGGGCGAGGGTAATCCTGAGATTGGCGAGTTCGTGACGCCTTGGGTGCGGCTGTTGGAGAAAGCGCGTGAACGTGTGGTCGAAAGTGGTTCGATCAATCCGCAATTCGCCCTGGAACTGGAGGGGATCGAAACCTCCATCAACAATCTGATGACATTCCCCTTTGTAAAGCGGGCCGTTGATGCCGGTGAGCTGGAAATCCACGGTGCCTGGTTTGCCATCAAGCATGGCGAGTTGCATTGGCGGAACCATAAGACCGGCCGGTTCGAGGTGATCGAACCCTGATCCGGTCTCAGCCTAGGCTGTTGTTGTCATGATGGCGGCAAACACGGCCGAACTTACCATGGCAGCAGCGGCCAGCCGGTTGAACCAGCGCGAAAAGACAGGCGATTGCAGGCGCTGGTTCATGGCGTCTGCCAGCCAGGCATAGAAGGCCAGGCCAAGCATTTCTGTCACCGTGACGGTCGCCATGATGATCAGGGCCTGCGGCACGACCGGTTTTTCATGATCGAAATAGCTGGGCAGCAGCAGGCCGAAAAAGACCAGCGCATTTGGGTTCAGCAATTGCAGGGCAATGCCGCGGCCAAACAGGTTGGCGCGGGCCGGGGCCTGGTCTGCCCGGGCACGGGGCCGGTGCGGGTCTGCGGTTGCCATCGTCCAGGCCAGCCAGGCGATAAAACACAGGCCGGCAATCTTCAGGGCGGTCAGCACGACAGGCAACTGCGCGGCGAAAGCGGCAATGCCAGTTGCGGCCAGGCTGATCCAGAGAAGGTTTGCGGTAGAAACGCCAAGGGCGGGGATCATGGCGGTCGGGGCGCGATATCGCAGGGACGCGCTCATCACCATCATGACAGCAGGGCCGGGCGTCAGGCCGCCAGCAAAGAACAGGGCCAGCAAGGCCAGCCAGACAGAAATATCCATGAGTTACGGCCTCACCTATACAGGCGCCGCAGGGGCATGGCCGGCCGGGTCATGCCCGTCCGGCCAATGCGGGAATCAGGCTTTTTCTTCCTTGCCGCGCTGAACGGCCGCTTCGATCAGCTCACGCGCTTTCTCGATGCCATACCAGCCTTCAATACGGGTCCATTTGCCTTTTTCGAGATCCTTGTAGTGCTCGAAGAAGTGGGCCGTCTTGTCGACCAGCGTCTGCGGCAGATCGTGATAAGTGGCGATCTTGTCGTAATAGGAGGTCAGTTTGTTGTGCGGTACAGCAAGGATTTTCTCATCCGGGCCCTTGTCGTCTGTCATCATCAGCACGCCGACAGGACGGGCACGCACGACCGAGCCGGGCACCAGCGGACGGTTGCCGACAACCATCACGTCAATCGGGTCGCCATCAAGGCTCAGCGTATGCGGAACGAAGCCGTAATTACACGGATAGCGCATCTCTGTGTAGAGATAGCGGTCGACGAACATCGCGCCGGAATCCTTGTCGATCTCGTACTTGATCGGATCGCCGCCCAGCGGCACTTCGATCAGAACGTTGATGTCATCTGGCGGGTTGTTCCCGGTGGGTATTTTGGAAAGGTCCATGAGACGGCTCGCATCTGGCTGGAAATTGAAAACGGTGTCGGGTGGCGATGACGCCAGAAGCCCGTTTCGTCAAGAGCATCGGTGCCACAGCTTCGTTAACGGCCGGGTTGAAAAGGCGCTCCGAGGCGGCTGGGATGTGGCCGAATTTTACGCCGGAGGACCGTCTGCGGCATCATTTTGCTGCAGGTCCGGACGTACCCGGTGGTGTGAAAATGCTTTAAGGGGTCAAAGCCGCTTCAGGGCATAATTGAAGCTGATCGAGACGCGCGGCTCTTCGGCATCCGGTCCGGCGGGGACTTCATGCCGCAGCCAGCTTTCCCAGAAAAAGGCATGGCCGATGCTGGGCGGCAGGTAGATGAAGCGGCGCGCAGATTCCGGTACATCATCGACAAGTTGCGGCGCGGCCATCATTTTCGACAGGCGCGGATCTTCCAGCTTCAGCCGGCCGGAGCCTTCCGGAACTGAGATATAATAGGTGCCAGACAGCACGCTGCCGGGGTGGATATGGTTGGAATGGCCAAAGCCCGGCTCCAATATGTTCACCCAGATCGCATCCAGCTGCAGAGCGAGACCGTCCATGTCCCAGTGGAGCTGTTTGGCGAAATCGTCGGCGATTGGCGCGAGACGGCTTTTCAGTTCGGCAAATTCCGGGAAGCGTTCCGGCAGATCGTCCAGCGAGGCGTAGGAGGTGTAGCCGCCATAGCCCTGTTCTTCGCACCAGGCATTGCCGGCATCGTCTTCCTCGGCCAGCAGCCAGCAGACTTTCTCAAGCTGCTCGGCAAAGTCCAGATCGGACACTTTTTCCTCGCGCACGAGGGTCGGAAACAGGGTGCGTGTGGTCATCTGCGCGTCTTTAGGCGCGGTGGCGCGCAAAGAAAAGTGCCCGCCATGCACGAAGGCGCGGCGGGCACATGTTCAGATCACACGGAAAGGCGAAGCCTATTCGTCTGTCTCGCTGGTTTCCTCAAGGGGGGCGGCTTCCTGGACCGGCTTGACGAATTTCAGCGTCATGCGGTCACTTTCGCCAATATTGGCGTAGGTTTCCGGGTCAAATCCGTCCGGCGTGTTGCCGTCACTGTCTGTCGTGCGGCTATTGGGCGGCAGGGTCCAGACACCGAAGGGGTGGTCCGCTGTGTCGGCCGGGTTGGCGTTGATTTCGCTGGCCTCGACGAACTCAAATCCGGCAGCTTCGGCAAGCGATTTGACGTAATCCTCATGAACATAGCCGCTGGAGGCGGTCGGGTCCTGCGTGTTTGTCGAAGGTAGGCGGTGCTCCACCACGCCCAGAACGCCGCCCGGTTTCAGGGCCGCATAGGCATCGGTGAAGAATTTCTCGGCATAGCCGCCCGACATCCAGTTGTGCAGATTGCGGAAGGTGAGCACCACATCGGCTGTGCCCGGCTCTGTCAGCGGGCCGGTCGTGCCGGAAAACGTGGAATACTCAATCGTGCCGTAGATCGGGTCGGAGTGTTCGGCCTGAAATTCGGCAAGACGAGCCTCAATGCGGGCCCGGCGCTCTTCATCGCCGCCTTCCGGGTCAAAGCCTGCCGCCACGAGGACGCCATCGCCGGAGGCCAGATAGGGCGCCAAGACATTTGTGTACCAGCCGCCGCCGGGCCATAGCTCCACCACCTTGTCACCCGGTTCTATGTCAAAGAATTCGATGGTTTCCTTGGGATGGCGATACTGATCGCGCGCCTTTTCAGCTTCTGTGCGATGCTCGCCTTCAATGGCAGCCTGGAGGGGGCTTGCCTCTGTAAAGGCTTCTGCAGCTTTCTCCACTTCCACGGGTTTCTCTGCCGACGGCGTTTCCTGGGCGCCGCAAGCTGTCAGCATGAGGGCCGACAGGGCGACCATTGGGGTCAGATGTTTCACGGGCTTTCCTCTTCTCAACTGGCCTCTTGAACCACACTCTACGCTACCCACATAGTTCATGTCACGATGCCGACAATCGGGTTGTGACCGGTATCTGCCCCGGCGCCGAATTCGGGCTGGAGCTATGCAGAGGCCGAACATCCATCCGGGCGCTCCCTGTGATGACAGGTTGCCCGCAGTTGCTTGAACATGAGGACTGAACCTATGAGCAATATCGACCTTACCCCCCTTTACCGCACAGTTGTCGGTTTTGACCGTCTTGCCAGCATGATCGATCAGGCATCGCGCCTCGACGGCTCGCAGGGCTATCCGCCTTACAATATCGAGCGTGTCGACGATAATGCCTTCAGCATCGAGATTGCCGTGGCCGGCTTTACCGAAGACGATCTCGACATCGAGACCAAAGAAGGCCTGCTGACCGTTGCCGGCAAGCGCGGCGAAAGCGAAGACGGCGAAGGCCGTAACTATCTGCATCGCGGCATTGCCCAGCGCAGCTTCATTCGCCGCTTTCAGCTGGCTGACCATGTCATCGTGACCGGCGCGAGCCTGAACCATGGCGTGCTGCGGATCGACCTGGTCCGTGAGCTGCCGGAAGAGAAAAAGCCGCGCAAGATCGAGATTGGTGCTCCGGCGAAATCCGAACCGAAACTGATCGGCAAGAAAGCGGCTTCCAACGCCGCCTAAGCCTTAGCGAACCTCCATACAGAAACGGCGCGTCCCATGGGCGCGCCGTTTTTATTTGGGTGAGCATAGTGGCGTCAGGAGAAGACGCTGACACAATCCGTTTCTGTAAGGAAGGTTTTCAGGTCGTCATTTGACAGGCAGGATTTGACGGCCTTGCGGACAGAGTCAAAAGCTGCGCCGGCATAGGTCTGCGTTGTCTGCTCGAAGCTTGCGTCTGCCACGGTGGCGGAAACCTTGTCCTTGCGGCGACCCGCGCTGGCGGCATTGGCCTTGGCCCAGGGCAGATAGGTCTTTGCCAGTTCCTCAGCGAAGATGGGTGCGAGCGTGGATTTCAGCTTTTCCAGATCTTCAAATGGTGCGCCGGGTTTCGGGTCTTCCATGTTTTCGCACCAGGCCACCAGGAAGGGCGTGTTTTCCTTCAGCCAGTTTGACGGCGTTTCATCCATCAGCATTTGCTGGAACTGTGCGGCGAGAGAGAAATCCGCCGCAGACGGACGACCGCCGAAAATGTAGAGATGCTCTTTCAGATGCGCATTCAGAAGGCTGGCAAAGCGCTGCCAGGAGGCTTTCAGGGTGTCGGCATTTTCCGGCGTTGCACCGACCAGCGGCAGGCGGTCTGCCATACGCTCGCCAATCTGGGTTTGCGCTTTCTTGTAGGCGCGTGGCCGCTTGCCGCCATAAAGCTGGACCAGCACGCGCAAGGCAGCGGCGTCGCGGTCAGGCTTCTGGCCCCAGCGTTCCAGGAACATGCATTTGTTCAGCCACTCATCCGCATAGTCTTCCAGGATCAGCGCCAGCGCAGAGGCGGCGGCATCATCCGGCACGGCGGACGGTTCGGCATGGTCTGCTTCCAGCGCAGCAAGAATGGCGGTGGAATCCTGGCTGGCCGGGCGTTCCGGAGAGATCAGCAGCGGCACGGTCGGCGTCTTCGCCTGAGCCTGGAATTCCTCCTCATTCCCGCGGTCGCGAGAGATCCAGTCGAAATCGATATTCTTGTAGCGCAGGAACGACCGCACTTTCTGGGAGTAGGGTGAGGTATCTGCGCCGAACAGGCGATAATCGGACATGAGGTTGGCCTTCGTCGTGATTTGCCCCAGTCTGTAGGCATTTCAGGCTGCACTGCCAAGGAGCGTTTGCCGCAGGTGCTGATAATGGGTATGCGCAGCGGCAGGCATTTTACGAATGAAGGAGCGGCAAATGCGGATCATGCATGTGATGGCGGGCGCAGCAGAAGGCGGCGCGGAGAACATCATGCTGGAGTCCGTTATGGCTCTGGCGGACGCAGGCCTGACCCAGCATGTCATCACACGCCCGAACAATGATTTCCGCCTTCAGAAGTATAAGGAAGCGGGCATTGGCGTCGATGTCGCGGCCTTCAACAATACCTGGCCTTTCCCCACCCGCCGCGTGATCGGTGAGGCCATTAAGGCCTTCAAGCCGGATGTCATCGAATACTGGATGGGCCGCGCGGGGCAATATGCGCCAAAGGAATACCGCAACCGCTCAATCGGCTGGTATGGCGGCTATTACAAGCTCGCCCGCTTTGTGAATTGCGAATGGCATGTCGGCCTGACGATCGATCTTCTGCGCCATATCCGCGAGCAGGGCGTGCCGGAGGACCGGTCTGCCATCATCCACACTTATGCAGATTTTGAGGGCGCAGACCCGGCAAGCCGTGCGGCGCTGGATACGCCGGAAGATGCGCCCGTCGCGCTGGCGCTGGCGCGTCTGCACGAGAAAAAGGGCCTCGACACGCTGCTGGAGGCGACCGTCAAGGTGCCGGGGCTGTATGTCTGGATCGCCGGCGACGGCCCGCTGGAAGCCGAGCTGAAGAAACAATGCACGGAGCTGGGCCTGGATGACCGGGTGCGCTTCCTGGGCTGGCGCAATGATCGCGGCGCGTTGCTGGCGGCGTGTGATGTCGTGGCCTTCCCGTCGCGTTATGAGCCGTTCGGCACAGTCACGGTGGACGCCTGGGCGGCATCACGCCCGCTGGTCGCGGCAGATGCTGTCGGCCCGGCGGCCTATGTGAAGGATGAGGTCAACGGTCTGCTCATTCCGAAAAATGACGTGGACGCGCTCGCCACTGCGCTCAGCCGCGTGATCACGGACAAGGCGCTGGCGCAGAAGCTGGTGGATGGCGGCCGCGCCTCTTACGAGCAGCAATTCACCAAGGCAGCCTTCCAGCGCGATTCTCTTGCCTTCTATGAGACAATCATTGCGCATGCCGGGCCGTTCAGCGGCTAAAGAATGCTCTGAAAGAATTTCCGGTAGAGCTGTTGGCTGCTGCGCTGGCCAAGGCCGATCTGTACGTGGATCCCGGCATCCCGCAGGGCGCGGATCCCGCCATTGGCGACGGGGTGGGGGTCTTCCACCGCACACACGACGCGGGCTATGCCAGCCTCGCGCAGCAGAAGAGAGCAGGATTTGTTGCCCTGGGAGCGCTCACGACATGGCTCCAGTGTGACATAGGCGGTGCCGCCGCGCGCCCGCTCGCCTGCCTGTTGCAGCGCGATCTCCTCAGCGTGGGGGCGCCCACCGATGCCGGTCACGCCTTCCCCCACCACATGGCCGTCCGCATCTGTCAGGACGCAGCCGACCGACGGGTTCACGCCGGTCAGGCCCTGATTGAGCCGCGCCAGCCCAAGGGCGCGGTTCATTCTGCGCCGGTCACGCCGCCGGGAGGGGCGGTCGCTCATGGCAGTTCCGGCAGGGGTTTGCCGCGATCTGCATCCAGATACTGAACGGAGATTGGCTTCAGATCGCCATCCAGCTCAATGAACAGCGGATTGCCGGTCGGGATTTCGATGCCGGTAATGGTTTCATCCGGCACATCGAAGAGATGCTTCACCAGCGCGCGCAGGGAGTTGCCATGTGCGGCGATGACAACATCGGTGCCTGATTGCAGAACCGGGGCGATCGTATCGGTCCAGTAAGGCAGAACGCGTTCCAGCGTCAGCTTCAGGCTCTCTGTGGCCGGAACGTCGACGCCATCATAGCGCGGGTCTTTCGACAGATCGAACGCGCTGCCAGCTTCCAGCGGCGGCGGCGGGATATCATAGGAGCGGCGCCAGATATGGACCTGCTCGTCGCCATGCTTGGCGGCGGTCTCGGCCTTGTCGAGGCCGGTCAGCCCGCCATAGTGGCGCTCATTGAGGTGCCAGTCCTTTTCCACCGGCAGCCAGACGCGGCCCATCTCGGTCAGTGCCAGCCACAGGGTGCGGATGGCACGGGTTTGCACGCTGGTGAACGCGGCGCGGAAATCAGCGTCAGAGTTTTTGAGCAATTCGCCGGCCTTTTTGGCTTCTGCTTCGCCTTTCTCGGTGAGGTCTGCATCCCACCAGCCGGTGAAGCGGTTTTGCAGATTCCATTCGGACTGTCCGTGGCGGACAAGGGCGAGCTTGGGCATGGATGTCATCCTTCGTGTCGGGCGTGATGTCTCTTTGGCGTTCTTTTCGGGGCAAACAGGCCGCGATTCAAGCTTCCATCGTCTGGATCAGGTCTGCAAAGGCCAGCACGACATGATAACCGGTCGATGCGGGCATGAATTGCGATAGGGTTTTGCCGGTCTCGTCGATATAATCGATCCAGCCGCCTTCAGGGGTGAGATGTTCGTCCATCAGAATGTCAAAACTGGTGCAGGCGGCGGCCGCGAAGCTTTCCTCGCCCGTCAGGCGCAGCATCATGAGGTGGGCCTGCAGCGCTTCTGTCTGCCCCCAGGTGCGGCGCCCGCCATTATGGACGCTCCCATCACGTTTCACTTCCAGCAGGGTACGGCCTGCGGAATCCAGTGTGCCTGTGGCGAAACTGTAGAGGCGGCCGGCAGCCGGGTGCAGCGCTTCGCCGCTGAGCTTGCTGTAGAGGTCCAGCAGCCAGACCCATTCGAATTGATGGCCGGGCTCGACCACCATCGCGGCGTCGCCGTCCGGCTCGCTCCAGTCTGCCTTGAAGGTTTCGCCCAGCAGATTGCCCGGTCCCGCCGTGAATTTTGTCTCAAATAGCCGGATCAGTTCTGCCGCCTTGTCGAGATACCCGCCCTCAGGGTCTGCCACATGCAAAGCGAGAAAGGCTTCCAGCAGGTGCATGTGCGGGTTCTGGCTGCGGGTTTGCGGCGGGGGCAGGCGCTCGGCATAGCCGCCATTGGTGCGGTCTTTCAGGCGGGCTTTTGCGGCGTCCATCAGGGCCTGCGCCGAAGCGAGGACGCTGCCGCCATCTTCCACCACCATGCTGGCATTGGCGAGCGCGTAGAGCGCAAAGGCCAGATCGTAGAGGTCCGGCGTGTCATCGGCGAGGCCGGAGCCATCGCAACGGATGCGGTGCCCGGTCAACCCGTCCGGGCGGCGGGCGAGGCCGCTGAGAATGCGCACGCCCTGTTCGACATCTTCCATCGCCGTGTCAGGTTTCCAGCCGAGCATGGCGGCCTGCGCGAAGACGAACGTCTGGCGCGCCTGAACACGCACACGTGTTGTGTCTTCGGGCATCTGGGAATGGTCGAGGGCCAGGCCCTCGCGGAACAGGCCGCCGTCTCCAGTGCCTTTCTCGCTCCATAGTGGGAAGCAGGCGTCAAAAAGCCAGAAGCGGGCTTCGCGTGCCCTCCGTCTCAATGCCGATCTGGACATGGACTTCACACCCCCTGGCAAATGTCACGTCAGGCAGCGTCTGTGGCTCGCCAAACCATCCGGCTTCCTGCTAACAGGAGTGCCATGAATTGGCCAGCGGCTGCCGGCCTGAAACTGCGAAAGAGTTCCGAGCCTTATGAGAGACAAGGTTTTCTTCCCGCTTGCCCTGTTGCTGGCAGTGGTCATGGTGCTGGTGGCCGTTTGGCCCGGCATAGGCCGCTTGCCGAGCGGACCTGTGACAGGCGACGGCGCTAATTATGAACGGGTCACAGTTGAGGGGGCCTATCTCAACAAGGTTCTGGCTGGCGGTGACGCGATCACCGAACTGGTGCGCGACAAGAGCGGGACATATCTGCTGTATATCCGCTCTGATGCCGAGACGCTCGGGCCGGACCCGGAGGAAGGGCCGCATTTCAGGCTGGCGAGCGACCTGGAGCAGCAATTCTCTGGCATGCGCATCCGGGTGACGGTCCGCATGCGCCCGGCGGATACCCAGGGCGCCATGCAGGCAAAGGTGAATTACTCGACAGGCCGGTCTGGCGATTCCGGCTGGCAGATGTTCGATCTTGTGCCGGAGTTCAGCGATTTCAGCTTTGAGTACAATGTTCCTGTTCGTGTCGGCGATCAGGGCTATGACTATCTGGGCATTCGACCGGTTGTCCCCTCAAAGGAGCGGGCTATCCTGGTTGAGCGGATCATGTTCGAACGGCTTGGACCTGCTGGCTGACAATAAGCGCGATAAGCGCTTTGCCTGGGCAGGCTTACCTGTTTAATCTCTGCGAAATGGAATTTTCATGCCGGATGGAACTGTCTTATCGGTGTGAGCCTGACAAGCAGGAGATGAAATGCGCAAATATCTTGCCCCGCTAGGCCTTTTGGCGCTGGCGGCATGTGGAACACAAGCGTCTATGGAGACCCCTTTGGCAGACACGGTAGAAACACCGGAGCAGGCGGAGATTGAAGTGGTAGCGACAGACCCTTATCTCTGGCTGGAAGAGGTGGAGGGCGAAGACGCACTTGCCTGGGTCCGCAGCCAGAATGAGCGCACGCTGGCGGACTTGCAGTCCGATCCGAACTATCCGGCCTTCGAGGCCGATGCGATCGAAGCGCTGACGTCCGCTGAGCGCATCCCTTATGGCAGCATCCGCAATGGCATGGTCTACAATTTCTGGCAGGATGACACGCATGTGCGCGGTCTGTGGCGCCGGACCAGCCTTGAGAGCTATGCGAGCGCTACGCCAGATTGGGAAACCGTGCTCGATTTCGACAAGCTGGCCACCGAAGAGGGCAAGAACTGGGTTTATAAAGGCGCAGACTGTTTCGCGCCGAAAGGCAGTTCTGACTATAAATGCATGGTCTCGCTGTCGGATGGCGGCAAGGATGCTGTTATCCAGCGTGAATTCGATCTCGTGACCAAGCAATTCGTGAAAGACGGCTTTGTCACTCCGGAAGCCAAGCA